>Ga0209278_1000128_pt1 | contig 105043 bp, 88 predicted proteins | sample JI81BgreenDNA_FD_187504 | JGI IMG/M metagenome (GOLD analysis project Ga0209278, IMG submission 187504) | Wastewater effluent complex algal communities from Wisconsin, to seasonally profile nutrient transformation and Carbon sequestration -... | ecosystem: Engineered > WWTP > Effluent > Algae... | reverse complement strand
CAGCAGGGTGGGGATCATCAGCACGCCGAACCAACCCACGTAGATGCGGTTGTTGGTGCTGGTCACCCAGTTGCAGAACTGCTCCCACAGGTTCGCGCTTTGGCGCTGTTGCAGAGTTGCAGTCATGTTCTGAATAAATCCGTTTGCAGGAATATATTTTTTGGATTTGGGAAGTGTTGTTTCCCTCACCTGAACTTAGATTAACCGATAGGTTTAGTTTTGTAAAGAAGTTTTATTTTTTCTTGGGGTGCGGGGCTGTGGGGGGTGTGGGCGATCGCGATCGCGGTGAGGCTGGCGGGGTAGGGATTGCCGACGGGGGGCGGCTGTTGACCTACAGTCCGGCGGTGACGCTGGTGCCGACCTATGAATGTTTCAACCGCTGTAGCTACTGCAATTTTCGGGTGGAGCCGGGGGGCGATCGCTGGCTGCCGTTGGACGTGGCTGCGGAGCGGCTGAAAAGCCTGCAAGGGCAAGGGATTGCGGAGATTTTGATCCTGAGCGGGGAGGTGCATCCGGCCAGCGCGCGGCGGGGGGAATGGTTTACTCATCTTTACAATCTTTGTGGGTTGGCACTCTCGTTGGGATTTTTGCCCCATACGAATGCGGGGCCGCTGACGCGATCGGAGATGGGGGCGCTGGGGTCTGTCAATGGGTCGATGGGGCTGATGGTGGAGCAGGTGACGCCCGCGCTGCTGGGGACGGTCCATCGCCATGCGCCGAGTAAGGTGCCGTCGGTGCGGCTGGAGCAGTTGGAGATGGCGGGTGAGCTGAAAATTCCGTTTACGACGGGGCTGTTGATTGGGCTGGGGGAGACCTGGGCCGATCGCGCGGAGACGTTGGGGGCGATCGCGGCGAGCCACGGGCGGCATGGGCATATCCAAGAGGTGATCGTTCAGCCCTATTTGCCGGGGACCCGTCAGGTGGGATCGGCTCCGGGGTGCGATCGCGCGGCACTCCTGGAAACGGTGGCCCTGGCGCGGGAGATTTTGCCGCCGGAGGTGGTGGTGCAGGTGCCGCCGAATCTGTTGGGTGATCGCGGGACCCTGTTGGCGGCGATCGCAGCGGGGGCTAGGGATTTGGGGGGCATCGGTCCCGTTGATGAGGTGAACCCGGACTATGGCCATGTGTCCCCGACCCAGTTGCAAACCTGGCTAGCGGAGGAGGGGTGGACCCTACAACCTCGCCTCGCGGTTTATCCCCAGTACGACGGCTGGGTGTCTGGGGCGGTGCGGCCGGTCTTGGCGGCGTGGCGATCGCGGCTGGCGGCGGCGGAGATCACCGGTCCCGTCCCAGGGCCAAGGCTCGGGCCAACGGTCGGCTCTGCCACGGCCCCAGCTACGGATGCCATGAGATTTCATTAATTCAATTAAGGTCAGGGCGGGTGCGATCGCGATCGCGGCGGCCAAGCAAATTCTTCGCAGCCCCTAGACAAAAGTGATGGCGGTTGCCAAGCCATTGGGGGTCGCCTAGCATCGGATCAGCGTAAGGATCAGCTAGCCATCAAATATCCCATCATGGAACGCCGAAATCCCCTGATTCTGCGGGCGGAAGAAATCGCCAGCAGTGTCCAAACATTCTCCCATCCCTGGAATCCAAACTCTGAAATATCCGGCACCTACCTTGGCCGTGCGGTTGGATTAGAGCGCACGGGCGTTAACTTTGCAAAGCTTGCCCCCGGCAAAGAATCCTTCATTTACCATTCGCACCATCGCGAGGAGGAGTGGATCTATATCCTGTCGGGACAAGGCATTGCGGAAATTGATGGGGAAGAATTTGAAGTGGGTGCAGGGGATTTTATGGGATTTCCAACCCCGTCGGTCGCCCACCACCTTAGGAATGTGGGCAATGGGGATTTGGTCTATCTCGTGGGCGGGGAAAATTTGGCGGTGGAAATTGCTGATTTTCCCCACCTGGGTAAACGAATGCTCCGTCGTGGGAGTTCCGTTGAAATTTACGATCATGCGGATGCAAAGCCCTTTGGGGAATTGGATCCTCAATAAATAAAACCCACCTTAAAACCCCGTTGAAACCGATCAGCCCCAGTCGGCTCGATCGGGTAAGGGACAGGGTGCCCTGGGGGGCTCAGCGGGCCAGGTCAGCCAGCCGGTCGGCCAAGGGGCCATTTGAGGGGGCTGCACGGCGTTCTAGGGGGCTCGCCGTCGCTTATCTTGGTCGTTAGCGCGTATCTAGACGAGGGACCGGCCCGCCGGTTGCACCATCCATGACGACCCATTTCATCGAAGCTGAGATTGACCTGACCGCCTCGCCCCATGAGCTGCCCCGCGCGATCGAGGCGGCCTTGCAGCAACAGGGTGACCCCCTGCGGTGGGCGGTGACGGCGGTGGATCCGGTGGCCCAAACGGCCCAGGTGGAGGCGATCGTCACGGCGACGGAAACGACCCAAACCCAGGCCGATGCGGTGCTGGTGCCGTTGCAAAGGGCGGACTGCGCTTAGCGCTGCTGAGGTAATAGAGAGAGTCCCATGGTTCCCATGACGCCCCCAGGTCAGCGCCCCTACACGGCGATCGCGGTGGTGCCGACGGGCATTGGTGCGCGGGTGGGGGGCTATGCGGGGGATGCCCTGCCCTTTGTGCGGGCGCTGGCGTCGGTGGTGGACTGCGCGATCGCCCATCCGAATGTGCTCAATGGGGCGATGCTGTCCTGGCCCCTCGATAACGTGCTCTACGTGGAGGGCTACGGCCTTGATCGCTTTGCGGCGGGGGATTGGGCATTGCGGCCCGTCCATCGCAATACCATTGCCCTGGTGCTGGACCGCGCCATTGAACCGGCCCTCCAACTGCGGCAGCGGCAGGCGGCGGATGCGGCCCGGGCCACCTGGGGTTTAAGGCTATTGCCCGAGGCGATCGTCACCGATGAACCGTTGGGGGTGGAACTGCGGCGATCACCCTCCGGAGCCTCCTGGGGCACCATCGCCCAACCGGCCAGTTTGCTGCGGGCGGCGGATCGGGCCATCCAAGCGGGGGCCAGCGCGATCGCCGTGGTCGCCCGTTTTCCCGACGAGGGGGACGGGGATCACGCCGCCGCCGAAGCCTACCGCCAGGGCAAGGGGGTCGATCCGATCGCCGGAGCCGAAGCGGTCATTAGCCATTTAATCGTGCGGGAATTTGCGATCCCCTGCGCCCACGCCCCGGCCCTGGCCCCTTGGGATCCTAGCGAAACCGTTGATCCCCGCGCCGCCGCCGAGGAATTGGGCCATACCTTTTTGCCCTGCGTTTTGGCGGGCCTGGGCCGCGCGCCCCAGTTTGTGATGAATCGCGATCGCCGAGAACCCGGAGACCTCACCGCCAGCGCCGTAGATGCGATCGTGGTGCCCGCCGATGCCTGCGGCGGCGGTGCGGTCCTGAGTCTGCCCGCCACCACCGAGCGGATCGTCGTCACGGGCAACGCCACCCAAATGAACGTGCCCCCCGAAGCCCTCGGCCTCGCGGCCACCCCCGTCCGGTCCTACCTCGAAGCGATCGGCGCGATCGCGGTCCATCGGGCGGGCCTCGACCTCCACGCCTTCCAGCATTCCCTGCATCCCCTCCACTAGGCCCAACCCCCCAATCCGCCCCGGCCTTGGCCACGGGGATCAACGGCTCCAGCCCCCAACCCGGTTTAAGGGGGGTCAAACCCCCTGACATATCAGGTTTTCCTTAAAGATTCGTTCCCGGATGGATGCTATAGAATCGCATCCATCGGCCTGGGATTATCCCCACCTAAGGGGGGCATAGCAAGGGTTTGTGCAATCCCCTGACCTTGCCCCACCGTCTGCGGTATGTTCCATCCGGTCCGCCCCCTGCATCCCCCCCGTTCCCTTGCCCTGTGCCGCCATGCCCGACTCTTTCCCCCCGCCGCCGGATCTTGACCTGCTGACGCGATCGCAGGTGCTGATGGCCCTGGCCCTGACCGCCGCGCTGCTGCTGCTGTTGGCAAAAGCCTGGATGGTCTTGGGTCAGGCGAGTGTGCTGCCTGTGCAGTTCAGTGGCGGCGCGATCGCCCTGGGGGGTGGTCTCGGCCTTGCCCTGGCGGGGTTGAGCGCCCTGGCCTATCGCCTGTGGCCCCCCTACAGCGCCAGCGCCGATGCCTACCTCGATCTGCTGCTGCGGCCCCTCACCTGGACCGATCTGTTTTGGTTGGGCCTGCTGCCTGCCCTGAGCGAAGAGCTGCTGTTTCGGGGGGTGATGCTGCCCGCCCTGGGGCTCACCTGGTGGGGGATCCTGGCGTCGAGCCTGTGTTTTGGCCTGCTGCACCTGCTGAGTTTGCGCCATTGGCCCTATGCCCTGTGGGCGGCGACGGTGGGGCTGGTGCTGGGGGTGAGCGCTTGGCTAAGTGGTAATTTGCTGGTGCCCGCGATCGCCCATGCGGCCATCAACTGGCTGTCGAGCGGGGTGTGGAAACTGCGCCACCGGACCCCCTAGGGGAACGCTGGGGGCCGCAATTGATCGCGCTGCGCCCCCGCCATCCCAGGGGACTTGAGGGAATGGGCTAAACTGGATAGGGCCTTTGGCCGTCGGCGCGATCGCCCCCCGTCCGCCGCCCCCTTGAGCCCACCGCAGTTTTTGGCACCGCGCCGCGATCGCTCCCGATGGAATTTTCCTCCTCCCTCGCTGTCCGCGAACTTCCGCTTTTTCCCCTGCCGGAGGTGGTGTTGTTCCCTGAGCAACCGCTGCCCCTGCATATTTTTGAATTTCGCTATCGCATCATGATGAACACGGTCCTCGACAGCGATCGCCGCTTCGGCGTCCTGTTGATCGACCCGACCAGTGGTGAAATCTCCTCCGTGGGCTGCTGCGCCGAAATCGTGCAATATCAACGGCTGCCCGATGACCGCCTGAAAATGCTCACCCTAGGGCAGCAGCGGTTTCGGGTGCTGGAATATGTCCGCCAAAAGCCCTACCGGGTGGGCCTGGTGGAATGGATCGAAGACGCCCCGCCCACGGAAAATCTCCAGCCCTTGGCCGATGAGGTCTCGGGCCTGCTCGATGACGTGGTGCGCCTGTCCGCCAAGCTGAGCAACCGGGACTTTGAAATGCCCGAAGAGGTGCCTACCCTGCCGACGGAGTTGTCCTACTGGATCGCCAGCCGCCTCTATGGCGTTGCCAGTGAGCAACAGGCGCTGCTGGAGCTTCAGGACACGGCGTCGCGGCTGCGGCGGGAGGCGGAAATTTTGGGAACCACCCGCAGTCATCTGGCGGCCCGCACGGCCCTCAAGGATGTGCTGAAGGACGATTAACCTCACCGCAGGGGCGGGGTTTCTCCGCCCAGCCCTGACCTCGCGATCGCGGTGCCCCGACTGAACTGGATCGATAGCACGCCCTAGGGGACCGGCACCATGCGGTAACTGCCAAAGACCCGCAGGGTTTCCACCTTTTCCGCAAGCCGGTCGAGGGCCTGGGCCACGCGATCGTCCCCTTGGCCCCCTTCGCAGTCAATGAAGAAAAGATAGTCCCCGAAGGATCGCTGGGTGGGGCGCGACTCGATGCGGCATAGGTTAATGCGCTGCTCCGCCAGGATGGCGAGGGGTTCGAGCAGGGCTCCGGGGGCGTTTTCCGGCAGCAGAAAGGCCAGGGAGGTGTGGGTGCCTTCGCCGGTGCCGGGGGTGCGGGAAAGGCACCAAAAACGGGTGGCGTTGTCCGGGCGATCGCCGATGTGGGTGGCCCGCACGGGAACGTCATAGAGGGCGGCGGCGCGCTGGGAGGCGATCGCGGCGATCGCCCCATCATCCCTGAGGCGATCGAGGGCCTCCGTGGTGGAATTGGTGGGCACCAGTTGCACCTGGGGCAAGTTGGCATTGAGCCAGCGCTGGCACTGGGCCAGGGCCTGGGGGTGGGAATAGACCGCCCGCACCGCCGCCAAATCCGTGCCGTAGGACAGCAGCACATGGGCGATCGGCAGCACAATCGCCTGATTAACATAAACCCCATCGAGCCGCCAAAGGGTATCGAGGGTCGAGGCGACGCTCCCCTGGAGGGCATTTTCAACAGGCACCACCGCCCAGTGGGCCGCACCGCTGGCGACCGCCTCCAGGGTTTGGGGAATGCTGGGGTAGGGGCACAGCAGCCCGCCGCCGAGCCCATCGGCAAAGGCCACCGCCGCCGCCTCGCTGTAGGTGCCGGGGGGACCGAGGTGCGCGATCGCGAGATGGGTCGCCCCATCCCCAGGGCAGGGCCTAGGGCAAGGATCGGAGGGGGAATTCGGGGGGTGGATCACGGCGGTCCTCCCAGGGAGATCGGGGCAAAAACGGGGGGTGGGGGCTAGGAATGGGGCGATGGGTGGGGGCTTTGCCCCGATCGCGGGGGCCGTTGGGGAACTGGCCTGTCCGGGCGGGGATCGGTCCGGTCAATCGCTATGATGGACAGTGGCTTTCCCTAAAGATTGATGTCCCGAGGGTAATGATCCGTTTAGGACCGTTAACCATGGGCCATGGATTGGGGGTCGTGGGCGTCCGCTGGTCGGCGTCCGCTGGGGGACAATGGCCGGTCCCGGTTCGCTTTCACGCCTGTGCCTAGGCTGTATTCTCCCATGGCTGCTCCGCCCATTGCCTCATTTTTCGCGTCCCAGGTGGTACACCTGCCGGTGTCGTCGTCGGTGGCGACGGCCCGCGCTTACCTCCGCAAGCCGCACCGGGTGGTGGATGCGGTGACGGGCACCAGTCAGGTGGAGGATCTGGGGGGCGATCGCGTCCGGCTGACCATGCGCCCCCTGACGTTTTTGACGTTGACCTTTCGCCCTCGGGTGGACATGCGGGTATGGACGGACGAGCTGGGGACGGTGCGCCTGCGATCGCTGGCCTGCGAACTGGACGGGATTGATTATTTGAACCACCGGTTTTCCCTGGATCTGGTGGGCTATCTCAAGGCGATCGCGGGGGAGAACGGCACGGCGACCCTGACGGGGGTGGCGGATCTGGGGGTGAAGGTGGAGATTCCTGGGCCCCTGCGATCGCTGCCCCGATCCATGGTGTCGGCGGCGGGCAATGGGCTGCTGCGGGGGGTGCTGGCGACGGTGGAGGGGCGGCTGCGGCGGGATCTGCTGGCGGACTATGGCCGCTGGATGCGGGCCGCTACCCTGGGCCAAGAGGCGTCACAGCCGCCATCCCAGATGCGCCGCCGGGGCCGCAAGGTGAGCTAGAGCGGCAGGGGCAGTTGTTGGCAGGGGCCGAAGGAGCGCCGATGGTGGGGCGAGGGGCCGTGCTCCCGGAGGGCGGCCATATGCTTGGCGGTCCCATAACCCTTGTTGGCGGCGAGATCGTAGGCGGGATAGTCCTGGGCGAGTTTGAGGATCAGGTCATCGCGCCAGACCTTGGCCAAAATGCTGGCGGCGGCGATCGCGATGGAGGTGCGATCGCCGCCGACTAAGGTTTGTTGGGGCAGCCGCAGCTTGGGGATGGGCTGGTTGCCGTCGATGTCGCAGCGATCGGGGGGTGGGTCAAGCTGGGCGATCGCCCGAGCCATCGCCAGCAGAGACGCTTGCAGAATATTGATCTGATCAATCTCCGCCACCGTCGCCGCCGCGATCGCCCAATCGAGGGCCTGGGTCTTGATGACGGGCACGAGGGCCTGACGCCGCTTGGGGGAGAGCCGCTTGCTATCGCGCACCCCCGCCGCCGCAAGGGCCGCCGCGCGATCGTCATCGACCACCACGGCGGCGGCCACCACGGGACCGAACAAGGCCCCGCGTCCCACCTCATCGACCCCTGCGATGCGCACCGGCGGCTCCCCTGGGGTGGCTAGGGCTAACCCTTGGCGGCGGAGCGGCGGCGGCGGCGGCGGGTGCGCTCGCTCGATCCGGCCCCGGCGGTGGCGTCATCGCTAGGGCTGCTGACCTCCGCTTCGGCAATGGTGGCGGCGACGGCGGCGGGGCCTGAATCCAGATCCAGCTTGGTCTCAACCTTCGTCTCAACCTTCGGCTCAGCCTTCGGCACGGGGACTCCCTTGGGCGTGGGGGTGGTCCGTAGGGCCGTGGCGGCGGTGGTGTCCTCCGTCGCCGCGATCGCCCCGCGCCCCCGACCCGCCGGACTGGGGATGACCTTCCGCGATCGGCCCCCGCGCCCGGTCCCGGCCTTCTCCTCTGACCCAAGACCATTGCCCTGGGCCGTTTCCAGCACCTCCGACGGCGTCCCCTTGGGCAACGCATCAGCCTCCCCATCGAGGAGATCCGCCGATGGATCCGTCGGCACCACCGCCACGGCCCCCTCCTCCTCAGGAGCGCCCTGGGACGACGATTCCGTCACCAGCAGCAGCGGCGACAGCCCCATCCAGGCATACACATCCTGCTGGGCCGGCGTCATGGCAATGCGCACCGGTTCCGGCGGCGGTGCTTCCGGGGCACGGCCACGCCCCCGACCGCGCCGACTCGGCCCCGTGCCGTTGCTCGTACCCACCGATTCAGCGGTCCCGTTTTCCGACGGCTCCGGCAGCGGCGAAAACTCCTCCAGGGGCTCCGACCCATCCTCATCGAGGGCAGGCTCGATGGAGCGGGCATTCACCGTAGGACGCGGCAGATTGCCCTGCACATCCCGGCGCGCGGCCCCCTCGACCCGGCCCCGGACCGGTGCGGCCTCCTCGGTGCCATTGTTGGCGCGGCGGCGGCGGCGACGGCTCCCGCTGCCCTGCTCCTGGTAGCTGGGGTGGTTGCTCAGGTCCAAATCCTGAAACTCTGACGGTTCCGCCTCCACGGCCCCGGCCCCAGGAATCAGGCTCACCGGATTGGCGGTCATGGCGGCCCTCGATCCCTTGCGGCCACCGCTGGTGCGCGATCGCTGCAACATGGGCACATTGGGCCGCTCCGAGCCATCACTCACCCCCGGCAGCAGGCTCGAGGCGCTGTCGCTGTTGGCATCGTCCGGCAAATGCACCAGATGGCCCAGGCCGCCGCAGGTGGGGCAAGCGCGGCCAAACAGTTCATAGATATTCTGCCCCTGGCGCTTGCGGGTCAGTTCCACCAGCCCCAGTTCCGATAGCTGGGCAATCTGGGGCCGTGCCTTATCCGATCGCAACGCCTTACTAAAATGCTCGAGCACCTGCAAGCGATCGCGGTTCACCTCCATATCAATGAAGTCCACCACAATCACCCCCGCGATATTGCGCAACCGCAACTGTCGCGCAATCTCCGCCGCCGCCTCGCAGTTGGTCCACAGCACCGTCTCGCGGGCCGTCGCCGATCGCGTAAACGACCCCGAGTTCACATCAATCACCGTCAGAGCCTCCGTCGGCTCAATGATGATGTAGCCCCCCGACGGCAAATCCACCCGAGGTTTGAGGGCTTCACGGATCGCCGCATTCACCCGGAAATATTCCAGGATCGGCGCGCGATCGCGGTGGTGATCCACCAACACCCCCTGGGGCAGTTTGCCGTGGTTCCAGGCCGTCAGGTGCTGCTTCACCCGCTTCGTCCCCGTATGGGAATCCGCCACAATGCGGTTCACCTCCGAGGAATACACATCCCGCAGCACCCGCTGAATGAAATCATCATCCCGAGACAGCAGCGCCGGAGCCCGCGTCGAAGTCGCCTCCTGCTGAATCTCCTCCCACTGCTGCTGGAGCCCCCGGAGATCCTCAATGATCGCCTCCTCCGGCACCCCCTCCGCCTCCGTGCGGACCACCAGCCCCATGCCCGCCGGCTTAATCAAAATCGCCAGCGCCCGCAGCCGATGGCGCTCCGCCTCCTTATCAATGCGGCGCGACAGGTTCACCCCCGCGCTGTGGGGCATCAGCACCAGATAGCGACCGGGCAAACTGATCTTGCCCGTCAGCCGGGGACCTTTATTCCCCGTCGGCTCCTTCATGATCTGCACCAGCACCTTCTGTTGGGGTGCCAGCAACTCCGTAATCGAGCCCGCCGAACGGCGCAGGCGCAACGGTCCGAGGTCGGAGACATGGATAAATCCATTGCGCTCCGCATCGCCGATGTTGACGAAGGCCGCATCAATCCCAGGGAGGACGTTCTCGACCACCCCCAGGTAGATATCGCTGACTTGGTGGCTGCCGGTCGCGACAATCAATTCCTGAACGCGATCTTCGCTAAAAACCGCAGCGATCCGATGCTGCTCGGCAATAACGATTTGTTTCGGCATGCATGTTCCTCAAAAACTTGAATGCAGCTAGGTGGACGCTGACACGGCGATATCAAAATCGCGATCGCGTCCTTTGGCATTACGGTCGGGTGGATGGTTCGGGGCCAGGGGCGGCAGATGGGACGCACGGGCCAAAGCGAAGTCCCTGGCGATTTCCCTGATACGGAGACCGTTGGCTGCAAGGCGGTCGGCCATGCCCCTCGGGCGGCCGGTGCGCGCCTGCCACGTCAGCCCAGCGGTTGATCGCGGTGCGGTTCGGGGCGCTGCGGTTCGGGGCGCTAAATAACCGCAGGGGGTCCGGGCGATCGCAGGGGTGGAGCTTTAGGGTTGGCCCCATCCCGGAGCAATGGTTACGGTACATCTAGAGTCGATGGCGCACGATGGTCCCGTGACTTGGGGCATCTGCGGCCACTGCGTCCGGATGACGCCGCTTCAATTGCTCGGTGGTGCGAGGCTCCAGCCCCAGCCCTTGGCGATCGAGTTCGTGGCTCGCGATCGCGCGGTTATGTTCACCAAGGCGGTTGGTCCGATGCACCGCGCCGATTCTAATGCGCGGCGATCAAACAGGGGGTTACCCGTGGGCACCTCCAGCAACTCGGCTAGGGGTGCGTTTAGCGCTCGGGGTGGGGGTTAAGACTCGGCCTTGGCGAACCCCTTGGGTCGTGCATCCGTCGCGCACGCTAGGGGTTGGAGCCCGTGTACCTTAGCACTCAGTCTAACAGGTCTTTTGGCAATCTTTGACGCGATGACTGGGGGTGGGGATCACGGGCGGTGGTGAGGGGCCTAGGCTGTGGGGGCGATGGGTAGGGGCTTTGCCCCGATCGCGGGGGTGTTGCTGGGGTCGGGGGCGGCCAAGAGCAGGCGGCGGCGGTGGATCCGCAGCAGTTGCAGATCGTCGCGCTGGGCCACCTGGGCGATCGCCCAACGGACCTGATCGGGCCGCAGGAGGATGCCGCTGTTGCGACAGGCCCCGAGGACGCGCAGGGTGGCTTGGTCGTCGCGGCTATCGAGGAGGGTGAGGCTGTCCAGGAGCGATCGCAGGTCTACGGTTTTGGCCTTGCCGGATTTGGTGGTGGTGTGCCAGGGCAGTTCCTCCAGGGCCAGCAGGGCGTCGATCCAGGTTTGCCACTGGGCGGGGGGGGGCGTTTCTGCGAGGGTTTCAGGATCGGCCTCGGGGTCGGTGGGGGCGATCGCCAGGGTCAGGTCATATTCGGCCCGGTCGATGGTTTGGGCGGCTCCGGGGGCTTCCTTGGGCAGGGTTTCGGCCCGGTAGAGGGGCAGGGTGGGGGGCAGTTGGGCGGCGAGGCGATCGCGGAATTCCTCCGGATCCATGGCCTCCGTCAGTTCAATGTCAAAAATTTCGCCGCTGCTGGTGGTGCCCAATGGCAGGGCGGTGGCGGGGCTCAGGCGCGGGGTGGGGTGAAATCCGCCGGTGAAGGATACGGGTAGGGCGGCCCGCCGCAGGGCGCGATCGAGCAATTTCATCAGATCCAGGTGCCCCAGGAGGGCGAGATCGTCTAATTTGCCGAAATGCACCCGCAGTCGGGCGACGCGATCGCCATTGGGTTTGAGGTTGCCCGCAAATTCCGGAATCTCCGGCGGCGGCACCACGATGTTATGGCCGAAGTCGAGGCCGCACACGCCGCAGTGGGAACAGCCCTCAAAGGAGCAGTCCGGCACCGTCGCCGCCTCCAAGGCCCGCTGCAAATCCTCCTGGAGCCAGGTTTTGCTAATGCCCGTGTCCAGATGGTCCCAGGGCAAGGGGCGATCAATCAGCGATCGCAAATCCACTAGGGGCGAGTTTTCTGAGGAATTTTCAGGGGGATTTTCAGAAGATGCTTCAGGATGCTCCATGGGGCTGGGCGACGCTGAATCGGGATGGACGGCGGTGGCTTCTTCGGGACCATCCTCGGGACTGTCAAAGAAATTCCATTCCCCGTCCTCCACCTGGCGATATTTCCAGGTCAGGCCCGCCTCATCGATGGCCTGCTGCCATGCGGCGAAGGCGCGATCGAGCCCCTCCCACCAGGCATCCATCCCGGCCCCCAACTCCCAGGCCCGACGCACCACGGGAGCGAGACGGCGATCGCCCCGGCCCACAAAATCCTCCATCGCCGAAATGCGCACATCGGTAAAATTCACCTTCGTGCCGCGAATCGTGCGAAATTCCGCCCTCAGCAGCGCCTGCTTACGGCTAAACTCCGCCGTGGACACCGTATGCCACTGGAACGGCGTGTGGGGCTTGGGGGTGAAATTCGAGACCGTGATATTAAACTGCATCGGGCGGCGCTTCTGGGCACTGCATTCCCGCTTCAGCCAGCGCACGGTTTCCGCAATGCCCAGCACATCCGCGTCCGTTTCCCCCGGCAGGCCGATCATGAAATAGAGCTTGACCTTATCCCAACCGTTATTCCAGGCGGTTTTGATGCCCCGTAGCAGTTCCTCATTGGTCAGGCCCTTGTTCACGATGTCGCGCATCCGCTGGGTGCCCGCCTCGGGGGCGAAGGTCAGGCCGCTTTGGCGGTTGCCGCCGATGATGTCGGAGATGTTTTTGTCGAAGCGATCGACCCGCTGGCTGGGCAGCGACAGGGAAATGTTTTCTGATCGCAGGCGGTTGCGGATTTCCAGGCCCACGGCGGGCAGGGCGAGATAGTCCGAGCAACTGAGGGACAGGAGGGAAAATTCATTGAAGCCGGTTTTGCGCATCCCATCCACGACGGAGTTGACCACCTCCTCCGGGTCCACATCGCGGGCGGGGCGGGTGAGCATTCCCGGCTGGCAGAAGCGACAGCCCCGGGTGCAGCCGCGCCGGATTTCCACCGTGAGCCGTTCATGGACCGTTTCCACGTGGGGCACGAGGCCGATGGAGTAGTGGGGCATGGGGGTGGCGACGCGCCGCAGGATGCGTTTGGGCACGTCGGGCCGCAGGGGATGGACGGAGCCGTTGTCGGCCATGGCGTAGAACTGGGGGGCGTAGACGCCGGGGATTTGGGCGAGATCCAATAGGAGGGTTTCGCGATCGCTATTGGCCAGTTTGTTCTCTTCGACGATCGCGCCAATCTCCGGCAGCAATTCCTCCCCATCCCCGAGGGCAATGAAGTCAAAAAAGTCCGCGTAGGGTTCCGGATTAGACGTGGCCGTTTGGCCCCCCGCAAAAATCAGCGGCCAGGGGCGACCGTCCGGTTGGCTAGAAGCTTGGCGATCGCAGCGGGTGAGGGGAATGCCCGCCAGATCCAGCATTTCAAGGATATTCGTCGCCCCCAGTTCATAGCTGAGGCTAAAGCCCAAAATGTCGAACTCCGTCAGCGATCGCCGGGACTCCACCGCAAACAGGGGCGTTTGGGTCTCCCGCAACTTCGCCGACAGATCAGGACCGGGCAGATAGGCGCGATCGCACAACTGCCGAGGCTGGGCATTGAGGATGTTGTAGAGAATGATGTGGCCCAGGTTCGACGCCCCCACCTCATACACCTCCGGGTAGGTCAGCACCCAGCGCACCGTCGCCTCCGACCACGGTCGATGGACCGACCCCACCTCCGTGCCCAAATAGCGGGCGGGACGATTAATTTCCGGGGTGAGCAACTGCTCGATCGCAACGGCCACAGGGCAACTCCTCAACGCATCACGTAAACCATACACACCATCATCGGGCAAAGGGCGACCGAATCATGGCAGCGCCCCCCGCCGCCCCCCTCGGGGAACCCCAGCAATAGTCCCCAGCGTCAAGGGCACAGATGGCCGCGATCGCAACAGCAACCGACCCCCTTTGCCGAAGCGGTTTAACGTTCGCTTAATCTATCAATTCAAAGCCAAATGGTAGAGTGGCACACATCTTGGTGCCTCCACAGAATCATCACCCTACCCTAAGTCTGAGATCAGAAACCGGTTCAAAATACACCGGAATCGATCCCTCGAAGTCTGATCGAAACCGAGTTAGCAAGGCAGCGCGAGGAGCCACGGGATTTAGGAAATGCCTCGGAATTGCCCCCTAGGGCCTGACAGTAACTTTCTGCCCTGACTTGGTGACCAGGATCACGCCCCCTAAAACGACGCGATCACTTCTGATCTGGGGGACGATGCCGATAATTTTAGGTAGTGCAATTTAGAATTAGGGCGTTTGAATTATGCCATCCGATTCGCACACAAGAACACCGAACGTCATCCGGCGCTTAGTGGAAAAAGCCATCCACTTGAAGACCCTAACCCCGGATATTGAACAGGGTATCAACTCGGAGTTGACCCGTTTGGGCTATGTTTCCGATGCGGAGTATGAGGCGCTGGAACTGTTGATGGCGGAGATGGATGAGGGGCGGATTAAGTTGGTGCCCAGTCTCTAGGTTGCGGATTGGAACGGTGGGTTGGTGGGGGCCTAGAGCGGGCCAGTGGGGGCGCGATCGCGCGGGGCTGCGGTCCAGAGGCGCTGGAGGAAGGCATTGAAGGCGCGGCGGGCCGGTTCGCCACCCCGGAGGCGATCGCCAGGGTTGGCCAGGAGGGCGATGAGCGGCAGGGCGTCCGTATCGAGGGCTAGGTGAAACCAGTCCTGCGGCAATACCAGATCGGGGCAGTCCCCTAGGGCGTAGGGAACCCCATCGAGCTCGTCATGCAGCAGGGCCAGGGGCCGCACCCAGAGGCGATCGCGGCTGACATCTCGATCAATCACCTCCACCCAGAGGGTCTCCGGGGCCAAGGCGAGGTAGGCCATGGGGCGCGCGATCGGATCTAGGGAAGATAGGGACACGGGCGGGCGACGGAGGGCGACGGCATGAAGGGAGGAGTCTGGAACCGCCTAGGGCATCCTGGGCCGTGCGGAATGGGGCCGCCGTGGGCGACTTTGCCTTGGCATTGCCCAATGTTGGTTCAGTATTGATGATATGATTCTTTGCGGTTCGGGCGGTTAGCTCAGCGGTAGAGCGCCTGCCTTACAAGCAGGATGTCACTGGTTCAAATCCAGTACCGCCCATTTTTCGGGCGCTGAACCCCCTAAAAACCCTTGGATCTAGCCAGTGATGGGCTAGGGCATAAATCCCCCCATCTGACGGGATCTGGGCCAATGGGGCGATATGGCGCAAGTCCCTTGCATTGGGAGCTTGGGGGCAATTGGCGGCGCGCCCTAGGCGTCGTGGGGGGTGGGGGCGGCCCCTGGCCCTGGGGTTTGCTGCGATCGCCAGGTCTCCGCCGCCCGTTCAAAGGCAATTTGCAGCATGGTCGCGATCGCGGGGGGCGCACTGGTGAACTGCACCATGGCCCGATCTTGGGACCCGTAGAGGCGCACCACCTTGCCATAGACCGCCCCATCGCTCGACGGGGGGCGCTGGGTTCCCCCCGGCCCCTCGAACAGCACCTGGATCAGCAGGTTGCCAAACACCGTCGGATGGGTGCTCGGATCGTCGCTGCCAAAGCGTATTTCACCCCCCCGCTGGGAAATTTTGACCAACTGGGCCGGGTGGGCGCGATCGCTCACATGCTTGCCATCTAGAAGCTGATAGGTCATGGCGATCGGGCGCGGCACCTCGTAGAACACCTCCTCCTGGGTGCGCAGTTGCCGGTCGTATGGCTCCTTCACCCCCCCCACGTCATAGACCGTCATCGGCTCCTTGACCCCCTTGGGGCGCACCTGCTTCGTGTCGCGCACGATCACAAAGTCATCGCCCCCCGCCTCCTTGAGGGTGGATTCCGTAATCAAAATCTGGCCGCCCACCGTATAGGACTCGATGCGATAGGTCAAATTCACCTGGGCTCCCACCACGCCATACTTCGTGCGCTTGAGGGAGCCGATATTGCCCACCACCACCTCCCCCGTGTTGATGCCGATGCCCATCTCCAACTGCTGAAAATTCAGGGCGGCCATCCGTTCGTTCACCTTTTCCATGGCAAGCTGCATGGCGACGGCGCAGGCGATCGCGCGCTGGGCATCATCTGGGCGGCGGGTGGGGGCTCCGAACAGCACCAAAATCCCGTCCCCCATGAATTCATCAATGGTGCCCCCGTGGTCCACAATCACATCCGCCATGGATTCGAGGTAGAGGTTGAGGATGTCGATGACCCGCTCCGGTGGCAGCCGTTCGGCGGTGGCGGTGAAGCCCCGCAGGTCTGAGGTTAAGAGGGTGATCCGTCGCCGTTCGCCGCCGAGTTTTTGGCCCTCGGGATTTTCCAGCAGGGTGGCCACCACCGCATCGGTGAGGTAGCGCCCGAAGGTGGCTCGGATGCGACCGGCGCTCTGGGCCATGTGGATGGCGACCCCCGTGGCTCCGGCGATCGCCCCGAGCAGGGGAGGCACCGCCGGAATCCACCAACCCCCCTTGAGGGCGAAGAAACAACTGGCCCCCAGCAAACCCAGACCGCCCACGCTGCCCCCCACGGCCCAGAGGGTTACCTTCCAGGGCGATCGCTGCGATCGCAGCCCCCAGGCCACCAGCGTCCCCAGGGCGGTCCAGCCCACGATCCACAGGGCCTCCACCGACTCCGGCCAGCTCCGGATCATGGGCATTTTCCCCAGCGCCGCCTCCACCAGATGCCGGGTGGCGTGGGCATGGATCTCGACGCCGTAGGTGGTGCGGGCGGGCACGAATAGATTGCGGCGACCGTAGGGCGTGTCCACATAGTCCTTCGAGCTTTCGGCCATGTTGCCGATCAAAACGATGCGATCGCGCACCAGATCCGCCGCCAGCCGCCCCGCCAACACCTGGGAAATGGGCACCACCGTGAAGGCCCCCGACCGTCCGGCGTAGTTCAGCATGATCTGATAGCCGTAGTTTTCCGTGCGGATGTAGCCGCCATCGTTGGGCATCAGGCTTTCGAGGATCGCTTGGCCCACCTGCACCGGCTCGCGCGGATCGCCCTCGCGCCCTTCCACCCGGCTAGATACAATGCCCCGCTGATCCTTGAGGTACCGTTCCGCCAGGACGGCGGCGAGGGAAAAGACGATGGGGCGATCGGGGGACTGCTCATCGGTCAGGTAAATGAGCGATCGCCGCACGGTGCCATCGGGGTCGCGCAGAAGATCATTGGCCGCCACCCGGTTGGCCGCCGCGAGGGTGGGGGGCGGCGGCACGCGATCAAAGGCAATGCTCCCCTGGACCTTGGCGATGCCGATGAGGTTATCCGTTTCCGCAAAGAGGCGATTGAGGGCATCGGTACCGGGGGGCACCGCCTGGGGGCGATAGATATCTAGGCCAATGGCGGCGGCCCCCTTGTCCCGCAGGGTTTGGAGCACCTGGGCATATTCCGCATCCGTCAGGACCGGCGAGGTGCGCTGGTTCAGGTCCGCTTCGGTGATGGCGATGATCGTGATGAAGTCGGCAGCGGGGCGATCGCGGCGCAGGGTGAGCAGGGTATCGTAGGCGCTCCATTCCAGCGGTTGCAGCCAGCCCGTGGCCCGCAGGCCCAACACGCCACCGGAGGCCAGGGTGAGGGAGAGGAACACGCCCCGCCACCGCCACGCGATCGCCTTGCCCCGGCGGAGCAGGTCGCTTTGGCGCAGTCGTTGATGGGTACGGCAAAGGAGAGCGCTCAGCGTGGACCGCATGGGGAGGCCGGGGAGACGAATGGGTCGGACTTACTCAGACTGACTCAGATTGGCTCAGATTGATGGGGATTTACCGAGGGTCGATGATGCGATCGGTCGGGGCGAAGGGATGGCCCTGGGGCCGTTGGGGGGGCGGGGCGATCGCGGTCCGCCGTAGTTCTCCGAGGACGCCGGGATTGAGGCTGGTGTCTTGGGCATCGCAGCCCAGAACGAGGGACCAACGGTAGGATTTTTGCGGTTCTAGCCCCTGGCCGCCGGTGTCCGCGAAGGCGCTGAAGGCCACCTGTTCCGCCTCCGGTGGCAAGGGCAGTTGCTGCACCTCCAGCAGGGTGCCGCCGTCGTCAAAGATGGCCCATTCCGCGATCGCGGGGCGCTCCACGGGCAGGTGGACATGGAGGGTGGGATTCGCCGCCGCCACCTCCAGCACCAGGCCACCGGGGGCGGCGGGGTCCGGGGACAGGTTCACGAAGGGGGGCTCTAGATCGCGGCAGGGGCTCGGATCTGGGGGGGAAACTGAATCGGCGGGGCCAGCGGGGGCGGGGCCAATGGGGCGGGGGCGATCGCGGGTTGGGTCCGCATCCTCCGGGCCGAGCCCCGCATCTTCGGGGATGCCGCCGGTGGGGCTGCCGCCCGTGGAACTGCCGCTGCGGGTGTGGGTGGGGGTGCCGCGATCGCGGGGATTGGGGATGAGGTTTGCGCCGCCGCCAAAGGTCTGGGTGGGGGCACCGCGATCGCGGGGATTCGGCACCAGTTGAAGGGGTTGGCCCCGTTGTTCGATGCCCTGGGCCATCGCCACCCCCGGCCATAGCCCCACCCCCAAGGCTCCCCACAGCAACAGCGGGATGGCGGAGCGCGATCGCGGGCGGGCGGGGGGGCATCGGGGGGAATTGCATGGGGGTATCTCCGTGGGGGGAGCGGATAACCGTTGAATCAATCCATGTCATCCATCCATCCGCCTTCAGCCATGGATTCGCTGGATTCATCCACTGATCCATCTTAGGCGAGGGGATTTTGGGCAAGGCAATGGGGCCAATCCACCGGAGCAATCCGCGCGATCGCCCCATCGGTCACGCCGAAGAGCGGGCCAGACCTACCGGGTGGTGCCGGAGGACCCCTGGCGGGGGCGGGGGGTCGGCCCAGGGGCGGGGGGCATCGCATCCATCAGGCGCACCTCTCCGAGGACACCGCGATCGGCCCCGCGATCCTCGCGATCGCAGATCAGGACAAAGGCCCAGCGGTAGGACTTCTGCGGCTCTAGGCTTAGGCCACGCCCCTGGCCCGAATCGGCAAACAGACGCAGGGCCAGCACCTGATGCCCTGGCTCCGACGCGGAGGGCAGCGTGAGGGCACTGCGCTCTAGGATCGTGCCGCTGCCGTCGAGGACAATAAATTCCGCATCGGCGGGGCGTTCCTCCGGCAAATGGATATAGAGGAGCGGGTTGGGATCGCGCACGGAGAAGGAAACGCCGCCCGGTGCGTTCGGGTTTTCCGACAGGTTGACGAAGGGCATGTCGCTGGTGCTGCCGCAGCCGTTGCCCCGGGTGCCGCCGCCGACGGTGCCGGTGGGGGTGCGGCGATCCTGGGGATTGGGGACGAGTTGGGCCGTGGCGGGGGCGATCGCCGCGAGGGTGCTGCCCAGGCTGGTGGCGATCGCCAGGAGCAGGGTGCTCCAGCGGCGGCGGGTGGACTTAGTGGGGGCGGTTGCGGCGGGGCGACGGCGGTCGCTGGGGTTCAACATGGCTCAAGGTCTCCACCAAAGGCGGCGCAAGGGGTCAAAAGGGAATGGATTCAAATGCGTATGCAGCCATCCAAGAAGGAATTCCTGGGCAACTCATGCCCCAATCCTAGCCACCAATCTGGGACATGGTGCGGCCATAGCGGCCGGTGGTGCCCGCGTCCCGCTGTTTGAAGTTGATCTCGGGTTTGGCGGCCAGGAGGGCGGCGACGCGATCGCGCAATGCCCCCAGGCGTTCTCCACTGCGCAGGGGCGATCGCAAATCAATCTGGGCGGATTCATTCAAAAGGCAAGGGCGCAGCCACCCATCGGCGGATAGGCGCATCCGGTTGCAGCGATCGCAAAAACATTCGGACATTTGGCTAATGAACCCAACGGTGCCGATCGCGCCGGGAATCTGAAACACATCGGCGGGGCCAGCCCCCAGGACCGAACCGTCATCGAGTCCCCACAGGCCCCGAATGCGATCGCGCAGGGACTCCGACGAGATCCAGCCGCGATCGCCAAACAGGGCATCGTTACCGATGGGCATAAATTCAATGAACCGCACATGCCAGTTGCGATCGCGCGTCAGGCCCGCCAACGCCTCCACCTCGCCGTCATTAATGCCCGGAATCACCACCACATTGAGCTTGAGCGGATCAAACCCCGCCGCATGGGCCGCCTGAATCCCCGCCCACACCTGGGGCCACCGCGATCGCCCCCGATTGCCCGCCAGCAGATCAAACGTGTCCGGATTGAGGGAATCGAGACTGATATTGATCCGCCGCAGGCCCGCCGCATATAAATCCGCCGCCAAATCCGCCAGCAGAAACCCATTCGTCGTCAGGGCCAAATCCTCCGTCGTCGGCAGGGCCGCCAAATTCGCCACCAGGTCCACCAATCCGGGCCGCAGCAGCGGCTCGCCCCCAGTCAGGCGAAAACGCCGAAACCCCAGCGGCCCAAACACCTCCGTCACCAGCGTCAGAATCTCATCATTGGTCAGCAGCTCCGGCCCCAGGAGATAGGACAACTCCTCCCCCTCCGGCATGCAGTAGACGCAGCGGAAATTGCAGCGATCAATCAGGCTGATGCGTAGGTAATCCGTAACGCTCATCAAAAATTCCCTCCCTGGGAAGACGGCTTTGGGGCGCATGGCCCCCCTAAGGGGCTAGATCGGAGCCTAGGGGATGAACCGCCCGCCGCGATCGGGGCAAAGCCCCCACCCATCGCCCCCTCGCCATTTGCGATCGCGCCCAACTGTGATAGTTTGATCCGATATCCGACGGCGGCCCCACCGGATCTGCGGCTGCGCCAGCCCCGCCAGTGCCCGTCATCTCCTATTTTTGAGTGAAGCGCTGCCTTAAATTTCAGCCCTTTCCTTTCAAAACCCCGATAGCTCGTCCGTTTTTCCTATAGCAAGCCTCCCCTTCAACCTTTTCCCCGTGAGCATTGCCGCCCGAGCGATCGCCCCTTTGCGCTTCTTGACTTAGCTCCCCGTTCTAGATCCGGTGCCCCGGCCCCGGTGCCTTGGTTTCTTTGGGTCGCGTCTGAACCGCGATCGCCGCGCGCGATCGCCCACCGCGCCCCCCTTTTGAGTCCCCCCACGCCCTAGCCAACATCCAACCCGTGACCACCCAAACCCAGGGAGCGCCCGCCTCCACCGCCGTCCCATCGGCCATCAACCGCGAATTCATCGCCATCCTCGACTTTGGCTCCCAATATTCGGAACTGATCGCCCGTCGCATCCGCGAAACCCAGGTCTATTCCGAAGTCCTGCCCTACCGCACCAGCGCCGACCAGTTGCGCCAGCTCCAGCCTAAGGGCATCATCCTGTCCGGTGGCCCCAGTTCCGTCTATGCCGACGGTGCCCCCCACTGCGACCCGGAACTCTGGAATTTGGGCATTCCCGTCCTGGGGGTGTGCTATGGGATGCAGTTGATGGTGCAGCAGTTGGGGGGCCAGGTGGAGGCCGCCGATCGCGGGGAATATGGCAAGGCCGCCCTATTTGTGGATGATCCGACGGATCTGCTCACCAATGTGGAAGACGGCACCACCATGTGGATGAGCCACGGGGATTCCTGCACGGCCCTGCCCAGCGGCTTCGAGGTGCTGGCCCACACGGACAATACCCCCTGCGCCGCGATCGCGGACCACGACAAAAAACTCTACGGCGTCCAGTTCCATCCCGAGGTGGTCCATTCCCTCGGCGGCACCGCCCTGATCCGCAATTTTGTCTACCACATCTGCCAAGCCCAGCCCACCTGGACCACGGAAGCCTTCGTGGAAGAATCCGTGCGGGAGGTGCGCGCCCGGGTCGGCGATAAGCGGGTTCTGTTGGCCCTGTCCGGCGGCGTCGATTCGTCTACCCTAGCCTTCTTGCTCCACAAGGCCATTGGCGATCGCCTCACCTGCATGTTCATCGACCAGGGGTTCATGCGGAAGGGGGAACCGGAACGCCTCGTGAAGCTCTTCCAGGAGGAGTTCCATATCGCCGTCGAATACGTCAATGCCCGAGAACGGTTCATTAGCGCGATCGCGGGGGTCACGGATCCCGAGAAAAAGCGCAAAATCGTCGGCCACGAATTCATTCGGGTGTTTGAAGAGGAATCCAAGCGCCTTGGCCCCTTCGACTACCTCGCCCAGGGCACGCTGTACCCGGACGTGATCGAGTCCGCCGACTCGAATATTGACCCGAAAACCGGGGAACGGGTCGCCGTCAAAATCAAGAGCCACCACAATGTGGGCGGCCTACCGGAGGATCTGCAATTCAAGTTGGTCGAACCCCTGCGCAAACTCTTCAAGGACGAAGTGCGCAAGGTGGGGCGATCGCTGGGCCTGCCGGAGGAAATCGTCCAGCGGCAACCCTTCCCCGGTCCGGGCCTATCCATTCGGATCCTCGGGGAAGTCACCGCCGAGCGGCTGAATATTCTGCGGGATGCGGACCTGATCGTGCGCCAGGAAATTAACCGCGCCGGGATTTATAACGACATTTGGCAGGCGTTTGCGGTGCTGCTGCCCGTGCGCAGCGTCGGCGTCATGGGCGACAAGCGGACCTATGCCTATCCCGTCGTCCTGCGGCTGGTGAAGAGCGAAGATGGCATGACCGCCGACTGGGCGCGGGTGCCCTATGAATTGCTGGAAACCATCTCAAATCGCATTGTTAATGAGGTGGAAGGGGTCAACCGCGTGGTCTATGACATCACCTCAAAACCCCCCGGCACCATCGAATGGGAATAGGGTAAATGGCCCTGGACCGAGCCTAAAATCTGCGATCTTTTCCTGATTTTTGGCCCGGTCTTTTGCCTAACTTTTTGATGCCATTTCCGGGCGATCGCGGCCACCCCCAAGGGCGGGGTGGTCCATCTTTGCCTGTGGAAAACTACAGCTTTTCTGTGGAAAACTCGATCAATCTGTGGAAAACTCAGGTTTTTTAACCACAAATGGTATAGACCTTTACGTTTTCTTATGATTTGCCGGAAGCCCTTGACGGGGGGCGATCGCGGCAATTTTGGGGTGGTTTCGGGGCGATCGCCCAGGGCCAGTTCGGGATGTCAGGGATAGCTGATGTGGTCACTGCGGTAGCTGCGCGGCTCCACATGGATCGTGATGCGGATGGGGGCATAGCGCTCCGCGAGGGTCGCCTCGACGGTTTCGGTGATGTCGTGGGCGGCGGTCACGTCCTCGGCCTCGACGATCAGGTGCATTTCCACGAATACCTGGCGGCCCAGCAGCCCCCGAGAGGCGATGTCGTGGCAGTCGATCACCCCCGGCACCGCCGTGACCACCCGATGGATTTCCTCCGGCGCGATCGCCATTTCATCCACCAGCCAGGGCAAATTTTCCTTGAGCACCGCCCAGCCACTGCGGAACACCAGCAGCGCCACCGGCAACGCCAGCACCAGATCGAGCCAGGGCAGCCCCGCCTGGACCCCCAGGAGCCCCGCAATCACGACGATCGTGATCCACACATCCCCCATGGTGTGGTGGGCGTCCGCCAGGAGGATATTGCTGTTGAGCCGTCGCCCCTGCTGCCGTTCGTAGAAGGCCACAAAAATATTGGTGCCCAACACCAGCAGCATCAGCCACAGGACCGGCGTGGACATTTGCACCGGTTCCCCGGACCCGAGGAGGCGATCGAGGGCGCTTTTGAGGATTTCAAAGCAGGCCATGCCCAGGAAGGCGGCGATGCCCAGGGCTCCGATCGCTTCAAATTTGTGGTGGCCGTAGGGGTGTTCGCGATCGGGGCGCGGGTCCGCGAGGCGGTTGGTGGTGATGCCGAGGATGTTGCTGGCGCTGTCGGTGACGCTGTGGAGGGCGTCGGCCATGAGGCTCAATGAGCCGGTCCACCAGCCCAACAGGGCTTTGATGATCAGCACAAGAACGTTGAGCAGGAGGGTGAGGATCAAGATCCGCAGGACGCCGCGCCGCCGCAGGGTTTCGATCGCGGGGAGATGGGCATGGGTGGCGGGCTCAGGGGGGAGGTGGGTCATGGCGATCGCCCTCCGGGGCAGGGTCAGGATTGGGGGTACGCAGGGATTTGAGTTGGGCGATCGCGGCGCTAGAGCCGTAGGTGGCCGACAGCAGCACAAACCAGGTCAATAAACTGCTGTCCGGCGGCAGGGCCAGGTCGGGCCGCAACGCTCCGGCCCCCCACCGCAAACCGGCCAACAGCGCCAAAAATGCCCAGCCCCCTTGGCCGTAGCGCCGCCAGAGCCAGAGCCCCGCGATCGCCGCGATCGCGGGCATCCAGCCATAGAGCCCCCCAAGGGCCTGATCCGCCAGCTCCATCACCCGATCGTCCATCGCCCCTCAACCGTTTAAGATCAGCAAATTACAGGGATTTTGCCCCCGCGATCGGGGCAACGCCCCCGCGATCGGGGCAACGCCCCCACCCATCGGGGCAACGCCCCCACCCATCGGGGCAACGCCCCCACCCATCGCCCCCTTCCATCCTACCCGCCCCGTCGCCTGCCCCATGACTGCTGATCACCCCCTCGATCGCCCTGTGGATCAAGCCGAGCAAGACGCCTTTGACCGGGCCATGATGCGCCGCTGCCTGGATCTGGCCCGCCAAGCCTGGGGACGCACGGCCCCCAATCCCCTGGTGGGTTCTGTGGTGGTGCGCGATGGGGAAATCGTCGGCGAAGGGTTCCATCCGGGGGCGGGCCAACCCCATGCGGAGGTGTTTGCCCTGCGGGCGGCGGGCGATCGCGCGATCGGCGCAACGGTCTATGTCAATCTCGAACCGTGTAACCACCATGGCCGCACGCCCCCCTGCTCCGAGGCCCTCGTGGCAGCGCAGGTGAAACGGGTCGTCGTCGGTTGCGGTGACCCCAACCCCCAGGTGGCCGGGGCGGGCATTGCCACGTTGGAGCGGGCGGGCATCGCCGTGACCGTCGGGGTGGAGGAGGACGCCTGCCGCCGCCTCAATGAAGCCTTTTTCTTTCGGATCCGCCACGATCGCCCCTTCGGCATTTTGAAATACGCCATGACCCTCGATGGCAAAATCGCCACGGCGGCGGGCCACAGCGCCTGGGTGACCGATCGCGCGGCCCGGTCCTGGGTGCATCATTTGCGGGGGGGCTGCGACGCGGTGATCGTGGGGGGCAACACGGTGCGGCGCGACAACCCCCACCTCACCAGCCACGCGGTGGAACCCCACAATCCCCTGCGGGTGGTGATGACCCGGAGTTTAGAGTTGCCCCAAACCAAGGCCACGGGGGAGCCGCTGCACCTCTGGCAGACCGACGAGGCCCCGACCCTGGTGCTGACGGAGCCGGGGGCGAACCCGATGATGCAAACCTGGCTGCGCGATCGCGGGGTCGAGGTGCTGGAGCTGGCGATCCTAACCCCGGCGGCGGCCCTGGGGATTTTGGGCGATCGCGGTTTCCTGTCGGTCCTCTGGGAATGTGGCGGCACCCTGGCGGCCCAGGCGATCGCCGATGGGTCCGTGCAAAAGCTGCTGGCCTTCATCGCCCCGAAGATCGTGGGCGGCCGGGATGCCCCCTCCCCCGTGGCGGATCTGGGCCTCAAAACGATGCTCGACGCGATCGCCGTGGACCGCGCCGAGATGCGTCAAGTGGGATCAGATTTTTTGGTCGAAGGCTATTTACCAACCCAGACCGCTACCAATCCCTAACCCTTTCCTACGGCAGCGAAGGATTCGCCGTGGCCGCAGCGCTGAACGGTTCGCGATCCTCCTTCGGGGCCTGGGCCGGGTCCGCCGCGCGATCGCGCCCCGACACCCACAGGGGCAACATCACGCACACGGCCCCATTCGCCACCGCCAAGCCCACGCCCAACATAAAACCACTGTCCATGTCCCAGTCTCCTAAACGCTAGGGAGCCCGCATGGTGCCGAAGGGGGGGTCTGCTACTGTCGTCCGGTCGTCGCCCTAGCTGTCCCGGTCTACGGGCGGAAGGCGGCGCGATCGTCCGACGGAGTAAAAAGATTCACTTAGGAACCCGCGAACTTTGATTGCTATTTCTGATTATGGGGAACAAAATCTTAACCGTATGAAATCAATTCATTTGAAGATCTTGTATCCTCCATCACATTCCCTGATGAACGCGGGGCTGCGGATCCCGATCGAGGCGTCCTGGGGACCTTGGCCGCGCGATCGCCCGCAAATCTCAGAATTTGGCGCGACAGTCCCCAAACCAGCGGCGTTTCCAGCGGGAGGTGGGTTCTAGGGGGCTTGCGGCCTGCTCGCGATCGCGGCGTTCCAGAATCATGTCCGCCGAATCGGCCAGGGTGGGATCCCGGTAGGGCACCGCCGCGCGAGTTTGCAAATGCTCCTGCTCCCGAGGATCGAGGGGATCGAAGGGTGGCTCCGGCGCGATCGCCGCGATCGTCCCCGGCCAGCGGCGGCCAAAGGGCTCGCTCGGCCCCACCGTCAGCCCCGCCAGTTGCAGCGCCGCCCGCACCGCTGGCGCACAGGAATAGGTCGCCAACCGCCCCGTCGGAGCCAGACACGCCGCGATCGCCCCAATAAACTCCACCGTCCAGAGCTGGGGGCAGCGGGGCGGCGAAAAGGGATCAAAAAAAATCGCATCCGCCCCAACCCCGTCCGCCGCCATCGCCTCGGCCACCTGAGCCACCGTTTGGCGCGCATCCCCCAGCAGCAGCGACCCCGTGATCGGGGCAACGCCCCCACCCATCGGGACAAAGCCCCCACCCATCGCCCCCGCCGGATCCGTCGCCACCCCCGCGACCGCCACCGACTCCACCACCGCCCCCACGCGATCGGCCACCGCCGCCGACAGCTCCCCCGCCGCCACCTGGGCCGCCAAACAGTCCCGCAACGGCGCGATCGCCGCCCGAGGCACCGCCCCCTCCAGCTCCAGGCCAAACCACCGCACCCGGCAGGCCGGATCCACCATCCAGATCGCCCCCAACGCCGCCGCCGTGTTGTACCCCAGGCCGTAGCACACATCCAGCAGCACAATCGGGTCGCCACGCCGCCCGCGATCGCCCGCCAACCCCACCAGCCCCGTCGGCAGCACAAACTTCGCGATCGCCTCGCGCCACGCCCCCTGCAAACTGTGGAAATGCTCCCCGAACCGCTCCGAACGGAACGTCACCGAGCCATCCGCCGTCCGCACCACCGACAGCCCCGCCCCATCACCCTCCGCCATTCCCTAGCCCAAAAGCTGCCGCAGCGTCATCTGCAACTCCTGCGGATCCACCGGCTTTTGCAAATAGGCATTCGCCCCCAGCATCGTCCCCCAGGTCTTATCCACATCCGTCCCCTTTGTCGAGCAAATAATAATCGGAATCGCCTTCGTCGCCTCGTGCTTTTTCAACTCTCGGCAAATTTCAAATCCACTTTGACCGGGCAAAATTACATCCAAAACAATCAAATCCGGCAGCTTCGCATCCAGCACTTGGGTCGCTTCCTCACCGCTGCCAACCGCCGTCACATTCATGCCCGCATCTTGCAGATAGCGGATCATCAGGCCGCGATCAGTTTGGCTATCTTCAACAACTAGCGCAGTACGCATGGGATAGGTTCTCTATAGGGAGGAGGATATCGGACGGATTCAGATCAAAGCGCCAGGGCACACCATCTGGCGGCCCCCAGCCATGGGCTTAGGGCATCACCCCCCCGGACCAGACCGGTCTGGCGACGCCGTTGAGACCCCCCGAAAACCCCTCAAGGGCCTTGGGGGGCCATGCCCTGGGCTCCCGTTGAGCGGGCCACCAGGGGGCTAGCGGCCTCTGCCACTAGGTATTTATCTAGCACAGCCTTAATTTTGTCAGCTTCGACGGGTTTCCCAATGAAGTCCGTGGCCCCCACGACCCGCGCCCGCACCCGGTCGATGATGCCGTCGTTCCCCGTGAGGATGACGATGGGCATGTCCTTGAAGGTGGCGATGCGGCGGATCTGGGCGCAGATTTCATAGCCGTTGGCGACGGGCATGATCAGATCTAAAAACACCAGGCTGGGTTTGTGTTCCAGCAGGGCGGTGAGGGCGCGGGTGGAGTCCTGGATGCACAGGGGCCGATAGCCTGCGGTGGTGAGCAGTTCTTCCATCAGGGCGCACACCTGGGGGCTGTCGTCGATGCAGGCGATGGTGGCGATGGGGCCGTTGGGGGGCCGCTGGCGGCGATCGCTGGGGGAACTGGCCTCGCGGGGGGGGCCGCTAGTGGAGAGGACCACGAGATCCGGCAGGTCTGCGACGGGGCTCAGGGAGAGGATGCCGCGTCGGACATAGGGGGCGAGGGATTTGAGGATGGCGGCGGCGGGCTTGTTCATCAGGGTGGCCAGTTCCCGGACGGTGCGCTTGCCATCGATCGCGGCGGCGAGTTTTTGATAGACCGCTGCGCCCACCTTGGCCTCCAGTTGGGCCGCATCGGCAATTTCGAGGGCATCACCGGCCATCAGGTCCGCCAGCCCCGCCTCCTGCCACTGGAGCCAGTCCCGTTCCGCCTGGGCGAGGGCGCGATCGCCATTGACCGGCAGGGAAGCAATTTTGAGAATATCCAGCGGATCGTAGGGGGTTTCGGCGAAGGTGAGCGATCGCCCCGCCCCCCGCTGAAAAATGTCGAACCACAGTTCCGCCAGCACCGACTCCACCAGTTGGCAAAACTGCTCCTGGGTAATGGCCTTGCGCTGGAGCAGAATGAACAGCAGATTATAGTTCTGGCACTCGAAGGAATCCCCCGCCCGCAGGGCGAAGCGGCGCTGCTTGAGTTGGGGGCAACAGGCGGACAGGTGGGCGCTCAGGCGGCGGTTGGATGCCTGGTGATCTTCGACCCAAAAGGGCCGCCCTAGGCAAAAGTACAGGGACCACTGTCGCTCGCGATCGCCCTCGTGGGGGGGGGCCGTCACGCCCACTTTGCCCGTGAATTGCTGGTGGCGGTACCGAGCCAGACAGCCCTGGAGCGCATCTGGCTTGGGCTCGGGAGAGGTCATTAGGTATGGAGTTCTCTATCGCGCTGATGGTTTGCGAGAGGGGGCACCCTGCGGGGGACGCGGCGGCCGCGGCTGGCGATCGCCCCCCGGAACTGTTCCCTGGTGGTTAGGGGACTGAGGTTGGGAAGGCTAGGCGGGGCGGTGGACGGAACCTGGGGGGGCAAAGGGAGCGGTTGGGGCACCCCAGCGGATGAGGCTCCGGGTTTGGCTTTCCTTAGGATTCCCAAATTTAATAAAATCTTAGTCCTCCGGTAAGGAACTGTTCCTTGACCTGCGGGGGACCGCTGTGAGGGGTCCGTATTTTCCAGGAGATTGGAGGGAAAGCCGGGAAGGGGTGCGATGGATCGCCTCCCTTTTCCATAGTACCGACCATTCCTGAAGAGCGGTACTGGCGATCGCTAGGGGAGGGCGAGGGTCCGGGCCAGATCGAGTAAGAAAATCGAGGTTTCCTGGCCGTCGGTGCCCAAAACGGCGACGAAGGTGGCCAGGTTGCTCAGGTGGGCGCGATCGCCGTGGGGGGGCAGGGGGCGGACGGCGGCGCGGGGAATTTCGAGCAGGTCGGGAGGGGCGTCGGTGGGAATGCCGACGGGGGCGCGGCCCTGGCAGTGGGCGACCACGAGGAATTGTTCGGGGGCAATCGCGGGGGCCGGTTCGGGGGCGTGGGGATGCAGGAGGGTGCGCAAATCGAGGATTTGGATCACCTGGCTATCGATATGCACCAGGCCCGCCTTGCCCAGATCGGTGCCGTCGAGGGAGGGGCAATGGGCCACCTTGGAGATGGCGGTTACCGGCAGGGCGAAGCGGTAGCCCTCGACGCCAAAACAGATGGCCCGCAGGGTTTCGGGGCGGGAGGGCTGGGGGCCGGTGTGGGGCGATCGCGCGCCGGGGAGCACCAGGGGCAGCAGGGGGGAGGAGGAGAGGGTCATGGGATGGGGTGGTGGTGGTGATGGAGGGGGGTGGAAAGGAGAATGGCGATCGCGGCGGTCCCTACCAGGGGTTGCCAATGACGGTGAAGGCGGCCCAGTGGAAGGGATGGGTGAGGTCAATGGAGGCCCCGTCGGCCCCGAGGCTGCTCGGCAGGGGCAAATAGCTCCCGTCGCGCCGCCGCAGTTGGCCGTTTTCGATGCGCACCTGGCCGTTCAGCAGATCCAATTGGGCCTGACGCAGGGCGACGGTGGCGCTGGGGGCGGTGAGGAGGCGATCGTAAAAGGCGTCCATTAACGCTAGGGTACCCAGATCGCTGACGGTCCAGAGGCTGGCGATCGCGGTGGGCACCCCGGCGGCGACGGCCAACCCCGCAAACCCCAGTTCCGCATTGCGATCGCCCACGGCGGTTTTGCAGGCGCTCAGGACCAGCAGTTGCACCGGCGGCGTGGCCCAGTCGAGCGATCGCAGTTGATCGAGGGAGAGGGCCTCATCCCAAAAGCGCACGAACGATCGCGTCACCGGCCCCGCCCGAAAGTCCGCATGGGTGGCCAGATGCACAATTTTTTCGCCCCGCTGGCGCTGCCGTTGGAGATTGGCCGCCGTAAAGCCCTCATTCAAAACCTGCCGACTGCCGCCCCCCGCCCGCTGGAACCGCTGGGCGATCGCCGTCAACTCCAGGGGCACCCCCGGCAGCGGGGCCAAATCGCCAAATTCCGACGCCCCCATGGCCAACACCCGACTGTTCCGATGGGAGCCAATGGCCTGGGCATCGAGCAAACTGAAGCCGGGAATCTGGGCGATCGCGTAGCGCTCGATCAAAAACTCTTCCCCATCATGGAGGGCCGCTAGTGGCACCGCCCGCAGGCCCTCCCCCATGCAGAACACCAACTGTTCAATGCCGTCCGCCTCGAGGCGCGCCGCGATCGGTCGAATGATCCAGTCATAGAGCTGCTGGGCGGGTCGCAGATCGAGGCCCCCGCCCCCCACCAGCGCCTGCACCTGAAACCCCGTCACCTGCGATCGCAGCGATCGCACCTGGGCCGCCACCTGATTCGCCGTCACCCCCATTGCTATGCGGTGTTCCCAGGTGCTCTTGCCCGAAGTCACCACCACCTTCAGGAACGATTGCCCCCGAAAAATCTCCACCTCGCCATAGATCAGCGCCGTGCGGGTTTTCGCCTGGGCATCCATCGCCATCAGCGTCGCGCGAATATCATCCGGCTTGGGGGAACCGGCGGGCAGATCCCGGCCAAAATACTCCTCGTAGGTCTGCTCCCACTGGCCCTCAATGAATTCCACCCAGGCTTCGGTGCTGACATGCTCAATGCCCTCAGACCGTTGCCCTGGCCCCGGCTCAACCCTGGCCGGTGATTCCTCGTCCTGGAAGCCCCCCACCATCCCGAGGGCCGCCGCCGTCGGCGCGATCGCACCGATCGCCACCACCAACGCCCCCAAGGCCCATCGCCATCGCCCCAACCCCTTCGCCGTCATCGCCATCACCTCATCCCCCTATCGGAATCGATCGCCGCGATCGCCCGACGGCCAACCGCCAAATCCAGCAGCCCCGGCGGGCTATCCCCCCGCCCCCGACGATGTCCGCAGCCCCTGGATGGATCGAGCCGCCTAGCCCTGTTCTACCCCCTGGCGCGCCATCGCCGCCAACACCTGCTGGGACGAATGGGGACGGGCATTGGCCTCCGGGTGCCGCTGCACATAGTGCCCATCCGGCTGCAACTCCCAGCCATTGCGGTTATCCGCCAGCATCACCCCCAAAATCTCCTGCACATCCTGCTTGAGGCTCTCCTCCTCGATGGGCACCACCGCCTCCACCCGCCGCACCAGATTGCGCGGCATCCAATCGGCACTGCCGATATAGACCTCATCCTCGCCGCCATTTTGGAAATAGAAAATGCGCGAATGTTCCAGCAGACGCCCCACAATGCTCAGCACCCGGATGTTGTCACTAATCCCCGGCAGTCCAGGCCGCAGACAGCAAATGCCCCGCACGATCAAATCAATCTGCACCCCCACCTGGGATGCCCCATAGAGGGCACAAATGATTTTTTGATCCACCAGGGAATTCATCTTGGCGACGATGCGCCCGTGGTGCCCCTGCCGACACCGCTCCGTCTCCCGCTCAATTAGGGCCACCATGCGATCGCGCATATTCACCGGAGCCACCAGCAACTTGCGATAGGACCGCTGGCGGGAATAGCCCGTCAAATAGTTGAATAAATCCGTCAGATCCGCCCCCAGGTCCGGGCGGGCGCTGATCAACCCCAGATCCGTATAGAGCTTCGCCGTCTTGGGGTTGTAATTGCCCGTGCCGATGTGGACATAGCGCCGGATGCCGTCCGCTTCGCGCCGCACCACCAAAATCGTCTTCGTGTGGGTCTTCAGGCCCACCAGACCATAGACCACATGGACGCCGGATTTTTCTAAGGTGCGCGCCCAGTTGATATTGTTCTCCTCATCGAAGCGGGCCTTCAGTTCCACCAAAACCGCCACCTGCTTACCGTTGGCGGCGGCGTCGATCAGGGCTTCGACGATCGGAGAATCCCCCGACGTGCGGTAGAGCGTCATTTTGATCGCCAGCACATTGGGATCGTGGGCCGCTTCGGTGATGAACCGCTGGACGGTGCCGGAGAAGGATTCGTAGGGGTGGTGCAGCAGCAGATCCTGCTTGCGGATTTCCGCGAAAAAGTCGTCCGGATCGTCGTCGCCGTCCAGGTTTTCGCTCAGGCGCTGGATGCGGCGGGGAATGACCGACGGCCAGGGCTCGTCCTTGAGGTGGGGCAGGGGCAGGCCCATGAAGCTCATCAAATCCCCCAGGCCCAGGAGCCCATCGAGGATATAGACGCCGTTGGGGGACAGTTCCATTTCGGCCACGAGGCGATCGCGGATGGCACTGGGCATGGAGTCGAGCACCTCCAGACGCACCACGGAGCCCCCGAGCCGCCGTTTCCGCAACTCCTGCTCGATCGCCAACAGCAGATCATCCGCCTCATCTTCGGCCACGGCGATGTCCGCATTGCGGGTGACCCGGAAGGGGTGATATTCCAGGATGTTCATGCCGGGGAACAGGGCTTCGAGGTTGTGGGCGATCACCTGTTCGAGGGGCACCACGGCGGAAACGGGGGTGGTGGGGTCGCCGTCCGTGCGCAGGGCTTCCGTGGCCCAGTCCGCGTGGAGGGCGGTGGGGTCAAAGCTGTCGAGGGGCAGGGGCAAAAAGCGCTTCAGTACCTTGGGCACCTTGACGCGGGCGAAATGCTCTTCGTTATTTTCCGGGTCTTGGATGACGACGGCGAGGTTGAGGCTGAGGTTGGAGATGTGGGGGAAGGGGTGGCCCGGATCGACGGCGAGGGGGGTCAAAACCGGGAAAATTTCTGACTCGAAGTATTCGTGGAGGTAGGTGCGCTGTTCTTGGTTGAGGTCCACATAATCCAGGACATAAATGCCGTCCTGGGCGAGGCGCGATCGCAACACCTGGACAAAATGCTGATGCTGTTCGGCGACGATGGGCCGCAACCGTTCGGCGATTTCGTCAAGCTGCTGCTGGGGCGATCGCCCGTCGGGGGTACGTTTCGCGACGCCAGCGGCCACCTGCTCCTGCAAACCGGCGACGCGCACCATGAAAAACTCGTCCAGGTTTGACGTGAAGATCGCCAAAAATTTCAGCCGCTCCAGCAGGGGGGTGCGATCGTCGAGGGCTTCATTGAGGACGCGGCGGTTGAATTCGATCCAACTCAGTTCGCGGTTGAAGTAGTACTGCGGATCGCTCAGGTCAAGGCTCTGGGGACTGGCTTTGGGTTTGGGCATGGGGAGGGTGGCACACTGACGGGGAAAGGTCTGGAGGTGGCCCCGCGATCGCCCGGTGGGTGCCGCGCGATCGCCTAAAGAGCGCCTGGAAATTGCCTAAAAATCTCGCTGGATCGGCGGTTCAGATGGTCCGGTGCCAAAGGCTTCCCCCTCGCGACCGACCCACCATTCCCCCAGGTTCATCAAATCCTGGTGAACGTCGGCCAGGGCGAGGGCATAGTCGGCCGGATCGAGGCGATCGCGCTGCTCCTTGAGTTTGGCGAGGCGCAATTGCACCAGCAGCCACGGCTTGAACTGGCTATTGGTGTCTTCGAGGTAGCGGGCGATTTGGTGGCTATCCATGGGCAGATCTGGGGGCGTCGGGGCGCGCTCCATTAGTGGGAACCCTAGCAAACCGGCGACTTCCCTAGGGTTAACGTCATTTTAAGACGCTCCACAAATCTGAGGGGATGGGGCCGCGATCGCCCTGCCCGCGATCGCCCTGCCTGCCCTCGGATCTATCGGCAATTAAGCTGAAACCCTGCGGCTCGTGAATCAGTTGGTGGGGGCAAGGGGCTTAAGCCCCTTGTCTTCAGGGCTCTGGGGCAATTTGACGACAATCCCGAAGCCACCGCGCCCGATGTCCCTGTCCCTACATCAGCCGCACCTGGATGTCATTCATAATGCGCTGCTCATCCTCGAAGGACGCCTCACCGCCGCGCACCTTGCCGTAGTGGATCCGTCCCGCCTTCAGGGCCAATTGCCGCAGCAGGGTTTCCTGGGGCTGCTGGGCCAACAGGGCCAACACCGACTCGTAGGCAAAACCCGTAGCCCCCGCATTGGTCTGGAACCCCATGGATTTGAGCACATCGCCGTGGGCGCTGGGGTCTAGGGGCGTTTCCCGCAGCCGCCCCACGAAATCCTTCAGGGAATCTTGATACATGAGCATCTCCATCAGTTGTCGATGCTCGGCCTGTTCCTTGGCTCGGCGGGCTCGCCGCTCCGTCTCTAGGCTATCGAGCCACTGGACCAGAAAAATCAGCGCCACGATCGCGATCAAGACAATTTCGATAGTCATCGGTGGTTGCCCCGCCTCCCTAGCCCCCCCAGGGGCCGCTCGCTGTCTCCGGAGCCATCAGGGTGATTGATAGCCCTACCTAGTGTGCCCTAGGAATGTTTGCCCTAGGAATTCCGGCACGCGCCTCGGGGCGATCGCGCCACCTAGGGTTGGTCAAATCCTACCGCCTTGAATCCTCGGATGGATTTTCTGGAATTTTGATGATTCTTAACCCGATCGCGCGATCGCCCCTCCACCCCCACCGCGATCGGCTAGATCCAGCACCGACGCGATCGCCCCAAAGCCAATCAGCACGGACGCCACAGGCCCATCAACCACCCCCAAGAATCGCAAAATTTGGGTATTGATCCAATTTTTATAAAATCCAAACCCACAACCACAATCTAAAGGCTTCTAGGCTATTCCCAACCTTCCCCAGATCCTGGCCTTAGCCTAGGGCCATTGGAATTTTGTGTAGGCGCGATCGCGGCCCCATCCAGAAAAACGGCCCCTTTTCGCCCCCCAGAAATCTTTCGATAATGCGATCACAGCAGCGCTCGGCACCGGTCCACCGCGATCGGCCCGAATTCCCCATTCCCACAGCAGACCCCACAGGACATCCCCCATGAGATTGGCAGTCTACGGCAAAGGCGGTATCGGCAAATCCACCACCAGTTGCAACATCTCCGTTGCCCTCGCCCGTCGCGGCAAAAAAGTCCTCCAAATTGGCTGCGACCCCAAACACGACAGCACCTTCACCCTCACGGGCTACCTCATCCCCACCATCATCGACACCCTGCAAGAAAAGGATTTTCACTACGAAGATATCTGGCCCGAAGACGTGATCCACAAGGGCTATGGCGGCGTGGACTGCGTTGAAGCCGGTGGCCCCCCCGCCGGAGCCGGTTGCGGCGGCTATGTGGTCGGTGAAACCGTCAAACTCCTCAAGGAACTCAACGCCTTCGATGAATATGACGTGATCCTGTTCGACGTGCTGGGGGATGTGGTGTGCGGTGGCTTCGCGGCCCCCCTCAACTACGCCGACTATTGCCTGATCGTCACCGACAACGGGTTTGATGCCCTGTTCGCCGCCAACCGCATTGCCGCCTCCGTCCGCGAAAAGGCCCGCACCCACCCCCTGCGCCTCGCGGGCCTCATCGGTAACCGCACCTCCAAGCGGGACTTGATCGACAAGTATGTGGATCATGTCGCCATGCCGGTCCTGGAGATTCTGCCCCTGATCGAAGACATTCGCGTGTCTCGCGTCAAGGGCAAAACCCTCTTTGAGATGGCGGAAAGTGACCCGTCCCTTGATTATGTCTGCGATTACTACCTGAGCATTGCTGACCAGCTTCTGGCGCGGCCGGAGGGGGTGGTGCCGACGGATGCGCCCGATCGCGACCTGTTCTCGCTGCTGTCGGATTTCTATCTCAATCCGCCCACGGGCAGTGCCCAGGCGATCGCGGAAGCCGCGCCGGATCTGATGCTGGTTTAGGATTTGGGGTGCGGTATTTTTCCCCCAATAGGCCCCATGAATTCCGATCAACTGCGTCGATCGCTCCGTCAAAAGTGGCTGGACTATTACCGAGATAATCGGCTTTGGGTGTCACGGCTGGCGGTGTGGACCGATGCCAGCGGTGAACGGCGACCGGTGTCGAGTTTTATTGTGGCGACCCTGTCGGTGCTGGAGCCGAATTTGGCCCATTTGCTGCCGCTGATTGTGGATCTCAGTAGCGATCCCGATCGCGTGGTGGAGGCCCTGGGGCTGGATTTTGATCCGGAGGCGTTGATGGGGGTGTCGCCGGAGCCGCTGGCGGGGCGATCCATCCGTCCGGAGGTGTTACCCGCGAGTGGCCGTGGGACGGCGGTGCCGCTGCAACCGGTGGCGACGGTGGCGGATCGGGTGCCGGTGGCCGCTGAGGCGGTGCGTCCTGAGGCGGTGCATTTAAACATGGCGGATCGTCGCCCGGAACCTCCGGCTACGAATGGCGCAACCCATGGCACCCATAGCCCTCGACCGGCGACGGAACGGCCCGCGCGATCGCCCCACGGCCCGGACGCTGCGGCCATGGATGCGGAACCCGGCGATCGCGGCGCAATCGATCTGGGGCCAAGGCCGATCGCCACGCCGCCCACCCCGCGCATGAAGACGCCGCCGCGCCATTCCCGCCCCGACGATCACAACGATTGGCAGTTGATTGATCGCCGCGCCCAACCTGCGCCCGCCCCCACCCCCCGGAACGTTTCCCCCGCCCCGCGCCCCGAGCTGGACCTGTCCCCCAAAGCTGATCCACGGCCTAGCGATCGCGATGGATATGGCGATCAATCCAGCGATCGCCCCGACCGTGACGGATACAAGGACCGCGATGGCCGCGACGGAGACGACACCTGCGAAGGCCGCACCCGCGATCGCGCCACCGGCCCCTGGCGTCGCCGCCGTCCCTAAGGATCGCCGCGATCGCGGTCACCGGGCGGGGCCACCGTTTTGATTCATCCATTCCCCTCACCTAAGGAGGCTCTCCCATGACCGCGATCGACACCACCGCCCCGGCCCCCACCCTGCAATTCGACTGCGAAACCGGCAACTACCACACCTTTTGCCCCATTAGCTGCGTCGCGTGGCTGTACCAAAAAATCGAAGATAGTTTTTTCCTGGTCATCGGCACCAAAACCTGTGGCTACTTCCTCCAGAACGCCATGGGGGTGATGATCTTCGCCGAACCGCGCTACGCCATGGCGGAACTCGAGGAGGGAGACATCTCCGCCCAACTCAATGACTACGAAGAACTCAAACGGCTCTGTCTGGGCATTAAGCGCGATCGCAACCCCAGCGTCATCGTGTGGATCGGCACCTGCACCACCGAGATCGTCAAAATGGACCTGGAGGGCATCGCCCCCAAACTAGAGGCAGAAATCGGCATCCCCATCGTCGTCGCCCGCGCCAACGGCCTCGACTACGCCTTCACCCAAGGGGAAGACATGGTGCTCGCCTCCATGGTCCAGCGCTGCCCCACCCAGGCCGCCACCCCCGCCGACGCCCAGGAACGCAACGCCATCCAAAAACTCCTGGATTTCGGCAAAAAGAAGGACGACACCACAGATACCGCCGCCAACGAAGGCTACCGGGACCACACGCCCCTGGTTCTTTTTGGCTCCGTGCCCGATCCCGTCGTCACCCAACTGACCCTGGAACTGAAAAAGCAGGGCGTCAAAGTATCCGGCTGGTTGCCCGCCAAGCGCTATACGGAACTGCCCGTGGTGGAAGAGGGTTATTACGCCGTGGGGGTCAACCCGTTCCTGTCGCGCACGGCCACGGCCTTCATGCGGCGGCGCAAGTGCAAGGTGATCGGTGCGCCGTTCCCCATTGGCCCGGACGGGACGCGGGCGTGGATCGAAAAAATTTGCAGCGTCCTCGGCATTGAACCCCAGGGCTTGGGCGATCGCGAGGCGCAGATCTGGGAAGGTTTGGAGGATTACGTCAAACTGATTCGCGGCAAATCGGTCTTTTTCATGGGCGATAACCTGCTGGAAATTTCCCTGGCCCGCTTCCTGATCCGCTGCGGCATGACCTGCCCCGAAATCGGCATCCCCTACATGGACAAGCGGTTCCAGGGGGCGGAATTGGCCCTGCTGGAGCAAACCTGCCAGGAAATGGGCGTGCCGCTGCCGAAAATCGTCGAAAAGCCCGATAACTACAACCAAATCCAGCGGATCTATGACCTCAAGCCGGACCTGGTGATTACGGGCATGGCCCACGCCAATCCCCTGGAGGCGCGCGGCGTGAGCACCAAATGGTCCGTGGAGTTCACCTTTGCCCAGATCCACGGCTTTGGCAATGCGCGGGATGTGCTGGAGTTGGTGACGCGGCCCCTGCGGCGCAATGCGGCCCTCGATGGCCTGGGCTGGGAACGGCTGGTGCAGGAGGAGGCGCGGGTTTAGGAGACAAACCAAACCGTAGGGGCGGAATTTCCCCGCCCGGTTTCCCGCCCAGTCCCCTGCCTAGTGCCTGCGATCCCTGATGCTCTCAAGGTTGAACGGGTTTGTGGCGATCGCGGGGGGCAGGGTTGGGAGACCCAACCCCTACGGTGACGGAATTGGCGAGATGTCTCCAGCCCCTGATCTGAGGGAATTTTGGATGATTGGATGGTTGGCCCTAGAGAAGGGTGGCCAGATCCAGGTCGGTGTCGGGGGGAATGAGGGGGCGATCGCCCAGGCGTTTAGCGAGATATTGGGCAGCGGCGACCCCGGACTGGAGGGCCGCTTCGACCCCATCGCCAATGCACCAGTCACCCGCGCAGACCAGCGGCGGCCAGCGATCGCCCCCGAGGATCAAACAGGGCACCCCAGCGGCCCGCTGCACGGTGCCGTAGCGCCAACGGTGAACCCGCACCCAGTCCGCCTGATCCAGGGGCAGGGCCGTGCGATCGCTCGCCAGCTTCAGCAGGGCGGGGCCAGCGGCGGCCAGGGCATCCCCCTCCAGATCGATATAGGGTTCCGCCCCCTCGGCGGTGGTTTGTAGAACAATCGCGGGCTCCGGCGCATCCACCTGTTTACGATCCTCGCGGGATAGCCACGCCAGGGCGCGATCGCCCTCGAAGGTAATTGAACCCCACCCCTGCCAGGGGGCCGCATCGAGATCCACATCCATGCCATAGCCCGCCGTCACCGTCAGGCACGGGCCATAGGCCACATTGGCGAAATAGTGGGCACATTGGGGATCTAAAGTCCCCAGGGAATTTAATAAGGCCGCCGTCTGGGGAGCCGGGGCCGCCAGCAGCAGCGCCCGCGCCTCAAACTGATCCGGCGGTTCAGTAGACGCATCGGGCCGGGGGCGATCGCAGCGCACCCGCCAGAGATCCGGGGTGATGGGGGAGCGATCCAAAAGCATGGCGCGCCGATTGAACCGGATCGGCAGATCATCCACCAGGGCCTTGGCGATCGCCGAGAGACCATTGGGGGCCACATAGCGCGAATCCTCCGCCACCGTGCGGTTGCCCTGGCCATCGAGGCAGTAGGCCGGACTGGTCCAGGGACCGAGCACCCCCCGCCCCACCAGCCCCCGCCGCAACTGCCGCGACAGCACCCCGCGATCGCTCCAATAGCGCACCCCGCGATCGAGATGCAGCGCCCCCTCCCGGCGGGTATTGAGGCGACCCCCCGTGCCGCGCGACTTCTCCAAAATTTCGACCCCATAGCCCGCCGCCTTCAGCAGGCGCGCCGCCACCAGCCCCGCCAGCCCCGCCCCCACCACCACAATCGGCAGGTGCTCGGTGCTGTCCCCCTCGCGATCGGGGGTCTCGACATCGCGGGGACGTTCCGCCAAGGGCACATTCGGGTCGGCAACCATCACGGGCACGGGGGGGGAGTGGAGGAGTGGATAGGGGACAGCCCCCAGGGGGGCAGCGGCCGGGGCGGGAAGCCAGTCTATGGGGTAGGCTATGCTCCCCCTGTTTAGCTTTTGGCTAGATTTTGATCTAGGTTTCCCGTTTCCCGCGCGATCGCCGCCGTCAACAGGAATCGTCAACAGAAAAGTAACTGAAAACGGCGGAAATGTCCCCCATCGGGGCTCGGGGCGATCGCGGCGACCGGGCGAAGGGGGATCTGTACAATAGATTCGGAGATTGGCACGGGCACAGCAAATCGCGCTCCAGCGGCCCCGACGCGATCGCGCCGACCATTCCTAAAATTCCCTTCTCGACGGAGGACGTGACGGTGGACGAACTGAGGTCGGCCCTGGAGTTGGCGACGGAGGAGGAACTGCGGGAACTGACGCAGGTGCTCTTTGCCCGTAAGTTTAATCCCCTCGATTATGTGGCAGCCCCGGACCCGCTGGATGTGCAAAGCCGCGATCGCCAAGCCTGGATCGATCTGCTGGAGCAACGGTTTCGCTTCCTGGCCGCCGATGGCCTGACGGTGCTGCGGGGGGAGGCGGCGGACTTTTCCTACCGCGATGCCCTGGTGCGGGTGTGCCATTACCTGAAGCTGCCCTACCGGGACTGCTGGTCCACGATGGAGTTGGAGTCGGAGATTTTTCTGGCCCTGCTCGATCGCGCCTGGGGACGGCTCCCGGAGGCGAACCAAGCCGCCCTGACGGCCCAGGTGCAGCGATCGCTGGCGGGGACGGCCCTGCTGGAGCGGCTCCCGGCGGTGTGGCGATCGGATCCCGTGCGGCTGATGCTCAAGGGGGGCGGGGCGCTGGCGTTGGATATGGCGGTGCGGCCTTTGCTGCTGCGCCACATTGCCTATCAGTTTGCGGTGCATTTTGCGCGCTATGAGGCGGCGCGGCTGGCGATCGCCACGGGCACGGGGGCGGCGGCGGCGTTGCAGGGGCAGGTGGCGGCCCAGATGGCGCGGCGGGGCATGGCCCTGACGGCGGCGCGGTACGGGGCGGCGCGGACGGTGTTGGCGGTGCTGGGGCCGGCCCTGTGGGCGCTGTTTTTGATGGATTTGGGCTGGCGGGCGATCGCCACGAACTATGGCCGCATTGTGCCGACGGTGTTTGCCCTAGCTCAAATTCGCCTGACCCGGGGGGGGGACGAGGGCGATCGCGCCGAAGATCCCTGGAACGACGGCTGGGACGACGGCTGGCCCTGTGAACTGGTGGGGGCCTAGGTGCGCCGACGGTTTTTACCTCAACCTTTGCCCCAGTTGTTGCCGCGATCCCCATCGACGGCGGGGGTGATTCAGGGGCATCCCACGGCGGCGGATCTCGATGGGCCGTGGCGATGGGGCCAGTGGGGGCTGTTGCTGTTGCCCCTGGTGCCGTCGATCGCGGCGCTGCTGTGGTTTGGGGCGATGGCGGTGACGACGCGGCGGCGGTGGGATGGGATGCGGCGCGATCGCCTGGTCCAGGGATTTGGCCTGCTGGGCCTGTGGATGGCTTTGACGACGATCTGGGCCACCGATCGCGGGGCGGCCCTGTTGGGTTTAGCGAACTTTTTGCCGTACTTCTGGGCCTTCGGGGCGATCGCCCACCTGATCACCCATCCGGCCCAACTGCGGCACCTGGGGCGGCTGATCTATTGGAGCGCGCTGCCGGTGGCGATCCTGGGCCTCGGCCAGATGGGGGGCCTGTGGGCGGGGCCGATCCAGGTGCCGGGGTTGATCGACTGGCCCCTGGCGGCGGGGGGGCTGCCGTTGGGGCGGCTGTCGGCGTCCTTTGGCTATACGAACGGGGCCGCCTGCTATTTGGCGATTGCCCTTTGTTTAGGGTTGGGGGAGGGGGCAATTTTGCTGCGGCAGGGCCAGGGGCGATCCTGGCGGTGGGGGCTGCACTGGGCGGCGGCGGTGCCCGTGGCGATCGCCCTGGTCTGGACCCATTCCCGCATGGGCTGGGGGGTGCTGGGGGCGGCGGTGCTGATCTATGGCCTGCTGCTGGGCTGGCGATCGCTGGTGGCGGCCATCCTGGGTTTGGTGGGGGTAGTGGCCGGATCCGCCTTTGGTCCCGACGCGATCGCCCAGCCCCTGCGGCGGGTGGTGCCCGAGATCATCTGGGGACGGCTCAACGACAGCCTCTACCCCGATCGCCCCGTGGCCACCCTGCGCTGGTTCCAGTGGTATTTCAGCGGCAAATTGATTGCCCTCAAACCCTTAACGGGCTGGGGATTGCGCAGTTTTGAAGGGATTTATCAGCAGCAGACGGGCCTCTGGCTGGGCCATCCCCACAATCTGCTGTTGATGGTGGCGGCGGAAACGGGGCTCCCCGGCGCGATCGCCCTGGGGGTGCTGGTGGCGGTGGTCCTGGGCTGTGCGGTCCACTGGCTCGTCCAAAACCGCCCCGCCGAAAGAAATCCTAAAGGCCCTTTTCCTGAAAATGGTGGGTTCGGACGCGATCGCGCCGCCGTGGTTCCGTGGTTGAGCCTGTTTTCGATCGCCATCGCCTTCGGGGCCACCGTGGCGTTCCACAGTACGGATGTGCTGCTGTTTGACTGGCGCATTAATCTGGTGGGTTGGCTGCTGTTGGCGGGCCTGTGGGGTAATCTAACCAACGCCGTGGCCTTCACGCCGCGATCGCGCGATCGCCGGTGAAATCCCCCCGTTCACCCGCCCTTCCAACATTTCCAAAGCTTCTAGAGGTCGAAATGTCCGATCAGTCCCACCCCAATGGCCCCAGCCCGTCCGACGCGATCGCGGTGCAGATCAACGGCGAACTCCAGCCCTGCCCCGACGGCCTCAACCTCCCGGCCCTGTTGGAACATTTGGGGTTAAATCCGCGCCTGCTGGCGGTGGAATACAACGGCGAAATCCTCCATCGCCAATATTGGGAGGGGACGGCCATCCGTCCGGGGGACCAAATTGAGATTGTTACAATCGTAGGTGGCGGTTGAACGGCGCGAAATCCTTGCGGGATAAGCCAAATCGGCCCTGATCTGCATGGCCCCCCGGCGGGGGTGCGATCGGGATCCTGGCTAGACGTTCGGGCGATCGCCGCGCCCTCCCCCTAGGGTTCCGATTCCAATCCCCCCTTTGATTTGCTATGAAATTTAAGCTTTTCCCCAACTTTTCGCGGCCCCAGGGTGGTGCTTGGCCCCTACGGCTGCCCCTGAACTTCTGGCGCGGCGTGATCGCCCTGGCCCTGGCCCTCGCGATGACCTTTGGACCGGCGGCGGATGCCCTCGCGGCCCGCAGCGGTGGACGCATGGGGGGCGGCTCCTTCCGGCGATCAGCCCCCACCCGGTCCTACTCCGGCGGCGGCACCTATCGCAGCGGCGGCTTCGGGGGCGGCATTGGCTTCCCGTTCCTGCTGCCGTTCTTTGGCTTTGGGGGCTTTGGCAGCCTCTTTACGCTACTGATTGGCTTGGCGGTGATCAATTTCCTGGTCAATGCCTTCCGTAATTTTGGCGGCGGTGAGGGGGGCGATCGCACCTATGGCAGCCGGGGCGGTGGCCTGGTGACCGTGGCCCAGGTGCAGGTGGGTTTGCTGTCGGCGGCGCGATCGCTCCAGGAAGACCTCGATCGCATGGCCCAAACCGCCGATACGGGCACCGAAGCGGGCCGCGCCCAGGTGTTGCAGGAAACGGTCCTGAGTCTGCTGCGCCATCCGGAGTACTGGAAATATGGCAATGCGGAGTGCGATCGCACCGCCCTGGAGGCGGCGGAGGTGGCCTTTGGGCGGCTGTCCCTGATGGAGCGATCGAAGTTCACCGAAGAAACCCTGTCGAACTACGGGGGCCAGTTGCAGGGCCGCTCCCCCGCCGGAAGCCTCGCCGCCGGTGATCAGGGGGACAGCGCGATCGCCCCTTCGGAGGATTATGGCGAATACATCGTGGTGACGATTTTGATTGCCGTCGAGGCGAACCTGGCCTTCCCGGCGACGATCACCAGCGCGACGGATCTGCGCCAAGCCATCAGCCAAATGGGCACCGTCTCGGCGAGCGATCTGCTGGCCCTGGAGGTGCTGTGGACGCCCCAGGCCAGCGGCGATGCCCTCACGACGGATGACATGATGGCCCATTATCCCGAGTTGCGGTTGGTGTAGGGGGCGGAAGGTTGGAGAGGGAACAGGGGGCGATCGCGTGGCCCCGCACCGCCGCTGAGGCCCGCGCCCAACAGGAAACCCTGCGCCCCTGCGCCCGCCTGGTGGATGATGCCGCCACGAATCTGGGGGCGATCGCCCATGTGGCGGGGGTGGACGTGGGGTTTGAGGATCACTACGCGATCGCGCGGGCGGCGGTGGCGGTCCTGAGTTTTCCGGCGCTGGAGCTGGTGGACTGGGCGATCGCCCGACGACCCACCCCCTTCCCCTATGTGCCCGGTCTGCTGTCGTTCCGGGAGGTGCCGGTGATTTTGGATGCCCTCGCCAAGGTGTCCGTGCGGCCCGATGTGATCCTTTGCGACGGCCAGGGCTATGCCCATCCCCGCCGGTTTGGTTTGGCCTGCCACCTGGGGGTGCTGCTGGATGTGCCCACCCTCGGGGCGGCGAAATCCCGGCTCCTTGGCGAGCACGATCCCCTGGGCGGCGATCGCGGGGCCTATCAACCCCTGCGCGATCGCGGTGAAATCATTGGAGCCGTCCTGCGCACCCGCACCGACGTCAAACCCCTCTACGTTTCCCCCGGCCATCGCCTCAGCCTCGACCGCGCGATCGCCCTCACCCTCGCCTGCACCCGCCGCTACCGCCTGCCGGAAACCACCCGCTGGGCCGACAAACTCGCCTCCAATCGCGGCAATATTTTAGAAACCCTCGGGGAGCAGCCCCATCGATGGGCTTGAGCGATTTGTCCCCATCGCCCCTGTGAACAATGCTTCACAGTAAAGTTGTCACTTAAAGTGCGCTGTCTGGGATCATCGCGATCGCCGCCGCCGGTCCTGGTTCAAGGCCGCGATCGCCCAGATAACCCCCAGGGCAAGCCCCAAAAAGCCAAGGGGCAGGGTAAAAAAGATCCACCATCCCGCCACAAACAGGCCCGCCAATAATCCCCCCACCTCCCAGGGGCCAATCTGACAGGCATTGACCATCCCCTCATTCAAGGAGCAGTTGCCCAGGTTCGCCACCGCGATCGCCAGCAGCACCGACAGCAGGGGCAGCACCGCCAGCACCCCGCTCCCCAGGATCAGCAGCAGCGGATAGCGAAGGATTCTGAGGATCGTTTTAAAGCGTCGCCCCATCACGCGCCCCCCAATCTGGCATTACAATTCCCGATGTAAGATTCATGCCCCTGCCGCCAACTCGCCCTGCGGGTACCGGCATTCGCATTATCCCCCACCACTTGGAGCCTCCCCATGGAATGGACCGCCGAAGCGGAAGCAAAGCTCAAGGAAATCCCGTTTTTTGTGCGTCCCGCCGCCCGTAAAAAGATCGAAAAGTTTGCCCAAGAAAATAACGAAACTGTAATTACGGTAGAGGTTTACATCGCGGCAAAACAGAAATTTAATACCCGTTCCTAGGGCACCAAAAACCATCACATCACCCCCAAAAGACAAGGGGCTTAAGCCCCTTGCTCCAGCAAAGTTTAAGCCCCTTGCTTTACCGAAACTAAGCATGGACTAGGCCCTGGAAGTGCCCTTCAAACTTTCCCCTAAAATGTTTCGCCATCCGCCTCAGGGCGCGTCATGGGCTGGGCAATGATGACCCCTTCACCGCCGAGGGTTTCGAGGGGTTGTCCTTCCACCGAGAGCCAGACGGGGGCGGCGGGGTTGAGGGTGGTGGCCGTATAAATCACCTGTTTGAGGCGACCGATCATGGAGGCGGAGCCGCCGCCGCTGACGAATTCCGCCGATAGGTTGACGTGGATGCCGTCGTCCTTGACTTCGAGGCCCAGCAGGCGGGTGCCCTCGGGGATGGTGGTGGTGAAGTCGCCGTCGGTGGGGGTGGTGAGCAGTTGGTTGAGGGCGGCGCTGAGTTGGTCGGCGGGCCGATCGCGGGTGGCTAGGGTGATGGTTTTTTCGGAGACCGCGATCGCGGTGCCCGTATCCCGAACGCCGTAAATTTTGAGCGATCGCTCCACCGCCTGACCGGGGGTTGTGGCCGGATCCGCTGGCGTCGTGGGGGCGGCGGTCCCATCGGGGGCGGTGGCCTGGGGCGGTGTGCCCGCCGTGGGGGCTTCTGGATTTGCGGGAGATTCCTGGGGCGGCATGGGGGCGTCAGGGGTGCGGGTCAGCCATGCAACGCCTGCGCCACCCACCAGGGCAGTGGCGATGACTCCCCCCAAAATGGCGGTGGGAAATCGGCGGACTGAAGGGCGATCGTCCATGGTGGCAAACCTCCTGACTGGGATTGGCGCTTAGGGCTATTTCCACGGCGATCGCGTGGCCCTCGGGATGGGATGGGGCGGCAATGGCGCGATCGCGTGGCCCTTGATTCCATTGTAGAGATTGGATGAAGGCGATCGCCCTGCCCAGGGGCAACAATCCTAGGAATGCGTCAGTAATCCCACGGAATCAAATGGCAGCCTATTTGTTTCGACCTTTGTGAATAGCCTAAAAAATCCTTGTCCACAAGGGCATGGAAGGACGCTGAACTAGGGTGATCGCCCGTCCATGGGGTTTGCGTAATCCGTTACCCGAGTTCAGAAGCACCTACCTATCTTCATCGATTCTTTATTGCTTCCGAAGATTTTCTTAAGACAATTTTGATTGATTCCTCCTGCCGAATTAGAAGTTAGTTGAAGTAGCTTAGGAGAACCCCTTAGCATGATGCGCCCTGCGGCCATCCTGAACGGTCCCTGACCTATGACACATGCGTCTCCTCGCGCTGGCTCTCGTTTAGTTATTCTTGACCACGCCGTTGCCGATCGCGAGATCCTCCAGACGGCTGTTCTGCCTGAATTTGAAGTGTTGCTCCTGACGGGCGATCGCGATGGCGTTGCCCAAATCTCTGACCATTTGCGGGCGATCGGCCCCGTGGATCAGTTGGCGATCGTTGCCCATGGCTTCCCCGGCGGCCTGCAACTGGGCAATGGTGAACTGAGTTTAGGGACGCTGGAGCGCGATCGCGCCGCCCTGGCCACCTGGCTGAACCCCCACGGAGACCTGCTGCTCTACGGCTGCAACGTGGCAGCGGGCGACGCGGGGGCAGAATTCGTTGAAAAATTGCAGCGGCTGACGAACGGGAACGTGGCCGCCACCGCCTCAACGGTTGGCAACGCAGCCCTGGGGGGCACCTGGATCCTAGACGGAACCGCCGCAAGCCCCTTCCGGCCCACCAGCCTAGATGCCTATCCCGCCGTCCTCTCCTACACCATTGAACAAACCATTGGAGACACCATTCCCGGCACCCTCAGGATCGGCCAGTCCTTCACGGTGACCCAAACGGGTACCCTTACTGCCATCACCGTGGATGCCCGTGATGTGAACAGATCAGTAACTCTGAACATTTACCCATTATCAGATGGAGCGGTGTTTGGAGCCTCCCTCCATAGCCAAGTCGTCTCCTTGGTCGCTGGTGGTGGTCTCAATGATCGATTTGTCCTTTCTACCCCCGTTCCCGTCACGGCTGGGCAAACCTACGCCTTTCTCCTGGATGGCGGTACAGAAGGCGTGAGGATAGCAACCAGCGCTTTTGGCCCTGGCAATGACTTCTACAGCGGTGGTAGCCTCCTCTTCTCTTCAGGTCACCCTGGAGCAATGAATGATCTAGTGTTTCGGGTTGAGATTGCGCCCCCCTCATCTGCCCCGCCGCCCCCGCCCCCTGAAGCGTCCCTGTCCCTGAGTCCCGACGCCCCCGCCGACGGCACCCCCACCCCCATTCAACTGGGCTATCTTCTCGGGGAATCCCCCCAGCCCTTCCCCGTGAACCTGGGCAACGGCGGCGGCCAACAGCTCAACTTCCTGCCGCCCGAAGTCAGCGCCGCCAGCGGTTTTCCCGGCGGGATTGTGCCCGTCAACTTCCCCAGCGGCCTCGCCCCCGGCCAGCGCGCCACCGGTAGCCTCATTCCCGCCTCGGATCTACCGCCAGGGCAATATCGCTACATCTTTTCCCAGGTGTCCAACGCGATCAATAACCCGGTCTACAACTTCCCCATCGACCTCACCGTATCCCTACCCACGCCGGAATTTTTGGCGGGTAAACTCCCGGCGGACGCCACCACCCTTGTGGGCAATGGCCGCACCCTTGGCGGACCGGGCAGCCAAATCATCAACGGCGGCGACGGCAATGATCCCCTCTTCGGGAACCAGGGCCGCGACCTGCTCAACGGCGGCGGCGGCAATGATTCCCTCTTTGGCGGCCAGGGGAGTGACTGGCTGATCGGTGGACCGGGGGACGATGTGCTGTCCGGCGACTTCGGCGATGACGTGCTCATCGGTGGCCCCGGTGCCGATACCTTTGCCCTTCAGAAGGGGCAGGGAATCGATTCCATTTGGGATTTTGAAGTGGGCATCGACAAAATCGGCCTGCGCGGTGGCCTGAAGTTTGAGGATTTGAGCATCAAACCCGTCAGCTTCAGTAGCCAAATCTTCGCGGGGGATGAACTGCTCGGCCAGGTGATTGGGGTGGCTCCTGCATCCTTGGGGGCGGCTAATTTCACCGCAATCTAGGCTCTAACACCGGGACATTCTGGGATCTTCCACCGGGGCGATCGCGCGGCCAAATCGGCAAAGGGCGATCGCCCGCCCGTGGGGTTTGCGTAATCCGTTACCCGAGTTCAGACGCGCCCACTGATCTTTATCGATTCTTTATGTCTTCCGAAGATTTTCTTAAGACAATTTTGATTGATTCCTCCTGCCGAATTAGAAGTTAGTTGAAGTAGCTTAGGAGAACCCCTTAGCATGATGCGCCCTGCGGCCATCCTGAACGGTCCCTGACCTATGACACATGCGTCTCCTCGCGCTGGCTCTCGTTTAGTTATTCTTGACCACGCCGTTGCCGATCGCGAGATCCTCCAGACGGCTGTTCTGCCTGAATTTGAAGTGTTGCTCCTGACGGGCGATCGCGATGGCGTTGCCCAAATCTCTGACCATTTGCGGGCGATCGGCCCCGTGGATCAGTTGGCGATCGTTGCCCATGGCTTCCCCGGCGGCCTGCAACTGGGCAATGGTGAACTGAGTTTAGGGACGCTGGAGCGCGATCGCGCCGCCCTGGCCACCTGGCTGAACCCCCACGGGAACCTGCTGCTCTATGGCTGCAACGTGGCAGCGGGCGACGCGGGGGCAGAATTCGTTGAAAAATTGCAGCGGCTGACGAATGGGAACGTGGCCGCCACCGCCTCAACGGTTGGCAACGCAGCCCTGGGCGGCACCTGGACCCTAGACGGAACCGCCGCAAGCCCCTTCCGGCCCACCAACCTAGCCGCCTATCCCGCCGTGCTCTCCTCCTACACCATTGAACAGCTCATTAGTCCAGGCGGTTTTGGTAGCGCTGCAGGGGTAGGGCAGTCCTTCACCGTACCGACCACGGGCCTCCTCACCGCCGTCACCGTGGATGTCTTCGGCACTCTATTCCCAAATGGCACCCTGAGCCTTTACCTCAATGGGGGATCACCGTCTGCCCCCCTCTACAGCCAAGCCGTTTCCTGGACTAATAATGACGGCTTCAACGATACGTTTACCCTGTCCACCCCCTTTCCCGTCACCGCTGGACAGACGTATGTCTTTTTCCTCACGTCCAATGTTGGTGGCATTGCCCTCGGCGGTGCGTTTGCTGACCTCTACGCGGGTGGAAACTTCGTTCAGGGAAACCCTAATGTTTCAATACCAAACCAGGATTTAGCATTTCGGCTTCAGATTGACCCACCCGCATCAGCCCCATCAGCCCCGCCCCCGCCCCCTGAAGCGTCCCTGTCCCTGAGTCCCGACGCCCCCGCCGACGGCACCCCCACCCCCATCCCCCTGGGCTATCTCCTCGGGGAATCCCCCCAGCCCTTCCCCGTGAATCTGGGCAACGGCGGCGGCCAACAGCTCAACTTCCTGCCGCCTGAGATCAGCGCCGCCAGCGGTTTTCCCGGCGGGATTGTGCCCGTCAACTTCCCCAGCGGCCTCGCCCCCGGCCAGCGGGCCACCGGTAGCCTCATTCCCGCCTCGGATCTGCCCCCAGGGCAATATCGCTACATCTTTTCCCAGGTGTCCAACGCGCCCAACAACCCGGTCTACAACTTCCCCATCGACCTCACCGTATCCCTACCCACGCCGGAATTTTTGGCGGGTAAACTCCCGGCGGACGCCACCACCCTGGTGGGCAATGGCCGCACCCTTGGCGGACCCGGCAGCCAAATCATCAACGGCGGCGACGGCGACGATCCCCTCTTCGGGAACCAGGGCAGCGACCTGCTCACGGGCGGCGGCGGCAATGATTCCCTCTTTGGCGGCCAGGGGACCGACTGGCTGCTCGGTGGACCGGGGGACGATCTGCTGTCCGGCGACTTCGGCGATGACGTGCTCATCGGTGGCCCCGGTGCCGATACCTTTGCCCTTCAGAAGGGGCAGGGAATCGATTCCATTTGGGATTTTGAGGTGGGCATCGACAAGATCGGCCTGCGCGGTGGCCTGAAGTTTGAGGATTTGACCATCAAACCCGTCAGCTTCAGTAGCCAAATCTTTGTGGGGGATGAACTGCTCGGCCAGGTGATTGGGGTGGCACCGGCGGCCCTGGGGGCGGCTAATTTCATCGCAATCTAGGCTTTAACACCGGGACATTCTGGGATCTTCCACCGGGGCGATCGCGCGGCCAAATCGGCAAAGGGCGATCTCCTCGGTTTTGTGGTGGGAATTTGTGCTGTGGGAATTGGGGACCGGCCCGCGATCGCCCTGGATCCATCCGGACGGCCCGTGACACTTACTGCGCCGGTTGATCGCCCGCGATCGCACCGTGGCCCCATGGCAAGATCAAGGGGAATCCAGCGGAGGGCAACGATTATGAACGGTTTGCACTTCTGGCACGGCGACCGATTCCCTCGCACCGGCCTCCCCCCTCGACTGTTTCCCCTGGCCCTGGCCCTGCTGGGCAGCTTCGCGATCGCCCGTTCCGCCTTGGCCCAGCCCCAACTGCGCACCCTGGAATTGGTCAACGGCACCGATGCGCCCCTGGAGACGGTTCACCTGTCCCCCCGCGATCGCAAGGACTGGGGGCCAAACCGCCTCGACCAACCCCTCGCGCCCCAGGAGGTCCGCGCGATCGCGGTGATGGTAGATCCAGAGGCGAGCCAATGCTACTACGACCTCGCCGCCCAGGGGACCGTGGGGATGCCCATGGAAGCCTTTGATCTCAACCTGTGTGAGCTGGGCCGCTATATCATTGGGCCGCAGGGCGATCGCTAGGCCGTCAGCAGTCCCGTAGGATGACTACATTTAGGGTGGCTACACCTGCCCTTTCGTTCACCTTGTCAGGATCGCGCCCATGTCCCAAGCATTTACATTAAATCCCTTTGATGGGTTATTTGCCCTGGTGCGGCGATCGCGGCCCACCGCACCGCCCGCCGCCGTGGAACTCTATAGCTGGCAACTGTGCCCCTACTGCATTCGGGCCAAGTGGCTCCTGAGCCTGAAGGGGGTGAGCTATACCGATCAAAAAATCGATGGGGACGAGGCGGCGCGCGATCGCATGGCGGCCCGGTCAAATGGGCGGCGATCGGTGCCCCAGATTTTTATCAATGGCGAGTGGATTGGCGGCTGCGATGATCTCTACGCCCTTGATGCGGCGGGGGAATTGGATCGGCGGCTGGCGATCGCCGCGCCCCCCGCGAATTCCTAGGGCCGTGGTGGAACCGGTCCTACTGACGGCGGGCCACGCGGCGCGGAAGGGATTTTTGCTTGACCGCACCTGGCTCGATCCGCACCACCCCTGCCACGTCCAATCCATGACCCTCGCGATCGCCCAGGCCGCGATCGCCGGAGCCGCCGGGGATGTGCCCGTGGGGGCCGTGGTGGTTGATCGCAGCGGCCACATCCTGGCCCAAACCCATAACCAAAAGCAGCGCCTCGGCGATCCAACCGCCCATGCGGAAGTGCTGGCCCTCGGGGCGGCGGGGCGATCGCGCGGCAACTGGCACCTGAACGACTGTGCCCTCTATGTCACCCTAGAACCTTGCCCCATGTGTACCGGAGCCCTCGTGCAGGCCCGCATCGGCCTGGTGGTCTTCGGGGCCGCCGATCCCAAAACCGGCGCGATCGCCACCGTCGGCACCCTCGCCGCTGGCCCCTGGTCTAACCATCGTCCCCCCGCGATCGCCCATGTCCTCGCGGAGCAATGCCAGCGGCAGCTCACGGATTGGTTTGGTCAGCGCCGCCGCGATCGCGCCCAGCCGCCCTCAGCCCCCGGACCCGTGCCGCCGGAACCGCAACCCACGTCCCCTACTCAATAATCAGCGCCCGCTCCACCAGCGACTCCACCTCCGCCGCGCTCGGGGCATCGGCCCGCTCCAGCGGTGACGGCGACGGCGACATGGCTAGATCCCCCGTACTGCCAGAACGGCTACCCCCCTGCTGGGCAAACTGCATCTGCGGTTCCCCCCAGCCGGACACCACGGACAGCACCGCCGCCGTGGCCGCCGCCGCGATCGCACCCCCGCCAATCCACCAGCGCCGCCGCGATCGCCGATCAATCGCCTCAAACACCGCCGCCGCCATCGCCGAAGCCGACATGTCCTGGGGCACCGGGTGCTGCTGCAACTCCCGCTTCAATTCCGTTTCCAGCCGAGTCATCGAACCATAGAGCGCCCGCGCCTGGGCATCCGTCGCCAGCAGCACTTCCACGCGATCGCGCTCCGCCGCCGTCACCTCCCCATCCAGGTAGGCACTCAGCAGCTCGAATAGCTCAAAATCCATCGGCAGTGGCCCAGCAGCACCAGCGCGATCGCCAGCCGCCTGGGAATTAGGATCGTGGGACCAGAAATCAGCTTTCATGACGCGGCACCATTTTGCCAGTGGGCAAAGGAACAATTGGGTGTGGGAACCGGAAACCAGAGCCGAAGCCCCCCAAGGGAGATCCAGCCAAATCCAGACGGACAAGACACGATCCGATCAGGCGCGATCCGGCGTTTGGGGTTTGAAGTACCCCTGGAGACGCACCTGGAGACGGGCGCGGGCGCGGGCAATGCGAGACTTCACCGTGCCGAGGGACACCCCCGTCATTTCCGCGATTTGCTCATAGGGTAAATCGTCAATTTCCCTGAGCACAATCGTCGTACGGAACGTTTCCGGCAACTCCGCGATCGCCTCGCGAAGCTGCTCATAGAACTCCTGGGCCGACAGCTCCTCCTCCGGTCCAGGGGCCGAAGACGCCACCTCCCATTCATAGGTTCCGTCATCCCCCATCAGCGACGCATCCAGCGACAGGGGCGGCTGCACCCGCTTGCGGCGACGCAACTCGTCATAGAACAGATTCGTTGCAATGCGCCCCAACCACGGGCGGAACCGCTCCGGCTCCTTCAGGCGATCAATACTGCGATACACCCGAATCCACACCTCCTGGGCCAGATCGCTGCGATCTTGCCAGTCCGGTGCCAGATGATAGAGCACGCGCTCGACGTGGCTGTTGTAGCGCCGGAGCAACTCCGAAAAGGCCGCCCGATCTGGACGGCTGCCCACCTGACACCGGAGCACCAGGTCTAAATTCGAGAGCTTGTCGGGGGGAATTGGTTTCTGAGGCAACACGACCTCAACCCTCGATCGGGAAATGGGCGGAGAATAGCTCATGCGCGCAACTCATCGTTCGCTGATGTCCCAGCTTCCGTGACGGCGGCGGCGCGGCGGGGGTTCCCAGGGGCCTTAGCCGTTGTTGCCGTCGGCTGCCTCAAACCCCGGTGCGGAGGTTTGGAGCAGGGCGCTCACCTGGGCGAGGATGTCGCCGCCGGACTTGCCGAGGGGTTGCCGCTCGGGCTGGAAGTCGGGGGTGTCCTTGCTGCGGGCGATCGCCTCATTGACGCACTGGGTGATCAAATGCTGCAATTCTTCCTTGGCCCGTTGCCGCTGGTAGTTGGCCCCCTCTTCGGTGGTGGCATACAGGGGCGGCAGGCGGTTGAGGGCATAGGCGGCGATGTCTCCCACATCGAGGGCGCGATCGCTGGTGGTCTCGATCTCCGCCACCCGGGTGATCGCCTCCGTCAGCACCAATTCTTCCATGACATTAATAAACTGCTTGCGGGGCAGCACCACCACTTCCCCGGTCAAGAGCGCCCCCATCAGGCGATCGAGGGCCATATATTCCTCAATGGAAAGCTCCGATGCCGTATCGCAGATGCGACCCACCTCTGCCTCCATCGCCGGAGTCAGGTAGCCATCCCGTAGGGCCTGCTCAACAATTTTTTCGATACTCATAGGGCAAACGATCTCGGTGGAGTTCAGTTGAAGGTCAGGTTTTAGGTCGGGTCAGTCGGGGCACGCGGATCGCACGGGGGAGGGGGGAACTGGGGGGCGGGGGCAAAAGGTGGCCGCGATCGCGTGGGCGATTCAGACAGCGCGCGTCCCCCCAACGGTCCCCAACCCTGGGGGTGAACCCGGTCGTTCCCGATGGCAATGTCCTCGGGCGCAATCCCAGAAACCAGTCCATCCTAATGGTGCCCTGCCCCCCTTGGCACTACACCGCCCTCGCAAAGGGCAGGGGCGATCGCGGGGGCAGCAGCGACCCAAAGATCCTGGTGACTTCCTAAGTACCACTATCGGCAACGGAGGCCCCCACGGCGGCAAACCCTTTCAAAAACTTCGCCTTTGGACCCTGGAGGTCCGGGTAAAATCCGTCCGGCCTCCCTCTGGGGAACGCGGCGGGGGGATTAAGGCGCGGCGGTAAGGACGGCGGCGGTTGATGGAGTCCTTAACAGTAGGTTACATTTGATTAAGAATTGCGCGCGGTTCGGGGCGGTCGGTGCCATGATTTCGGGTTTTGTCCCCGCCAAAGGGCCAAGCTCGACGCCCCCAGGGGCCACCTGAGGGGGTACCCCGCCCGGAGACTGAGCGCCGTTTGGGTTTGTTTATAGATGTGTTTTTAGGGGCACTTCGCCGATGAAACTGTCTTGGAGAGTGATCTTACTCTGGACGCTACCCGTCGCGATCGTGGGCTTTTTCCTCTGGCAGGGGGCCTTTTCCGGGGCGTCGGGCGACTTAGGTAGAAATGCTGCTAATACCCGCATGACCTATGGCCGATTCCTGGAATACCTCGATGCGGGCCGGGTGACTTCGGTGGACCTCTATGAGGGGGGCCGCACGGCGATCGTCGAGGCGATTGACCCGGATCTCGATGGCCGCATTCAGCGTTTGCGGGTGGATCTGCCCATGGCGGCACCGGAGTTGGTGTCCCGCCTGCGGGAGAACGGCATTAATTTGGATGCCCACCCCATGCGCAATGATGGGGCGATCTGGGGTCTGCTGGGGAATCTGGTGTTCCCGATTTTGCTGGTGACGGGGCTGTTTTTCCTGTTCCGGCGATCGGGCAATGTGCCGGGTGGTCCGGGGCAGGCGATGAATTTCGGTAAGTCGAAGGCGCGCTTCCAGATGGATGCCAAGACGGGCGTTCTGTTCGACGATGTGGCGGGTATTAAGGAGGCGAAGGAAGAGCTTGAGGAGGTGGTGACGTTCCTCAAGAAGCCGGAGCGCTTTACGGCGGTGGGGGCGCGCATTCCGAAGGGGGTGCTGCTGGTTGGCCCTCCGGGGACCGGTAAGACGTTGCTCGCCAAGGCGATCGCGGGGGAGGCGGGGGTTCCGTTCTTCAGTATTTCCGGCTCTGAGTTTGTGGAAATGTTTGTGGGGGTGGGTGCCTCTCGGGTGCGCGACCTCTTCAAAAAGGCGAAGGAAAATGCCCCTTGCATCATCTTCATTGATGAAATTGATGCGGTGGGTCGCCAGCGGGGCGCGGGCATCGGCGGCGGCAACGATGAGCGGGAGCAAACGCTGAACCAGTTGCTGACGGAGATGGATGGCTTCGAGGGCAATACGGGCATCATCGTGATTGCGGCGACGAACCGGGCGGATGTGCTGGATTCGGCGCTGCTGCGGCCGGGTCGGTTTGACCGTCAGGTGATGGTGGATACGCCGGACATTAAGGGTCGTCTGGAGATTCTGGAGGTCCATGCGCGCAATAAAAAGATTGCGGATGGGGTTTCCCTGGATACGATCGCGCGGCGGACCCCTGGTTTTTCGGGGGCGGATCTGGCGAATTTGCTGAATGAGGCGGCGATTTTGACGGCGCGCCGCCGCAAGGAGGCGATCGAAATGTCGGAGATTGATGATGCGGTGGATCGCATTGTCGCTGGCATGGAGGGAACGCCTTTGGTGGACAGCAAGAGCAAGCGCTTGATTGCCTATCACGAGGTGGGCCACGCGATCGTGGGGACCCTGGTGAAGGATCACGATCCGGTGCAGAAGGTGACGTTGATTCCGCGCGGTCAGGCCCAGGGTTTGACGTGGTTTACGCCGAACGAAGATCAGATGCTGATCTCGCGCGCCCAGTTGAAGGCTCGGATTACCGGGGCTTTGGGGGGCCGTGCGGCGGAGGAGGTGATCTTCGGCGATGCGGAGGTGACCACGGGTGCGGGCGGTGACCTGCAACAGGTGACGGGCATGGCGCGCCAGATGGTGACGCGGTTTGGCATGTCGGATCTGGGGCCGGTGTCCCTGGAGGGCCAGACGACGGAGGTGTTTTTGGGTCGCGATCTGATGTCGCGCTCGGACTACTCTGAGGAGATTGCGTCGCGGGTGGATGCCCAGGTCCGCGCGATCGTGGATCAGTGCCATCAGGATGCCTGCCGGATCATGCGCGAGAACCGCGACTGCATTGATCGCCTGGTGGATCTGCTGGTGGAGAAGGAGACGATTGATGGGGATGAGTTCCGTCAGATTGTGGCGGAATATGCTGAGGTTCCTGAGAAGGAGCGGTTTGTGCCCCAGCTTTAATCCTTAGTTCCTAAAGTTGGTTGGGTGGCGCGGTTCAACCGCGATCGCGCCCCGTCCCAATCCTCCACTGAATATCCCAGAGGGAGCCCCAAGTACGGCTCCCTTCTTTGTATGTTTTTATGACCTTGGGATGATAAGTTTTGTTTTTGTCTTTTGTGATATTCAAAGTATTTGGCTTTAATGTTTAAATACAAATTTACTGAGAGTGGATAAAGCTATGGTTTATGTATCCGCATTCGTCCTCTAAAATGTCGCGGGAGAATCATACGAAATGCAATCAACGCTGCTGCTATTAGTACTGTGGGATCTAAGTCGCACGTTGGGTGCGAGTGTTCCCCGTAAAGGTAAGGCGGGACGAGGAACGCAGAATGAGACGGCCCGCTCACGATGTGGCGGGAAGGTCAAGGTCGCAGACTTTGAGCAAGCTGTGGAAGACCTAATTAGGTCAGGGGCTTTGAGCGAGGATAAATCGGGTCGCCTCTCTCTCACTCCCATAGGCCATGAGCAACTGAGCCAGGAACTGTTGGCCGGTAAGTTGGCCTTCTGGAAGAGTGGTCAGAAAGGGACAGTTGTTGGAGCCAAAAACGCGCAGGCGGTCCTGAATTGGTTGCAGTATCACGCTACGGAACTTCAGCCAACTCGATCTTCGGAAAAAATTGCCTCCTATGAGGTGTTCCAGGCCAATATCCTGGCGGCCCATGAGCACCTCAATCGGGAATATCAATACGACAATCTAGTGCCTATTTACCAACTGCGGCGGCATTTAGGTGATCGCATTGACCGTGCCCAATTTGATGAATGGTTAGTGGAAATGCAGGGCAATGACATCTTGCAGCTAGAGAAAGGGGATGTCTCCACGGCCTCCAAAGATCAGGTTGAAGACTCCATCAAAACCAAAATTAGCGGACTGCGGTTTTATGCCAAAGCCATCTAGTTGTTGCGACCATAGCTCTTTCCCTTTCCCCCATTTCTCCTTGCATTATGCCAAGCGACATTTCACTGCATCAAATCCATGAGGCAATTCAGGCATATAACCCCTTCAATCTAAAACCGATTGTCAAGCATCAGGACGTTTGGTCAACGGACTTTATTGACGTGGAGTTTCTCCACTCCCATGCGTCCGATGCGATCTTTGCCAAGCTCGATGAGATTAGTAATGCACAGGAGCTTGATCGCAAAATCTTTTCCATGGTGCTTGCCGCCGAACAGGGAATCGGCAAAACCCACCTCGTACGTCGTCTGCATCGGAAAATTCATGAGACGGAAAGCGCATTTTTTCTGTACATGAGTTTCTCGCTTTGTAGCGATATCAATCTCATTTACTATGAATTTCGCCAGGCCATAACCCGTAGCCTCAATCAAAAGGTCAAGGCCGGATTTTCCCAGTGGCGCTTCCTTGCCCTGTCCCTGATTTCCGGGGCATTGGGGGGGCGCTTACTCCAGGATTTTGATGTCAAAGCCTTTGCGGGCAATTTTGATGGCTACCATCAAAGCTACCTGAAAAAAGGAAGAGATTTAGTTAAGAGCCTACTAACCAAATGTCAGGCTAAATACCCAAGCACTGATCCAGACGTGCTTAGGGCTATTTTGTGGACCCTATCACAGAGCCGTGGCGGCTACGCCATCAAGTGGCTGGGGGGTGAAGAGATATCCGCCAGCATATCAGATGAGTTGATGTTGCCCGTAGTTGCCTCAGCGGAGGTTTCAAAGGAGCCAGAGTCCTTTAAAATTGCCCTAGAAATCTTAACTTTGCTGAGCAAATTCCGACCCATTCTCCTATGTTTTGATGAAACTGAAATTCCTCAAATCAATGAGCGTGGATTTTTAGGAACGCAAGTACTAGCATTTTTAATCAAAACAATATTTGACTCCTGCACGCAAGCCTCTTCCGACTATGGTCTGCTAATGGCCTCATTTATCTTTCCAGGAGCTTGGAAAGATGAGATTTTACCGTTGGCAGGTGCTTCGGATCGGATGATTTCTGGTGGCGGTGAACCAATTTATTTAAAGCAGCTTGATGGTCAGTCATTCCCTCGGCTAGTAAAATTACTGCTTGCTAAAAAATTCTATGAGCCGCGAGGCTTGACGCCACCCCATCCTCTCTATCCCTTTGAAGAGGAGGCAGTCAAAAAAGTTGGGAAGGATCGTCCTCCTGTCCGTTATGCCCTGCGCTGGTGTGCGGAGAATTTTGTCATTCAACTGCCGCCGGTCCCACCAGAGGAAAGATTTAAGAAGGGGTTGGTGGAAAAATTACAAGAGGATTACAGTGATGCGATCGCTGACAGCGCAACGGTAGCGGAAGCTCTGCGCTATGGATTTGATCTCCTGCTCAATAAGACTTTAGATGGAGAAACTGGATCTGGAGATGTTTTAACATCCGTAACGGTGACAGAAATCGCAGATGTAGAACCTAGAGCAAAAAACGGTAATTATATTAACTTTAAACTAGTAGGAACGGAGCAGGATCGCCTCTTCGCAATTGGTGTGGCGGTTGTACAAACGCCTAGTGGTAGATCCTTCAGTGCAACCATGAACCGGTTGGTGGATTGCGATTCCTTTGGGTTAACCCGAGGCTGTTTAATTCGTGATCGCTCCTTCAAGATCAAGACTTTTTGGGAATCTTACAAATTATATCAGCAATTTATTCAGACCCAGGGGGGAGAGCACGTGGAGCCGGAGCCGGAAGCCCTAGTTCAGTTGCTTGCCCTACGTGCAGTATTTGAAAATGCCTCAATTTACGGTTTAACTGAAGCGGAAGTTCGAGAATTTTCCCAGCCGATAGCATTGGAAAGTGAATTGCTCCGGGAAATTTTGAGCGATCCCTCTGGAGCGATTGATCCCAGCATTATCGATGACGAAACGCTATTAGATATCGTGATGGGAAGCGGGGGCATCGCTGCAGCGACGGATGAGAATGATGAAGATGATTTGATCGACTTGCTTATTGATGGCGTGACGGAGAATGTACCAGAGGCGGAGGTGACGACTAGGCACTTCCGTAGTCTAGAAGATTATCGTGGGAGAAAACTATCTTCTTTCCAAATTCGAGATGAACAATACTCCGTTGGAAGTTGGCGAGAACTCTTAATTAAATTGTGCAAGTTTCTTGCGGAAAAGCATTCACCAAAATTCAAGAAAACCGTGATGGCCCTGAACAGTAGAAAAGCACGATTTGCGGCCAATGCTTCTAATATGTTCAAGCCGTTATATCTGGAGTCTGTAGGACTCTATGTGGAGACGGATTTAGGGCCAAGTAGCATTGTTGGCCTAGCGGAAAAACTACTCGTTGCATTTGGTTATACGGCAGGGGAGTTTGCTCTAAATACGATTGAACGGGTGCGCGACGCCACCTAGGAGACAGCCATGGCAATGGAGATATCCTTAAGTCCGAGTGCTGCCCTATGTCTCCCGGAGGAGGAAATTTCTGCGCTGCTCCGGGGACGTACGGTGGTGACCCTATCCGCTGCGTTTCTGACGGCGGGTCGAGTGCTTGCCCTGTATCCCGTTGTTAATTCCCGGAATACTCAATCGTCGGAATGGCCCTATCGTGTTCCCGCATTACCTGAGTCCACGATTACGCCTGCAATCCGAGCGATCGCTATTTGCCAGGAATGCCAGATTATTGCAGATGTGACGCTCGTGGATGTCATTGCATCCCTAACGATTTGGTCGCCGACATTTTTGACCCGTATCCTCACTGAGCAGGGGCATCTATTCTTAACTGGCTTACGGGTATTTCGACTTGGGGAACCACATTTGCTGGGACAGGAATTAGATGTGGCCCATGATGTGGGGAAATTTACGGGCTTACCGCGTCCTTTTCTCGGTCGATGCCCAGAACCGGTTCTATCGGAATCTGTTTTCAAGCGGCGAATACAACAGCTCCGCACTCGACAGCTTCCGGAGCATCCGGAACTTGAAGCCCTGTGTGATGCGATGGAAGATCTACGGCGCACAAGGCCGTGGGAAACGATGGCGGTGTAAGCATTTGAGCGCGACTTACAAGTTTTTCTGAGATGGCAAGAACCGAAGCAATCTCTTCAATTTGAGCCATGGATAACTGAAATATCTTGTTTTGGGTCATCCGGTGAGGGGAATCAATTTGAGCGACTGGTTCGCCGAGCCCTTGTATTTCTTGGCTTCTCTAGTCGTAATCAGAACTCTAAGGCTAGTCTTGATCCCGAGGGAGTAGGTGGAGCTGGCGGCCTTGATTTTTTCTGCGAAGAGCCCTACTTAATGATTGGTGAATGTAAGGCTAGTAGTCGCAATCTTCTTCCGGATAGTGTGTTTTCGCAACTGGTGCATCTGGGACTAAAACACCTGGATTCGGAAACCTATGAGCAAACGGTGAAGCTCGTAGTCTCTGTTGGTCATCCCAATGCCCATGCCCATCAAACTGCCATAGGCAATCACATGAACTTAATTAAACCTGCCACGCTGGAGCGCCTGGTTAAACTGAAGGCGCTATATCCTGGGAGCCTAGACCTGTGGGAATTAAAGCGATGCTTGGTTGCTCAACCGTTTAGCTATGAGTCGGATGAGAAGCTTAATCAACTGATTGATGGAAAACTCAGTCAAATACGAATTCGTAGCCATGTGGTTGCATGCTTCAAGAAACTGTTGAATACGGGCAATGGTTACTATGGAATTGAGACGGTCCATGGAGCCTATGTCATGTCTCAACCGCCCAGTGATCTGAAGGTTGAGGAGTTGCATGAGGTGGCGGTTGAACTGGCTTCGCCGCTGACGGGCTATTTGAGCCGGGAACGGGGGGCGGACTGGCGTAGCGATCGCTTCTCATGGCTGAGGGATTTATCGGTTGAGGCGATTTGAGTGGGGCGATCGCTTTAGGCAAATTCCGCCTCAATTTGGCGCACCGCCGTGAGGGCGCTGTAGCTGGTGCCAGCGGTGCCCTCGCCGGGATGGGTGGAATCGCCCACCAGCCAAAGGTGAGGAATGGCGGTGCGGTTGGCGAACCCGAAGGGACCAAAGGTACTCGGTCGCATCCCCACGCCGCCGACGATGCCGCGCGATCGCCCGGTGAAGGTCTCGAAGGTTTTGGGGGTGGCCGCTTCGACGTGGATCACATGCTCGGGCCGCAGGTCGAAATATTGGCCGAGTTTGGCGATCGCCTCCTCCGTATATTGCCGTTTGAGGGCCTGGTAGCGATCGCCCGTCGCCTGCTGCCAAATCTGCGGATCCGTGAAGGAGGAGGCCGTAATCGTCGCGCGGCCATCCGGGGCGCGGCCATCGCGATCGCGGCTGACGGACACAAATAGGGAATTATTTTCGCCGATGGGGCCGTCGTAATCGTAAAGGAATTGCAGGTGGGGCGGGCAGTTCTCCGGCAGGGCCGCGCGATCGACCCCCAGATAAATCACAAAGGCACCGGACGGCGAAGTCAACTTTTCCACACGCCGCCGGAAGCCCTGCCACAGCCCCTGGCCGATGGCCCCGAGACTGTCCGCCCCCTGGACCAGGGTCGCCAAATTCTCCACGGTCACATTCGCCACGATCGCATCCGCCGCCTCGAACCAAGTGCGGCCCGTTTTGGTATCGCTGACCGTCACCCCCGTGGCGCGGCCCCCCTCGACGCGGATTTCCGTCACCCGATGGCCCATGTGCAATGTGCCGCCGTCGCGCTTGAAGGCATCCCCGAGGCGATCGCTCAGCACCTGCATACTGCCTTCGAGGTGGTAGAGGCCAAAGGGGGTTTGGGAGAGGCCCAGGGCCGTGGCCGCATAGAGCAGGGCGGTTTCGTCGGCGGTGGCTTGGGAATAGAGCTTGAGTTGCAGATCTAAAAAGGTGGTCAGGCGGCGATCGCCATCGAGCCCATAGGCCCGCAGCAAATCCCCCACGGTCGAGAAGGTGTAGGGGGCCGTCAGGAGGGTGCTGGGGCGCACGGCCTTGAGGAGTTGGGCCACATCCCAGAGGTTGCGCGGCGGCAGGACCGGATCGCCCCCCTGGAATTCCCAGCTCCAGCGGAAGAGGTTGGCCAGCAATTGCCAAAAGCGATCGCTCCCCGGAAACTGCCGCGATCGCTCCTGGTGCCAACGATCGCGATCGCGCCACACGGAAATGGGCTCCGTTTCATCGGGCAAAAAGACCGCACAGGCCGGATCACAGGGGGTCGCCGCTGGCAGGGGTACGGCCAGTTCCTCAAAAATGCGGTGGTGAACGCCCCCCGGTTCCAGGCCCGCCACCTGGGTTGCGCCCACCTCGAACGTGAACCCCCGCCGCCGAAACGTGGACGCGCAGCCACCGGGCACGATCGCCAGGTCAAAACACCGCACCCCATAGCCCCGCCGCGCCAGCAGCGCCGCCGCCGTCAGGCCGCCAATCCCCGCCCCAATGACAATAATTCGCTTGCCCCGTGCCATAGCTGCCCTGCCTAAACCGCGATCGCTGGACTCTCATCTTCCTTAACAATTATTACGAAAAATGAAGCGCGACCCCAGATTTTCTCCCTGCTTTGGCCCACCGGCCCCCGCGATCGCCCCAAACCCCTTCAGCCTGGGCAATATGCGGGATTGGTTGGGCGGCACGGGTGGGGTGGCCGGTGGGGCTGGGCAGGGGGACCCTGCCCCTACAGGAGGACGAGGTTATCGCGGTGGATGACGGTTTCGGGGGCCTCGCGCCCCAGGATTTGGGCCACCTCTGCCGATTGGCGACCGCAGATTTGCCGCAGTTCGTCCCCATCAAAATTGACTAAACCGCGCCCCAGGATACGCCCCTCGCGATCGCACAGTTGCACCGCATCGCGCGCCTCAAACTCCCCCTCCACCTCCTGAATGCCCGCCGCCAGCAGGGATTTTCCGCCCTCGCAGACGGCCCGCACCGCCCCCGCATCCAGATACAGTTTCCCGGCGGGCACCAGCCCATGGGCAATCCAGCGTTTGCGGGCATTAGTCGGTTCCGGGTGGGGGGCAAACTGGGTGCCGATGTCCGCCCCGTCTAGGATTTTGACGATATTGGTCGGATCATTCCCCTGGGCGATCGCCATGCGTACCCCCGCAGCGGTGGCAATGCGCGCCGCCTCGATCTTCGTCACCATGCCCCCCGTGCCCCAGGCGGAGCCGCGATCGCCCGTCTCCACATTCAACGCCTCCAACGCCGCCAAACTTTCCACCAGGGCAATGGGGCGCGCCTCGGGGTTCTGGCGCGGATCGGCGGAATAGAGCCGGTCCACATCCGTCAGCAGAAAGAGCCACTGGGCCTCCACCAAACTCGCCACCAGGGCCGAGAGGGTGTCATTGTCGCCGAATTTCAGTTCCTCCGTGGCCACCGTGTCGTTCTCATTGACGATGGGGATCACGCCCAATTTCAACAATTCCTGGAACGTGCCGTAGGCATTGACATAGCGGCTGCGCTGGGCCAAATCGCCGCGCGTGAGCAAAATCTGGGCGATCGGCTGGTCAAAGCTGGTGAACAGGTCGTCATAGATCCGCATCAGCCGTCCCTGGCCCACCGCCGCGATCGCCTGTTTTTGGGCCATATCCTTCGGGCGTTCCGTCAACCCCAGCCGTCCGCAGCCCACCCCCACGGCCCCGGACGACACCAGCACCACCGGCCACCCGCGATCGCGCAGGCCACACAACGTTTCCACCAACGTCGCGATCGTCCCCAGGGCCATGCGCCCGGACCCAGGCCGCGTCAGGCTCGACGTGCCAATCTTCACCACAATCGGTCGCATCCTTCACGCTCCTCAGCCACGGTGTCCCAATATCCTGTCGGCCCCTCCCCCCGGACAAGCCCCGCCCCGTCCTTCACCCAACGGCGGCCCAATCCCATCAACGGGGATTCTTCACATACCATAGCCACCCTAAATTAACAACCCCCCAGGGAGGATATGGGGGGATCATGGGGCCAAAATCTGAAATTTTTCTAAACGAGCCACGGCGGGTGATCGCCACGGGGATCAGGGGCAACTTCGCCATTTTTCCATAAACAAAGCGCCGAAGTCCTTACGGTTTCGGCGCTTTTGGCTTTATATATGGGCTTTTATGACTAGGGCCTTTATCGGTCGCGGCCCTATTTCAACTGTATCTATGATGACTGATTTTTCAAACTTGAACAGGCTTCGTAATCTTTTCTTTATTTTTATTGATATCCGAAAGTTCGAGAAACTCATAGCTACTTCATAAAGGGCCTTGGGTTTTGTGGTTTTCGATACTTTTTGTCCCTAAAAAGTTTAATTTTTGTAAACTTTGTCCCCCATGGGATCACAGGGATCGGCGGGAGGAAGGGGCCGCGCGATCGCCGGGGATCAGCACGGCAAGGGAGGGGAGATGAAAGCCTAGGGCGTTTTGGGGCGATCGCGGTGGGGCCGAACCGTTGCGCCGAAGAGTTCCGAGATCCAGACCTCCAGGGCATGGATGGGGTAGCGGCGGATCGACTCGCTCGGATCCACCATCGGCTGCACCAGCACCGTGAACAGCCCCAGCCGGTTACCCGCCAGCACATCCGTAAAGAGGCGATCGCCCACCATCGCCACGGCCTCCGGCGGCAGGGCCATGCCATCGAGGGCGCGGCGGAGTTTGCGGCGCGACGGCTTAGCGGCGCTGGTGAGGTAGGGCAAATCCAGGGCCTGGGCAATGCCCCCAATGCGGCTATCGCTCAGGTTATTGCTCACGAGCCAGATATTCACCGTCTGGCGCATGGTGTCCACCCAGCCCTTGAGTTCCGGGCTGACGGCGGCGGTGGTGGTGGGCACGAGGGTATCGTCCACATCCAGGATCAGGCCCTTGAGCCCCTGACGGGCGATCGCCTCGGGCGACAGTTCCAAAATGCAGCCCCCCAGGATTAAGTCCGGCTGTAGCATCGCCCCCCAGGTTTTCACGCCCCATTGCCTCCCGCTGATAGGTCCATTTCCCTGCGGCGACACCCTGCCCATCGGTTCGGTGCGCCGCAACATCGCAAAATTTGGTCGATCCCTATTATTGTCGGTCCCCCGTCCCTTTGGGCGGTGGTTTTTGGGGCTCGGGGCTAGGGGCTCGGGCTCGGGGTTGGGCTGGGGCTTGGCGAGGGGGATGGGGGCGGTGTTTGCTGGGCGGCGCGCCGTTCGGCCCGGATGCGCTGGACTGCGGCCTCGTGTTCCGCCAGGGTTTTGCTGAAGACGTGGGTGCCGTCGTAGCGGGCGACAAAGAAGAGGTAGTCCGTGGCGTCGGGTTTGAGGGTGGCCTCTAGGCTGGCTTTGCCCGGTGCGGCGATCGCGGTGGGGGGCAGGCCCGCGTTGAGATAGGTGTTGTAGGGGGAGGGGGTGCGCACCTGGGCGATGCTGAGGGGGCGATCGGGGGTTTGGGTGACCTGGAGGCCATATTCCACCGTCGGGTCCGCCTCTAGGCGCTGGCCGCGATTGAGCCGATTGGTGAACACCCCGGCGATGAGGGTGCGCTCCTGGGGAATGACCGATTCCTTTTCAACGATGCTGGCGAGGGTGACCCATTCCCGCAGGTTGAGCTTGGTGTTGGCGCGGTTCGCTTCCCAGACCGGCAGGGCCACGTTTTCAAACTGGGTGAGCATGGCGGCGATCGCGCTGTCCGGCGTCATGGTTTCGGCGGGCAGGCGATAGGTGTCGGGAAACAAAAACCCTTCCAGGTGGGGCAACCCTTCCGGCAGCCAGGGGAAGCGATCGCGGGGAATGTTGCGCGTCGCCGCCACAAAGGCATCCGCCCGGAAAAAGCCCTGGGCCTCGAAATAGGCTCCCATCTGCTGAATCGTCCAGCCTTCGGGAATCGTAAAAGTTTGCTGGATCGTGTCGCCGCTCCAGATGCGCTCCGCGATCGCAGGCATCGCCAGCGACGGCGACAGTTCATAGGTCCCCGCCTGGAAGCCCCCCGCCTTGCCCGAAAGGGTCAGCCAGCGCACCCATAGATCCCAGGCCGCCGACGAGCGAATCACCCCCAGCGCCTCCAGATCACGGCCAATTTGGCGGGCGGACGTCCCCCGCACAATCTGTATCTGTAGGGCATCGCCCCCCTCAGCGGCCGCTTCCCCCTCCGCCGGTACGGGCGATCGCGCCGGAGCCGTCGCCCAACTCCACCAGGCCCAGCTTTGCCACGCCGAACCCACCGCCGCCCCCAGCACAATCAGCAGGGCCAGTCCCCGGATGAACTTTTTCACGATTCCGCGATCCGTTGCGTTTTCAACTGCTACACGAACTTATCGCCCCCCGACGGCCTTGCCCCCGGCGACCCGATCCCCAGCCTAGCGCGAGGCTCCGGGGACGGGCGGGGGTATCGGTGCTTCGGCGCAATGGCCTCCGAGCCCGAGCCCTAATCTAGCCCCTCAAAGAAGCGCTCCTCCAGGGACGGCAGCAACCCTTCGATGCGTTCAATCTCGTCCGGCGGCAGCAGTTGGGGCTGACCATTTTCGTCCACCCGCGCCAGGATGAAGAACGGATCGAGGGGCGTATAGATCGCATATTCGACCCCCTCATGGAAGAAACTGGCAAGCCATTGGAATTCTTCCACGTCCTCCTCATCGTCCGCGTGGTCGCAGTCCTCGTCGCAGTCGTCGCCCTCGCCCTCTTCGTCGGGAATTTCCGGCAGTTCGCCCTCGACGGTCAGGACAATCGCACTGCGTTTGAGGGTGAGATTTTCTTCGGCGAGGACGGCCCGGGCGGTGGCAAAGATCCGTTCGAGGTCTTCATCGTCCGACAGGGGCACCGGTTCGGCATCGTCCCCCTCGTCGCTCCAGGTGACGATTTCCACCGGGGCATCCACGGGGTTGAGGAGGAGGTATTCATCCCCTTCGACTTCGATGGAATGCTCCACAAAACAGTCGATACTGCGGCCGCGATCGTCTGCAATGGTGAGGGTTGGAACGTCCCACTCAATTTCTTCTTCTGGGCTCATGCAATTTTCCGTGCGCGGTCAATATCATCCCTAAGCCTATCGCGGATGGGAGGGCAGGGGAAATGACATGGGCCATGGCGGCGGTGGATCCTTGGGTGGGGGGGCCGTGGGGCGATCGCTAGGGCACGGGGACGAGGGGCTGTAGGGGCGGGGTGGGGGGGTGTTTGGGGTTATGGGGGGTTGTGGGCTGACGGCCCCAGGGGCCTAGGGCTTGCAGGAGGATGCGAGGGTGCAGCAGGGCGAGGGGGGAGGCGACCATGTGCTGGACGCGCCAGACGGTTTCGTGGAGGAGGGGGGCGCGATCGGTCCCCAGGAGCACCCGTTCGAGGTAGCGCTGGAGCAGGCGGGTGAGGGGGCTGGGGGTGGCCCCTTGGGTGCTGGGCCAGCGCAGGTCTTCGCCGGTGGCCATGAGCCAGGGCAGTTGGAGGGCGCGGGCGATCGCGGGGCGGAAGTGGCGATCGAGGGCGGGCAAATTCAAGGGGCGATGGGTGGGGGCTTTGCCCCGATCGCGGGGCTGGCTGCGCTGGAGGGCGGTTTCGAGCAGTTCGGCCCCGAGGGCGGCGGCGGTCATGCCCTGGCCGTAGAGGGGATTGAAGGCGCAGACGGCATCGCCGGTGACGATTAAACCCTGGGGGAATTTCGTCAGGCGATCGTAGCGTCGCCAGCGGTTGGCGGTGCCGCGATAGAGTTTCGGTTCGCCAATCGGTTTGGCATTGCGGGTGGCGTCATAGATGGCGCGATCGCGCAGGCTGCCCAGAAATTCATCAAATCCCGCCGCATCCGCCGGGGGATAGTCGCCCCCCACGCCGGACACCGTGACCACCCAGCGATCGCCCTCGACGGGATAGAGCACACCGGCCCTGGGTTGGTGGGGGGGCTTGGCCCAGAGCAGGAGGGCTTTCCAGTCGCGATCGCGGGAGTCATCCGGGCTGTCTGGGCGCTGGTACCACCGGCTGGCATAGCCCAACCGCGCATCCACCCGCTGTTCCGGGGGACGGCCATAGCCCAACTCTTCGAGCCATTGGGGGGTTTGGGAGCCGCGCCCGGTGGCGTCAATCACCAGATCCGCCGCGAGGGTTTCCCGCCGATCGCCCTGCCGTACCCGGACCCCCGCGATCGGGGCAAAGCCCCCACCCATCGCCCCCTCCGCACCAGAATGCTCAGTTGGGGCCGCCATCACCAGCCCCTCCACCCGCAGGCCCGCCAAAATCTCGATTTGGGGATAGGCCCCCAGGCGATCGCGCAGGAGGGATTCGAGCAAATTGCGGCTACAGGTGCGCGTCGTCAACCCCGACACAAAGCGCGGATTCCAGCCCCCCAGGCCCATCATGCGGCAGTCCGCCGTCCAGTCCACCGTCGGTGCCCCCGCCCCATCCAGCGCCGCCGTCAGGCCCGGAAACCAGCGCTCCATCAGCTCTAGCCCCTTCGCCAACAGCACATGGACATGATCCCCCTGGGGGGCACCCGTCCGGGGACCAACCCCCGCCGTCAGCAGGGCACCGTCGCGATCGATCACCGTCACCTGGTCAAAATGGTCCGCCAGCACCCGCGCCGCCAACAGCCCCGACATGCCGCCCCCGAGGACGATCGCCCGTCGGGATTGGGGGGGTGGAGGAACCGGTTGAGAGCCTTGGCCGAGATGCCCTTGGGAAAAGTCAAACCGCATGGCGACGCCATCCTAGAAGCCTGCTACTACCTCCTCCCTTCAGGGCAACGGAGCTCCCTTCAGGACGATCACCGCCGCGATCGCCCCCCCTGTGCCGCCGTCCCAAGTGTCAACCCCAGCCCTATCCCGAGGGCTGCGCCGATTCGTGTTGCGGTCTAATACGACCGGACCTGGCCCCCACCGGGGGGATACTAAAATCAGCCGGTACCTGACGCGATCGCCCGGTGCCGCCCCGCCCCCTCACCGACTCCAGTCCCATGCCGCAGCCCTTGGATCTTGTCCCGGAACGTTTTCCGACCCCCGACCCCAGCGCCCTGCGTACCCTCGGGGAGTCGCCCATCCTCGCCGCAATCGACATCGGCACCAATTCCATCCACATGGCCGTGGTCCGCATTGACCCGACCCTGCCGAGCTTTACGATCATGGCCCGCGAAAAGGCCACCGTGCGCCTGGGCGATCGCGACCCGGACACCGGTGACCTGACCCCCGCCGCGATCGACCGTGCCCTGCGCGCCCTCAAACGCTGCCGCAGCCTCGCCGACAGCCTACAAGCGGGGGAAATCATCGCCGTGGCCACCAGCGCCGTCCGCGAAGCCCCCAATGGTCGCGATTTTCTCATTCAGGTGAAGCGGGAGGTGGGCATTGACGTGAACCTCATCTCCGGCCCGGAGGAGGCGAGGCGCATCTATCTGGGGGTGCTGTCCTGCATGGCCTTCGAGGGCAAACCCCACGCCATCATTGACATTGGCGGCGGCTCGACGGAACTCATCCTCGGCGATGGGCAGGCGGCCCGCTACCTCAGCAGTACTAAGATCGGCGCGGTGCGGCTCACGGCGGAATTTGTCCACAGTGACCCGATCGCCCCCGAGGAGTTGGCTGCCCTGCGGGCCTATGCGCGCGGTTCGATCGAGCGGGCGGTGGAGGAGCTGCATGGCCAGTTGGCCCCCCATGAATCCCCGGAGAGCCTGCCGCTGGTGGGCACGTCCGGGACGATCGAATGTTTGGTGACGATCCACGCCCGCGAAGCCCTGGGGGTGGTGCCCAATCGGCTCCAGGGCTATGGCCTGTCCTACGGGGCGCTGGGGGAGTTGCTCGATCGCCTCGCCCAGATGCCGTTGGCGGAGCGGATGGAACTGCCGGGGATGAACGATCGCCGGGCGGAAATCGTAGTGGCGGGGGCGGCGATCCTCTACGAAACCATGGGATTGTTGGGCATTTCGGAGGTGGTGGCCTGCGATCGCGCCCTGCGGGAAGGGGTGGTGGTGGATTGGATGCTGGCCCGGGGGCTGATCGAAGATCGGTTGCGCTATCAGCAGTCCATCCGCGATCGCAGCGTCTTTGCCCTGGCCCGCAAATATCAAGTGCCCCTAGCGGCGGCGCGCCATGTGGCCACGTTAGCCCTCACCTTTTTTGATCAAACCCAAGGGCTCCTGCACGGGTGGGGCACCGGCGAACGGGAACTGCTGTGGGCGGCGGCGATTTTGCACCACTGCGGCCACCATCTCAACCAAAGCGCCCACCACAAACACGCCTACTACCTCATTCGCCACGGGGAACTGCTGGGCTATACGGAGACGGAGATCGAGGCGATCGCGAACCTGGCCCGCTACCACCGCAAAAGCTCCCCCAAAAAGCGCCACGAATCCTACCAAGCCCTCGCGGGCAAACGCTACCGGCAAATGGTGGAGGAACTGAGCCCCTTTCTGCGCCTCGCGGCGGTCCTAGAACGGCGGCAGGCCCAGGCCATTCGGCGGATCCAGTGCCAATATCGCCGCGAGGAAGGCCACTTCAAACTGCTCCTGGAACCGGCCAACGGTGCCGATGATTGTGAGCTAGAGCTCTGGAACTTAGATTGTGAGCGGCCCGTTTTTGAGGAGCAGTTCGGCGTGACCCTGACGGTGGAACTGTGTCCCGGTGGCCAGGGCTTCTGAGGCGATCGCGATCGCGGCATCTGAAAAAAAAATGATTGGCGAGCGCTGGCCCCCTGACCAGCGTTCTGGGAAGTGCGGGACGGGCAGATCCGAGCGCTAGTAGGTCTGTCCCCGGTAGCGGCGTCTGGGGTGGGGATCATCGTCTAGATCCTCCTCGACACCGGGGCTAGGGCCATCGGGGGGGGGCGTCAGGGCCGTCAGGGGATTGATGGACTGGACGGCGGCGGCCACGCCAGGGCTAGGGTTGGGGGCCAGTTGCAGATCGCGCTTGAGGGTCAGCAGACTGGCGACGAGGGCTTCGCTATCGAGGGGGCGACCGCCCAAAACCGCCAGCACGCGCCGGATCCCCGCGATCGCGGTGGTGATGGCATCCTCCCTGGAACAGGCGGGCACCGCATCAGCCGCCCCAGCCTCGCGCACGCGATCGCTCCAATATTGCAGCTTGCCATCCTCATCATTGGGTGGCACCAGGGCGATCGCCGGGACCGGAGGACGCACCGCCTGACAGGCCGCCAGCACCGCCTCCGGGGGCGTGTCCCCCAACGTGCAGTCGAACAGCACCAGCCGGGGCTGCCCCTCGCAATCATCCGCCAACCAAGTCCTGAGGCTGCCCAGGGACAGATCCGTTGCAATCACCGTGCGCAGATGCTGCGATCGCAGCACCGTCTGCCAGACCTGGCGCTGTAAATCAGAGGCTTGTAGCAGAAGCACAATCGGTTCGGAACTACTCATTCAGGCAAGCCCTGGGATGGGTCTAGGAACGGAGATGCGGGCTTAATCTGGGATTAATCTTAAGTGTACTCTTCCCGTACAGGAAGCGTTGGCCATCGCGGCGGGGCCAGCGGATCGGGCCGGTGACCCTGGGGGAAAGGGGGCCTAAAAGGACGGGGCTAAGGGGCAGGGCTAGGACCAAAAAACAGTCGAATAAGTCGAATAATAGGGACGCCCAGGGGCTTCGGGACGGGACCATCGATCAAAATGCCCCCCCGACATCCGCCATGGACCGGAGGACACCGGAGGGCAAGCCGGAAGCCGTTCAACCCTGCGCAGGGATGAGCGATCGCCCGCCGCCCCACCGCCGCCGACCCATCCCCATCGGCCCCCCGATCGCCGCGCCAAGCACCCCACGGATCCCAGCCCACCAACCATCGCGATCGGTGGATGCAAATCCCCAGGGCCCTGCGCCGATCCGGGCCACGGCAATCATCACGGCGATCGCCCCCCATGGGCCTCGCGGCACAGCATCCTGGGCAACGGGGCCTGACATCCCCCCCCGCTGCCGATGACTAAAGGCATCTTCTCCCATGACTGTCCCTTCAGTTCGTAAGCCACGATACCGCGCGCAACTTCCCCGATCCCCCTTAATCCAGTTAGTAGAGTAATCCTGACCGCCGCTGCGCGATCGCCCCGCCGCCCGTGATGGATGGGGGGTGAGGCCCTCTACCTCCCTGTTTGGGTTTGCCCATGGTTGTTCGACTCCTTCGGCGCTGGCCTTTGGCCGCTGCGGCCCTGCACCGGGCGATCGCCTGGTCCCTTCTCCCCCGAGGGCGCGTGGGAATGGGGGGGGTGATCTTCGGCATGGCGATCGCCCTGGCCCTGGCCCCCGCGATCGCCACCGAGCCGCCCCCCATTCCCGCCGACCAACTCCTGCCGGAATGGAAAATTGTCGCCAACACCTTTTGGGTCTTGCTGACCGGCTTCCTGGTGTTCTTCATGAACGCCGGATTCGCCATGCTGGAAACGGGCTTCTGCCGCTACAAAAATGCGGTGAACATGCTGTCAAAAAACCTGATCGTCTTTGCCCTCTCCACCCTGGCCTACTGGGCAACGGGCTTTGCGATCATGTTTGGCAACGGCAATGAAGTGATGGGCTATTCGGGCTTTTTCCTGAGCGGCCCCGACAACAGCCCCCTGACGGACATTGCCTATGAGGGCACCTTCGAGTCCCTGGGCTGGGCGGCGGTGCCCCTGAAGGCAAAGTTTTTCTTTCAGTTGGCCTTTGCGGGGACGGCGGCGACGATCGTGTCCGGGGCGGTGGCGGAACGGGTGCGATTTTTGGCGTTTTTGATCTTCAGTTTGCTGCTGGTGGGCTTCTCCTATGGGGTGACGGGCCACTGGGTTTGGGGCAATGGCTGGCTGGCCCAGTTTGGGTTCTATGATTTTGCCGGTTCGACGTTGGTGCATTCCGTCGGCGGCTGGGCGGGGCTGGTGGGGGCGGTGATGCTGGGGCCGCGCCTGGAAAAGTATTCTGACGGGCGCATTACGGCGATTCCGGGCCATAATATGGCCCTTTCGACCCTGGGCTGTTTGATCCTGTGGCTGGGGTGGTTTGGCTTTAATCCCGGTTCCCTAATGGCGGCGGATCCGGATGCGATCGTCCATGTGCTGCTGACGACGAATATGTCGGCGGCGGCGGCGGCCCTGGCGGCGACCCTGGTGTCGTGGCTGTATTTTGGCAAGCCGGACCTGACGATGATTATTAATGGGGTGCTGGCGGGGCTGGTGGCGGTGACGGCGGCCTGTGCCTATGTGAGTTTGGCGGGGGCGGTGGTCATCGGCGCGATCGCGGGGGTCATTGTTGTATTTTCGGTGGTGCTGCTGGAGCGGTTCCGGGTGGATGATCCGGTGGGGGCGATTTCGGTCCACCTGGTCTGCGGCATCTGGGGCACCCTGGCGGTGGGGCTCTTTAGTGTGGGGCCAGATGTTTATCCCTGGTATGGGGCGGCCAATGGGCCGTTGGCGGGGCTGTTGCTGGGGGGCTCGGTGGATCAGTTGCTGACCCAGTTGCTGGGGGTGCTGTCGGTGGGGGGCTTCACGGCGGCCTTCAGTACGGTGGTGTGGCTGGCGCTGCGCTTTACGGTGGGGATTCGGGTGACGCCAACGGAGGAGTATGAGGGCCTCGACCTGAGTGAACACAGTATGGAGGCGTACAGCGGTTTTTTAAAGGAGTAGAGGGGACGGCGCTAAAACGGCGGGCGATCTATCCGCCGTCCCCAAGACGTAATGACAGATCGTAGAGGCGCTTGCGGGGGAGCGATCGCGCTTTGGCTAGTTCTTTGCTGGCGGCGGAGGGCGATCGCCCCTGGGCGATGAGGGTTTTTAGTTCAGCGATGAGGGTGTCGTCGTCGATGGGTTCGGGGCGATCGCGGGGGGCTCCGGCCAGGACTAGGACAAATTCTCCCTTGAGGATGGGGGGTGTTTGGCTGTGGGGAATTGCGTCAGGACTGGGTTCGGGGGGTAGGCCGTCGGCGGCGCGCTGCCACTGGGCGATGGCTTCAACTAAGGGGCCGCGCCAGAACTGTTCGTGGCGTTTGGTGAGTTCCCGGGCGATGGCGATCGCGCGATCGCCGCCGCAGGTTTCCCGCAGATCCCGCAGGGTTGCCAACAGGCGGTGGGGCGCTTCGTAGAGGATTTGGGTGCGCGGTTCCTGGGCGATCGCGGCGAGGCGATCGCGGCGGCCCGACCCCTTAACGGGCAAAAATCCTTCAAAGGTGAAGCGATCGGTGGCGAGGCCGGATCCGCACAGGGCGGCGATCGCGGCGCAGGCTCCGGGCACGGGCACCACGGCCAACCCCGCCCCAATGCAGGCTTGGATCAGGGGCACCCCCGGATCGCTGATTCCTGGCATCCCCGCATCGCTCACCAGGGCGATCGCCTCCCCCCGCCGCAGCCGATCAACCAATTCGGGGATGCGTTTGGTTTGGTTATGTTCGTGGCAGGGGATTTGCGGCGTTTTGATCTGGAAATGGGCCAGCAGTCGCCCGGTCCGGCGCGTATCCTCCGCCGCGATCGCATCCACGGCCCCCAGGATTTTCACAGATCGGTAGGTCATGTCCTCCAAATTGCCGATGGGCGTCCCCACCACGTACAGCGTCGAAGCCTGGGGTTCGCCGATCACGATCGCCCCCTCGTTGCTGGGGTGGTCCTCAACCTCCTCCATCCGCCAACTCCCTAGGGCCGGGGCGTCATGCCCGTCTTATTAAAAGGTCCCGCCGTCGCCATGGGGGCCGGGGGAGCCGTGGGGGGAGGGGTATTGGGCGATCGCGCCTCTGGCCTGCCCAGCCCCGCCGTCACCGCATAGACCCGCCCCAGCAGCCACAGCCACAGCCCCGGCGATCGCGGCTCCAGCCACGGCTGCACCGACCGGGCAAAGCGCGGCAGCCAGCCCAACAGCCAGCCCAGGAAACTCGCGATCGTAAAACTCACAAAACTCGGCAGCCAGCGCACCATATCGCGCACCCCCGCCGAATCCAAAATCCACAGGAGCATCGCCGGATTCTGCCACGCCGCCCGTAGGGCCATGGCCATGAACGTCCCCCAACCCACCCGATCTTTAATGAAGCGATCGGCCACCTCCGGCGACCCGTCCGCCATCACCCCAAAGAACGTATTGAGCATGGCATTGACCCGCACCGGCGGCAGGATCCGCCCCGTCGGCACCATCATGCCCTTGGAAAATAGCCAGGTGACGGCGATGTTGCTCTGGTATGCCCGCACGCTTTCGAGCGATCGCGCATCCAGCAGATCATGGCGCAGGGCCGTATCCAGCAGCACCGTCAGGCGATCGAGGTTCCGCACCAGGGACCCAAACCCCGTAAACACCAGCGGTGACTGGAGCGCCGCCGCATCCCCCAGGGCAATCAGGCGATCGTAGGCCACCTTGCGATCGCCCTCGCCGCCGCTGAAATGGCCCGGAATATAGCCAAACGTCGCCTTGCCCCACTCCAGGGCATCCATGTCGCAGCGGCGGTACTCCGGCAGAATGCTGAAAAAATCCTCGTACATTTCCAACAGGGAGCCGGGATTCTCCGGGTGGATCTGGTGGTAGTGGAACAGGTACACCGTCACCGCGCCCCCCTCGATGGGGAACAGTTCCCAGATCAACTGCCGCCCGCGAGAAATGTCCCCATGGCTAAAGAGCACATCGCCGTACTGGTGATCCCAAACCCCCTCGGGAAAGCCATCGCGGATCACGGCCCCCACGGTGGGGCAAACGCTATCGAAGGCCCGCCCGCCATTGAGCTGCCACGCGATCGGCGAGGCGGTGCCCATGGCGTCCACCAGCAGCCGCCCGGTGAATTGACAGGGTTCGTCGGTGCGCAGATCCGTCGCCTCCAACTGCACCCCGTCCGCCAGCACCGTCGCCCGCTGGAATTCGATGCGATCGCGGATTTCGCCCCCCGCCGCCCGCAGCTTTTCGCCACACATTTGAATGAAGCGATCGGCCTTCACGGCGATATTCAACACCGTCGGCGTATGGAGCACCGCCGCCCGCGCCTGGGGGGGATTGTTGGCATCAAAGAATTTATGGAACCCGTCGCGGTATTCGCAGCCGATCACCTGCTCGAACTCCGCCGCCGTGAACAGGCCCAGATCAATCAAACTCTGGAATTCCTGGCGGGAAATGTTCCATTCCCGGTTCATGCGGCCAAAGGGCATCCGCTCCAGCAGCAGCACCCGATAGCCCCGCCGCGCCATCACCGCCGCGTGGACCACCCCCAGGGCACCGCCCACGTAGATCAAGTCATAGGTTGGCGGCTGGTCGAGGCGATCGCGACTTTGGCCCAAAACCGGCTGGGGCGGCTGGGGATTTTTCACCAGCGATCGCCAGCGCCGCTCCCACCAATAGGCCCGGTTGAGGTCCGCCTCCCCATTGGGCATCTTCTGGAAAAACTTCACCGTCTGGGGATAGCGATCGCCCAGGGCCTCAAAAATCGACTGGTGCGCCAGATCAATCTCCGGCGGCGCGGGATAGGTGGGCGGAAACGCTTGACGTAGCTCCGTCTCCAGTTGCCGCACCAGGGTTGTCTCCCCCGCGATCGCGCGATCGGCCCAGCGGAACACCTTCAGGTACGTCGTCCGCTGGAGGGACCACACACAGGCCACCACTTCCCCAGCGGCCCCATCGGCCTTCGGCGTCCAGCGGAATCCCGTCGCCGCGATCGTCTTCGTACCCACCGTCGGCACGAACGAGTCCCGGAGCCAGCGGCAAATCGCATCCAGATCCGGGGTCGGCACTTCGAGGTAAAGGAGTTCCTGCATGGGCTGCTGAACGGTTGAACGGCACAATTCACCCCGGATGGCTCGATGGACCCCAACGGGGGGCCACGCCAAAGATCCAGGGCAGATCGTCAGGCTACCGTCAGTGTACCGTTTTGGCGGCAACGCCCGGACGCGATCGCCGCGCGGCCCCGATTTCACCCCAAATCCGGACCCCCGCCCCAGGGATTTCTTAAGGAATTCCGCAATAGTGGGCAACCGGTCAAAAAATGCGATATCTTGCGCCTTACCCAAGGAACATTAACAATCTTTACTTTTCGTAACGCTTCCCGAATGGCCCCGGATCCTGTCCGGCTTTCAGGGCGTCAGGATCTGGGTTTGTCAAGGATCTGGGCGATGGGAGTCGGGCAAGTTTTCCCGGTTTTGGGGCGATGGGGACCGGCGATCGCGCGATCGCGGGGGCCGAAAAATGAATGTTTGTTAAGCTTCGTGAAGATATGGCTGCCGGAGGGGGCGCGATCGCGTCTGAAAGGGAGCCAGGGGGCCAGGGCTGATCTCGGGGAACCGAACGGGCCGGGGCCAAAGGGTGAGGAGTGGGACCGGGTTGGCCGTGGTGGGGAAGTTTTTAGGGCGTGGTGAATTGTGCAACGACATCAGACGGAACGGGAGTTTGACCTAGGGACGCGCGGTGGAGACATGGCATTGGAACGGACGGCCCATTGGGGCGTGATCGACAGCAGCGAACCGGGGGGGGCGATGGGGCCTGCCCGACGGCTGAGCGTGCCAAAGCGGGTCAAGGTTCCCGCCAAGGGGCTCGAGGATATGACGACCCTGCTGGCGGATGCGATGGGGGTGGCGATCGCGGATGCCCAGGCGAAGGGGCGATCGCTCGATGAGGTGCTGGCGGAGGTGCTGGCGGACGATCGGCTGCTGGAGATGCACCAGCGGCGGCTGCTGGGGGAGGCGATTGTCCAGATCTGGAACGGGGGGGCGATCGCGGCTCCAAACCGGGACTAAATCCTCTGTGCGGGATGTGCCCTTGGGCCTACCCGGCGACGGCGCGGCAGTAGGCGGCGGTCTGGAGATCAATGCCCGTGACGGCGGTGCCGATGACCACGGCGAAGGCCCCCAGATCAATGGCGCGGCGGGCGGCGGCGGGGCTGGCGATGCCCCCCTCACACAGGACTGGGCGATCGCCGTAGTGGGCCACCAGGTCCGTCAGCAGGTCAAATCCGGGGGGCGTTTGGTGCGCGGTCGCCTCCGTATAGCCATAGAGGGTGGTGCCCAGCAGGTCGGCCCCCGCCGCGATCGCGCCCTCCGCCGAAGCCAGCGTATCGAGATCCGCCATCACCGGTTTATCGAGTTCGTTATGGATGCGGGCGATTAACTCCCCTAAAGTTTCATTCCCCGGCCTGGGCCTTGCCGTGGCATCGATCGCGATGATATCTGCCCCCGCCGCCGCGATCGCCGCCGCATGGTGGAATTGGGGCGTGATGTAGACCGACGAGTCCGGATAGGTTTGCTTCCACAGGCCAATAATCAGGGCCTCCGGCGCGATCGCCCGCACCGCCGCCACCCGCTCCGGCGACTCGATCCGCACCGCCGCCGCCCCATTGTTCAAACAGGCCAGGGCCGTCGCCGCAATAATCGACGGTTCATTCAGGGGAGAACCCGCCGGTGCTTGGCAGGACAAAATCGCGCGATCGCGCAGGGGCGCAAACCAGTCAGCCGCAAAACGGGGGGCAACCATGGCAATGAACGACAAAAACCCATCGGGAAGAACAGCCCCCTGAATTTAGCGGAATTTCGCAACTTAACCCGCCAACACACCGTCCCCCGGTTGCCATTTGGTGTCTGGCGGCTAAGTGCCTAAAATAGGGAGAACGATTCAACCGGGATTTATCCTAGACCCGCCCGTGAGCAAACCTCCCGCCACCCCGGACTGCTCCCCCGCTGCCCAAGCGCCCTACCTGCGGGGCAAGGCCGCGATCGCCCGTGGAGACTATGCAGCCGCAGCGGCGGCCTTCGGTGAGGCGGTGGAATGCGACGCGGGCTTTGCCGATGCCTGGGGCGATCGCGCCAACTGCCTTGCCCGCCTCGACCAGTTTGACGCCGCCTTGCCCTGCTATGACCGGGCGATCGCGATCGCCCCCGAACGGGCCGACCTTTGGTACAACCGGGGCACCGCCCTCGACGGCATGGGGGAACGGGAGCAGGCCCTCGCCAGTTTCCAGCGCGCCCTCCAGCACGATCCCCACAACGCCCCGATCTGGAACAACTTCGGCATCACCCTCTTCCGCCTCGACCATTGGGAAGCGGCCCTGGCGAGCTACGATCGCGCCCTCGAACTCGATCGTCTGGCCGCCAACATCTGGCATAACCGGGGCGTCGTCCTCCGCAAACTCGATCGCCAGATGGACGCCCTCAGCAGCTATGACCGGTCCCTGGAATTGCGGCCCGCCAGCCCCGCCACCTGGTACCAGCGGGGCATCGTCCTCGACAATCTCAAACGGTTTTCCGAAGCGGTGGCGAGCTACGATCGCGCCCTGGAACTGCGCCCCCACGCCGCCAACATTTGGCATAACCGGGGCATTGCCCTAGGCCATACGAAACAGTTTGCCGACGCGATCGCCAGCTACGAACAGGCCATCCGCCTCAACCCCAACGATCCGGACACCTGGTACTACCGGGGGCGACTGTTGCGGCAACAGGGGGATTTGCGCGGAGCCGTCGCCAGCTATGGGCGCGCCCTGCGGCTCAATGAAACGGATCCGGACCTTTGGTTTGATCGCGGCAATGCCCTCTTTGCGGCCTGTCAACTGAAGGCGGCGGTGGAGAGCTACAACCACGCCCTGGCCCTGGCCCCCGAACGGGCGGACATTCTGAAAAATCGCGGCCTTGCCCTCACCCGGCTCCTGCAACCGGAGGCGGCCCTCAAGAGCTACCACGATGCGGCCCCCTTGGCCCCCGATACGCCCCTGCTGGCCTACTGCCGCGCCGCCTGCCATCTGCTGCGCCTGCAAGCGGGGGAATGCAGCGACTGGGAACGGCAGGGGCACCTCAATCGGGCGATGCAGTTCCTACAGGTGGCGCTCCAGGGCGATCGCGATCGCTACGTCGCCCTCCTGGAAAAGCACAATGTCTTCGCCAATATCCGCCACCGCCCGGAGCTAGAGCCCTTGGCCCTGCCCAATTTGGAGGCGAAGGAACTGGAGCTAGAGGACGGCATGGAAATGTTGCCGTCGTTCTAGGGGGCGATCGCCAGGTTTTAGGACCAGACTTTTAAGTTAGGCCGATGAAGTGGTCCGCCGTCAGTTGATTGGGGGCGATGCAGTGGACCTGGGCGATCGCGGTGCCGGTGGCTGCAATTTGGATTAGGGTGCCGGTGGGCTGGGGAACAAACGCTAAATCCGCAAAGGTGAGGCCATCGAGGAGGGTGACGCGATCGCGCCCTGGCTCAAAGTCATAGATCGTATCGAGGCCCCAACTAGCTCCAATCGCGAACTGGTCCGCACCGGGGCCACCGATCAACTGATCATTGCCGCGATCGCCCGAGAGGAGGTCATCGCCGCGATCGCCAAAGAGCCAATCATCATCCCGGCCGCCGTAGAGGCTGTCGTTGTCGATGCCCCCCGTGAGCAAATCCTCGCCGGTGTTGCCAAAGAGGCGATCGTTCCCCCCCAAGCCGCGCAGCCGTTGACTGCCGGGACCGCCGAGCAGGGTATCGTCCCGGCGATTGCGCCCGTTGAGGGTTCGTAGCCGGATGCGCCGCCGCCGAAACTGGGCCTGAACCTGCCGCTCGGTGGGGATTGGGGGGCAGTCGAGCGGCTCGATTTCGGGGCTCGCGATCGGCGGGGGTGGCTCGGGTGATTCGGGGACGGGGGATGGGGCTGGATTTGGTGTGGGTGCTGGGGTTGGCGTGGGTGCTGGTGTGGGTGCTGGTGAAGTAATGGCGCTGGCGGTGGCCGCGATCGCGGGGGCTCCGGCCAGTCCCTGGTCATCCTGCGGCGTCACCTCAAACCGCAGCACTTTGCCGAGATCCGCCGCCGTGGACACATAGGTATTGTTGACGGCCCCCGCGATCGCCACCTGATTGGTCCCCGCCGCATCATCCGCCCGATACCACTGAAAATCGCTCCCTTGCTGGGCATCCCCGTCCGCATCGCTATAGGTATAGCTGCCCGTCAGGGTTGCGCCCACCGTCAAATTCCCCACAATCCCCAGGCCCGTCGCCGTGGGGGCTCGGTTCACCGCGATCGCCCCGAGGGTATAGGTGGATTTGCCCGTGTCCGTATCATCACCAAAAAATAATAAATTCGGGATTTGATAGGGATTGATCGGCAGCGGCGGCGCACTGGTGGCCTGGTTAAATTGATAGGCTTTGACACTGCCCGTCAGACGCTCTTGGCCGTTAACCGACAGGGTATAACTATCTCCTAAAATTTTCACCTCATAGTTTTGTGATGCCGTGATAGGAAATAGTCCCGCCGCCGTTTTTTCCTCATTTTCACTATCAAAAGTTGGCTGCTGGGCAAAGATAAAATCATCCGCGCCATTGCCCGGATTTTTTCCTTCAAAGGATAGCTCAACGCCCTTGGCATCACTGCCCAAAACAATCACACTAAAGCCTGAGCGGTTGTCTAGGCTGGCCTCTTGCTCCACCTTTGCAGAAAAACTCACCCGGAAGCCGATCGCGCGGTCCAGACTCGGAAAAGACAGATTCACAAAGCCATTGGAGCCGTCAGGGATGATGTTGAGATAGCCCGCATAGCCCTCCTTGTCATCGACCGCTTGAAAATCACTGACCACCGTCGGCGTCCCAGCCCCCGTCGCCAGGGGAATCGTCCCATTGGGAGCGGGCAGTTGGGCGAAGGTGAGCCATCGCGTCGTCCCGACTCCAAGGCCAAAAAAGTTACCGGGCGCGGCATTTACAAATCCGCTGCTGCCATCGAAAACTTGAACCACGGTTACACCTCTAGGCTGATTCGGACAGACGTTTTAGAGACGATTAATGCTAAATTCTTTAGGTTGAAATTTTAAGGAATAAATTTTATTGGATTAATTAACTGATGGCCCATGATCTTTAATTCTAGATGCAAGGATTAAAATCGCTGCGTTTAGGCAACTGCCATATGTGGACACCAAATGTAGTCATGCCTCAGCCATTCTAGGCCCGCTGAATGATGGGCCAGTTGATTTGCAAAGTGTGTTTACATTGGCGCGATCGCGGCCCCCTCCCGAAGCAGCATGATGTTTTTTGAAGTGGCCCCGATGGATCAGACCGTTGGGCGGGGCGATAGGCTAGGGGAGCGATTGGTTTCACGGTTTGTTGCGTTGAAGGGACATCGATCCATGTCATATGCTGCCCAGTCCTATCACGCCGTGGGGCGCGCCCTGATGCAGCGGTTGCAGGCCCAGGAGGCGGCGCTGCCGTTGGCGAATGGGGAATGCCGATCGCGGGTGTGGCTCCAGGGGCGTCCGACGGGGCGGGTGGCGCTGTTTTTCCATGGGTTCACGGCGGGGCCGTACCAGTTTGTGCCGTTAGCCGAGCAGTTGCATCGGGCGGGCTATACGGTCCTGGTGCCCCTGATGCCCGGTCACGGTCGGTTGGGGCCGTGGGGGCCAGAGCGGGTGCCGCCGCTGCCAACGGATCCGGCGACGTATCAAAAATTTGGCGTCGAGTGGCTGGCGATCGCGCGATCACTCGGGTCACGCATCTTCGTTGGCGGGCTTTCGGGGGGCGGCACCCTAGCGGCATGGCTAGCGACGGAGCGATCGCGGGACATCGAGCGAGTCATTTTATTTGCCCCCTACCTCAGCAGCAGCAGCAAGGTGGTGGACGTGATGGTGCGGAAACTGGGGGGCTATTTCGCCTGGGGACCGCCACCCCCCGGACGGCAAGGGCTGCCCTATGGCTATCCTGGCTTTGGGGTACCGGCCCTGGCGACGCTCCTGCGGCTCGGGGATGAGGTGCTGCGGCGGGCCATGCGGCAATCCGTTGCGCCCCTATTTGTGATTTCTAGTGAGAGCGATCGCGCCGTCGGCAACTTTGACCATGTGGCCCTCTTTGAACGGGCGCTCGTGCGGCAGCCCCTGTGCTGGTACCTGCGGTTCAATCGGGTGTTGGATATTCCCCACACGATGATGACCCGCGCCGAGGGCAATGCCTATGAACCGCTCCTGGCGACCATGACCCGGGCATTTTTTGAAAGCCAACTCACCTGGGCGGAGGCGATCGCGATCGCGGCCAAGCTCGGACCAAACTGCACCTTTCCCCAGGCGGTGGCGGCCCTGGGCCTGGGCGATCGCGTCAGTCCAGAGATGGCGGCCACCATGACCCTGTTTGACAAACGCTCGATGCTCCAGCAGGGACGGCGACGGGGTTAGGGCTGCGATTTTAGGGATAGGGGGCGGTGGCGGAACCGGTGGCGGAACAGGAATCGACCCCCTGGGGAACCCCATGGTGCTCCTCGCGGGACTGCTGGAGGATGCGCCCCGCGAGGCATTCCTCCTGGAGCTGCATGATGGCGCGGAAATCTTCGCGATCGTAGGGCTGCCGCATCAGTTGGCGCAGCCGTGCCTCCGCCTCTAGGGACAGGTAGCGACGTTGGAGGGCCTCTTGGACCAGGGCGCGGATCGAGGTCATGGTGACGGGGGGTGCTGTGGACCGGACATCGGTGGGGCGGGCCATTGAGCGAGCGCCCCTGCTGCTTAGTATCGGACGATCGCCCTGGAGGGGAGGTGACCGGGGGGGCAGGCCCCCAGTGACGTTTCCGCACGGGGGGCGCGATCGCCGGGGCCAAATGTCCGTGATCTCGATCGCAGACCGCACCGGAGGCTGGGTGGGGCTAGAACAGTTGTGGCGTAAGGGTTTTCCCGTAGGAAGGGGGGACGATCTCGCGATCGCTCCCCCCCCACAGTCACCGGAAAAAAGACACGAAAACGGACACCGGAGCCAAGCGGGGCATCGATGTCCGCGATCGGTCCCTAGGGCATCCCAAGCGCCTAGGCCGTCATCTGGTCGAGGGCGTGGCGGATGGCGGCGATCGCGCGATCGACCTCCTCAGGGGTCACGATCAGCGGCGGTACAAAACGCACCACCTTCGGCCCCGCCGGCACCAGCAGCAGCCCCGCCCCCATGGCCGCCTTCACCAGTTCCACCGACGTGAGCGCCACCGACTCCTTCAGCACCAGGCCATTGATCAGCCCCCAGCCGCGCACCTCTTCGATCCAGTCGCCGTAGGTGCTTGCCACCTCCCGCAGGCCCGAGCGCAACTGGTCGCCGCGATCGCGCACCCGGTCCAAAAAGCCCGGAGCCCCCACCGCCTCGCACACCGCCAACGCCACCCCGCAAGCGAACGGATTGCCGCCGTAGGTGCTGGCATGATCCCCCGGCTCGAACACATTGCAGTGGGCCTTGCACAGCAGCGCGCCGATGGGAATGCCGCCCCCGAGCCCCTTCGCCGACGTGAACACATCCGGCTCAATGCCCAGATTTTCGTAGCCCCAGAGGGTGCCCGTGCGGCCCACGCCCACCTGCACCTCATCGAGGATCAGCAAAATGCCCCGCTCATCGCAAATCTCCCGCACCCGCTGGAAGTAGGCGCGATCGCCGGGACGCACGCCCCCTTCCCCTTGCAGCGCCTCCAGCAAAATCGCCGCCACCCGAGGGCCATCCGCCTCTAGGGCCGCGATCGCCGCCTCCAGGGCCGCCGTGTCGTTATAGGGCACATATTCAAATCCGGGCACCAGGGGGCTGAAATTCTTCTGGTATTTCGGCTGGCCCGTCGCCGTAATCGTCGCCAACGTGCGCCCGTGGAAGCTGGCGTGGGCCGTGACGATCACCGGGTCCGCAATGCCCCGCACCGTGTGGGCATGTTTCCGCGCCAGTTTTATGGCACCTTCGTTCGCCTCCGCCCCCGAATTGCAGAAAAAGACGCGATCGGCGCAGGAATGGGCCACCAGCCACGCCGCCAAGGCCCCCTGTTCGGGAATGTAGTAGAGGTTAGAAACGTGGTGCAGCTTTTGGATTTGGCGCGTCACCGCCTCCACCATGGTCGGGTGGGCATGGCCGAGGGTGCAGGTGGCAATGCCCGCTACGAAGTCGAGATAGTCGCGCCCGTCCGTGTCCCAAACGGTGCAGCCCTCCCCCCGGTCGATCGCGAGGGGAAAGCGGCCATAGGTGGTCATGACGGCCTCATCGAACGGCCCGCGCTCAAAGGGAGACGTGCTTGGGGTCAATTCCGGCGCGATCGCGGCCTGGGGTGCATCAAGGGCTTGGGGACTCACGATAATTTGGCTCCTGAAACAAGGGTGCAAGGGATGGGGGGCAAGGCCGCGCGGGGCATGGTGATTGGGGGTGCCCCAACGGACGCCATTTCCCTAAAGCTCTAGGGTAGGCGACGCGGCGGCGGACCGGCGGGCCATCAATTGTTGCTATTATTTCACCGGTTTTGGAGGGGACGGTTGCAGAACGATGACAATCACGATCGCGGTGACGGCAGATCAGATCGAGCGGCTGGATGTGGGGCCGGTGACCGAGGCGATCGCGCCGCTGCTGGCGATGGGGGGTACGGCGGGGGAACAGCAGGTGCAGTTTGCGATCGCGGATCCGCGCGAGGTCAATGATCCGAGGGAACTGTCGGAAATTGCTGAAATTCGCCTGTGGTTCCTGCGGGTGGACAGCGCCTATCCGTGGCTGCCGTTTTTCCTCGACTGGAAGGCGGGGGAGCTGGGGCGCTATGCGGCGATGCTGGTGCCGCACCAGTTTCACCCCACGGATGGGATCCAGTTCAACCCCGAGGCGCTGGAACTATTTCTGATGCAAAAGCTATTTGTGCTGGCGGATTGGTTCCGCGATCGCGACATCACCGCCACCGCGCGCCTCAAGGGCCTCGCGCAGATGCTGGGCTATGACCTGGAGGATGAATTTTTTGAACGGCTCTAGGACCGTCGTTAACTGAGATTTCGCCATTTCGCCGCCGTAGGGGTTGGGTCTCCCAACCCGGCCCCCCGCGATCGCCCCAAACCCGTTCAACCCTCAGGACCATCAGGAATTGTAGGGCTGTGCAGAATATGGCTGGTGGGGGCTGGGCGGGGAAACCCCGCCCCTACGAGGGTTGATGGGTTGAAAGGCGCGATCGCGGCCCAATTGCCTCTAAATCGTGCGGGCCACCAGCACCCCCGTTTCCCGCTGGATCGGCACCGTCGGCACCACATCAAGCTGGGCGCAGTAGTCCAGATCCGCCGTATTGCCCAACCGCAGAAGCCGCTGGCCGTGGCTGGCGAGACGCATCAACTCTGGCAGACGATCGCGCCACAGCTCAAACAGCGCCAACGCCGCGATCGCCTCATCATTGCCCGCCCAATCATCCTTCAGGTGGGGCAGCAGGGCCGCCGCGATCGCCCCCGCCGCCACCGTATCTTCCAGGGAAAAACTCCCCTCCCAGCCCGAGCCCGTCATCCACACCGTCTGCGGCTGCAACTCCAGCAGGGCATCCACCACCCCATTGCGATTGGTCAGGGCCGCCGTCATCACCGTCGGAGCCGCCGCAATCTTTTCGAGCGATCGCGTCCCATTGGTTGTACTCATAAATAGCCGCCGCCCCTTCACGCGATCGGCCGTGCAGTCCAGGGGAGAATTGCCCAGATCGCAGCCCTCCATCATCTTGCCCCCCCGCTCACCGATGCGAATGCGTCGCTCCGCCGGCCAATCCTCACTCGTCGCCATCAGCACCGACAGGTCACTAAACGCCTGCACCGCCTCCGCCCCGTTCTGCAGGGCCGCCGCCATCGTCGTCGTCGCCCGCAGCACATCGATCGCGATCGCACAGTCCGGCTTGCAATCCCCCGTCATCTCAGGGGTCAGTTCCGGCGTGTGGTAGACAAACAACTTCACGGTATCGCCTCTCGGGAAATGGACTATGGGCTTGAAATTACCGGAAATCAGGGGACCATGGAGATACGGCCCGCCCCCAGCCCAGATCGAGCCATGGGGCTAGCCGTCAATCTTGGGCCTTGGATGGGGTTCAAGGATGCCGCCAGATGCCGCCGCGATCGCCGCGCCCCCCGGCCCCGTTCCGGGCGATGCGGACGTAGAGGTGTATGGGACAATGGCCATGGGGGAGAGCCCAGCGCGATCGCCCCCTTGTCGGAACCCAGGCCCAGTCCCCCCAGCGGACAAAATCACCCCGCCAACCCTGTTAGGCTCGACCTGTCGAATCCCATCATCCCCCCGCCGTTGATGCAGACCGAAGCGTTTACCGAGCTATTCCCCCTCTTCAATGCCGCCAGCCAAGAAACCCTGGAATGGCTGCTGTCCGTGGCCGTTTCCCATGAATACCCCGCCGGACGGGCGGTCCTGATGGAAGATTCCTGGGGCAATGCGGTCTATTTCATCGCCTCCGGTTGGGTGAAGGTGCGTCGCCTGTCGGGGGATAAGGATTTCACGCTGGCGATTCTGGGGACGGGGGACTTTTTTGGCGAGATGGCGATTCTGGATGAGTCGCCGCGATCAACGGATGTGGTGGCCCTCAGTTCGGTGCAATTGATTAGTATTTCCGCCCAGCGGTTCATCCAAACCCTGTTCAAGGATGCGCAACTCCACCATCGGCTGCTGCAATTGATGGTGCGGCGGGTGCGGGGGGCGAATATTCGGCTGCAACTGCGGCGCAAGGCTCCGGCCATTAAGCTGGCAAATACGCTGGTGTCGTTGGCGGATCAATACGGCCAACCGGCGGAGCAGGGGCGCGATATTTTCAATATCACCCATCAGGATTTGGCGGATGTGAGTGATATTACGGTGGATGAGGCGGCCAAGATCATGGAAAAACTCCAGGAGAAGGGCTGGCTGGCGATGGATGAGGGGCAGCAGTTGTTGCATTTGACGGGTCTGAAGCAGTTGTCCCATTTGGCGGTGCAGGGCTAGCGATCGCGGGGGGCGTGGCTTGCGTGATCGGTCAAAATTCGCGATCGGTCAAAATTCGTTATCCTCAAGGGCAGATTTTTGCTGTGTCGCCCACGAGTTGCCATGACCATTGCGATCGCCCCGCCCGCCACCGCTTCTAAAGGGACTGTTCCACCGGCTGCATTGACCTATCGGGTGGATCTGGGCGATCGCGCGGCCCATTATTTGACCTTGACCCTGACGGTGGAGGGGTGGCCGGAGGCAATTCTGCCGCTGCACTTTCCGGTCTGGACGCCGGGATCGTATTTGGTGCGGGAATATGGCCGCCATGTGCAGGAATTTCGGGCGGTGGATGGCAATGGTCAGCCCTTGGCTTGGCAGAAAACCGCTAAAAATTGCTGGCAGGTGACGACGGCGGGCGATGGGGGGCCGGTGCGGGTGTCCTATCGCCTGTTTTGCAATGAATTGACGGTGCGGACGAACCATGTGGATGGCTCCCATGCCTATTTCAATGGGGCTTCGACGTTCTTTTTTGTGCCGCCGTGGCGCGATCGCGCGATCGCGGTCACCGTGGACCTGCCCGACGGGTGGCAGGCAACGACGGCCCTGGATAAAGTGGCGGGTGATGGGGGCAGCCAAACGTTTTTGGCCCAGAATTTCGATCAGTTGGTGGATAGCCCCTTTGAGGTGGGCACCCATGAATTAACCACGTTTGAGGTGTTAGGAAAAACTCACCAAATTGCCATCTGGGGCCAGGGCAATGTGACGGGGGCGGACCTGACGGCGGAGTTTGAGCAAATCATTGAAACGGAGGCGACGCTCTTTGGTGGTTTGCCCTACGATCGCTACCTATTCCTCTTGCATTTATTGCCCCAGGGCGGCGGCGGCCTAGAGCATGAAAACTGCTGCTCGCTGCAATATCCCCGGTTTGGGTTCCGCGATCGCGAAAAGCGAGAACGGTTTATGCAGTTGGTGGCCCATGAATTTTTCCACCTGTGGAACGTAAAACGGCTCCATCCGCAGGAATTTGATGTATTTGACTACGAGGCGGAAAACTACACCCCGTCCCTGTGGTTCTGCGAAGGGGTCACGTCCTACTACGATTTGCTGTTGCCTCTGCGGGCGGGCATTTACGATCGCGCCGGATTCCTGAAACATTTGGGAAAGGAAGTGACCCGCTATCTCACTACGCCGGGACGCTTCGTACAACCCCTCAAGGAATCGAGTTTTGACGCCTGGGTGAAGCTCTACCGCGCCGATGCCCACAGCGGCAATTCCCAGATGTCCTATTACCTGAAAGGGGCGATGGTGACGCTGCTGTTGGATCTCTTGATCCGCGATCGCCACGAAAACCAGCGTTCCTTTGATGATGTGCTGCGATCGCTCTGGCGCGACTTTGGCCAACGGGGCGTGGGCTACCGCCACGATGAATTGGAAACCGCGATCGCGGCGGCGGCGGACCTCCCCCTGGCGGAATTGCGGCCCCTGTTTGATGCCTGGTTAGGGGGCACCGATCCCCTGCCCCTCGAAGATTACCTCAGTAAATTTGGCCTGACCCTCGCGCCGGAGGGCACCCCCCCCGCCCCCCACCTGGGCCTGCGCCTCAAGGACGATCGCGGGCGCACCACCGTCACCTTCGTCGAGGCGGGCTCCCCGGCCTATGGCATTGGCCTCGATGCGGGGGATGAATTGCTCGCGATCGCGGGATTGCGCATCGAAGCGGCCACCTTAGAGGCGCGGCTCCGGGACCACCAACCGGGCGATCGCCTCACCCTCACCTGGTTCCATCAGGACGAACTGCGCACCGCCGAAGTCACCCTCGCCGAACTGACGCCCAGCCAATACGCGATCGCGATCGCCAAGGACGCCCCCGAAGAAGCCCTCCGGAAACTCGACGGCTGGCTGTGGCAGGAACTCGGCCCCTAGGCCACGGGCCACAACCCCCCGTCAGCCGCCCGCCAACCCCAGGGCCGAGGGTGTCGGGCATGACAAGATTAGAAGAGAACCGTCTGTTAGCCTATGGTGGGTTTAGCCGATGGCCGGTCAAGCGAGATCAAGCCACCGGTTGCACCATGGGGCCTTTTGATCCATGGACCTAGGCCCCAGGGCGGGGCGATCAATCCGGGTAACTCAACAGCGGAATTGGGCAGGGCAATCAATGTGGTGGCGTCGTTCGGGCAGTGCGGTGGAGCAAACCTCTGGCCTTGAGAGTGCCGTTGATCCCCAGGGGGACTATCCCTGTCCCTGTCGCCGTCGCGGGCGTTTGCAGCCGATCGCCCTGATGGATGTTTTGGGGTGCGATCGCTGCCCGCAGATGTTTAGCCTCCAGCCAACGGAAAACGGCCCCATCATCGGCTCGGTGCTCACCCATGACGAAGACCGCCGTCGGTGGCGCTGGGATGGGCGCAAATGGCTCCCGACCAAATCCCTAAGCCAGCGCTACTGGCCCGTTCTGCTGTGCGTTGGATCGTTGCTGTGTACGATTGGGATACCGTTATTCCTACGGAATCCGTGGGGGTTAACGGTGGGCAGTTGGCTCGTGATCGCCCTGGCGATCGTCGCAGTGCCAGTGGCCGTGCTGTGGATCGCGGACCGACCCTAGCCCATACCTGATCGCCCCATGGATATCCTGCCCCCTTCCCCTTCAGACCCCTGCGATCTCTTTGCCGTCCTGCGGGCGGCGGGGGCTGCCCAGGAATACCTCGCCCGGAGCCGCAATGCCGAGCGCAGTCGGGTGTTGCATCGGGTGGTGGCGGCCCTGCGGGAGGGGCGTGATGAAATTTTTGAGGCCAATACCCTAGACCTGGAGGCGAGCCGGGAGCGGGATTTGCCCCCGACGGTGCTGGCGTGGCTGAAGCTGACGCCGGAGCGCTGGCAACGGACCTTGGCGCTGCTGGAAAGTTTGGGGGATTTGCCCGATCCCATGCGCCAGGGATCCCGCAGTGGCGATCGCGTCCACGATGCCCAAACCTTTAGTCAACTGATGCCCCTGGGTACCATCGCCCTGGTGTACGAAATGCTGCCGGAGTTGGGGGCGATCGCGGCGGGCATGTGCCTCAAAACCGCCAACAGCGCCGTCCTCTACGGCAGCCTCGAAGCCCACCACACCAACCAAGCCATCGCGATCGCGATCGCGCGCGGCCTCGAAGATGGCAACTTCCCCACCGCCGCCGTCTCCTTCCTCTCCCCCCTAGCGGACCTCTCCTTCCGCGATCTCGTCGTTCAGGATCGCTACCTCAGCCTGGTCATCCCCTACGGTCGCCCCAAACTCGTCCGCCAGGTGGTGCAATATGCCACCGTCCCCACCCTCAAGGCCGCCCTGGGCAACTGTTATCTCTATTGGGCCTTGTCGGGGGAACTGGATACCGTGCGCTGGATGCTCCTCGACAGCCACCGCAATGAACCGGATCCGGTCAACGCGATCGAAAAAGTCCTCATCAACGAGCAGCACAACCAATCCACCCTGCGGCTCCTGTTTAGCTCCCTGCGCACGGAAGGGTTCGAGCTCAAGGGGGATGCCCCCCTGATGCAGGAATTCCCCGAACTGGCCCCCGTCCGCGACGACGAATGGCACCAGCCCTACCTCACCCGCACGATCGCCTTCCGGCGCGTCAGTGGTTTGGATGAGGCGATCCGCTGCATCGGCCAGCACAGCAGCGGCCACGCCGACAGCATCGCCACGGAATCCTACGCGGAAAGCCACCAGTTTTCCCAGCGGGTCGATAGCGCCTCCATCTATGTCAATGCCTCCCCCCGCTTCCAGCGGAGCGTGCGCGGCAGTGCCTCCGTTTTTCTGGGCATGTCTAACCAAAAGGGCTATCGACGCGGCCCCATCGGCCTCGAAAGCCTCACCACCCTCAAGCAGGCGATCCAGGGGGAGGGGCCGCCCTAGGGGGGGGCAATGGCCCTGAAACCTTTGCGGTCTATTGAATATGAATAGGGCCGCCGGGGATAAGGGGCTCAAGTCCTCTGCCTGACGGGGGTTGGAGGATTGGACCCTATGCCGCCGCGATCGCCCCCCACTCGACCGAGCTACCTGAAGTCATCGGAGGGGCAAAGCATCTCATTTCATCAATTTTTATCAACCTTGGCCGGAGCGTTTCTTAAAACAGCTTCCATCACCCAGGGGGCAAGGTCAAAAAATATGAATAATTCAATTCCTTCGCGGGGCTAGGGATAGGTTCTGGGAACATCGGCAGGGAAAATTTCTACAATATAGACTCTAGACTTTGAACAAAAAGGCTAGGGGAAGGTCTAGATCGTATCCTAAAGCACTTGTAGCCCATCAACTGTCCTAGGGACAAGGGCTTAGGTGTGACGATTCAGACATTGCCAATCTGTTCCGCTGCCATTGCCCTGGGACCATGAACCATCCATGACCATTCTTCAAATGAGGCTCCGTCGATTGACGCAGTGGGCCACGGCCCTCTTCCTGGTGGCCAGTGCCATGGCCATCTTCGTCATGTTGGGATGGATCTTAGATGTGGCGGCCCTCAAACAGGTTTTGCCCGGATTGGTGTCGATGAAGGTCAATACGGCCATTTGTCTGGGGGCTTTGGGGCTGGGGCTGGCGGCCTGGACCTGGGGGGAGCTTCAGGAGGATGTGCCGATCGCGCGATCGCGGTGGGGCCTGTTGCGCGGGGCCACGGTTTTCGTGCTGGTCGTGGGAACCCTCACGGTTTTTCAGTATTACTTCAAGGTCAATTTCGGCATTGATGAACTGCTGTTTCGGGATGATGTGGACGCCGTGGGCACGTCCCACCCCGGACGCATGGCCCTGAATACGGCGATCACGTTCGTGATTTTGGGCGGTGCGGGGCTGTTGCTGTCCCTGAAGCGATTGGCGGCGGCGGGGTTTCATTGGCTGCAAAGCTTGGCCGCCGTCGGTGGGGCGATCTCCCTTCTGGGGTTCCTGGGCTATGCCTATGGGGTCAGGGAATTCTATGGCATCAGCAGCTATACGAAGATGGCGCTGCACACGGCCATTGCGTTTTTGTTGCTGTCGGTGGGGCTGCTGCTGGCGACGGCCAAGCGGGGCTGGATGGCGGAGCTGGTGAGCGATCACGCGGGCGGGGTGATGGCGCGGCGACTGATGCTCTATGCGGTGCTGCTGCCGCTGCTGCTGGGGTGGGTGATCCTCAGTGGTTTTCGGCTGAATTCGTTCAATTCGGCCATGGGCATTGCGCTGTTTGTGGTGATCAATGTGGCGATTTTGATGATCGCGATCGCCCTGGTGTCGCGCCAGCTTAATGGGGTTGATCAGCAACGGCAGCGGGCGGCGGCCCATACCCGGCAGTTGTATCAAGATCTGGAGTTGAAGGCCCAACTGCTGGAGGAAATTAATCAATCGTTGCAGCAGGAAATCCGCGATCGCCAGCGGGCGGAAGCCTCCGAAGCGGAACTACAAACCCTGCTGAACCAGTTGAAGGAAACCCAAATTAAGTTAGTGCAAAGTGAAAAGATGTCCAGCCTCGGGCAACTGGTGGCGGGCATCGCCCATGAAATTAATAATCCCATCAATTTTATCTATGGCAATATCCTACCTGCGGATCGCTATATCCACGATCTGTTGGAGTTGATTGAACTTTATCAGTTGGAATTGCCCCAGGGCTCCGATGCGATCGCCGATAAGATTGAAGATATTGATCTGGAATTCATCGAAGAGGATTTGCCGAAGCTGTTGGGGTCGATGAAATTGGGGGCGGAGCGCGTCTGTGAATTGGTGAAATCCCTGCGGGTTTTTTCGCGCCTGGATGAGTCGGAGTTCAAATCGGTTGATTTACACCACTGCCTCGATAGTACCCTCACGATCTTGCGCCATAACCTGAAGGAAAAGCCGGGGCGACCGGGCATTATGGTCAAGAAAAGCTATGGAAAATTGCCGATTATTGATTGCTATCCGGGGCCGCTCAATCAGGTGTTTATGAATTTGTTGGTGAATGCCATTGATGCCCTGGAGGAGCGGGATTCGGCGCGATCGCCCGAGGATAACCAGCGGTACCCCAGCGAAATTGAGGTGATGACGGAGCTCATCGGCGGCCAGGAGGGCGATCTGCCCTGGGTGAGGGTGCGCATTGGTGATAATGGCCCCGGCATTGCGGCGGAGCAGCGGACGAAGTTGTTTGATCCCTTCTTTACCACGAAGCCGGTGGGTAAGGGGACGGGGTTGGGCCTATCCATTAGCCATCAAATTGTGGTGGAAAAGCACGGGGGCCGCTTGATCTGTGAGTCGGTGGTGGGCCAGGGGACGGCCTTTGTGGTGGAAATTCCCATTAAGCAGGGGGGCGATCGCGCGATCGCGCCGGAAGGTAACCTAGCCATGGACGTTCATTAATTAATCAGTAATTAATCAGTCATCATCACTGATTCATTGATTCATTGGTTCAGCACATGAAGGCATTATCCAGATCAATCTCGATCAACCTGAACGAACATTCATGGCCCCATTCCCACCGCTTCAAGGGATCAATCGGCCGCCCAAACTTAATGGGGACTTGATCTCGCCATAACCTCATCCTCCTAGTGTCTTGAGTGGTCCTTGGCAGCCCGCCATTTTGCCAAACCCGTCACCTACTGGGAGCCTGAACCGTGCAACGCCGCTTCGATCCATCGCCGACCCCCTCCGAGCCGCCCCGTCCGAGCCGCTTTCCCGGCTTTGCCCCTGGGTTCGATCCCGATGAAGTGCCCCGCTGCAATCACTCGAATAATCCCGCCTTCGCCCAGATTTTGGGGGGGCGGCTGCGGCGGCGACAGGTGCTGCGGGGGGGTCTTGCGGCGGCGGTGACGGTGCTCTTTGGGCCGTCTCGCCAGGGGGGTGGGGGGCCTGAGGTTGCTAGGGCCGCGATCGCGCCGTCCGCCACCGCCAGCAATGCCCAGGGGATGCGGCTGGGCTTTAAGGGCGTCCCCGTGAGCAGCGCCGACACCTTCGTGGTGCCCGAGGGCTACACGGCCCGCTGGTTCATCCCCCACGGGGAACCGATTACGGGGAATTTTCCCGCCTACGGCCTCGACAATTCCGGCGCGGATCAGGGGATGCAGGTGGGCAGCCACCACGACGGGATGCACTTCTTCCCCCTCAATGGCAGTTCCACCGAGGGGCTGCTGGTGCTGAACCATGAATACATCGAGCCGCGCTTTTTGCACCGGGCGGCCATGGGGCTGCCCCTACAGGCGGGATCGGTGCCCCTGCGGGAGGATGGCCGCCGCGAGCCGGATCAGGTGCTCAAGGAGATCAATGCCCATGGGGTGACGGTGGTGCGGGTCCGTCGCCGGGGGGATGGGTCTTGGATGGTGCTGCGCGATCGCCACAACCGCCGCATTACGGGCCAGACGCCCATGGAAATTGGGGGGCCGGTGCGGGGGAACGAGGCGCTCAAAACCCGCTACAGCCCCGATGGCACCCGCACGCGCGGCACGTTGAACAATTGCGCCCATGGGGTGACCCCCTGGAATACCTATCTCACCTGTGAGGAAAACTGGGCGCGCTATTTTCTGAACCGATCGAAGGGGGCGGACGGGAAGCCGGATCTGCCGCGCGAGCAGCGGCGCTATGAGATGTCTACGGGGGAAATGTCCCGCTATGGCTGGGAGCGATCGGCGGATGGGGCCGATGGGTTTGTGCGCTTTGATGTGACGCCGACGGGCGATCGCGCGATCGCGGACTACCGCAACGAGGCCAATGGCTTTGGTTGGATCGTCGAAATCAACCCCTTTGATCCCGACAGCGTGCCCGTCAAGCGCACGGCCCTGGGGCGGTTTGCCCATGAGGGAGTTGTGTTTCAGCCCGCGATCGAGGGGCAGCCGGTGGTGTGCTACTCCGGCGACGATTCCGAATTTGAATACATCTACAAATACGTGTCCGCCGAGCCCTACCGCCAGCGCACCGCCAACGGCAGCCTCCTGGATGAGGGGACGCTCTACGTGGCGAAGTTTAATGAAGACGGCACGGGGGAATGGTTGCCCCTGGTGTTTGGACAGGGGGCTCTGACGGCGGCCAATGGGTTTCGGGACCAGGCGGATGTGCTGCTCAATACGCGGGCGGCGGCGGATGCGGTGGGGGCGACGAAGATGGATCGGCCCGAGTGGGGGGCGGTGGATCCGGCCACGGGGGCGGTCTATTTCACCTTGACCAATAATGCGGATCGGACGGCGGATCAGTTGGATGCGGCTAATCCTCGGCCGGGGAATCGGACGGGGCAGATCATCCGCTGGCGGGAGCGGGGGGATGATCCGACGGCGATCTCGTTCGAGTGGGATCTCTTTCTGCTGGCGGGGCCGCCGGACAATAGCCGCACCCTCGATGGGCGATCGCTCGATGCCAGTAACCACTTTTCGAGCCCCGATGGCCTGTGGTTTGATGCCCTGGGTCGCCTGTGGATCCAAACGGACATGAGTGAGAGTGTCCTCAACCAGGGGGATCATGCCCAATACGGCAATAACCAAATGCTGGTGGCGGATCCGCGATCGGGGGAGGTGCGCCGCTTCCTGACGGGGCCGATCGGCCAGGAGATCACGGGGGTGGTGATGACGCCGGACCAGCGCACGATGTTTGTGAATGTGCAGCATCCGGGGGCCACGACCCCTGGGCCGGAGTTCGCGGCGGGGCAGGTGCGATCGCGCTGGCCGGAGCAGATGGACAGCCGCTATCCGCGATCGGCGACGGTGATCATCACCAAGGATGATGGGGGCATCATCGGCACCTAAACGAATACGGCGTCGGGCGGGGCGGGGGATATCGGTGGGGGCTGGGCTGTAGATATCGGTGGGGGCTGGGCAGGGAAACCCTGCCCCTACGGGTTATCGGTTGAGGGAAGGGGATGGTCTGGGTTGTGGGTGAATGGATGACACGCCCTAATCGTCTACCTCGACCCATGCGCCCCGCTCGTTAGAAAGGTGGGTCAGATCCATCAGGCGCTGGCTGGCGATGCCTTCCGTGAGGGATGGGGCGATCGCGCGGCCCGCCTCAATGCCCTGGACCCACGCATCCACCACCCGCAAAAAGGGCGCTAAACGGCCATCCTCATAGGTTTTGGGGAATTCGAGGCGATCGGGAATCGGCACCGGCTCTAGGGGATTTTTGCCCGTGGCGGCCAGGATTTTGAAGCCATGAACATAGTCCGCCTGGTTGTCGCTGCCCAAGATGGCGGTGCCGCGATCGCCATAGACCTCAACCCAATGGCCGCGCCCGTTGTAGGTGGTCGAACTGAGGCACACCTGCACCGGCGTCCCATCCACCAACTCCAGCACCAGATTGCAGATGTCATCGGACGTGACGGGCCGTAGCTGCCCATCGGCGGGATCCGGACGCTCCTTGATGGACGTGGTGAGCTTGGCGCTCAGGCGCTGAACCGGCCCGAATAGCCAGTGGATGTAGTCAAAGGTATGGGAACCGATGGCCCCGAGGGCTCCTCCCCCCTGCTCTCGCTGGGCGTACCAATTCCAGGGGCGGCTGGCGTCGGCGCGGCTGGCGGCCATCCAGTCAATTTTGATCAGGCGGGTCTGGCCGACAAATCCCTCCGCCAACAGTTCCGCAAACCGCTGCCATGCGGGCACGTAGCGAAATTCAAAATCAATGGCCACGATCGCGCCGGTCTCGGTGGCAATGTCCTGGAGCCGCTGGGCCTCGTCCCCATTGAGGGTGATGGGTTTTTCTAGGAGCACATGCTTACCGGCCTTGAGGGCGGCGCGGGCCATGGGGAAGTGCAAAAACGGCGGCGTGGAAATGCTCACGGCCTGCACGTCCGGATGCTCCAGGAGCGCATCAAAATTGTTGGAGGCCAGGGGAACCCCATGGGTCGCCGCGATCGCCTCGGCCCGGTTCAGATCCCGGTGATAGATGGCCACCGGTTCCGTGCGGTGGTGGATCTGAAAGGCGGGCAGATGAATTTTTTGGCCGAAGCCAGTCCCGGCGATCGCAACGCCAAGGGGAGCGGACGGAAAAGCAGCCATAGCAGAACGGGGATCGAATGGGATCAAAACGGGATCAACGCGGGTGCATCACCAGCCCATTGTGAAGCGGCCCTGACCCGGATGCAAACCATGGCCCCGCGATCGCCCCTAAGCGCCACCGTTCCTAATAGTCGTAATCCCCATAGCCCCCCTGGCCATTGGGCGATCGCCGCTGGGTGGCAAACTCCGGCGGCGTGCGACCGGGCAAATAGGTCGGCACCACCCGAATCGGCGGATAGCTCGGCGGATACACCGGCGGATAGGCCGACGGCGGCGGTCCCCCCTGGAGACGGCGATCGCGCGTCGTACTGGCAAACACCCCCGCCATCACAATACTGCTCACCGTCAGGACCATGCCCCCCGCCGCCCAGAGCAACCCCTGCAACCAGGACGGCTGCGACGCGCCATCCCCGCGATCGGCCACAATCCGCGCCACCCGATCCTCTAAGGCCATCGACGCTAGGGTCGTATCCTGGCCGCTCAGGCGCTCCTTGAGCTTGTCAATATCCTGCCGCTGGACCTTGAGATCCTCCTGGATCTGCGCGATCGCCTCGCGATTTTTCTCCGTTTGGCCCCGCAGTTGCGTTTCTAGCTTTTCAATGGCACTCGGCGGCATCTGCATCGGCGCGATCGACTCCGCAGGCGGCGGTGGCGGCGGCAACTGGGGCGCATCGAGCCGCTCCTCCCCACCGCCCAAAAAACTAGGCAACTGCGCCAACTCCGGCCCCGGTGCCCCCAGGGCAATCCACCCCTTCGCCACCGCAAAGGCCACCGAGCCCGTCACCGCACAGCCCGTCAGAAACGCGATCCGACTATTTGCCATATTCCTTCGCCTAGCCCTTGCTGCCTCTGAAACGGGATGTGAATGACCGTCCAATGACCGTCAACTGCCTGGATTTTGCCCAATTTTCCCACGGTTTGCCGTGGGCGGCGGCGGCCAGGGGCTGGGCAGCAGTTTTCCCAACGCTCGGTTCCCCCCAAAGGCCGATGGCCATGGCCATTACCGCCCTTATGCTAGCGGACCCCCCCGGAAAACGGTAGTCAAACGCACCCCCATCCCGCCGCCCCTTACGGATCTTGCCCCGGTTGCCCTAGTCCGCCTGCAACAGCAATTCCGCGATCGCGCGGCCCTCCTCCGTCTCATCGGGGCGCAGCACCTGGCGCGTATCCGTAATCAACCAATCCAGCGCCGCCGCCTGCACATCAATCGTCGCCCCCGTCTTATCCACGCAGTAGCGACCAAACACCAGCTTATCCACCAGGCGCACCCCCGGCCCCAGGCGCGAATATTCAAAAATCACGCTATTTTCCACCGTCGCGCCGCTGCAAATGTGGCAATTTTGGCCGATCGCCGTCGGGCCAATAATCGTCGCCCCATCCTCAATCCGCGTCATGCTGCCAATGTAGACCGGCCCGCGCACATCCACCCGATCCCAATTCACCGACACATTCAGGCCCGTATGGATCCCTGGCCGCACCTGCCGCCCCGGAATCTCCACATTTTTGACTTCTCCCGCCAGCACACTGCGGATCGCCCGCCAATAGTCCGGCACCTTCCCGATATCCACCCACTGAAAGTCCATCGACACCCCATAGAAGGGCGCATTCATCTCCACCAGTTTCGGGAACAGGTCGCCGCCAATGTCGTACTCGCACCCGGCGGGAATGTAGTCAAAAATCTCGGGCTCAAAAATGTAAATGCCCGTGTTGATATCGGTGCTCAGGGCCTCTTCCACCGAGGGTTTTTCCTGAAAGGCGCGGATCCGTCCGTCCTCGTCCGTCACCACCACGCCGTAGCTCGACACCTCCTCGCGCGGTACGGATTTCATCACGATCGTGGCGATCGCCCCCCGCTGCCGATGAAACTCCAGGGCCGCCGTCAGATCCAGATCAATCAACGCATCGCCGCACAGCACCACAAAGGTTTCATCAAAAAAGGGATGAAAATCCTGGATGCGCCGCAGGCCCCCCGCCGACCCCAACGCCTTGCCGATCAGTTCCCCATCCTGGACATAGCCCTCGAAGGAGTAGCCAATTTCCACGCCAAAGCGCTGCCCATCGCGGAAATAGTCCTCAATTTCCTTCGCCAGGTGGCTGACATTCACCATGATTTGGTCAAAGCCATGCTTGCGCAACAGCTCCAGCAGAAATTCCATCACCGGCTTTTGCAGGATCGGAATCAGGGGCTTGGGGATGGTGAAGGTGATGGGACGGACTCGCGTTCCCTTACCGGCGGCAAGGATCATGGCTTTCATGGGCGTTCTCCCGAGGGGTGATTGTTTGGGTTGCGGTCGGTTCAGAAACGGAGGATCCGGGGATCATCTAGGGGCATGGTGGGGGATGCCGGGGCCGCGATCGCGCCGTGCTTGGGACCGATGACAGGCCGCGATCGCGCCCTAGGGGGCCGAGGGCGAGGGCTGCCCGGTCCTGCGGTAGCCAGCAATGACCCCCCAAGGTCCGCAGTACGGAGATGTCTCCACGGGGCATCGGCGCAACGGATGCCCCCAGGGGGGACCGGATGGGAAATGGACCAGACGCCGCTGATCGGGGGATCGGAGGGCATGGCATCACGATAATCGCCCGCTATTCTAGCGGCGAATAGTTGATGGCAATAATGAATGGCGAATGGAATCACCCACGGCACCGGTGTTCTCCGTTGCCTTGAGGGGGGCGGGGGGGCGGGGCAGGGGCTCAGGGAGGGGCAATGGCGGGATGGACGGAACTGGTGCTGCTGTACGGCAAGCTGGTGGGGGGGGTGGGCCTGGGCTGGGGGCTCGGGCGCGGGCTGCCGGGGCCGATCGCGGCGCGCCTAGCGGCCAATCTGGGCAAGTTTTTGTATTGGTTGGGCATTCCCGTCAGTTGTGTGGCCTTTGTGCGGCGGGCGGAACTGACGGGGGATCTGTGGCGCGGGGCGATCGTGGCCTGGGGGGCGGTGGCCCTGGCGTTGGTGCTGGCGACGGTGTGGATGTGGGGGGGCGATCGCGGCGCGGCTTCTGGCCATGGCAACGGTGACGACGGGGGGAGCCTGTGGCGATCGCGCGGCAGCCGGGGCAGCTTTTATCTGGTGGCCGCCTTTGGCAACACGGGCTATCTGGGCTTTCCGGTGGCGTTGGCGGTGGTGGGCGAACGGTTCTTTAGCTGGTCCTTGATCTACGACCTGCTGGGGACCACCTTGGGGGCCTACGGCCTGGGCTCGGCCCTGGCGGCGAAACTCGGCGGCCAGTCCGTCAGTGTGGGGCGCGTCCTGGCGGCGGGATTGCTCAATCCCACGATTCTGGGGGTGGGCCTGGGGCTCGCGTCGCGGCCCGTGGGGTTGCCGATCGCGATCGAAGAAGCCCTACAACTGGCCGCGTGGATCGTCATTGCCCTGGCCCTAGGGTTGATCGGCCTGCGGCTAGCAACCTTGCCCATGGGGCGATCGCTCAGCCGCGCCCTGCCCGCCCTGGCCCTCAAAATGCTGGTGGTGCCCCTGGCGATCGGCCTGGGATTGACGGCGGTGGGCTGGACCGGCCCCGCTCGGCTGGCCCTCGTCCTCCAGGCCGCCATGCCCCCCGCCTTCGCCACCCTGGTCCTGTCGGAAACCTACGGCCTCGATCGCGACCTGGCCGCTGCGGGGGTGGCTGGCGGCGCGATCGCCCTGCTGATCCTGCTGCCCCTGTGGCTGACGCTCTTTGCGCCCTAATGCCTAATGCCTAACCTAATTCCCTAGCCCCGCCGCCCCGTCACGATGTAGGACGCCCGCTGGGCAATATTGGTCGCATGGTCCGCCATCCGTTCCAGGTGACGAATCGCCAGCACCAGCAGCACGATCGGCTCCACCGGCCCCACCACATCCCGCTGGTGCGCCAGACGCTCATAGAGGCGATCGTGGTCATCATCCACCGCATCGTCCTCCCCCTTGAGCCGCGCCCCCGCCGTCGGATCGAGCTCCACCAGGGCCGCCAAACTCAAGGCCACCATCCCCTGGGCGCGGCGGGCCATGGCCTCCACCTCCGGCAGACAGGGGTGGGGCGGATAGGGAAACAATTTCACGCCAATTTCCGCCAAATCCTGGGCATAGTCGCCAATGCGCTCCAGATCGCGCACCAACTGCATCAGGGCGCTGAGCCAGCGGCAGTCCTCCGCCACGGGAGCGTTGAGGGTCATGGTGACCACGCAGTCAAATTCGATTTGCCGATAGAATTCGTCGATGCGCTTTTCGAGGGATTTGATCCGTTCTAGGGCTCCCAAATCCCGCGCAAAGAGTGCCCGGTTGCTCCAGCGCATGGACTCTTCCACGAGGGCTCCCATCCGCAATACATCCTGGCCGACGCGCTTAATCTTTCGCTCGACCACCGATAGTTTCAATCCGGTTGCTGGGGGGGTGGGTTGGATGGCGACCATGGGATCTGTTCCGCTGGGTGGATTGACGATGGGGGGCGGCGCGATCGCGCCTTGGCTCCTTGGCCTCTGGGGCTGGTGTCTGGGGCTCAATCGCAACGGCGCTGCCCCCCTAGATTGGGATGTCCTCGGGGGAGGTGGGGGGCCGGACACGGGCTTAAATCAGGTCAGCTTCGGACGGAAACGGGGGCATATGGGGGCTAACGGGGCGATCGCGGCGGGTGGGTTTTGGAGCCCATTTCTAAGGACCCAAAATCGTGGGACTACTCCCATGGTATAGTCCGCAAAAAGATTGTGTAAAGATCGGTAAATTCCGTTTAGATAAATTTAACCTCCCCTTAGGAAGGTCCGATGATTTCATCCCTTAGGGGGGGATGATTTTGGGGGGTTTCAGTAGCAATGGCGACGGTTTTTGGGGCAGAAATTCTTGAGGGGAAGGGTGCCCATGGCGATCGCCGTCGGGGGGATGGGTTAGGGGAGATCGTCCGGCTCGTCCGGGGGGTCATCGGGGGGTGGGCAGGGGAGGCGCACCTGCATCCAGGCTCCGGCGGTGGGGTGGTTGCGGGCGCGGATGGAGCCCCCGTGGAATAGGGCAATTTGCTGGGCGATCGCGAGGCCGAGGCCACTGCCGGTGCTGCGGGCTTCGAGGGCGAGGCGGGCGGGGGTGTCGGTTTGGGGGGGGCGGGCGCGGGAGGGATCGCCGCGATAGAGCCGATCGAAAATGTGGGGCAGATCGTCGGGGCTGATGCCTTGCCCCTGGTCAATGAGGTCAACGCGGGCGTAGTGCCGTCCGTCCTCGGTGGCTTCGATCGCCAGGTCGATGCGGATGGTGCTGCCCTTGGGGCTGTATTTGATGGCGTTGTCGATGAGGTTGATGAAGAGGCGGTAGAGCTTGCCGCCGTGGCCCGCGATCCAGAGTTCCTCGGGGCCGCTGTAGGCGTACTGGAGTTCCTTGCGATCGCTCAGGGGGGTCAGGGCATTCCAGACGCTGCTGAGCAGGCTGGGCAGGTCCGTCGGTTCCGCCTCGGGGGCCAGGGTGCGATCGCGGTCCAGTTGCGTCAGATCTAGCCAATCCCGCACGAAGGCCATCAGCCGCTGCACCTCCGGCAGGGCGCGATCAACCCATTCCCGCAGGGGGGGCTCCAGGCGCTCCTGTAGGGTTTCAAAGACCAGATGGATGGAGGTGAGGGGGGTGCGCAGTTCGTGGGCCAGGTCGCTGGTGAGGCGATCGCGGCTGCGTTCGAGATCAATGATCGCCTGTCGATTTTCCAGGAACACCACCGCATCCCCATTGGGCAGCAGTTCCGCCCGCCCCGCCAGGGCAATGCCGTCATCCCGCAGGGGGCGATCGCCCAGGGTGGCCAGGGGATTGGCGCTGATGTCCCCCACCTCCACCGCATGGTAGGTCCAGGCCCGTTCACTGGGGCGATGCTGCTCCCGCGCCCGCTGCACCAGGCGATCCAACTCATAGGACCGCACCACCTCGATCAGCAGCCGCTGCCGCTCCAACTGCTCCGGGGCAATTCTCAGGAGCGATCGCGCCGCCCCATTGCACCACACCAGCACATTGTCTTGATCCACCAGCAGCGTCGCCAGGGGGGAACTTTCGAGGATCCGCTGCCAGCTTTGGAGTTCCGTGGCCAGCCGCTGCTGCTGCTCGCGCGCCTCGGTGACCCCCCGCCGCACCAGCGATTCCAGGGACAGATCCACCTGGGACGTGTCCGCCGACAGCATCATCAAACTCTGGACGATGCGCCGATGCGATCGCCACCGCTGCCAGCCCCAGAACGCCAACCCCGGCCCCAGGCCCAGCGCAAAACTCAGTAGGTCGAACCTAACCAAATCGATAGCCAAATCCCCGGACCGTGACAATATATTCCGGTTTGCTCGGATCGATCTCGATTTTCTCCCGTAGCCAGCGGATATGCACATCCACGGTTTTGCTATCGCCGATGAAGTCCATGCCCCAAATCTGCTCCAGCAGGCGATCGCGCGACCACACCCGCCGGGGATGTTTCATGAACAGTTCCAATAGGCGAAATTCCTTCGGCGACAGGGCCACCTCCTGCCCCTTCACCAGCACCCGACATTCCTGGGAATAGAGGCTCAACTCCCCATGCTGCAACACGTCCGGCGGCTGAAATTGCCCCATGCTCTGGCGGCGCAGCAGGGCACGGCAGCGGGCCACCAGCTCCCGCATACTGAAGGGTTTTGTGAGATAGTCATCGGCCCCCACCTCTAGGCCAATGACGCGATCGGTTTCGCTGGCCTTGGCGCTGAGGATCAAGATCGGTACGGGATTATTGTGCTGGCGCAGCAGGCGGCACAGGTCGAGGCCATTGACCTGGGGCAGCATCAAATCCAAAATCACCAGATCCAGCGGCGGGGCCGGGGTGGCGCTGCGATCGAGGTTCAGCAGGCGCACGGCATCCTGGCCCGTCGGCGCGACGCTCACCTCATAGCCCTCGTCCCGCAGGGCCGTCGCCACCATGTCGCGAATCAGCAGCTCATCCTCCACAATCAGGATGTGTTTGCGCTGGGTGAGGCTCGCTTCGGCGATCGCGGTTCCGGGTGCGTT
>Ga0209278_1000127_pt1 | contig 105187 bp, 83 predicted proteins | sample JI81BgreenDNA_FD_187504 | JGI IMG/M metagenome (GOLD analysis project Ga0209278, IMG submission 187504) | Wastewater effluent complex algal communities from Wisconsin, to seasonally profile nutrient transformation and Carbon sequestration -... | ecosystem: Engineered > WWTP > Effluent > Algae... | reverse complement strand
CGATTAGGAGCCGTTTCAAAAAGTTTTTGGAACGGCTCCTAATCGTCAACTGTGGTTAATGTTTTCTTCTTATACCAAAGGTGCAAACTATACCTATTTTTCAATAGTTTTAGAGGAAACAAGCAATAAAATTTATATTGTAGATCAAAGACATTCTGCCACCATTACTGGATTAACTTTAGGCGTTCAAGTTAATAGTACTACAGCATCTCAAGTTCAGGGGTCGCCAAACGCTTCAAGTGTTGCTGGAACTGATGCATTTGCTGGTGATAATAGTTATTATGAATTTAATGTTGGTACACAAAATACAACTGATATGAAAGGTGTTTCTTTATCGGTTCCTAAATATTTGGTTTTAGGCAATGCTCCTTTCAACATCACAGGTGTACTTCAAAATTTTGGAACAGCAACAGTTAGCTCATTAACACTTAACTACAAAGTAAATAGTGGATCAGTAGTTTCGGGATCACCAACAAGTTCTGTTAATGTTCCAATGTTTGGAAATTATACTTTTACTCATCCTACAACATGGACTCCATCAGCAGTTGGTACCTACACAATTGAAGCTTGGGCCACCAATATAAACGGTAATGCTGATCAAAATACTTCCAATGATATGGTTAGTATTCAAGTAGAAGTTGTAGATACATTTGTAAATAGAAAAACTTGTATGGAAGTTTTCACATCTTCAACTTGTGGTCCTTGTGTTGCTGGAAATCAAAATATGGATAACAATGTTGTTCCGAATCTAGATGTGAATGATTATACAATTATTAAATATCAACAAGATTTTCCAGGTGCTGGTGATCCATATAAAACAACTGAATCAGTGAATAGAAGAGGTTATTATGGTATAAATTCGATTCCAAGAATGGAAATGGATGGTCAATGGGATCAAAATGCTGCATCACTTTCTGTAGCCAATTTTAATTCTTATCAAGATGTTCCATCTTTTATGACTATTGATATTACAAAAGCGCAACACCGCAATGATTCTGTAAATATTGAAGCTACAATTTTGCCGTATGTAAATTATGGTGCCGGTACTTACCGCTATCAAGTTGTTATTAATGAAAAGAAAACAACAGGAAATATTGCCTCAAACGGAGAAACAGAATTTTTCCATGTTATGATGGACATGATTCCAAGTGAAACAGGTACACCTATTACCGCCCTAACTAAAAATGTACCAATAAACATTAGTCAAAAAGTTAGAATGAAGCCGGGTACTTTTGTTGAAGATATGGGTGATTTGCAAGTAGTTGTTTTTGTTCAAAATAATACTGACAAAAAAATATTACAATCTAACTGGAAAGATATTGCTTTATTACAAACAGTAGGTTTATCTAAAATTGATGAAAATGGAAATGGTATTCTTTCTATTTATCCTAACCCTTCTCAAAATATTGTTAATGTTAAATATCAGACTAATGAATCAAGTATGGTAAATATTATTGTTAGAGACATGATGGGTAAAGAGGTTTTCCAAACAACTCAATCATCAAACAATGGTGTAAATGTTCAACAAATTAATACTAGTGATTTATCAAATGGTATTTATTTCGTTACTTTAAATAGCGGAGATACTTCATTCACTCAAAAAATTGTTGTAAAAAAATAATCTGAGTTAATCACAATAAAAAAGAGGCTGTCCAAATCGGGCAGCCTCTTTTTTTATAACCAAATCTTAAAAAATTTCTTTTACAATATTTTTCACTTCCGTTGATTTTCCCATGCTATAATAATGCAGGCAAGGAGCATTGTTTTTTACCAAATCACGGCTTTGCTCAATAGCCCATTCAACACCAAGTTTTTTAACTTGATCATCTGTTTTGCACTTCAATAATTCGTTAGCTAAATCTTCTGGAAAATCAATGTGAAAAGTTTTAGGCAAAAACTGAATTTGTTTTAATGTAGTTATGGGTTTTATGCCTGGAATAATTGGCACATTAATATTGTTTTTGCGGCATAGTTTTACAAAATCGTAATACTTCTGATTATCGAAAAACATTTGGGTAACCACATAATCAGCTCCTGCTTCAATTTTTTGTTTCAAATATTGTAAATCAATCTTTAGGTTTAAAGCTTCATAATGTTTTTCAGGATAACCAGAAACACCAATACAAAAATGTGATTTATCAGCGTCTTTTAGTTCTTCATCTAAATAAATCCCATTATTTAAGTTGTTTATATGTTTAACCAAGTCAACAGCATAAGCATGTCCACCTTGCTCAGGCAAGAAACTTGATTCTGTTTTAACTGGGTCGCCACGTAAAGCCAAAACATTATCAATGCCTAAAAATTGCAAATCAATAAGCGCGTTTTCAGTTTCTTCTTTGGTAAATCCACCACAAATCAGATGCGGAACAGCATCAATTTTATACTTGTTTACAATGGCTGCACAAATACCCACAGTTCCTGGTCGTTTGCGAATAGAAACTTTTTCTAAATATCCTTTTTCGCGTTTTTTGTAAACATATTCCTCTCGATGGTAAGTTACATTTATAAAACTTGGCTTGAATTCCATTAATGGATCAATTCCATCATATAAATTTTGGATACTTTTACCTTTAAGTGGTGGTAATATTTCGAACGAAAAAAGTGTTTTTTCAGAATTCTTTAAATGGTCAATTACTCTCATTTGTATAAATAGATGCGTCAATATTACTAAATAATTGAAAATTTGTTTTGAATTGCTTTAAATTGCCGCCATCAATGCCGATATTAATAAAAAAAACATGTTAGACTCGAATTATTGGAATGAAAGATATTTAAAAAATGATTTTCCTTGGGATATTGGTTATGCATCAACCCCATTGGTAAACTATTTCTCACAAATTAAGGATAAAAGCAAAAAAATACTGATTCCTGGAGCTGGAAATGCGCATGAGGCAGCCTGGCTTTTTGATAATGGTTTTTTAAATGTTCACGTGCTTGATATAGCATCAGCTCCCATTCAGCATTTTACTGAAAAGTTTCCTCAATTTCCTAAAAATCAATTGATTTTAGGCGATTTTTTTGATCATAATGAACAATATGATTTAATTATAGAACAAACATTTTTTTGCGCTCTAATACCAGAATTAAGGGAAAAATATGCTTTAAAAATGAAACAATTATTGACTAAAAACGGGAAGATAGCTGGACTCTTGTTTGATGCTGAATTAAACAAAGATCGTCCGCCTTTTGGCGGTTTTAAGGAAGAATATGAAAAGCTTTTTGCAAAACACTTTAAAATAAAAACTTTAGAGAAATGTCATAATTCAATCAGTCCTAGGGCTGGAAAAGAATTATTTTTCATATTTGAAGCCTAATTCATAATCGATAAATTAAAAGCATGAGTAATTTAAGAGTGGGAGTTATTGGAGGAGGAAGTTGGGCCACCGCCATTGTGAAAATTTTAAGTGAAAATTTATTTAACGTTAATTGGTGGATGCGAGATGAGGCGGTTTTGGATCACATTAAAAATTTTAATAACAATCCTAATTATTTGAGTGCAGTAACTTTTAATCCAGATCAATTAAGGCTTTTTGGCAATTTGCATGAAATAGTGAAACAATCAGAAATACTCATTTTAGCTGTGCCAGCAGCATTTATTCATGGTGTAGTTTCTGAGCTTAATGCTGAAGAATTAAAAACAAAACTCATTTTTTCGGCCATAAAAGGTATTGTGCCAGATTATAACTTAATAATGGGCGAATATTTGCATCAAATATTTCAAATCCCTTTTGAAAATATTGGTGTTATTACCGGACCATGCCATGCTGAAGAAGTGGCTTTAGAAAAACTATCTTATTTAACCATTGCTTGTCCTGATTCGAAAAATGCAAGCACTATGGCTGATGTTTTGAATTGTAGGTATATAAAAACAATTGTAAGCGATGATATTTATGGAACAGAGTATTCATCGGTACTTAAGAACATTTTTGCGGTTGCCACAGGAATGACAGTAGGAGCGGGCTATGGCGATAATTTTAGGGCCGTTTTAATTTCAAACGCTATTCAGGAAATTGAACGATTTGTAGAAAAAGCCCACCCTATTTCAAGAGATATAAATTCATCGGCTTACTTAGGCGATTTATTGGTAACTTGTTATTCGCAGTTTAGCAGGAACCGAACTTTTGGTGTTATGATTGGCAAGGGTTATAATGTTAAAACAGCACAAATGGAAATGAATATGATTGCAGAAGGTTATTATGCAGCAAAATGTATTTTTGAAATCAATCAAAAATTAAAAGTGCATTTGCCCATTTCTGATATGGTTTATAATGTTTTATATGCTAAAAAATCAATTCAAGTGGAACTCAAAAAATTGTCTGACCAATTGAGTTAAAATAGATGTATTTTTCTGATTTTTAATTAATTATGTTTTTGGGAAATAAAAGCTACCTTTGCGACATAAATTTACTATTCAAAAAGGTCGAATAATTTATTTATCACTTAAGGACCTTTATATTAAACATGTTATTTGAAGATTTAAAATTAATTGAGCCATTATTAAAGGCTCTAACAACACAAGGGTACACAAACCCAACACCAATTCAAGAAAAAGCCATTCCAATTGTATTAACAGGAAAAGATTTATTAGGTTGTGCTCAAACTGGCACCGGAAAAACAGCAGCATTTGCCTTACCTATTTTGCAGTTATTGGCTAGCAAGTACAATCCATCAAACAAAAAAATTAAAACACTTATACTAACTCCAACACGCGAGTTGGCATTACAAATTGAAGAGAGTTTTAAAACTTATGGTGCATTATTACCATTAAAAACAGCCGTTATTTTTGGTGGTGTTTCACAAAAAAATCAAACAGATAGATTGCGTTCAGGAGTTGATATTTTAGTGGCTACTCCCGGTCGTTTAATTGACTTGATGAATCAAGGATTTATTCATTTAGAAGGTCTGGAAATTTTTGTTTTGGATGAGGCCGATCGTATGCTCGACATGGGTTTTATTCATGATGTAAAAAGGGTAATAGGCAAATTGCCAATCAAGCGTCAAACTTTGTTTTTTTCGGCAACAATGCCTCCTGAAATTCAAAAATTGGCCAATGTAATTCTACATGAACCATCAAAAGTTGAAGTTGCTCCTATTTCATCAACTGCTGAAACCATTCAACAATCGATTTATTATGTAGATAGAAGTAACAAAAAAGATTTATTGAAATTTATTTTAGAAGATAAAAGTATAAAAACTGCTTTAATTTTTGCCAAAACCAAACATGGCGCTAACAAATTATCGGCAGAATTGGTAAAAGCAGGAATCTCATCTGATGCTATTCATGGAAATAAATCGCAAAATGCACGTCAAAATGCATTGTCAAATTTCAAAGCTGGCAAAATAAGAACTTTAGTTGCAACTGATATTGCTGCAAGAGGTATTGATATTGATGATTTGGCTTACGTAATAAATTACGAAATGCCTGATGTGCCTGAAACTTATGTTCACAGAATTGGTAGAACAGGCAGAGCAGGAGCAAAAGGAAAATCGATTTCGTTTTGTGATTTTGATGAAAAATTAATGTTGCGCGATATTCAAAAACTGATTGGAAAAAACATTCAGGTTGTAGATGAACATCCTTTTCCTTTGCAAAATAATTTTGCAAGTCCTAAACCTACCAAAACTTTTGGTAACAGAGGTGGAAATAGAAATTCAAACACTTCTAGAAGCGAAAGCAAAACGTCATCATCATCAAGCTCTTCTTCATCAAATAGCAGAAGAAGCAGCCAAAACCGATTTTCGAGAGAAAGAGTATGAGGTTAAAGTTTGTTTGTAGTATTTTTTGTTTGATGCTTTTTATTCAAACACAAGCTCAAATAAACTGGGAAAAAATAGCCCAAAATAATTTGTTTGAAGAGGAGATATATTGTTATTTCCTCTTTAGGCAAAATCCTGATTCTAAAGTTATTACAGAATTAAAAAATCAAAATATCTTTTTGATTGAACAGCAAGAAACACGCTTTTTAATGCGAGTTTCAAATTTGAACAAGCCCGAGTTTTTACCATTTAATGTCAAAGAAATTCAAGCTATTGAAATAAATGACAAACTTAATGAGGCGCTTGCTTCTGGTGTTTTTCCAATGCAAATTGTAGAAAAAACAACATCACTTTTAAGCGTGAAAATAGACTTCTATGAATCTATTCCCAATCATTTAATGGTGTTGTTAGTGGAACAAAACCCTTTTTTAAAAGAAAAAATATTTGTTTCAAGTAAAACAATTCAGGCAAAAATTCATTTATTTGATTTGCATACAGTTGCCAAGTTTCCTTATGTGAAAAGAATTTATTTTTAATTCATGGAAGATTTAAAAGAGATTCAATTTATTAAACAAGTTTTGATTGCGCAAGCTGAAAAATTGATGGATGCCAAACAATTTTATCCAGCTATTATTTGGATGACTCAAGCCATTGAGGTAATGGGTGCTTTTTTAGATGAAAAACCATTTAAGGCTGATGCACAATCGAAAATTCGTTTTCGAAAAGCTTTGTATTTATTTCCTGAAAGGTATCAGAAAATAAACCAAAAAGACTTGTTGTATGAACAATTGCGTTGCAATTTTTCCCATTTATTGCTGCCGGGTTTGAACATAAAATTGATTCATAAAACATTAAACCCAGAGGCAAACCATTTAAGTTTAGAAAATGATAAATTAATCATAGTAGCTGAAGACTTTTTAAATGATTTTAAAATAGCAGCTTACAAGTTGGTTCAAAGAATTGAATCTGGGAAAGTTTCACCAAAAAAACTAAATTCTAATTTTTTTAAACACATTGACGAAAGCAATTTTTTAGGTTAGGATTATTTGGTTAAAATCTCATTATTGTCTCTAGAGATTTTGTCTAACTTCTCAGCTTCCTGTTTCAGCAATTCATAAATGCTGTTTATGTCAGTGTCATCATCCTTTTTATTTAATAAATCAATTAAACCTATTATGTTTGATATAGGCTGACGATAGATATGTGAATTTCTAAATGCTACTTCCCTAATGGCTTCTACTTTTTTATTGAGTTCAATATTTGTGTTTTGTAAGTTTAATGTCCGCTCCTCTAATTGATCTTCTAATGATTTATTAAAACTCAAAATTTGTTGATTTTTGCGTTCTAAAAGTTCTTTTTGATAATTTAATTCTTGTTCATTTTTCACAATTATTCGCATTAAAAACCAATATCCTAAGGTAAACATTACAATACTTACCAATCCATTAATGATGATTAATAGATTGGTTTTTACTTCAAAAACTTCAATTCCTGAAATATTGGGGATGATGGGTGTTACAAAATCAAAAATCAAAAAAATGAAAATAATCCATAAAACACCAAATAGCATTTTTAATTTTTCTTCAATTCCAAAAAGTAGTACTGGCAAAATAACGGTTGAAATAATCGCAAATTTTTGTGGCACTTTAGCTTCGTCAGACAACATTCCTGAAATTAATAGAGTTCCAATCGTAGCTGAAAGAATAAAGTAAATTCTAGAAAAGTTAAATTTCCCTTTTGCATTTAATAACAAAACCAATCCATAGATTGGAATGCTTCCTAAATAAAAAACTGTAATTAAAGGTTGGTCTAAATAAAAAAAAGAAAAGAATACCATTAAGGAAATAATGGTCATAGCAATGCTGTTGCCAAGGATAATTTTCTGGTTTAAACGTTTGTTGTTAGTGGAATTAACGCCTAATAAAATGAGATTTTTTAGTCCTAAAAACATTCCTATTGATTCCAATTTTTAATAGGGTATTAAAGTATTCAAAAATGTGAAGCAATAAAAATAATAGAGAGAGAAATATAAAGTTTTGAAAGTGCATTTAAAGTAACTATTGTTTGATAAAATAATTTACAATTTATTTTACAGTTTCTAAAAATACTTTAATAATGCGCAAATTTCGATTCGATATATTCGGTTGAAATAGGTTTTATTATAAAATCTTTGATGTAACTCCGGTGGTTTGCTCTTTCTTTGTCGCGCGGATCAATAGATGTGGTGAGTATGTAAATTTCCACTTTCTGTTTTATATTTTCACTTAATGTTTCAAATTTATCTAAGAATTCCCAACCATTTAACTGCGGCATTTTAATGTCTAAAATAACTATAAACCTAAAATTTTGTGATATGTTTACCTCATTTTGCAGAAAAGATAATGCAAGTTCAGGTGAGGTGAAATCAATGATGTTGTTTTTTTTGATTTTAGAAGCTAATATGGTTTCTCTACATAAAAAATTATTTACAGGATCATCGTCAACAATAAGATATGTATTTTCTCTATTCATAGGTTAAGATTATTTGTGTGCGAATTTAATATTTTAAAATTTTATTGTATTCGATTTTCAAAAATTATGGTAAATAATGTCCCCTTAAATGGTTCACTTTCAATAGTTATTTTGCCTCCCAAGGCTTCAACTTGAGTTTTAACCATAAATAAACCCATTCCCTTCCCTTCAATATCGTGATTAAATTTTTTGTAAAGTCCGAAAACTTTATCACCATTTTTCACTAAGTCGATACCCGAGCCATTATCACGATAAGTAAAAACTATTTTATCATTTTTTTGAGCTGATTTTATTTCAATGATAGGATTTTTATTTGAACTTTTATATTTAATGCTATTGGTTATTAAGTTTAAAAAAATGCTAAACAAATAACTTTTTAGGGTAAACATTTCTTTAGGGTTTTCAAAATGGGTAATTATTTGAGTATTTTCCTTTTTGAGATTATTGTAAATTCCTATTTTAATGTTTTCAATTAGTGTATCAAAATTTACCCATTCTTTTTTTTCGTTTAAATCGCGTTTTATTTGAAGTATAAAATTTAAGTCCATTATTACTTCATCTAATTTATCAACTGAAACCTGTAGTCCGTGAATTGATTCATCAAAAACTTCGTCTTTTAAATCTGGAATTTGAACCAAACTAGTTAAACCTTTAATGTTGGCCAAGGGTGCACGTAAATTATGGGAAACGATGTAAGCAAATTGCTCTAAGTCTTTATTTCTTTGAATTAAATCATTAGTTATTTTATCGCGTTCAGCTTCCTGAATCTTTTGGTCAGTTATATCGCGCATGGCGCCCACCATTCGTAATGGTTTTTTGACTATCATGAATAATAAAACCTCTATCTTGCACATGAGCAAGTTCTCCGTTGGCTCTATAAAAGCGGTATTCACTTTCCCAAATATTATTGTTTTCGGCATTTATTGAAGCTTCAATACTGTCGATAATTCTTTTTTTGTCATCTTCATGAATATGATTAATCCATGATTTCGAATAAACATTGTTTTCGGCTTGTTCATATCCAAAAACAAGTTTAAAGTTTTCTGAACGGTACATGGTATTTTCTTCCATATCCCAATCCCAAATTACATCGTTTGTGGCTTTTGTAACATATTCATATCTTTTATTGGCTTCGCTAATTAAGGCTTCATTTTTTTTATGAGCAGTAATGTCTGCTGCTGAGCCGCTCAATCCAATAATATCTCCTCGAAAGTCAAATATGGGATGAAGGTTAAATTGTAAATATAAGCTGCCTCCATTCACTAATTTGCATTTTGTTTCATAGTTTAATTTTTTCCCATTGTAAACTACTTCCTCAAATTTTTCAGTTAGTAAAATTTTTGTTTTAGGTTCCAATAAATCAAAAAAGTTTAATCCTATAACATTGCTACGGTTTAATATTTTTTCTATTAATAGGTTTGATTTATGATTGGTTGTAATAATTGTTCCTTTTTTGTTGAGCAATAAAAAAGCAGTGTCAGTATTTTCAATTAAACTTTTAAAATTATTTTTGGTTATTTCAAGTTCTTTTTCTGATTGTATTTTTTCGGTTACATTATTCGTTAGCACCAATCTAGCTTTTCTGCTTTTATATGTAATTGATGTAGCATGAATTTCAGTAAAAATGATAGTTCCATCTTTTTTTAAATGTCGCCATACTCCTAAATCTTTTGGACTGTTTTGATAATCGCGTTTTAAATTTAAGAATAGATTTTTGTCTTCTTCTGGTCTCAAGTCAATGGATGACATATTTAAAAACTCCTCTTTGCTAAAGCCATATTCTTTAATTGCGGCATTATTTACATTTAAAAAGTTTAGAGTTTCTAAATCAATTACAAACATGGGCATTGGATTTTTTTCAAAAAGGCTGCGATGCAGTTTTTCGCTTTCGGCTAATGCTTCATGAGCTAATTTGGTTTCGGTTATATCTCTGAAATTATCAATTATGCCATTAATTATTGGATCATGCAGCATATTTGTAACCGTTCCGTCTAGCCAACGCCATTCACCTTTTTTATTCTTCACTCTCAAAGGTTTTCCATGAATTGCTTTTCCTGGGCTTAGCATTACTCTATTCCATGTTTCAGATAGTACTTCTCTATCGTCAGGGTGAATAAGTTCAAATAAATTAAATTCAGCAGCTTCTTCAGGTGTGTATCCTAATACATGAAATAGAGATGGTGAAATATATTTGGTATAACCATCGGCCGCTAAAATCACAAATGCTTCGCCACTGTTTTCGACTAATGCTTTAAATTTCCATTCATTTTCTTTTAGTTTATTTTCATAAGCCACGTTTTCGCTTATTTCAAGAACATTTCCATTGATTTCAATTGTTTCGCCCGTTTCATCTATAATTGGCGTTATAGTTATTTCAATCCATTTTAGCTCATTGTTTTTTGTTACAATCGTACACTTGTTACAATAAGTTTTATTTTCATTAAATATTTCTGAGTTATTTTCTAAAAAATTGCTCTTTTTTTCAAAAATTAAATCAAAAATTAAATTTTGTTTTTCGTAAAATTCTTTTTGACTATAACCAAATAAATCAAGACATTTATTTGAAATATAAATCAATTTTTGTTGCTTAAAATCGTAGCGAAAAATAATCTCATGTATGCTTTCACATACTTTTGATAACATCTCTCTTAAAGCCGATATCTGCGCGTTTTTTTTGGCAATTATTGCCTCAATTTTTGTTGCTTGAATATTGTTTAAATTAACGTCATTTATAATATCTAGTAATTCATCTTTTGAAAAATCATGTTGAATTGTTAAATCATAAATTTGGTTTGGAATTTTCATTCTTCTTGTCTATTATTTTTTATGAGGAAGGTTCCAAAAGTAGTTTGCACTTTTGGTTAATCAATTAGTCATTAATTAGATAGTAGGGAAGAGTCTTACATGCTCTGCCATTTTGATAAAAGCTTACAATTGGCAGTTCAGCTTAAATTTTAGCAACTAGAAGCGTATTTTTTCAAAAAATACTCGCTAAAGGAAACATAATCTAAGGTTAAACTTACATTAAGCCAATATTAAAATAATGAAAATCGCGGATTTTATTTAGTCGAAAATGCCCAATTCAAAAATTCAGGCATAGCATGAGCCCAAGTTTCTGGTATGTGCTCACCTTGTTCAATTTGATAATACACAACATCGTCATAGGGTCGGTATCCTTTTTGAGCTAAAATGGTTATCAAATCAAGTGTATCGTCAATAGCATCAATTATTCCATTATTATTTCTATCCGATTTTTCGTCTTGTGTACCTGCCTGAAACCAAAAACGTAAATTTGGTTTTAGCTTCGACTTTTTTATTTCTGATAAAAGGATTCTATCTGTCTCGTCTTTATAGCCTTTATCTAAAGCCTTTTTTCTCCACCAAAAAGATCCTGAAAAAGCAGCTGCTTTAGAAAAAATATGGTCATTATTCCAAGCAATATCAATAGCAGATAAGCCGCCCAATGAATAACCAGCAATAACATTTTTTTTAGAGTATAAGTCGCATCGAAAGGTTTTACCTAAAACAGGTAATAACTCCTTCATTAAAAAATGGGTGTATAAATCAGCTTTGCTGCCTCTTTTCTTAAAATCAGGTTTTCCGGCAACGCCATACTCTTGGAGTCTTTCGCCTGCATGAATGCCAATTGTAATAAACGATGTCTCTAAATTATGATTAAAAAAATGGATTAGTGCTTCTTTAATTTTGACAGCTTCATTGTCTTGCCCATCATTTAAAATTAAAAAAGGATAGGTTTTTTTGGTGTTCTCATTAAAATCAGGTGGCAGAATTATTTCAAACGTAACGTAGCGATTTAAAATTTCTGACTTAAAGTTTTTAATGATTTGCGAGCTTATTTCAGCCTTTTTAATGGTATTTGACTTCATAATTGAGGCAGCAAACATAATCTTTTCAAATTTTTTTTGCCAACAGTGTGAATATTTTATTAAAATTTCTAATTTAAGCCTCTCGTTATTACCCTAATTTCTTTTATTAACTTAAAATTTTTATCGTGGTTGAAAAGCTTCACAAGTGGTTCTCGCCCAATTTAGGTAGAGATGTTGAAATGTTAATCTTTGGCGAAAAAGGAATTCCAATCATATTGTTTCCAACATCAATGGGTCGGTATTTTGAAAACAAAGATTTTAAGCTGATAGATTCAGCAGCTTGGTTTATTGAAAACGGATTTTTTAAAATTTACTGTCCAGATGGTATTGATAGCCATTCTTGGTATAATAAAAAAGTTCATCCTTCTGATAGGGTAAAAAATCATATTTGGTACGACAGTATGCTTTATCAAGAAGTTGTTCCATCTATTCAGCGTGAAACTGGAATTAATAGAATAATTACAGCGGGCTGTAGTTTTGGAGGTTATCATGCACTCAACTTTGCTTTTAGACATCCTGATGTGGTAAAAAATGTTATTTGTATGAGTGGTGCTTTTGACATAAAAGACCAATTAGATGGATATTATGATGAAAACGTTTATTTTAACAATCCTCCTGATTATTTGCCGAACGCAAATAGCGACTTTTTTAAAGATATGATGGTTTATTTGGGCTCAGGCGAAATTGATGCTTGCCTCGAACCAAACATCAAAATGGCTGAATTGCTTGGATCAAAAGGAGTTCAAAATTGGTTAGACATTCGCAAAGGAGCAAAACACGATTGGCCAGTTTGGCGTGAAATGTTCCCTCATTATTTATCAATGATTAAATATTAATTTTTTTATAAACCTTAACGCAACAAATATGAAAAAGATAGGTATCCTTTTCGGTATGGAAAACACTTTTCCATGGGCAGTAATTGACAGAATAAACAGCATGGGCTTAAAAGATATAATGGCCGAAGCAGTTAAAATAGATATGGTTTCTCAAGCCGATCCAACTCCTTATGCCGTTATTTTAGATAGAATTTCACAAGATGTTCCTTTTTACAGGGCATATTTAAAAAATGCAGCCATTAGTGGAACTGCTGTTATGAATAATCCATTTTGGTGGAGTGCTGATGAAAAGTTTTTTAACAATGCATTGGCTGTTAAAATTGGTGTTCCGGTTCCTAAAACCGTTATTTTACCATCTTACGAAAGACCAACTGATACCTCTGAAAACTCGTTCAGAAACTTAGAATATCCATTAAGTTGGGAAAAAATATTTGATCATATTGGTTGGCCTGCTTACATGAAACCTTTTGATGGAGGAGGTTGGAAGCATGTTTATAAACTTAGAAACAAAGAAGAGTTTTTTGATGCCTATCACAAAACGGAACAAATTGTCATGATTTTGCAAGAAGAAGTAATTTTTGAAGAATATTACAGATGTTATTGCTTAGGAGGAAAGTATGTGAAAATTATGCAATATGAACCACGCAACCCAAGCCATTTGCGCTACGTAATTGATAATCCAAATCAAGATAAAAAACTTCTAAAAACAATTGAAGATTATGTATTAAAACTAAATCATGCTTTGGGTTATGATTTTAATACAGTTGAAATGGCGGTGCGTAATGGAATTCCTTATGCCATTGATTTTTGCAATCCTGCACCAGATGCTGATTTGCATTCAGTTGGTCAAGAAAACTTTGATTGGGTTGTTGAACATGCTGCTAAAATGCTGGTTGAACGCGCTCAATCTCACCGTGAAGGAGTTGACAACTTAACTTGGGGTTATTTTGTTCAACGCTCGGTAGCTCGTCAAGTATTGCACGATGCAGTTGATAAAACCAAAGAAACAGCTCAAAAAGTAGTTAAAGCAGTAAACGAAAAAGTTGAGGAAGCAAAAAAATCTGATACTGGTAAAAAGGTTATAGCTGCCGTGAAACAAGCAACTGAAAAAGCAAAGTCGGTTGAAAAACAAATAGAAAAAAAAGCTTCGGAGGTGAGTAAAAAAGCTGAAACCAAAATTAAAGAGGTTGTAGCTGACGCCAAAAAAGCGGCCAAAAAATAAATCATTCTAAAACCCCGACTGTTTTAAATTTCTGTCGGGGTTTTTAATAAACAATCCTCAAATCTTAAAATCGTTTTATGCAAAACAAATTTACAATTGGCGTTGAAGAGGAATACATGATCATTGACCCTGAAACGAGAGAATTAAAATCGCACGATCAAAAAATAGTTGAAATGGCATCCAAAGTTTTGGATGATAAAGTGAAAGCAGAAATGCATCAAGCTGTTGTCGAAGTAGGTACTGGAATTTGCAATGATGTTGAAGAAGCTCGTCAAGATATTTCAAAACTCAGACGCGCAGTTTCTGACATTGCGGGTGAATTAGGTTTAAGAATTGGTGCCTCTGGAACACATCCTTTTTCGCATTGGTCTACACAGCTTATTACACCCAATCCGCGATACGAAGAAATTATTAGCGAAATGCAAGATGCAGCTCGTTCAAACTTAATTTTTGGATTGCATGTACACATAGGTGTTGAAGATAAAAATATGGCCATTCATTTGTCTAATTCTTTGCGCTATTTTTTACCTCACGTTTATGCTCTATCAACCAATTCGCCTTTTTGGGAAGGCAGAAACACTGGTTTTAAATCGTTCAGAACAAAGGTTTTTGATAAATTTCCTCGTACCGGAATTCCTGATATGTTTCAGAATTATGCAGATTATGAAAATTATGTAAAACTTTTAATCAAAACCGGTTGTATTGATAATGCCAAAAAAATTTGGTGGGATTTAAGAGTTCATCCATTTTTTAGCACCATCGAATTTAGGATTTGTGATATTCCACTTACAGTTGATGAAACCATTTGTATAACAGCTATTTTCCAGGCTTTGGTGTCTAAATTATACAAGTTGCGTTTAAGCAATATGCAGTTTATAAACTATAATCGTGCTTTAATAAATGAAAATAAATGGCGTGCTTCGCGTTATGGAATTGATGGAAAATTGATTGATTTTGGCAAAGAAGAAGAATTTAGAACAAGAACTTTAATTCTTGAATTGCTTGATTTTATTGATGATCAATTAGATGAGTTAGGAAGCAGAGATGCCGTAAATTATGTTCATACAATTCTTGAAAAAGGTTCAGGTGCTGATCGCCAATTAGAAGTTTATAACCAAAGTAATAGTTTGGTGAGTGTGGTTGATTACATTATGGAACAAACTTTAAAGGGTGTTTAAAAAGTATTTAAATACACATTAACAAAAAATGTTGCAAAAGAAGCAAGGAATTATAAAAAATATGACAAAAGTTGCCATTTTAGATTTGTATGACGGGCATGCCAATGAAGGCATGAGAAACATTAAAGAGATAATAACAGAATTCGGGATTGTAAATAAAACGAGTATCTCTTACGAGGTTTTTGATATAAGAGGAAATAATCAAGCACCTGATTTAAATTTTGATATTTACATTTCAACTGGTGGTCCCGGAAGCCCAATAGAAAGCGAAGGTTCACGCTGGGAAAAAAGCTATTTCAAATTAATGGAGGCTATTTTGGAACACAATGAAAAATATCCAGATGAAAAAAAATATGTTTTTCTTATTTGCCATTCGTTTCAAATATTTTGCCGACACTATGAGTTAGGAACAGTGTGCAAACGCAAATCAACCTCATTTGGTGTTTTCCCAATTCATAGAACTGAAGAGTCAGCTAATGAACCATTTTTCGAAAACCTTGAAAATCCATTTTGGGGTGTCGATTCCCGCGATTGGCAAGTAATTCAGCCCGATGATGAAAAAATTGCGGCTATGAATGGTCAAATTTTATGTATTGAAAAAGATCGTCCGCATGTTCCACTCGAAAGAGCTGTAATGGCCATTCGTTTTGGAGATGCTATTTTTGGAACACAATTTCATCCAGAAGCCGATCCTGTTGGGATGCTGCATTATTTGCTGAAAGAAGAAAAAAGGAATTCAGTTATTGAAAATCATGGTCAACAAAAGTATGATGACATGATTTTGCATTTAAATGACCCTGATAAAATTCTTTTAACCCATAAATCAATAATTCCTAAGTTTTTAGAAACCGCTATTAATTCACATCAAACAGCCTAAGTTATGATTGAAGAATTACGTAAAAAATTTAATGCTCAGTGGTCAGAAGAAAAATATCAAACATTTCTTGATGATTTAAACGCTGAGTTTAATTATAAAATTCCTTTCAGAGTTGCCGAAAGCCCGGTTTTTTTGCCTGATTCATTTGTGAAACATTGCTTCAAAGCTTCTGAACAAATTATAGATTTTATTTTACGTGATGATTTTAAAACATTAACCCAAAAGGCCATTCCGAGTCATTTAAAAGTGCCCGGAGATGAAGGAAAATGTAATGTTTTAGCCCTCGATTTTGCCTGTTGTAAAAAAGGCGATGAGTTTTATCCCTATTTAATAGAAATGCAAGGTTTTCCTTCCTTATTTATTTATTTAAATTGGTTAGCCGGAAAATACAAACAGCATTACGAAATTCCTCAAGGTTTTACACATCTATTTTCAGGTTTAGATGAAAAGTCATATCTCCAAAAAATGAAACGTTTTTTGTTGAACGGCCATGCACCTGAAAATGTAATATTGTTAGAAGTAGAGCCCGAAAAACAAGGCACAGCGGTCGATTTTTGGGTAACCGAACGCGAAACTGGCGTAAAAGCCATATGTATTAGCAAAATAATAAAAGAAGGCCGCCAATTATTTTATGAGTTAGATGGTCGAAAAATTGAAATAAAACGCATTTATAATCGCGTAATTTTTGATGAATTTTCGCAAAGAACTGATTTAAAATGTCAGTTTAATTTAACTGAAGAGGTAGATGTAGAGTGGGTGGTGCATCCACATTGGTTTTTTAGAGTGAGCAAATATACCATGCCTTTTATTAAAAGTCCTTATATACCCGAAAGCACTTTTGTTAGCGATTTAAAAGAAATTCCAGCCGATTTAGAAAATTATGTATTAAAACCCTTGTTTTCTTTTTCAGGAACGGGAGTTAAATTTCATGTAAAAAAAGAGGATTTTAATGAAATTCCGGTGGCGGAAAAAGGCAATTGGATGTTACAAAAAAAGGTACAATATGCACCTGCTATTCAAGCGCCAGATGGTGGAGTGAAATACGAAATAAGATTGTTATTTATTTGGGAAAACGACCAACCAAAACCCGAATTGGTTATTAATTTAGGTCGTTTAAGCCGTGGTGAAATGATTGGCGTGAAGTTTAATAAAGACAAAACTTGGGTTGGCGGAAATATTGGTTTTTGGAAGGCGCAGTGAATATGAATTCATTAACTTTTGAAATTAAATCTACATCGTCTTTTTAGCCTCTAAACCGTAAATCAAATAAAAGAGAAAAACGCCCATGATGGTACCAGCGGTATTGGCTAAAATATCATTGACTTCAAAACTTCTGCCTAAAAACAAAAAATATTGAAGTACTTCTATAAGTATTCCGTAAAAAAAACTTATAAAAAAGGAAAAACGAAGGGGAAAATATCGTAGTAAGCGAAATTGAAATTGTTTTTGGAAACCTACAATCAAAAGCAGGGTTAAAACAGAATAGAAAAAAATGTGGATTATTTTATCGAAAGCAATAATACCTAGGAAAAAGTGAACCTTTGGCAATTGATTTCCGGGCATTCCACTTAAAATTCCTATTAAAAGAAACCATAAAATGCCCGGCCAATTGTGCTTTAAAAACATTTATATTTGAATGAGATTAAGCTCCTATTAAGCTTTTATATTCATCAGCACTTAACAATCCATTTACTTGTGATGGATCAGTTAATCTTACTTTAATCATCCAGCCTTTTCCGTAAGGGTCAGAATTTACTAAATCAGGACTGTTTTCAATTTCACTATTTAATTCAAGCACTTCGCCTGAAACTGGCATAAACAAATCAGATACTGTTTTAACAGCTTCAACCGTTCCAAAAATAGCTTCATGCTCAACTACTTCACCAATCGTGTTTACATCTACATAAACAATATCGCCTAATTCTTTTTGAGCAAATTCTGTGATGCCTATGTAAGCGTTTTCACCTTCTACTCTAATCCATTCGTGATCTTTGGTGTACTTTAAATTTTCAGGGAAATTCATATTCAAATTTTTGTGTCAAATGTATAATTTTTGTCTTATTGTAGCTTAATGATTTTTGCTTTAAACATTAATTCATTTACAAAAGTGAATGTTTAAGATAAACTAAATCTAATACTCAATCCACCACTAAAGTTTGATGTTGGGAATGAGGTTGAAATTTGAGGTTTTGTAATTACTTGATCTATAAATAATCGAAGGTTTAAGCGTTGGGTTGCAGGATAATCAGCTGAAATGTTTAAAGTTGTAACTTTTTGTCCGGCTGTTACTTGATTTAATCCATCAACAACGCCTCTTGCCATTGTTCGGTTAAATCGAATGGTTAAATCTGCTCTTAAGGTCAAATCATTTTTGATTTTTTTGTTTCCAATTTCAAAAGGGAATTTCACGTTTTTGAATTTATAACCCGAACCAATAACAATTTCATTTCCTCTGTTTTCTTGCAAACGATTATCAGTGAAGTTATAAATCAAATTTCTATCGCGTTTAAGCTCAACTTTGGTTATTAAGCTGCTATTCCAAGTCATGTCGATATTAATCAAAGGATTAAACTGTTCAATAGCTGAAATGCTTAAAATTTGAAATTCAGGAAGGAAATTACCTTGTTGGTCGCGCTCAGTGCTATTGCCACGGGCATCTTTTTTATAACGTACATTGTTGGTTAGCGATGCAATGGTATAAGTTGAAGTATAAGCATGACTTATTGTAATTGACTTAAATTGTTTTTTCAGGAATGGAATTTTGGTTAGGCCAGCATAATTTACACGCCAGTTTGGTAATGGAATTTTTGGACGTGTATTTAAGTCAAAGGTGCTAGCATCTTTGCCGCTATAAGCCGCTAGAAATGCAGAAATTAATACATCTTGCGATATTTCACCATAACCATCTTTGTAGCCATCTGCATTTACACCTGCTGAATTAGGATTATCGATTCTTTGGGAAATTATTTTTCTATTGGCTAAAAATTGATCAAACGTTTTAGAGGTTGGACTTGTTGGCTTGTCGTCAAAAGCAGTTCTGAACAAATTGTAAGAAATAGTGAAATTACCTGTAGCTATTGGACTTTCAGCTCTATATTGTTTTCCTAAAGTGTCCCACCTGTAGATAAATGAATTATTAAATGTTTCAGTTCGTTGACCAGTGATTTCAATTTTTAAATCTTTTATTGGTTCCACATTTACCCTAATATTCATGGTTGTTCCTTTGGTGGTAGCAAAAGGAATGTTGAGAATAGACTGTTTGACCAGCCATCCATTTTGACCAGCTTTGATCACAAAATTTGGATCTTGCTGACCAAATACAAAGCCAAATCCAGGCTTGGTAAATCCGCGTGATAAGCCCATAGCAAAGGTTGAATCATTAAAGCCAGGCATTAATGAAGAACCATTTTGGGTATAAGTTATGGTGCTGTTTTTAACACCCATCACCAAACCTAAAAAGTGGTCCAAAATGGTAACTTTTGAATCGTCTTTTTCTTTTTTAGCCTCCACCTTTGTAGTATCAATAATTGGTTTTCCGGTTTTTGGATCAATCATTGGCTTACCTGTTTTAGGATCTAAAAGAGGCTTGTTTTTTTCTACTGCTGGCTTTTTTGGTGGCTTATAAGTTCCCGCCAATTTTTGTCCAACTTTTTTTAAATAAGCCGATTTGTTGTAAAGATTAGTAAAATTAAGCTGACCATTAATTTGATGCGTTTGTGAGTTTCTAATCGTAGCTCCTAAACTATCGGCAGCTGTTGGCGCACGTTGCCAATCATAGGTGGCTGAATAACGATATTTAGCCGTTATCCAATCTAGAATTGGGATTTTGTTTAATGGGATATTATAGTTTAAATTCAACTGATGATTATAAGTTGTATTCATTCCACCACGCCAAAAATTTCGAATCAAAGAATCTTTCTTTTGCTCGGTATCTAATTTTCCATAAGGTTCTAAAAAGCGCGAATTGTTAGTGGCATTGAAGTCAGCTTGCAGGTTTTTGGTTAAATCCCAGCGCACTTCATATCGCCTTACCATTGTGAAATTTTTGTTGTAAGTTGGTTGAATAATGATTGGAAATTCAGAATTATTTCTAAATTTCATTTCATTGAACCTTCTTTCGCCCAGCACTGAAACTGAAATTTGTTTTGGGAAAAGTGTGAAATTTATTTCCTGAATTAATTTAAGCCATTTTTTATCTAAAGGTTTTATTTTTTTAAATGGCATGTAGTTTTTAGGATTGGTATTTAAGTTGTAGTTGATGCCGGCTCTATGCTGTCGAGTATTGTTATATTCGGTATTTACATCGCGCTTAATTTCTTCATTAAAACCATAATTGAAGGCAAAGTTTTCAATATCGTAAAATCTTGGTTTTTTGGTTGAATTTCCGCCTCTTGTTCTTTTAACATTGGTGAAATTGATGCTTCTCAATTTGGTATAATCTTGAATTGATTTGCGTATAGAATCAATTTCATCGTTTCTTTTTTCAGCTCTCAATTCTTTGTAGAGTTTTTTCATTTCTACATCTGGGTCGTTCGGATTAAATTGAGGATCGGCAAATCTTTCTGAAATAGAATAGAAAAAAGGAACACTTATTCTGGCTTCTTTTGGCAATAATTTGCCTAATTCAACATTGGTGGCAATGTCGTATTGTTTAATGGTTTCTCTTTGGCGTTCGCTAATTCTTTTATCAATGCTACCAAAACCTGCAGTGCTCATTTGACCGGCCACTGAAACATTTCCCAAATCTGCTAATTGAGCTGTTGCTCTTAGGTTTGAAGCCCAACCGCTTTGTTTGTCAAAATCAGTTAGTCTTAACTCATTTACCCAAACTTCTGCACATTTTGCCAACCCATCATCGTTATTGGTTCCATCAGCTTTTGGATTTCTGACACCAATCATAATGGTGTTTACGTTTCCTAGATTCGGGTAACCAACTACAGTAACTCTTGCCGCTCCAATTCTTTTTTCGTAAGGTAAATTGATGCTTACACCTTCACTATTTAATTTTCCGTTTCTTTCTCGTTTTAAATCTTTTAATTCTTCCAAATCAATGATAATGTCATTTTCTAATGGCCAAACTTTTAGCCGATCTACCTCTGCATCTTTGTCGTAAAAACCAGCAGGAGTTACTTTTAATGGAATTTCATATTCATAAAAGTTTTCGTTGTAATCTCTTCCTAAACGGATAAATAATTTTAAATCGCCATTGTTAAGTATTTCATCATTTTGAGCTTCAACGTGCGAAAACATTCTCAACTTATTGTACATCAAAAAGTCAAGATTTAAATTTCTGTAAGCAGCTTTGGCATCGCCATCCACCAAATTACAAACCTTTAAAACCATTGATTGCTCGTTGAGTCTTCTCAAATTTATAGAACCTACATCAACTTGCTGATTGATGGTTGGTGGAATAACATAATTAACAGGTTCTTTTGTGCCGTTTTCTTCAATGTTTACAGCCGAAATGTCGAATTGGGTTTGATTTGCGTTGTCATCAATTACATACTCACCCGGCTGACGCAAATCAAATTCATATCTACGCCAGTCACCGCGCATAAATTCTAAACGAGCAAAACGCAAAACTACGGGTTGTTCAAAACCTTTTACAAACATTCTTAAAAAACGAATGGCATTAAAATCGGCCATGCCATTTACTGATTTTTCTGGAGTATTTAATGGGATTTTAAATTGATACCAATCAACATCAATATTGCCTTTGTCGCGTGTTTGGCCATTTCCAGTAAATTTGTTTACAATAAAGTTTCTACCAACTTCTAAATCGCCTGGACGCAAACTCACTTTATACTGAAAATAACTTTCGTTTATACTCAAAGTATTATCACGATTAATGTCTTCAACGTTGGGAATGGTGGTACTTGATTCCACAACATCGCCTCCTTGGTTAGCAGGAGAGTTGTTTTGATAACCATTAAATCCCTTATAACGTTGCAAAATTCCTTCTTCATTGCTGTCTTGGGTACTACCTCTGAAATAACGGAAGTTATCAGTTGAAGGATCGGCAGCTAATGCATCATAAGCTGCTTGCGACAATAATCCTTGAGCCACTAAATTGGCAGCTCTTTGTAAATAAACATCATTAAAAAAAGTTCTTTCATTTTCGTCATTCAAACCATCTAAACCAACATCTTGTGATGGTCTATCATCAGGCAAAGGGTCGAATGTATTAACAATTGCAAAACCTGCTGGCACTACTCCCCATGCAGTTGTATCTAGTCGCCTTCCGCTTGTATTTGATGATTGATTAAAAATAGGATAAGAAATAGAAGGAAGTCCATGCTCATAACCTTTTCTATCATCGCGCAATACATCTTCAGAAATATTTCCCAAATTAAAATACAAATCACCGCCTTTGTGAATGGGAGTTCCGGGTTCATCAATTCCATTATCAGGATGATAAGGATCCATTAACCAAAATTGAATGTATTCGATATTGGCAGATTGAAAATCGGTGGTTTCAATTTTACGCATCATACCTCCCCAGCGGGTTGCAGGATTTCTTAAAGTTCCATCAGGATTTACACCATCTGAATATTGATTGTTTTCAACATCATAATTGTAAGGACCTCTTTCAGAAGGATAAAAAGCTAAATCCAAAACAGGCATATTTAAAACCTGACCCGATTGTGGCTGTTTATTAGGGAAAAGTTCAGTTTCTAAAACTTCTCTTATATAATGATTCGATAAATCTTGGTCGTTGTTTAAGTGAGCTGGTGTAAGGTTATTGTTTCTGTAAAAAAGTGGGTCAATGGTGTACCAAGCCAAACGCGCTCTATTAAAACCAAAAGCTAAATCGTTACTAAGTTCTCCTTCTGGAAATAAATCAGGTTGTCCTTGAGGAGTTCCGGCTAAAAACCATTGAAACGCATTTCGAATATCAATGGTTGATTGACTTCCTTCAAAATCATCAATGTAAGCTGTTCCATTTTTTCCAATGGCTTTGTTATTGCCTGGAATTAACTGTGCAAATTCTCCATTTAAAGTAACAGTCGATTTTTCCTTGGTGCTGTAAAAAGGTAATAAATCAACCAATTTGGTTAAAAATGGAGCCTCACCTCTAAAATCACTGTTTAATCCCCAAATGGTGTTCGACATGGGTTCATTGCCTATGTTTACTTTTTGGGTGAGTGGTCGTTCCGTTAAATTCATTACCGTGGCACCTATATTAAAATCTTTGTTTACACGATAATTTAAGTGGGTTCCAAACAATGATTTTTGCTGTATTCCGAATAATTGATTGCTTTCTAATGAAACCTTTATGGGTTTATTAGATTCCATTAAACCTGAATTGATGATTTTTACGCGTCCCAATAAATAATCGACTGTGTAATCAACATTTTCGGTTAATGGAACACCGCCCGCAGTAACTGTTACCGAACCTTGCGGAATGTTCATGGCATTCAGCATAATTTCAGAACCAGCGGTTGATGAAAACGAACCTCGAATTTTAAAACGATTGAGTTCAGGCCTTTGCTGCGCGGCTATTTTAGTAGTATCGTATAAAGCATCGAAGGTATATTTGTCGGCAATTTCATTTAAGCCAGGATCACCATTGGTTATTTTTTGCCGCAAATAATTTCCAAATGGTTCAACGGATGGTAAAATGATTCTTCCATTTTGTGGATTAATGGTTCTGCCTTCTAAATAATCGAACATACCATCGGCCACAGGATCGTTTTGAACATTTAATTTATCGAGACCTAAAACTTGTAATAAAATTTTCCCATTAATGTTTCCGTCTGGAATGTAATTGATATCAATTCCTTGTTCCACATTGCTGTACATGATGTCTAACCTGAAACGGTCGGGTGAAACATTAAATGAACCAAGGTTATAAATGTTTTTCATCATCAATCGCCAAAGTGGAACTTTAACATTGATGTTGGTGCTTTTTAATAATTTTAAAATTAATGCTGCTTCTCCAGCCACACCATCTGTAGAAAATTCACCCACTTGATAAACACTATCTGATCCAGCAACTGTAAATTGGAAAGAAACTGCCAAAACCTGATCGGGATTTAAACGCTGATTTAAGGATATAAAACCCAATTGAGGATTAAAAGTATATTCTGATTGATTTAACAAACGAGCTTGTTCAATTACATCATAATCAATAGCAATGTTGTAGTTAGATTGAGTTCTTAAATAAGAATTGGCTGGATAAAAACTTCTGATTTGTTGCTCCTGACTGGCTTTTGAATAAACATCGTTGATGTAATTTCTTGGCGGACCACTAGGGAATGTTTGTCCACCTGATGGCCCAGAAAATCCAGAATTATCGTAATAATTGGACTCTCCTAAATCTTGAAATGCTACGATGTTTCTAGTGTTTTGTGTTTGTTGATTATTGATATTGGTTACCCAAACTTCTAAACGCGTAATGTTTACCTGCGAAAAAATGAAGGGCAAACTTTGCATGGCTCGGTCAAAGTTTTCATAAAAATATTGGGAAAGGAAATAATGTCGGTTGTCTTCATATTCGCTTCCTTGCACATTAAACTTGGTGGTTTGCGCACCGTTGCTTACTTCAATTTCTTTTTTCTGTCCGCGCTGCTGCGAAACAATGGCAGTAGCGGTTAATCTTCCAAATTGTAAAGTAGTTTTAAAACCAAACAAACTTTGACTTCCGGTAATTAATGTTCCAGTAAGCGGTAAATTAACGTTTCCTGCTTCCACTTTTTTGATAATCTCATCTTCCTGACCCGTGTAATCAAGTTTAACTTGATTCTCGAAATCGAACATGGCCTCAGTATTAAAATTGATTGGAATTTGCACTTTTTCTCCAATCTTGGCATACATGTTTAATTGAATTTTTTGATCGAAGTTGAAAAAAGTTTGTCTTCTATTTCTTACTGGAATGGCAGGGTTTTCAACTTTATTGGATTGCACCCCGAAAATAATTTCAGCTGAACCTTGTGGACGAATTTCAATAGTGCTTCCGCCAAAAATTCTATCAAATAAGTCACCAGGAACATTAATTTTTGGTGCAAAAGGTTTACGTTCTTGTTCTAATTCTTGTTCAACTTGGTTTTTCCAGTTGTCGCGTTTTATTTTTTCTGAACGATACTGAATGTATTCTTCAAAAGTCATAAAAGCAGGCGGTCTGAAATCGTTTTCGCCCAATTTTTGGGTAAATTCATAACGCCCAGTTTCTGGATTAAATATTAGTTCTTGTTTTACATTGGAAGGATTTCCAAGTTCCAATAAGCTTTTATTGTCGTTAAAAGGATCCCAAGAATTATCTTGAAATGGGTATCGCAAGGTATCACCTTCGGTTTGTGCATATGCTGCACCGCTATAAACCGAAAAAACCGTTAATGTTAGCATTAACAGTTTCAGGAAATTCGACTTATATAAAATCCGATTATTTCTAGGTGAAGCTTTCAAACGAGTGGTTAAATATTTTTCAGCGTGTTTTTAATTAATTCTTCTACTGTTTTGGCTTCGCCTAAAGTTTTGATAGTTTTTTCCATAGCTTTTTCTGCAACTTGTTTACTAAAACCCAACATAACCAAAGCACTTAACGCCTCTTGCTGCATTGTATTGTTTTGGAAGAAAGAAATTTGTGAAGTTTCTCCGCCTGGCATTCCTATCTTGTCTTTTAAGTCTACAATTATTCTTTCGGCAGTTTTTGCACCAATACCTTTTACATTTTTTAAAGCAGAAACATTACCACTTAAAATATTTTGTTTTACATCATCAGGCTTCATTGATGAAAGAATCATTCTAGCAATAGAAGCGCCAACACCTGAAACAGTTATGAGTTGTTCAAAAACTTCTTTTTCATCTTTTTGAGCAAATCCATAAAGAATGTGTGCGTCTTCTCTAATAATTAAAATGGTGTGTAAACGATATTGTTTGTTGGGCGGAACAAAGCTGTAGGTATGCAAACTGATGTTGATGTGATAACCAACACCATTAGCATTAATAATAACATAAGTAGGATTTTTTTCCTCTACTATTCCTTCTATAAAGCTGATCATTATTTTCCTTCTTTTCTTTGAGCGTCAACCACAGCAATAGCTACCATATTAACAATTTCACGAACAGAACTTCCCAATTGCAACACATGAACCGATTTTTTCAAACCTAATAAAATTGGACCAACAGCTTCCGCACCGCCCATTTCCATCATTAATTTATAGGCAATATTGCCAGATGATAAATTAGGGAATATAAGCGTGTTAGCCTTGCTTTTTCCTAATTTACTAAAAGGGAACATTTCATTTCTTAATTCTGGATTTAAGGCCATATTAGCTTGTAATTCGCCATCCACAATTAAATCAGGATGATGTTTGTGTAAATAACTTACAGCATCTCTTAATTTAATTGTTCCTTCGTTTTCAACAGAACCAAAGTTGGAATAACTGGTTATGGCAATTTTTGGAACAATGTTTAAAGCTTTAATGGCTTCTGCTGTTAAGAGTACAATTTCAATTAATTCTTCTGCTGTAGGATTTATGTTTACGGTTGTATCAGCAAAAAACAAAGGTCCTTCTTTTGTTAGCATCATGTACATTCCTGCAACTCTGCTAAAATTTTCAATTTTACCTATAATTTGTAAGGCAGGTTTTATTGTATCGGGATATTTTCTAGTTAAACCTGAAATTAAAGCATCGGCTTCACCCAATTCAACCATCATAGAGCCAAAATAATTTCTGTCGAACATTGTTTTTTGGGCATCATACAAAGTGTAACCTCTTCTTTTGCGCTTTTCCAAAAACTTTTCAGCAAATCTTAATCTTCTTGTTTCTTCTTCTTCATTTCTTGGGTCAATAATTTTCACATTTTCCAGGTCTAAATTATTTTCCTCAATCAATTTTTTAATTTTTTTGCTGTCGCCCATCAAAATTGGAATGGCAATGCCTTCTTCTTTTACAATTTGAGCAGCTTTTAAAATTTTATAATTATCGGCTTCAGCAAATAAAACTTTTTTAGGATTTTGCTTCGCGCGATTGATAATATTACGAAGTGTTTTATTGTCAAGACCTAAACGTTTTGTCAATTCATCTTTATAAGCCTCAATATCTTTGATAGGATTGCGCGCAACGCCTGACTCCATAGCTGCCAAGGCAACTGCAGGAGCAACGGTAGTAATTAAGCGTGGATCTAATGGTTTTGGAATGATATATTTATTTCCAAAAGCCAAACTTTTATCGTTATAGGCCAATAAAACATTTTCAGGTACTGGTTCTTTGGCTAACTGAGCAATGGCCCTAACAGCGGCCAATTTCATGGCTTCGTTAATTTGTTTGGCCCTAACATCTAAAGCTCCTCTAAAAATAAAAGGAAAACCAAGCACATTGTTTACTTGATTAGGATAATCTGAACGACCAGTAGCAACAATCACATCGGGTCTTGCGGCAATTGCATCGTTGTAAGCAATTTCTGGGTCGGGATTGGCTAATGCAAAAACAATTGGGTTTTCAGCCATTGACTGTACCATTTTAGGACTTACAATATCAGCTTTTGACAAGCCTAAAAATACATCAGCACCAATCATTCCATCTTCTAGGTTTTCAATATCAGTTTCTCTTACAAAAAACTTTTTTTGATCGTCTAAATCGGTTCTTTTGTGATTAATTGCGCCTTTTGAATCGAACATCAAAATGTTTTCTGGCTTTGCGCCTAATGAAATGTAAAGTTTGGTGCAAGCCAAAGCCGAAGCTCCGGCCCCATTTACAACAATTTTTACAGATTCAATTTTTTTATTGGCCAATTCTAATGCATTTAGCAAAGCAGCACCCGTAATAATGGCGGTGCCATGTTGGTCATCATGCATAATTGGAATGTCCAATTCTTCTTTTAGTCTTTTTTCAATTTCGAAACATTCAGGAGCTTTAATGTCTTCTAAATTAATACCTCCAAAAGTGGGAGAAATGGCTTTTACTGTTTGTATAAAAACCTCAATATCAGTGGCATCAACTTCTATGTCGAACACATCAATATCGGCAAATATTTTAAACAATAATCCTTTGCCTTCCATAACTGGTTTTGAGGCTTCGGGGCCAATGTTTCCTAAACCTAAAACGGCAGTTCCGTTTGAAATAACGGCCACTAAATTTCCTTTGGCTGTATATTTATAAACATCATTTACATTTTCGGCAATAGCCAAACAGGGAACGGCAACTCCCGGACTGTAAGCTAAAGATAAATCGCGTTGCGTGTTGTATGGTTTCGAAGGAATTACTTCAATTTTTCCAGGCCTTCCTTGCGCGTGATAATCAAGCGCCTCTTGCTTCTTAAATTCTATCATCTCCAATTTTTAAAGGGGCGTAAATCTAAAAAAAAATTAAAATTCAGGCTTTTTAATTTTTGCACAGGTTTTTATGGTCGATTTGCTTGTATAGCAAAGCCTTTCAAAAGATTGGCAATTTGTGCAAAGGGTTCTTTTCTAATTCATTTAATAATTAAGGAGCATTTTTAATTCGAAAATGCTCCTTCAGAAATAAAATAAGATTTGAAATCTAGTTTTTCAAATTATTAAATTGTTATTTCAATTTGATTTTTTATCAAATCGTCCATATTTTCTTGTTTTCTAATTAAATGTGCTTTTCCTTCATAAACCAATACTTCGGCAGGTCTGAGGCGCGAATTGTAGTTGGAAGCCATAGAAAAACCATAAGCTCCCGCATTTTTCATGCATAAAATATCGCCTTCTTGCACTTCAAACAATTTTCTATCCCAACCAAAAGTGTCGGTTTCGCAAATGTAACCTACTATGGTGTAAATTCTTGTTGCGCCCGATGTGTTGCTAATGTTTACAATTTCATGGTAAGCATCATAAAGCATAGGTCTAATTAAGTGATTCATGCCTGAGTTTACCCCTACAAAAACTGTAGCTGGAGTGGTTTTGATAACGTTTGCTTTCACCAAAAAGTAACCTGATTCACTCACTAAAAATTTACCTGGTTCGAACCAAATTTCTAATTCGCGGCCATATTCTTTACAAAAAGCTTTAAAAGCGGTTTCTAATTTTTCACCTAATTTTTCAATATCAGTAGTTACATCCGATTCTTTGTAACCAACTTTAAACCCTGAGCCAAAATCAATAAAATCTAAATCAGGGAAATCTTTAGCTGCATCAAACAAAATTTCTGCAGCTTTAAGAAACACATCAGCATCCAAAATGTCAGATCCTGTGTGCATGTGCAATCCGTTAATTTTTAGATTACTAGCTTTTACAACCCTTAAAACATGGCGCAATTGCAAAATAGAAATCCCAAATTTCGAATCGATATGTCCTACTTGAATTTTAGCATTTCCTCCAGCCATGATGTGTGGATTTAAACGCACACAAACAGGGATTTTATTGCCAAATTCATGACCGAATTGCTCCAGAAAAGAGATGTTATCGATGTTTATTTTTACACCAATTTTTACAGCTTCTCTAATTTCATCAAACGACACGCAATTGGGAGTGTACAATATTTCTTCAGGTGTGAAACCTGCAATTAAACCTAATTTAACTTCTTCAATAGAAACAGTATCTAGGCCTAAGCCCTGTTTCTTCATTAATTTTAAAATTGAAATGTTGTTGAGTGCCTTCACTGCATAATGAAGGTTAAGTTTTAAACCCTTAAAAGAGTTTTTCAATCGATTAATTTGATAAATCATTTTATCGGCATCGTAAACATAAAGCGGTGTGCCGAATTCATTCGCTATGTTTTCTAAATCCAATCCTTGAACTTGAAAACGGCCATCAACTAAATTCATTTTTTTAAAATTTTGGCTGCAATTATACTCAAATGCCTTTTAGTTAATGGATTTAATCTACAAGCTTGGTCATAATTTAGACATAAGGTATTAAAGAATATTTTAATGGCTAAAAAGCTGTCTGCAATAGCTTAAATTTCTAATCCTATTTAAAAAATAAAATTATAAGCAAACCATAATTTCATTTAATTAATGGGCAAAGCTTCTATAATGAATTTTTCAAATGCTCTTGTTTACAATAATTTACAAAAAAGCCTTGTTTTTTAGCCTGTAATTTATTCGAAATTTATTTTCTCAAACTTCATTTGATTTCGAATTATTTGCTAGTTTCATTCTACCTAAGCTTAAACCAAACAAATGAAAATCGGAATCATTAAAGAAAAAAAACCTGATGAAAAGAGGGTTGCATTGTCGCCAGATATTGTGCGTCAATTAGTTAAAAAAGGATACCAAGTGATGGTCGAAAAAGAGGCAGGCGATTTATCTTATTTCAGTAATGCTGATTATGTAAGTGCCGGAGCCGATGTTTTTGATACTTGGAACGAGGTATGTAAAAATTGCGATGTGCTTTTAAAAGTTAATGCTGTTTTGCTAGAAGAGGTAGATGAAATGAAAGAATTAGGCATTACTATTTCCCTGCTTTATGCGCACACACAGCCTGAATTGGTGAAAAAATTGAATAGCAAAAAAATCTCTGCTTTTGCTATGGATGCTGTGCCGCGAATTTCTCGCGCTCAAAAAATGGATGCCTTAAGCTCGCAAGCCAATTTAGCAGGCTACAAAGCTGTGATAATGGGCGCAAACCAAATGGGGAAAATATTTCCTTTAATGATGACAGCTGCTGGAACCATAGTGCCTTCAAAAGTTCTGATTTTTGGCGCAGGCGTGGCTGGTTTACAAGCGGTTGCTACTGCCAAAAGATTAGGCGCTGTGGTTGAAGTAACTGATTTGCGTTTCGAAACCAAAGAGCAAGTAGAGTCATTGGGTGGGAAATTTATAATGGTAGAAGGAATGGATAAAATTGTAACCAAAGGTGGTTATACAGTTGAAGTTCCTAAAGAGATTTTAGATCGTCAGCAAATTTTAATTAAAGACAAAATAAAAGATGCCGATTTGGTAATTACTACAGCCTTGGTTATGGGTAAAAAAGCACCCATTTTGGTAACTGATGAAATGGTAAATTCTATGAAGCATGGAGCTGTTATAGTTGATATGGCTTTAGAAGCAGGAGGAAATTGCGAACTGAGCGAAAAAAACAAAACGGTTGTAAAACATGGTGTAACTATAATTGGAGAAGCCAACATTCCTTCCTTATTACCTGTAAATGCCAGTCAATTATATGCGGTAAATATTTCTACTTTATTAATGCATTTATCAACGCACGAAAAGTTTAAATGGGAATTGGATGAGGAAATTACAGCAGGTTGTTTAATTACTCATCATGGCGAGTTGATTCATGCGAATACTATCAAAATCATTCAAAACAATTAATTATGGAAAGCAGCACTTTTATTTTTCTACTTTATATACTCATTCTTTCAGCAGTAATGGGTTTCGAACTTATTTCTAAAGTTCCACCAACACTTCACACACCGCTTATGTCGGGCTCAAATGCAATTTCTGGAATTGCCATTGTGGGAGCTATATTAGCTTCTAACATTCAAGGTTATGGCTCTTTGAGTAAATGGTTTGGAATTGTAGCTATTGTCTTGGCTACCATCAATGTAGTTGGAGGATATGCAGTAACTTCTAGAATGCTTAAAATGTTTAAAAAGAAATAAGTATGGGAGCAATTACTGAATTAGCCTATTTGATAGCTTCTGTACAATTCATTTTTGGTATAAAGCTAATGAGTCAACCTCGCACCGCTTTGCAAGGTAATAGACTTTCATCGTTTGGAATGTTATTGGCCATAGTAGCCACTTTGCTAAAGGTTGATGTTCTAAATCTTACTGAAATTTTTGTAGCTATTTTAATTGGTTCGGCTATCGGACTTTATATGGCTAAAAAAATTGAAATGACCCAAATGCCGGAAATGGTTGCCCTTTTAAATGGTTTAGGAGGTTTAGCTTCTTTTGGTGTTGCCTTGGCTGATTATTGGGCCAAAAACATTGAAACTTATCAGGTTACTGATATTCAAACCAATGTAAGTACCATTTTAGGAATTTTAATTGGAGGTTTAACTTTTACAGGTTCTATTACCGCCTATTTAAAATTGAATGGAAAAATTTCAGGTAAAGCCATTACTTTTTCTGGACAACATGCTTTGAATCTTGCCATATTTATAGGTGCTGTTATTGCTTCTGTAATGCTAGTGGCAGCGCCTTCTGAATCGCATTTTATGGTCATTATTGTGGTTATTTCTTTGCTTTTAGGGATATTAACGGTCATTCCTATTGGTGGTGCTGACATGCCTGTAGTAATTTCTTTGTTAAACTCTTATTCGGGCATAGCAGCTTGTGCCACAGGTTTTATTTTAAATAATAATGTATTGATTATAACTGGTTCGTTGGTGGGCGCAAGTGGTATTATTTTAACCCAAATTATGTGCAAAGCCATGAATCGTTCTTTGGTAAATGTTTTACTGGGAGGTTTTGGAAATACATCTGGAAAGGGTGGAGGAGGAAGTGATGCACAAATGGACATCAAACAAGTTGGGGTAGAAGAATCGGCTATGTTGTTTGAATCGGCTACTTCGGTGATAATTGTTCCTGGATATGGATTAGCTGTAGCGCAAGCGCAGCATGTGGTTCGTGAGTTTTGCGAGCAGCTAGAAAAAAGAGACATTTCTGTGAAATTTGCCATCCATCCGGTAGCGGGAAGAATGCCCGGCCACATGAATGTTTTGCTAGCGGAGGCCAATATCAATTATGATAAATTGATTGAAATGGAAAAAATTAACGATGAGTTTGCCAATACTGATATTGTTTTGGTTATTGGAGCGAATGATGTTGTAAACCCAGCCGCTAGAACCAATCCTGATAGTCCGATTTTTGGAATGCCGATTTTAAATGCTGATAAAGCCCGAACTGTAATTGTGAGCAAAAGAAGTATGGGTAAAGGATATGCAGGTATTGAAAATGAATTGTTTGGTTACCCCAATTGTTTAATGCTTTTTGGCGATGCCAAAGACACTATTGCTAAATTGGTAGAAGATTTAAAAAGTCAAAATTAAGTTGGATAAAAATTTAAGCCAATCATTCCTTTCGGGTTTGATTGGCTTTTTTGTGGAAGAATTTATTTTTTTAGACCTAATTTTTGATAATAATGTTATTTGAATATGTGCAAATACCTAAATCTTTCGGGATGATTTAACCACTTAACAGCCAATTTGTGTAGGTAATGTTGATCGTTCGATTTTTTAAGCTGGTAATGGGTTTATATGAATTTGTCCTCCAACAGCTTTTAAGACTTTCATTATTGTCGAAAATTGTGGCTTTGCTCCTTCAGACAATGCTTTATATAAACTTGGTCTGCTCATACCAGTTTCTTCTGCTATTTTGGTCATACCAATTGCTTTTGCAATGTGTCCGATAGCGGTAATAATTTCAGCATCATCTCCGTCTTTCAGAACTGCATTTAAATATTCGGCAATCATTTCGTTACTGTCCAAATAATCTGCAATATCAAATTTTGATGTTTCCATTTTTCTATTTTTTTAATTTGTTCCAAATGTCTTTTGCTTTTTCAATGTCTTTTTTTTGGGTTGATTTATCCCCTCCAATAAGCAGAATAATAATTTTCCCATCAACTTCTTTGAAATAAACTCTGTAACCTTTTGCGAAATTAATTTTCAATTCTCTAATTCCTTCGCCAATCGGTTCACAATTTCCAAAGTGCTCGTCTTTTTCTAACTTCTGAAGTCTGAGCAAAATAATTGCTTTTGCTCTAAGGTCCTTAAGTTTCCTCAACCACTTGTCAAATTCTGTCGTCTTTTCAATAAAGTACATCTTTCAAACTGTATTCAGTCGGATACAAAACTATGGGATATAATTCAATTTCGCAATTTCAGTTTTTAGCTGTTATTTGAGGAAAATTATTCATAACGTTTTGGGCTTTGCGAAGACTGAGCTTTCGAAGCTCCATCTATAAAGTTACCACTAATGTTTATTCGAAGCCAAAAAGTTTCTTCCACCGGTTCCGCATCATCTTTTGAGTAGATTATTTTTATATTGTTATAAATTTTTCAACTCTTCTATAGCGCATATAAATACCGATTGAAAACACAATTCTTTAAATGTTTTTCTTAACAATTCTGAGTCTGATAAAAATACGTCTTTGTTTATAGAAATTTGTTTACCAATTGGATAGTTCAAAAACTCAATTGGAGGATTATTTCTTTCTGATGCGATAGCATTTTGATGTTTTGTACAGTCGGAAATCCAAGAAAATTTATAGATAATTCCACTGTTTGGCTTTTTAAAATCATAGCCAAATTTTTGTTTAAACTCACTCAGAAATAATTCTTCTTTGATTTCAAAAACAGGTAAGATAAATTTCAAAATTTCTTTCCTGCAATTTTCCAACTTATGATATAACGCCAAATATCCAAATCTTACAGTTTCATTAACCACTTGAGATTCATTTTTAATTTCAACATCATACTTTTTTCTGATTAACAAAATCTCTGTCGCTACTTCTTCGTCCAATTTCTCTGCTGCAGGGATAAATTTATCAAAGTATAAGCTTTGAATAAACTCAAATTGTTTTAACCAAGAAACTGCCTTTACCAAACTTAGAAGCATTTTATTTTCGTCTTTTATTGCTTCAAGCTTCGACCTATCGAAACCATTATCTACTAAAAATTCAATTATCGTATTTTTGTCCATAATAATTGTGTTAACATCAACTGTTCTAAAAACCGCTGTTTAGCCAACCAACACTAAACAAAAGGCATCGTTTAATTCGATTAAAGCAGGTTTTTTTGCAAAAAAAGTGTAAATGATGGTTTAAAAAGCACCTTTTTGAAACTGTCTTTTGGTTTTTAGACTTTTGACGTTTATGGCTTCGCGATGGGTGGCGATTTCAGATCGCTTTCCTAGCTCTTGAAACCAAAGATGGCAACACTTCACTAGCCATAAGCTATATGTGCTATAGAATTTTTTTTAATTCACTCTAAAACTTACTGGTAAAGTATATTTAGAGATTACATTTCCATTTTCGTCTTTTCCTGGAATCCACAAGTCGGGAATCTCTTTCACTATCTGTAAACATTTTTGGTCAATTTTATCTGCAATGCCTGATTCAATTTTGTGGTCTTTTGTTTTACCTTCAACTGTTACATAAAAAGTAATTAATACTATTCCAGTTTTAAGGTTGAATTCACCACTTTTTGCCATTTCCATTTGTGCTGGAGAGATATAGTCATAAAGTTCAATGGTCGAGCCGATAAATTGAGGATTTGATAAAAGTACTTTTTTGGTCTCTTTTTCGTCTTGTAAAACAGTTGTCTCTTTGGTCGGCTTAATTGAGTAGACTAATTTTTGAGTCGTATAGTCGTAAATTTGGATCAAAGTGCCGTCTGAAGAATAAAAACTCCATTCTCCAATTCTTTTGTCATTTTGGAATAACCCTTGTTTTTGTATTTGCTTTAAACGCCAAAAATATGTCCATAAACTGTCTTTCTTTCCATTGTCATAATAACCGTCAATTAAAAGGCAATCTTCGTAACCTAGCTCTTGAAAATTTCCATGTTTTACTTTTTTGTCAGATTTGAGAACACTGTATCTTTCGGTGAACCGAGGATTCTTATACTTTTTAGTAATCTCTTTTGTTTTCTGTCCAAATGCGTTTAAAGCTAAAATGCAAGTTAGGATAGTAAGAATTTTCTTCATTCGATTTTGTCTTTTTAAATGTTTGCCAACTTTTTGGCGCTTGGTAAAGAAACGGCTTTCGGAACACAAAACTGTCAATACACCACAAAAATTGAGGAAAAGCGTAATGTTCAATTAACCACGTTACCCGCCATTGAGCCAAAGTCTGTTAGCCAATGCTTTATTTCTTCAATTTTGTCCTTAAAGTCAATTTTAATCGGTTTTTTATATTGATAATCTTCTATCAGGATATTAATCCTTTTGTTACTTTCTTCCCAATTCTTAATTTGTGCTTTCGGTAAGCTAGTAAGTCCTGATTTATCAATTAAAATCTCAACAGGATAGGCATATGCTTCTCCGCCAAAATTTTTACTTTTCCCCATTAAAATCATTGAATGTTCTGTCAAAATCAAGTCTGCTTGGTCGAAATCATAAATGGTCTTTTGGATGTTTGGTGGAAATGAATTCCTTTGGTCGAATAGGTCAAAATCTCTTATATATAGCCCTATATTTTCTAATATTTCAATTTTCTTACCTTTCAATTCTTTGATTGCTTGTCCACTTGAATTATACATTTTAAAAGAGTTTCCATAGATGAATATTTTTATCGCTAAAAAACCAATTGTCAAAAATATTGTGCCAGCAATTGCCACTCCAATATTTCCATGAATTCCTTGATATATCAAAATAGTCATCATCACAAAATATCCAATGATTATCGGCCAAGTAAAAAAGAATGGGAGCTTGGTCTTTTTTATAAATTGGAAAAATGTCTCTTGTCTCACTGTGTCGTTTCTTTAAGTGGTGGCTAACGTCAGCTCATCTAAAAACCTTCGTTTAGCTAATCAAAAAAAACAAAAGGCATTATTTAATTCGATTTAAGCAGGTTTTTTTGCAAAAAAACAGGGTAAATGATGGTTTAAAAGGGAAACTGTCTTTTGGTTTTTCAGATGCTGTGCAACAGCTAATACTGTTGGGCGATTGTGCTTTTATTCTGGCTTTATTTTCACGATTTTGTTGTCACGTAAAATAACCAATTCGCTGTTTTTCATTTTCTTAAATTCTAAAAGTTTCTCATACACTTTTTCAAGTCCTTTTAGTATTTTATTTTTTTCTTCTATATGTTTTTCAGTTGTTGTCATAGTAATTTTTTAATAAATTAAACTTGTCTATGTTTACAATATTCAGTGCAGTGTCAATCTGTTTATCTGCTAAAAGTTCGTGTTTGGCTTCTGAGTTATCAAAAATGAAAGCACCGTCAACAATCGGAAGATATATGTCGAACAAATTTTTAATTCCTCTGATATATCTTCTTTCGATGACTTCTGGTTCGATGTTATGTCCACCTTCAGAAACTCTTATTTTTACACGTTCTTTAGCCAACTCAATGTTTTGAAGCCAAAAAAATAGCAATGTTACTCGATAATATTTATCTTTCGCTTCGATGATTTTGTTTTTATAACTTTTGGTTGATAATGTAGTTTCAAATGCGAAATTTTTGTTTTCAGAAAGCAGTTCGTTGATCCTGTTTAGCATTATTCGTCCAGCTTCAAAAGAAACTTTTTCAGGCTGAAAAGGAGAAAGTCCTTTTGCAATTTCGTCTGCATTGACAAATTCTTTACAATCTAAAATCTCAGGTAAAATAGTAAATGAGGCAGTAGTTTTACCAGCTCTGTTGCAACCTGCGATTATGTAAAGTTTTTTGTCATTCATATTCGCAAGTTTACAAATTATTATTGTTAATCTTTCAGCTCTTGTTTTTGGGAACAGTTTTAGCAAATCGCCTAACGTCAGTTCATCTAAAAACCTCTGTTTAGCTAATCAAAAAAACAAAAGGCATCATTTAATTTGTTTAAAAGGATTTTTTGCAAAAAAAACAGCGAATTGATGGTTTTTTGGTTTTTAGACTTTTGATGTTTAGCAGTATAAAATGTATATGATTGTATGGCTGCGAAACTATCTCCTTTTTCTAGCCAAGCCAGCGGTAACTGAGCTTTCAATTTAATCTGAAACAACTATGTTTTATAACCGCGTATTACCAGTTGTGCTTTTTATCTCTTAATTTTTAATATTTATTATTTTTCCTTTTCTACTAATATTAATCCTTCATCAAATAACAATAATTCTAATCCTTTTTCAGCAAAATTTTTACAAAACTTGTCATCATCTTCAATCTTGAAATGCTTTGTTGTTTCACAATTAAAAGGATAAAGTTTAAATGTTTCCTTAAGAACTGTAATTCTATCAAATGGTAAAGTTGGCTCCAAATAACTTATTCTGAATAAAAGGTGATTTAATTGGATTGAACAAGTGAAAAAATTAGATGTCATTTCGATTGCTCTATCAATAGAAATCTTTTTCGTTTTTATTAAATTCTTGTGTAGAATTCCTTTTCCAAGGTGAAAATCAACTTTTGCTGCATCAGCACTGGATGATTCAACTAAAAAACCCTCCCCAATATTTCTATTCATTAAATTTGAAAAAATTCTTTGAGGGATAAGGTGACTATTGGAGTGCATTTTATTAGAAAGCAATAAAGCTTTAACAATTAACCAAACAGATAAAGTTTTAGATTCTTCTTGGGATATATGATTAGGAATACATTTAATTAATTTATTTTCATTTATTAAAATTGATTTTACTTCATTTTCCAATTTAGACATCCATGTGTTATTGCATGATACACAAACTAGATCATGCGCAGTAAATCCATGTGAACTTTCTTTTTTTCCTAAAGTTAAAGGGCTCTCCATAATACTTTCAAATGTCTCGTCACCAAAGTCGGAATACTCAATAGGTTCAAATATTGTTTTTTCAAGATATGGAATTATCCATTTAGGTATAATATGCTCTTTACCAAGATTATTTGATTGGCAAAAAAGACATTTTGGGAAATCAAATGAAATTTTAAAAACAATTTTCTCGTTATTTTTTAAATCGTTTATTTGTTTAGTGATATAATTGAATCTATTCTTGTAAATTTCGGGAACATCAATATTGGTCATATTGATATTCGAATCAGGTTCTAGCTTTTCTGTAAATTTTTGTTTCTGAATTTCGATTTTAGTTAGACCAGAAGGCTGTATATATTCAAGAAAATTATTCTTCACATATTCATACCATCCTGATTTAATTTCAAATTTTACAGTTGGGTATGAATAAAGCCAGAAATGATATTTACCTGAATTAATTGCAAATGCATAAAAAACAGAAACTTTGTTTAAAGCACCAATAACGTTTTCTGAAGTAAAACCAAAACACTCGCAAGGGATTTGATCCGGTGCTAAAATTTTTATTATATCAAAAGCGTTTTTTATTTTACCCGAAATTAATCTTTCTGAATATCTTATAAAAAATCCTTCTTTATTGCCAATTTTGATTCTTAATCCAAATTGATTGGAAAAGATTTCAAGAACATCTGTAAGATTACCATTTCCTGTGCAATACTCACGTGGAACCCAAAATGAAAACACTAAATTCTCATCCTTATTATTTAGTTGTGTGCCAACCAATAGTGCTCTCCTTTTTATATCAGAACTATCAAAATATTTCAAATATAGTCTTACATTATTTTCAAGAATTTCGAATCGATCTGGTTTATTATAAGAAGACAGAACATCGTTTTCTGTCATTTGATATTTTTCAAAAATATTAAAAAAATAGTCAGCAATAATTAAATTCATTGTTAATCTATGTATTTTCTTAACATTCTTGGCAACGTTTGAGGGGTTTGCCAAGGCGGGGTATTTCAGCACAAAACTTTAATCGAAGATATAAACTTTCGGTTGCCAACAAACTGTCTTTGGAGCAGGAAACCTTGTCTTTTGGACAGGTGCTATTAGCTGTTGTGCTTCTATTCATGTGTTATTTCTTCATTAGAAAATTCGCTATCAAATGTAACATTTGTTATTGGTTCATAATGATGTCTTTTAAATTCACCCTTTTCTTTTAAAAAATTTACAAATTTGTTTAAAGTATCTTTCATTGCTTGATTGATAACTAATTTGTCATTTTCCTTGAATACAATTCCGTCATTTATCATTTTATTGATAATTGAAAAATCATCTAGTTCCATATCGTTTATGAATTTGTTATCGGATTCTATTCTTCTAAAACGTTTGTATTCTTTACTTTTAAGTTTTTCAGTTAGTTCTTTATACGTATCATTTAGGACTATTTCATCCTCAATCAATGCCTGCATTTCTTGAAATCTTCGAGAGTCATTAAACTTATATCGGTCGAAAATTGCATCATCCATTCTTGTGTATTGATATGTTTTAAGATTTTTAAATTCAGATATCATTTTCAATCTTCTCTTTTTGTCTCTGTATGTGTCAATTTGCTCTGATACAAAAACAATAAAAAGTATGATTAGAACTCCAACGATAAAATATGAAATAAGGCGTAACAATTGAACCCAAATATTTCCCAAATACGTTTTACTCCAAAAGGAAGTTTCATCCTTAACATCAATAGCGTTTACAACATTTATGTTTTTTTGTCCCGCAATTTTACCAAATGAAATTACGTTTGGTGTAGTTTTCTTGTTATGAAGAACCAGTAATTTAACAACGAAGTATTCTCCAGATTCGATAATTACTTGCGAAAAGCTAATTTTGTCTTTTTGATAATCTGTAACTTTTAAATTCCTTTTAATATAATCGTTGCTTGTTTCTATAATTTGTGGCACCTCAATAATTTTACCTGTGCTTAATCGTAAGCCTAGCGGTTCATTAATATCATAGAATTCATTAATAATATTTTGATCACCATTATTTATAATTTTTACTGTGTAAATTCTTAAGTTTTCTTTTGTTTGCTTTAGGTTGGTGCTGTCGTAAAAAACTTCTAATTTGCTGATATCAGCATTAAAGTCTAATACATTTGTATTTGCTATTACCTCATATCGGACATCAACTTTTTTTTCTTGTAAAAAAGCATAAATAGTTATTCCTGTCCCCAATAAACCTAATAAGGCTAGTACTGTCCGCGATGCAAAACTTTCAAAAAAGCGTTTAAAAATATTTTCTTCCATTCGTTTTATTTAATTAATTTTTTCCGAAGTTGATTTTTCAGCATTGCCGCTAACGGTTTCGGGCTTTGCGTTCGGGCGGGTTTCGGAGTACAAAACTGTCAACCTGCACTACACTTGAATAGAAGCACAAAGTTCCAAGTTTGCACGTCACCCCGCCTGACGCAAAACCCGTGTTAGCACCAGTTTTTTTCATTCGTTGTCAATCAATTTATATTCTTCAAGTGCGTCAGTCCAAATATACTCTTTATTCAATCGTATTAATTCCAAGACGAACTTCGTGATTTTCTCTTGGTCTAAATTGTCTTTCTCTATTTCGTCAATGAATTCCTTAGACAATTGGCTGTCTAAGCATTTTGCATTATTGTCTATATTGCAGCAACCATAACCGTCAAAGGAAATTCTATACAAATTAATTCGCTTGTCTGTCGAGTAATTGAAGTCAAGAAATACACAACCGTCAAGGCATCCTAAATAAAAGTCTGCCTTTCTACTGTCAGGCATTATTGTCTTAAAAAAGTCAAAGTCTATTCCCATTGCTCTTATTCTAAGGCCAAATAAAATCTTTCGCTTTTTGACTTTCAGGGTCAAACCATTCTTCGGCAATTTCTTGGAATATTAGTTGTCCCTTTTTGTCCGTTCTTGTTTGCATTAAGTCTCCAACTGGTGCACCGTGTAAATATCTGAGTCGTCCAGTAGAGTCAAATTTGATTTTTCCATCATTAAGTAACGCTTCAAATTTTGGCCAATTCTTGATGTTGTCTTTCGTTATTCTGATTCTGTCCATTGTTTTTTGGTGTCGCTCTAAAATTGGTGCTAACTAGCATATACCCGAATAAAAACTTCGGTTATATCCCAATTTTGGATGTATAGGCGAAGGTTTGTTTCGGTTTTCAGCTAACCAAATTAACCCAATTTATTCCAATTATCAAAAGTTGAAATGAAAACTTATATTGCCAAAGGCAGCTTTTATCTATAAAGCTTTCCATTCAAATGAAGCCATTTTTTTAGATAATTTATTTAACTATAATTATTTGCTTAAGAAAGAATATTTATCCACTAAGTTTGTGAATATGAAATTGTTTTTCAATTTTGTTAAAAATCTATCCTGAGCCTGTGTTTAGAATTTTCCTTGCCTTAATTTTTTTGTCTTCGGTTCATCCGCTATTTGCTGTCAATCTAGATAGTTTAATTCAATTGGCAACCACTTCAAAGGTTGATTCAGTTCGCATGAAAGCATGCTCTGACTTGTGTTTTGAGATGAGGCTAACAGACCAAAAAGCAGCTTTTGAATACGGTTTTAAGGCTATGGAAATTGCTCAGAAATCGAAAAACAAAAAAGGAGAAGCACAAGCTTATAATGATATTTCGATTGTTCACATCATGAGAAGTGAATACGAAAAGGCCATTGAAATGCTTGAAAAATCAAGGCTAATAAGAGAAGAATTGAAAGATGATTTAGGAATGGCTACCATTTACAACAAAATTGGAATCATCAATCAACAAATGGGCGATTACAATAAAGCCATTGAAGTTCAAATGAAAGCTTTGGAGTTGTTTGATAAAGTTGATTATAAATATGGTGTAACGCAGTCGAACAATAACTTGGCTGTGTTATACATGAATCAAAAAAATTATAAAAAAGCCCTTGAATACCATTTGATTACCAAAAAAATGCGCATCGAAACGGGCGATTCAATTGGCTATGCGGTAACGATGATGAACATTGGTAATATTTATCAATTTGAACAAAATGTTACTGAGTCAGAAAAATACTATAATGAAGCACTTTTGCTTTTCAGAAGGTACATTAACCAAGGAACGAAAGAATATATTCCTGCTGTTTTAAACAATTTGGTAAACATTTATTTGGCTAAACAAGATTATGAAAAGTGCAAAACACTACTAAATGAATCCATAGAATTAAGACAATCGTTGAATGACTTAAAAGGTTTGGCTTCCTGTTACAATAACTTCGGGAAAGTGTTGGTAGAAGAAAAAAAGCCTGATGAAGCATTGATTTACTTATACAAAGCACTCGAAATTGGCAAACAAATTAACTCTAAAGTTGAAACACAATATGCCTACGATCAGCTTTATAGAATAAATAAAGGCAAAGGAAATGTTGCAAAAGCTTTGGAATATTTTGAAATAGCTAAAGCTTTAAGCGATACACTTTTGAATGAAGCCAACATTGTTTCAATGAATGAAATGGAGGCAAAATATCAAAATGAAAAAAAGAAAACGGAGATTAATTTACTTAAAACTGAAACCGAATTAAAAGACTTACAGATTTTTCGTGAGAAAAGTATCAGAAACGTTGTCATTATAATTTTGGTGCTGATTGTTATAATGTCGGTTATTATTTTCTTTTTTATCAGAAACAGACAAAAAACCCAAAGAATTATTGAGGTTCAGCTTGAGAGAGAAAGAATAGCGCGCGATTTGCACGATAATATTGGTTCGCATTTAACTTACATTATTACCAATGTGGAAGATGTGGCCGATGAGTTGGATGGCGATAAAAAAGAACAATTAGAAAATTTAGCTGGTTTTGCTCGTGAAACTATCACTCAGTTGCGTCAAACGATATGGGCAATTAGCAAAAGCAAAATTAACTTGATGGATTTTGAAACAAAAACCAAAGATTTATTAACTCAATTTTTTGTTTCGCCCCATGCACCCAAATTTGATGTGAGTTTTAAAGCCACCAAAAACATAATTCTAAGTCCGGTGCAGGCACTCAATATTTTTAGAATTATACAAGAAGCTATACACAATATTATCAAACACAGCAAAGCCAAAAATGTGTGGATTATTATTAATTACGACCAAAAACTGGTAGTTAAAGTAATTGACGATGGTGTTGGTTTTGATATGACAACTGAAAAAACCGATCATTACGGTTTACAAAACATGAAAAAAAGAGCCGAAGAAATTAATGGTTCTTTGCGTGTAGTTTCAGAACCTGAAAAAGGAACAATTGTCGAATTTAACATGCTTGCTTAATCTGCTTTATACCGTTAGCACATCCATAATAGTCCAATTGTATTGTCCTAAACGGCTGTTGCTGCGGCATTATTCAAAAAATTTTTGAACTACCTAATAAATTCATTTGGTATTATTTTCTTTTTCAAAATTTTGATAATACATTTTTATCCTTTCTTCTTGGGTTCGGCTAGTTATAAAACCGTCTTCTATTTTTACTATTTCAGCATTTTCATCTAAATAATAAATAGTTGGTGAAGATTTATAATTTAATTTTTTGGCCAAGTTTTCACATTGTGGGCCAATATCACCTTTTTTTACTTGACGTTTTTCAACCGTGCAATCGGGTATTTGGGTTAGATTACTTTTTTCGAGTTTATAGAAAAAGCGAAGATTTGACCATAAGTTTTTTTCATCTTCATTAAATTGTTTGATCTGCGATTCTGTGTTCAGCAACAAACAAATAATTTGATATTTACTCGTGTCCATTGTTTTTTGCATTTGCTCTAAATCATTTTGAAAATTCATAGCAGCAAAATAGCCTAAATAATAAACCGCAAAAATGGTTTTTTTACCCTTTAAGTTTTCGGAACTTACTTTTTTTCCATTGCTAGCAATGCTTTCAAATTTTGGAAAAGATGGAGGGTTATTTTCAATCAATAAAAAACTGGAAATTAAAATGGATAAAAATAGTTTCATAAAATTCATTTTGGGGTCAATCAAATATATTGATTGTTATGAATTAAACAAACGAAATAAAAAATTGGAGATTTAGAACAAGTTTGTATCCATTATTATTTCGCAAAAACTCTTCTAATCCATGCAGGAAGAATAAAAGCGCCAATAATTAAATAAGGATAATAGGTTACAAAACGCCATAAAATAGCCAATAAACCATTTAAACCTTCAGGTGTATATTCTTTCAGAAAAACTTCAAAAGCAAATTGCGCAATACCTTCTCCGCCTGGAGTTGGACTGATGAGCATAATAATCCACATTACCAATTGACGCGCATAAACCAGAAAATTATCAACTTCAATACCTGCACCAACAGCAAAAGCCATGATGATACAATTGAGCGACATGTAGCGAGCCGTCCATGATAAAAAGGTACCTACTAAAGCTTTCGTCCAAAAACTCCATGAATGACCATGTAAATCTTTAGCTGCTTCTTCAATTTCTTGTGTTGTTTTTAGTGCTTTTCTTTTTAAACGTCTTAATAAAGGCAAATTGGTAAGTTTAAAAATCAGTCTTTTTAAACCTTGCGGATTAAAAATTATACCATAAGCAATAAGCAAAACATAGGCTACAATAATGGTGTAACTTAACCAAAAAACAAATTTTACCCCAATTTGTACCCCAAAAAGAGGCACACTCAGTTCTTGAGGAAACAAGCCGCTTGTGCCCACAATGGCAAACAAAATAGGCACCATGCTCACAAAAAATATCTCATCCATCAATGCTGTAATCAGCACAATAGAAGAGGTTTTTCCCAGGTTTATTCCTTCTTTGTTTACAATAAAAAAGGCAGCTCCCGTGCCACCCACAACCGAAGGCGTAATGGCCGATGCATATTCCCAAAGTAATATTACATCAATTGAATTTCGCCAGCTTATTTTTCCTTCTGATAAAATTCTGATTCTAATAATGTAACCAATGTCGCGCAAAAGCATACAAAACACCGCCATTAAAAGCCAGAACAACATTTTTAAATTCCAGTCAATTAATGCAAAAGCTTTTGGGTCAAAATCTTTGTATAAAACATAAGCCGCAAAGCTTAAACCAATTAAAATGGGAATAAATACTCGATTGGTTTTGAAAAGTTTTTTTACTTCTTGCGCCTCTTGCTGATTATCCATGAAAAAGCTTAAACAATTTTTACTTTCGTGCCTTATTTAGGTCAAATTAAATCAAAAAAAATTAAACGGAATTTTAATTTTTTATAAACGCAAAAATTATGACTGAAAAAGTAATTTATCATTTAGGAAATTGCGATACATGTCGCGATATTATTAAAGAATTGAACCCATCTAGTGAGGTGAGAATGCATGACATTAAATTTGATAAAATCACTGAAAAACAATTAGATGCGATGAAGGCATTGGCTGGTTCGTATGAGGCTTTGTTTAGCAGAAGATCGATGAAATACAGGGCTTGGGAGCTTAATAAAAAAGAATTGACCGAAGCAGACTATAAGAAGTATATTTTAGAAGAATACACATTTTTGAAGCGACCTGTTATTGTATCAAATGGAAAAATAGCCATTGGCAATGCAAAAGCGGCTGTTGATTTAGCCAAAGAAATTTTATAGTAGTTCCAAAAATGGCACAAAATCATAAAAGCAATTAATTGAAAAACTGGAAAGCCCATTTGGCCATTTTTGCAGCCAATTTAATTTATGGAATTAATTACACGGTAGCCAAAGGAGTGATGCCGGCATTGGTAAAACCCTTTGGTTTTGTGTTTATGCGCATTGGAGGTGCGGCTTTGCTTTTTTGGCTAATTGCTTTTTCGAAAGATGAAAAAATTAAAAAGAAGATTGGCCTAGACTTTTAATCTGTGCTTTTTTTGGCGTAGGTTTTAATCAGTTGATGTTTTTTAAAGGTTTGAGCTTAACCACGGCCATCAATTCGGCTATTTTAATGGTTATAACGCCTATTTTAGTTTTAATTTTTTCGGCCATTTTATTGAAAGAAAAAATAAGCAATCAAAAAATTGCTGGTATTTTTTTAGGCTTAGTTGGCGCTTTGAGTTTGATTTTGAAAGATGGTTTTAGTTATTCAAGCGATGGCATTTTGGGCGATTTTTTCATTTTTATAAATGCTATTTCTTATGCTATTTATCTAGCATTGGTAAAACCATTGATGTTTAAATACCATCCATTTACCATCATGAAATATTGTTTTGCGCTGGTTTTGCCATTCATTTTGCCTTTAGGATACGCGGAATTTCGTGAAATAGATTGGGCAAACATGCCACAACATGCTTATTGGGCTATTTTTTATGTGGTGATTTTTGTAACATTTTTAGCTTATCTGTTAAACACCTTGGCCTTATCGAAAGTAAACCCAAGTTTGGTGAGTGTTTATATTTATTCTCAGCCATTGTTGGCGGCATTAGTAGCGGTTATTATTGGCGAAGAACAAATAAACCTATCGCAAATTGCCTCAGCTATTTTTATTTTTTCGGGCGTTTATTTGGTGAGTATTAATTCTGGAAAAACATAGGGGGTTTAATTTGTACAATGTCGATTGTATAGTGTACCATGAGGGAAAGTTGAATTTGTTGTACCATGAAAATTGAACCAATTACCATGGATGTAAGAGTTAAAAGCTGGAAAGGTTTTGAAAAAGACCTCATCCCTTCCCGATAGCTATCGGGACTCTCCAAAGGGAGATGGGAATTTGTTTATCAAGAATTAATTGATTTTTGAAAGGATAAAAATCATCATAAAATTGATAATTGGAACACTCCCTTCAAAACAATTACACTAAAACCATATTCCTAATTTGCATCTATCAGACTTGTATTAAATTCTATGAACATCAATGAATTTTTAACACTATACTTTACTTAAAGATTTGAATGAAAAAATATCTTGAACTTCATCGGCTTTAAAATTAATGAAGTCAATAGCAACGAAAGTTGAATTAATACAAGTAACAATAGTCGTATGATCTTCACAACTGACAAAAGCAAAATCATTATTGCTAATTTTTCTTTTTATAATTTTTACTTGTTTACATCGTGAATCAAACATTCTAATTCTTTCACCTTGTAATTTTACAATACGTTCAAATTCTGAATCACATTGAAATATATAGCATATCATAATTTACGGATATCTCTTTTTTATCCTTTCTAAGAGAATACCTTATTGGTTTATCAGAATGATCGCTTATAGAATCAATTTTTTGTTTATATCCCTTCAATGAACAGAAAAGAAAAATTCCATCAACTTTTTTTGATTCAAAAGTATAGCAATCGTTTACTGTATTGCAGTTATTAAATAGCAATAAGCATAATGCTGATAATATGCACCTATTTAGGTTGAAAAGTTGGTTCAGGATAATTGTTTCCAAATCTTTGTTTCATTGCGTTAACGTAATCTGAATTTCTTCCGTTTATAAAGAAAATAAATGTTTGTTATGTAAAGGAATTTTGGAAGTCGGATTTTTAATTACCAAATTACTGACCAATATATAACAGTTTTATTTGCTTGACTAATGGCAATGCCTTTTGAATATCCATTTTTCCACATTTTTGGCATTTGAAAATTAGGTTTTAAATCATATTTTTCGTTTTTTTCATTGTTAGTTTCTATGATGAATAGTTCGAATGTGTTATCTAATTTCAGATCAGTTGATGAATAATAATTTGCGTTATAGTCAATAAAATTAGGAATGGGGTATTTCTCATCATAACAAGGTCGATTTATAGTTGATGAGTCTTTAATTGCAGGAATTGTATTGTTATTATAAGATTCAGTGGTTTCATATTTATTGATAACAATTAAACATGTGTCGCTAGACTTATAGTAACCAACTAACTTTTTATTTTTTAAACTATTTTTTAAAGAGTCAATAAAATTTGTGCCCAAATCAAACTGAAATAATATTAATCCAACATCATTTTTCTCTACGTCATTTTTTTTTGCAATGAAATATTCAATTGAATTAATTTTTGTAGGAAAATTGTCAACCATTGTGGAATCATTTTCTTTCTTAAATCGTAACAAATAATTAATATAAGATTCATCAGATGAATGTTTCTCTTGCTCATCAAAAGAACATGAGAATAAAATGGTAGAAATTGTAATAATCAAAAGGATTATGTTTTTCATATGTAATTTCCTTTACTTTTTCTTATGTTTATCAAATTAGTAGATCTATTCACCTCGATTAATTGTTGTTTAAACTTTCATTAGAAGTGAGGAAACAGCATTGTATCACTTTATACTCGTGATGATTATTCCAGCTTTTGCCATCCAAATCTGATAAGCTGTAGGTTTGAAAATAAAATAAAGTATCTCCTGAACGAGATACTACCTTATTAAACAACAAATTATTTATCCAAAAATCTTTTTCATTAATATTTGTTTTGTATTTATTTCCCCACATATCAGTTAAACTAGCCAAATCATTTGAAAACTTATTTTCAATAATTTTTAATGGAGTTTCAAAATTTGAGTATCCAATTTCTTCAAAAGCACGAAAGGGATATAAAGTGAAGTTTTCTTTCACATCATTTCTTAAACCAATTAAGCACATCGCGCAAAATTCTCTTCCGATTAATGGCATTTCTATTGATGTATCACTAATCACTTGTTTTACTCCTAAAAAAATTACGCTCATCAGTTTATCAGAATTATAGATAACTTTTCCTATATGAACATTAAGAATTTCTCTTGATGATTTTTTATGCTTTAAATATCCTTCAGCATCACCACCATAATAACTTCCGAAAGGTTCAAATAAATTACCATGATCTATTTCGTTAGGATGAGTTCTGAAATAGTCAACATTCTCATGAAAACAATCTATTATTTTTTTCTTATCAATTTCTAATAAAATAGAATCCTCGGAATTCAATTGTTCTATCTCAATTGTGGTTCCTTCTTCATTATTAAAACCTTTACAGCTAAACAAAATGAAAATAAAAAAAACATAGATATATAGTTTACTTATTATTCTCATTGTTAATGATAATTTTACCATTTAAGTTTTTAAATTTTATTCTGGATATAAAGAAAATAAATGTTTGGGTATTGAGATTCAAGAATTTTATTTCTATTCAGATTTTCTCTTTTTAGATATAAAAAATGAAAGAACAAAAATCATCAAGGTTAAGTGAAACCGTTCGCAGGCAATGACGATACATGTGGCGGCTATGTGTTAGCAAAGCAGGGTTTATTCGGCCTTTGTTCGCGATGGTATTTAGTTGAAGGTTGAAAGTTTAGAAAGTTGAAAAGGTTTTGAAAGAATAACAATCCCTCTACATTTTAAACCCAAAACTTTTATCAAAATAATTATATTGTATAGGTGCTTTTTTTAACTCTATTAATAAAGTATAGTGCCCAAAACAAAATTCTTTGATTAAATGATATATACATTCTCATTTAGTTTACATTAATTTAATATTCTCTTATCATTTATTAATTTATTGAATGTCAATAATTTGAATCATATTTCGGGTTAAATTGAACTTATTGATTGCTGCCTTGTATATATCATGTATAGTTGTTTGTGACTATAATATCATTTAAGTTCAATTAAAATTTTTCGGGGCATTCTAATAAATCTCAATTTAAAAATGAATCTAAAATGAAACAAACCTTTACTCTTTTTCTTCTTCTTTTTATTTACATACATCCATCTGTTTTTGGTCAGAAAGTTGAACTAAAACAAGAAAATGGTGGTCATAAATTAAAAGTAGATGGCCGCGATTTTATCGTAAACGGCATGAATTGGGACTATTTTCCAGTCGGTACCAATTATTCTTATAGTTTATGGAATGAGTCTGACGATTTTATAAAAGAAGCACTCGATTATGAAATGGGCTTGTTGAAATACATGGGCGTTAATACCATCAGGGTTTATACAGGCATTCCAGCCAAATGGATAACTTATATTTATCAAACGCATGGCATATTTACTATGCTGAATCATTCTTTTGGAAGATATGGTTTAAATATTAATGGCGCATGGGTTGAAAATACAAACTATGCAGATGCCAATGCCAAAAAGTTATTGCTGTTTGAAGTAAGCGATATGGCCAAAACCTATCAAAATACTCCTGGATTGCTATTGTACTTGTTAGGCAATGAAAACAATTATGGTCTTTTTTGGGAAGGCGCTGAAACGGAAGATATACCGATTCAAGATAGAAAATCGACCCAAAAGGCAAAAGCTATGTATGAATTGTTTGATGAAGCTGCTGTTCAAGTAAAATCAATTGATCAAAGTCATCCAGTTGCAATTTGTAATGGCGATTTACTTTTTCTCGACATTATAGCCAAAGAATGTAAAAATGTTGACATCTTAGGAAGTAACATGTACAGAGGAAAATCATTTACTGATGCCTTTAGTCGTGTGCAAAAAGAGTATGGCAAACCATTATTATTAACTGAATTTGGCTCAGATGCTTTTAATGCCATTAGCAACGAAGAAAGTCAAGCTGCGCAAGCTGCCATTTTAAAAGAAAATTGGAAAGAAATTTATGAAAATGCAGCAGGATTAGGAAAAGCAAACAACAGTCTTGGTGGATTTACCTTCCAATTTAGCGATGGTTGGTGGAAATATGGACAAACCAAAAATTTAGATGTTCAAGACAACAATGCCTCATGGGCAAATGGTGGTTATTTATTTGATTTTGAAAAAGGTGAAAATAACATGAACGAAGAATGGTTTGGGATTTGTGCCAAAGGTCAAACCAACGCCAAAGGTCAATACCAACTTTATCCTCGCACTGCTTATTACACATTAAAAAAAGCACATCAATATGATCCATATCAGCCGCAAGCTAGTTTGCAATCATTACAAACTTATTTTAACAGCATTGAATTAACTGACGATCAATTAAAAGCACGCTCTGAAAAATCGGCCTTAGAAAGTGAAAAAGGTAAAAAAATAAGCATCAATAAATTAACTGCTGAATTCACTACTTATAACACTGGTGGCGATTTAATTACAACGCCTACTGTTGCCAATCCTGCTAATCCGGTTTTCCCTGATAAATTAGGATTCGACCACATGCAATCTTTTTTCGTGGGAGTAGAGGCCAATCCTTTGCCAAATGCAAAAGCCAATGTTGAATTCAACATTTTAGGCAATGTAGCACAAAACCCAATTGATCAAATTTTTTATGAAAATAGAGGAAGACCAGTTTTGGTAAACACACCTAGCGGAACACAAAGATTAGAATCAATTAATCGTATTCAGGTTTACAAAGCTAGTTATCAGTGGAAACACAAATGGTTCGATTTGAATGGATTTTACAGAACAGGACACTATCACTGGGGTTATGAAGGCGACTTTTTTGGTATCTATTCTGAGGCCAATTATGGAAACATTATCGATATCTACAATGGAATAGCGCCTTTAGGTTTCGAAATGGAAGGAAAAAAATTGTTTAATGGATTAAAACTTGCTTTTGGGCCTCAATTATGGTGGGGAGCTAACCCAGCCGTTTTATTAAAGTATAGCAAAAATGTTGGTAAAGTAAAGCTTACCACAGTTTTTCATGAAGATTTGCAACAACAAGGTCCAACCGAAAGCTCATTTGCTATACCTCAGCCTAAGACCAGAAGATTGACTTTGCATGCCAATAGAAAATTTGGAAAATTAGCTATTGATGCTGGTGGTATTTGGGCTGGACAACCTTTAGTAGATAGAAATTTCCAATTGGAACGCGATGTAAATGGTGAAAATCAAATTTTTCAAGACAAAATTAAACTCAGCGACACTTGGGGTGGAAAGTTAAAATTGACTTACACAAGTTCAGTAATCAATGCTTATGCACAATCAGCGGCTATGGGTTTAGTTGCCAATGGAGGTGCTGACAACACAAGAACTTTCACAGGCTGGCGATTAAAAGATAGCGGAAGCGGCAATCAAGTGAATTTTTTAACTGGTTTTACCTATTCTGTTGGTTTATTGCAAATTGCTCCTAACTTTTTATGGCAAAGACCTATTGAAGGACCAATTTCTGCCAATACACTTGCTCCTGCAAGACCAAGAAATATTTTAGATGATCCTTTTATTGTGCGTTCAAACCGCGAAACTGTAGCAGGTGAAATTTTATTTACTTACGATCCAACTCCCGGAACTTGGATGTATGAATGGGATAACGACAAAAGCGAAGATGCCAGATTTGCTGTTAGTGCTGGTGTAGTTTTCAGACATTTACCAACTTCACAAGATGCAGCCATAGGTATTTTGCCTGATGGAAGATCTTTATTTGCTTTCCCTGGTGCAGCACCTGCCAGAGATTTAACTGAGGTTCATGCCCGATTGGTTTCAAAATTTTCTAAAAACTTTGGTTTTATTGCCAATATCTATGGTGGAAATGCGCAAGCCAATGGAAGCGATGCTAGAACCATTGATCGTTATGGAATGGATTTAAAAGTAATTGCTAAAAACTTTAAAATCAATTCATTTATTCGTTTTAACGATTGGGGACCTTATGATTATCACCGCGATTTTAACTTAACTTTCCCTCTGCAGTGTATGTTGGATATCTCTACCCATTTAACCAAACCACAATGGTTCGATTTACCTTCTACTCGTTTAGGCCTTAGAGGCACTTGGCGTTCGCTAGATCAATATTCGCCACGTTATGCACCAGTTTATGTTACCAATCCTGCAGGTGAATTAGTTCCTGACCCAACGGCTGTTGGTTTTAGAAATGGAAATGAATGGGAAATTAGAGTGTATGTATTGTTCAATATTTTAAATTAATAATAATGAAGACTTTATCTTTTAAAATCTCCATCTTACTTTTTGCAGTTCTTATATTAAATGGCTGTAAAAAAAGAAAAACTGAAGAATTAAGCCCAGCAGAATTTAACGATAATCCTGCTGTTTTTATCGACAATTTTAGCAGCGGATTAAATTATGCCGCTTTCGGAGGCTCAAATCCAAGAGGCTTTCAGGTAGATGAGGAAGTTGCCTACAATGGTACAGAAGCTTCTATGCGTTTTGAAGTGCCAGATTTAAATGATCCTAAGGGTGCTTATGTGGGAGGTTGTTTTTTTACTTCAGTTGGAAGAAATTTAAGTAAATATGATGCCTTAACATTTTGGATTAAAGCATCACAAGCAGCCAATATTGATATTATGGGTTTTGGAAACGATTTAGGTTTATCTCAATACCAAGTGTCAATTAGCAATGTTCCAGTAAATGCTTCATGGAACAAAATAATTATCCCTATTCCTGATGCTTCCTTATTGACAGCAGAAAGAGGCATGTTCTTTTATTCTGAAGGTCCAGAAAATGATAGAGGATATACTTTTTGGATTGATGAAGTAAAGTTTGAAAAATTAGGAACCATCAGCAATATAAGACCAAGTATCTTAAGTGGAGATACCCAAACTGTAAATTCTTTCAATGGGATTTCGCTTAATATCAGTGGGTTGTCTTGTTATTTTAATCTTCCAAATGGCACTGATACTGAAGTGGGCATTACACCTGCTTATTATAACTTCAAATCATCTAATCCTGACATTGCTAGCATTAATTCTTTAGGAAATATTCAAGTAAATGGAGGTCCAGGAAGTGCTATCATTACCGCTACTGTAGGTGGAAAAAATGCATTAGGTCAATTGACAGTTAATTCGATTGGTAGTTTTCAAAATTCACCCAATCCAATTCACAATGCAAGTGATGTTATTTCTTTATTTAGTGATGCTTACACCAATGTTGTAGTTGATTATTACAATGGTTATTGGGCGCCTTTCCAAACCACACTTTCAGCTGATTTTAGTGTCAATGGAAACAACATTCTTCATTACACCAATTTCAATTTTGTGGGAATTCAATTCAGTAATCCTACAATAGATGCCAGTTCAATGACCCATTTAAGAGCTGATATTTTTATTCCGAATGCCATTGTTGGCTCACCAACCTTTAAAATTCAATTAGTAGATTTTGGCGCTAATGGTGCTTTTGGTGGTGGTGATGATAAATCGCATACCATTACTTACACAGCAGCCAACATTACTGCTCAAAATTGGATAAGCTTTGATATTCCTCTGGCTAATTTCACCACTTTAACCAGCAAAGCCCATTTGGGTCAACTCATTTTCGAAGGGACTAATATTCCTAGTTTTTATGCAGATAATATTTACTTAAGAAGATAAAATCATGAATAACAATTATAAATTAATTTACCTTTCTGTATTCTTTGGAGTGGTAACTATGTCAACTGCTTGCAAAAAAGACAACACACAAGAATTAGATAAAAGAGATTTTACCTTGGTTTGGAGTGATGATTTTAATGGAGAAGAAGGTACTTTGCCCGATTCAACCAAATGGACTTATGACTTAGGCAATGGCGTTGATGGTTGGGGAAATCAAGAATTGCAGAGCTACACCAAAAAACCTGAAAACGTATCGCTTGATGGCAATGGAAATTTAGTTATTACTGCGCTGCAAGCTGGAAACAGTTTTACTTCGGCACGTATAAAAACCCAAGGTTTGTTCAGTCAACGTTATGGACGTTTTGAGGCTAAAATAATAACACCTTATGGTCCTGGTATTTGGCCAGCATTTTGGATGTTGGGCGACAATATTACCTCTGTAAGTTGGCCACAATGTGGTGAAATTGACATCATGGAAATGCGTGGTCAAGAGCCTCACATTATTCATGGAACTATTCACGGGCCGCAATATTCAGGTGGAAATGCCATCACTAAATCCTACACATTGCTTCAAAACAGGTACGATAAAGATTATCACTTATTTGCAGTTGAATGGACAGAAGATAAGATCGACTTTTTTATGGACGATTTTCTTTACCATAGAATTGAAAAAGCCGACCTTCCTGGCCCTTGGGTTTTTGATCAATCATTTTTTATGATTTTAAACATAGCCGTTGGTGGAACTTATGTAGGCTTTCCAACAAATCAAACGCCATTTCCTCAAAAAATGATAATTGATTATGTAAAAGTGTATCGCCTTTCCAATTAAATTAAGCCAAAAAATTAAAAAATAGCTGTTATAGAAATGTATTCAGAAGCTAAAGTTAGTCTTGAAGAAGTAGAAATTAATCATGAGTTATTTTATAAAATTGCTCATGTAAATGAAATGCGTCCGTTTTTAATGAGTTTGGTTAGTCATGCTAATCATTGGATGTTTATTGCCAGCAATGGCGGTTTAACTGCGGGCCGAAAAAGTGCCGATTTTGCATTGTTCCCTTATTACACCGATGATAAGTTGTATCAATCCATTGAAGACACAGGCAGCAAAAGCATTTTTAGAATCGAAACTCAAAACAAAACTACACTTTGGGAGCCATTTTCAGCACATTTAAAGCCTCAGAATAATTTTACAAGAAACCTCTATAAAAATCATTTTGGGAACAAAATCATTTTTGAAGAAATTCACCATGAATTAGGATTAATTTTTAGATACAGTTGGCTAAGTTCTAGTACTTATGGTTTTGTGAAACAAAGCGAAATCATTAACCAATCTCAAACAGATTACAACATTTCAGTTTTAGATGGTTTGCAAAATATTATGCCTTATGGTGTTTCTAGCTTTTTGCAACAAACATCAAGCAATTTGGCCGATGCTTACAAAAGAACCGAATTGGATGAAAGCAGCGGTTTGGCAATTTTTGCGCTAAGCGCAGCCATTGTAGATAAAGCCGAAGCCTGCGAATCATTAAAAGCAAATGTAGCTTGGAGTTGCGGACTGAATGTAAAAAATACCCTACTTTCTTCGCTTCAAATCAATGATTTTATTCAAGGTAAAAACTTGGTGAATGAAACCGATGTGAAAGGTGAGAAAGGTGCTTTTTTAGTGGAAAGTTCTTTTAATCTTTCAGCTAAAAACAGCAAAAAATGGAATTTAGTTGCCAATGTAGCGCTTGACCATGCGCAAATTATTGAATTGAAGCAGCTCATTTTAATGCATACCTCGCTTCATTTAGCTTTAGAAAAAGATATAGCAGAAGGAACTGAAAGCCTTGCCAAATTAGTAGCCAGCGCTGATGGTTTCCAAAAAACTGGCAATAAGCTTAAAAACTCTCGCCACTATGCCAATGTGTTATTTAACATTATGCGAGGCGGAATTTTTGATCATAATTATTTGATTTCTTTCAAAGATTTTCTGCATTACCTTCAAAAATCGAATCAAGCACTTTTTCATGAATTTGGAAGCAGCATTGCTCTGCAAAATGATTCAACCAATTATGAAGACTTTATTGCCTTCATTCAACAATTTAATAACCTTGATTTACTTCGATTAGCGGTTGAATATTTACCATTAAAATTCAGCAGAAGACATGGCGACCCAAGCAGACCTTGGAACAAATTTTCTATCAATACAGTTGATGAGGTAACAGGCGAAAAAATTTTAGATTACGAGGGCAATTGGCGCGACCTTTTTCAAAATTGGGAAGCACTTTCACTATCGTTTCCAGAATTTACTGTGGGCATGATGTATAAATTTTTAAATGCTTCCACTTTTGAAGGTTATAATCCTTACAGGGTAAATAAAATAGGTTTTGATTGGGAAACAATTGAGCATGACAATCCTTGGTCTTACATAGGCTATTGGGGCGATCATCAGGTAATTTATTTGCTTAAGTTTTTAGAATTTATGCAAGCTTCTCAGCCTGAAGTTTTGGCTGATTTAATGGGTAAAAAACACTTCGTTTTTGCAAATGTTCCTTATCGCATAAAATCTTATTCAGAAATTTTAAAAGACCCAAAAGATACCATCATTTTTAATGAAACTTTAGATAAAAATTTAAGACAAAAAACCACTTCAGAAGGCAGCGATGCAGCATTAATGCAAAATGAAAAACAAGAAATTCATCATGTTGAGTTTTTGGAAAAAATACTTGTTTTGGCATTAAGCAAATTATCGAATTTTATTCCAGAAGCAGGTATTTGGCTTAATACCCAACGCCCAGAATGGAACGATGCCAATAATGCCTTGGTTGGGAATGGAGCTTCGATGGTAACACTTTATTATCTCAGACGATTTTTTCAGTTTTTCCAAGATTTATTAAATAATATCGAAAATACACAGGTTGAAATTTCAACTGAAACGCTTCAGCTTTTTGAAGCCATACACAAGGTTTTGGATTTGAATCAAAACAAACTTCAAACCAGTTTAAATGCGGCTGAAAAAAAGCAAATAGTGGATGCTTTAGGTTTAGCAGGTAGCCATTTTAGAGATAAAATTTATGAACAAGGTTTTGAAGGAGGATACAAAAAACTGAGTGTTAAAAGTATTGTATCATTCTTGTCATTAGGCTTGGCCTATTTTGATCAATCTATTAAGGCCAACAAAAGAAGCGATCAAATGTATCATGCTTACAATTTGGTGAAAATTGAAAACGATGAAATAACTGTGCAGCATTTAGATTTAATGCTTGAAGGTCAAGTAGCTGTTTTAAGTGCCAAATATCTGAATCCAAATGAAAGTTTATCGCTGCTTGATGCTTTAAAAAGCAGTGCTTTATATAGAAAAGATCAAAACAGTTATTTGTTATATCCAAACAAAGAATTACCAAAGTTTTTAGATAAAAACAAACTCACACTTACGCAAATTGAGTCGTCAAAAGCATTAACTAAACTATCCAATGAACCACATCAAACTATAATTAAAAAGGATAGTGAAGGTTTTTATCATTTTAATGGGATTGTTCAAAATGCCAACGATTTAAATGGTTTGTTACAAGCATTTAAAAATCAACACAATGAACCGCTTAATGCCCAAGAAATAGAAGAGATTTTGGCTGTTTTTGAGTCAATCTTTAATCACAGAGCATTTACCGGACGTTCAGGAACTTTTTTTGCTTATGAAGGTTTGGGCTCTATTTACTGGCACATGGTATCTAAGCTGCATCTTGCCATACAAGAAGTTTGCGTGGATGCGCATCAATCGAATTCAAAAATTGAAATTACCAAAGCACTTGTGCATCATTACAATGCAGTAGGCGATGGAATCGGGTTAGAAAAATCGCCAGTTGTTTATGGTGCTTTCCCAACCGATCCTTATTCGCACACTCCTTTGCACAAAGGGGCACAACAACCAGGAATGACAGGTCAGGTTAAAGAAGATATTTTGGTTAGGATGAAAGAACTGGGCGTGTTTTTCGAAAACAGCAGCCTTAAATTTCAACCTTTTCTGGTTAAAAAATCTGAGTTTATTTCCCATCCAACTTCTTTCAAATATTATGATGTAGAAGGAAATTTAAAAGAATTGGAATTACCAAAAAATGCGTTGGCTTTTACCATTTGCCAAACTCCAGTGGTTTATCAATTGGCCAATGAAAATGAAATTTTGGTGCAAAACTCATCACAAAAAAATGGGGCTAAAAAATCAGTTTCATTAGGCAAAGATGAAAGTAAGGCCATTTTTAAAAGAGATGGCAAAACTGAAGCCATTTGGGTGAAAATTAATCAGGAACAAATTATTAATGAATGATTTTAAAATTTAAACATCCATGCTGAATGACTCAAAAAATTGCACCATATCTATTCACCCTCTTTCTAAGCAGCCTTTTTACAATTGCATGTAATACAAAACAAATGGAAACGAATCAAAACAAGCACATCACCGCAAAAGATATTTTGGGAAACCCCAATTACAACGCCATTTGTTATGGTGGATACAGAGAAAAGTCGAGAGACATTGAACCTACAATGGCTCAAATAGTGGAAGATTTAAAAATTCTTTCAGCTATGAATATTAAGCTTTTAAGAACTTATAATGTGCATCGACAAGAAATTATAAATTTATTAAAAGCCATTAGGACATTAAAAAAGCAAGATCCAAATTTTGAAATGTACATTATGTTGGGTGCTTGGATTGATTGCGAAGCGGCTCGAACATCTTGGGTTAATCATCAAAAAGAAAGTCCAGCTAACGAAATTGAAGTAATACATGCCGCAACCTTGGCAGCAGAATATCCTGATATTATAAAAATAATTGCTGTTGGCAATGAGGCAATGGTAAAATGGGCCACAACTTATTATGTTGAACCTTACATAATTTTAAAGTGGGTAAACTATCTGCAACAATTAAAAAAAGAAGGTAAAATTCCAGCTGATACGTGGATTACAAGTTCCGATAATTTTGCTTCTTGGGGTGGCGGTGGAACTGAGTATCATAACGAAGATTTAAATGCACTAATAGCAGCAGTAGATTATATTTCTATGCATACCTATCCCATGCATGACACCCATTACAATCCAGAATTTTGGAGAACCAAAGCTTTCGAAAATGGCTTAACTGATCTTGAAAAGGTTGATTCAGCCATGCACAGAGCAATTAATTATGCCATAGCTCAATACAGAGATGTGAAAGAATATGTGAATCGTTTAGGAATTAAAAAACCGATTCATATTGGTGAAACAGGCTGGGCATCCACTTCAAATGATTTATATGGCCCAAAAGGCTCTTGTGCTAATGACGAATATAAGGCAGCGGTGTATTATCAAAAAACGATAGAATGGACTAAAAAAGAAGGATTAACCTGCTTTTATTTCGAAGCTTTTGATGAACAATGGAAAGATGCACACCATGCACAAGGTTCTGAAAATCATTTTGGACTATTTACGCTTCATGGACAAGCTAAATATGCCATTTGGTCTTTGGTTGATCAAGGTGTTTTTGAAGGTTTGTCACGCAATGGAGTTAAGGTTGCAAAAACATATGATGGCGACTTAGAGCAGGTAATGAAACAAGTTAAAACACCTCCACTGGATGTGGAATTAATACACAGATAATTATTAAATGAAGTTATTGATATACATATTAGTTTTTGTTCCTCTTTTACATGGTTTTGTTATGCCTAATCAAACCAATACGACCCATCAAACGCGTGTTCAAATGGTTATTACTGCTGCCGATGGAAAAAAATTACAAGCTGTATCTATCGAAAAACCTAATAAAATAGATGCCAACATTGTTGTAAATCCAAAAGAAAAATTTCAAAAAATAGTTGGTATTGGTGGTTCTTTTACTCAATCTACCTCTTATTTGTTGACGCAATTGAGCGAAAACAAAAAAAATGAAATTTTAGAAGCTTATTTTGGAGAAAAAGGTGCTCAATATTCTCTATGCAGAACGCATATCAATTCCTGCGATTTTTCATTGTCGCAATATGCTTATGTAAATGATGCAAAAGATGAAAAATTGGAAAGTTTTTCTATAAAACCAGATCAAGAGCAAATTATTCCAATCATTAAACAAGCCCAAAAAATAGCCAAATACGATTTTAAATTAATAGCCTCACCTTGGACTGCACCTCCTTACATGAAAGACAATAATCAATGGAAGGGAGGGAAATTACTTCCACAGTTTTATCCGCAATGGGCACTCTATTTTGTAAAATACATACAGGCTTACCAAAAAGAGAACATCAATATTTGGGGAGTTACCTTTCAAAATGAGCCACTAGGGAATGACAATAACTGGGAGAGCATGCATTTCAATCCGCAAGAAATGAATGAGTTTGTTACAAATTATTTGAAGCCAAGCTTTACAAACAATGCTGTTAAAGCTAAAATTTTAGGATACGATCAAAATAGAGATGATGAAATGAAAGAATGGGCCAATGCCATGTATACCAATTCTGAGAATAAAAGCAGTTATGATGGAATGGCCATTCACTGGTATGCAAGCACGTTCGATTATTTTCCTGAATCGTTGAATAAGGTTCATCAATTGGCACCCAACAAACATTTAATTCAAACCGAAGCTTGCATAGATGCTGAAAAACCACGCTGGAACGATGATGCTTGGTATTGGAACAAAGAAGCCAAAGATTGGGGCTGGACTTGGGCGCCAGAAAACAAAAAACACTTGCATCCAAAATATGCTCCAGTTAACAGATATGCTCAAGATATAATCGGGTGTTTAAATAATTGGGTAGATGGTTGGATTGATTGGAACATGGTTTTAGATGAAAACGGTGGTCCTAATTGGGCAAAAAATTGGTGTACTGCGCCTGTCATTGTAAATACAAAAACCGATGAAGTTTATTACACTCCATTGTATTACATTCTATCGCAATTTAGTAGAAATATTGCACCAAATGCGCAAAGAATTGGCATCACCAATTCCGATAAAACTATCAATTGCACTGCTGTTGAAAATCCTGACGGAAGCATTGCCATATTTATTTTTAATGAGCACCTAGAAGCCAAAGGAATTTCACTTACCATTCATGAACAAAAAATAGATTTCACACTTCAAGCGCAAGCTTTACAAACACTCATCATTCACTAAAAAATTAGCTATGTCGAACAAAAAAATACCGATTATACAAAAAGCAGCTTTTGGAGCAGGCCATTTGGTAAACAATTTATTGCCAGGTGCTTTGGGCGTATTTTCTTTCTTTTTGCTCACTGCTTTTGGCATCGACCCTGCTATGGCAGGATTGCTTTCTGCTATTCCACGTTTTTTTGATGCCTTAACCGATCCTATAATGGGTTTTGTTTCCGATAATACCAATTCAAGATGGGGTAGGAGAAGACCTTACATTTTATTTGGGGCTATTTTATGCGGTATTTTATTTGCAGTTCAATGGCAAATGAGCACAGAAAATGGTGCTACCTTCAATTTCTGGTATTTCTTAATTTTTTCTATTCTATTCATTTTTGCCAATACTATTTTTTCAACGCCACTCATAGGCTTAGGCTATGAAATGACCGATGATTACAAAGAAAGAACCCGTTTAATGGGCTTTTCACAAACAATTGGTCAAATAGCTTGGATGATAGTGCCTTGGTTTTGGGTATTAATTGCCGATAAAACTTTATTTGAAAGCCAAGCTCAAGGTGTTAGACAATTGTCAATCATAGTGGGTTTGGGTTGCACCATATTAGGGATTTTGCCTGCCATTTTTTGCAGAGAAATTAATGCTGATAATATTCAAAACCGAGCAGAAATTTCAATAAAAACCATTGCTGAAAATGTAAAGAAATTGCTTAGAGATATGCGAAATATGGTAAAAAACGAGCCTTTTATGCGCTTGTGTGGTGCCACATTTTTGGTTTTTAATGGCTTTCAAATGGTAGCTTCTTTCAGCTTTTTTATTATTGTTTTTTACATGTATGGCGGTAGTTACGAAAAAACAAGCACTCTTCCGGCTTGGTATGCTTCTATCAGTGCCGTTGCTACTGCTTTTATGGTTATACCAATTGTAACCTGGATGGCCAATAAATTCGGTAAGAAAAAAGCTTTTATTATTTCCACAGCCTTATCAATTGTAGGCTATTTACTAAAATGGTGGGGTTTTAATCCTGAGCAACCATTATTACTTTTTATGCCAGTTCCTTTTATGGCTTTTGGCTTGGGTGGACTTTTTACCCTTATGATGTCAATGACAGCCGATGTATGCGATTTGGATGAATTAAGAAATGGCATGCCAAGACGCGAAGGAACTTTTGGAGCAGTTTATTGGTGGATGGTAAAATTGGGTCAGGCATTGGCTTTGGCATTGGGTGGATTTATTTTAAAAATGGTTGGTTTTAACCAAAACTTAGCGCAACAAACAGCCGATACAATGTATTATTTAAGAGTAGCCGACATTGTGGTTCCATCAGTAACAGCATTATTAGCCATTGTGGTAATGTGGAAATACAATTTATCAGAAGAAAAAGCACAAGAAATTAAAGCAAGCCTCATAAGCCGAAGAGGCGAATTATAAAATTTTTAAAGATTAGATTATGTCATTTAGACCAGAAAAATTATTAGAAAAATCGCTTAAAAGTTATGACTTAAGTCCCGATTTTATAAGGCAATTTGCCGGTGATGATTTACAAAGCATTTACCTTGAATTGTTATACAATGGTATTCATGGATTTTGTATCAGTCCTTATGAAGAAGGACAAAAACCTGGCGATATTTTAACTGAAGCCCAGCTCAGCAGAAGAATTAAAATTCTAAAAAAGCACAGTCAGTGGATTCGTTCTTTTTCATGCATTGAGGGCAATGAATTAATTCCCAAAATTGCCAAACAAAATGGCTTAAAAACCATGGTGGGTGCTTGGTTAGGAAGCGATGAGGAAAAAAATAAACAAGAAATTGAAAATCTTATTCAATTATGCAATGATGGATATGTGGATGTAGCTGCGGTTGGAAATGAGGTTTTGTATAGAAAAGATTTAGATGAAAAAACTTTATTGGACTATATCCGATATGTGAAAGAAAAAGTTAAACATGTGCCCGTTGGTTATGTTGATGCCTATTATGAATTCACAGAAAGACCAGCTATTGCCGAAGCCTGCGATATCATTTTATGTAATTGTTACCCTTTTTGGGAAGGAACACATATCGACAATGCTTTAAACCACATGAAGTCTATGTATTATCAAGCAGTAGCAGCCGGAAAAGGTAAAAAAGTAATTATAACCGAAACAGGTTGGCCAAGTGCTGGTCAAAACATATCGAATGCAATACCAGGTTTAGAAAATGCCATGCGCTATTTCATCAATTCGCAATTATGGGCGCACGATGAGGATATTGAAATGTTCTATTTCTCATCATTTGATGAAACTTGGAAAACCGGCAATGAAGGCGATGTGGGAGCGCATTGGGGGGTATGGGATAAAGATGAAAACTTAAAATTAATTCAATCATAAATTATAATTAGTAAAATCAAAAACAAACAGAATAAACAATCAAACAAACAATTATGAAAAAAATCAACTTGATGCTGATGCTCTTTGTAGCATCTATAATAGGTGTAGCGCAAAACGCACCTATTAATTTCGAAACTGGAGGACAAGGTGCCTCTTGGACATGGACTGTGTTTGAAAACAGCACAAACCCAGCTTTGGATATTGTTGCAAATCCAAACGCTACTGGCGCAAACACAAGTGCTACAGTAGCAAAATTTACTGCATTACAAGCTGGCAATCCTTGGGCTGGCTGCGAATCTGCTCATGGCACTACTAATTTAGGACCTTTTGTTTTGGATGCTACCAATTCAATTATTAAAATTAAAGTATGGAAAACAGTTATTTCCGATGTGGGAATAAAACTAATCGCTGCCAGTGGCTGGGCACTTCCAGAAATTAAAGTAGCCAATACTTTAACCAATCAATGGGAAGAATTAACTTTCGATTTTTCTAACTACACCAATCCTCCAGCTGCCGAAGGTCAATACGATCAAATCGCTATTTTCCCTGATTTTAATTTAGCAGGTAGAACCCAAGATAACATTATTTATTTTGATGAAATTACTTTTGGTGCAGGTACTCCACCACCAGCGCCAATGACAGCAGCACCAACACCTACACGCAACAGTGCTGATGTAACATCTGTTTATAGCAATGCTTATACCAACTTATCAGGAGTTAATTTTAATCCAAATTGGGGACAATCAACGGTTGTAGCCGATGTATTAATTCAAGGAAATAATACATTAAAATATACCAACTTAAATTATCAAGGTATTGACATTGGCGCTAGCATTGATGTTACAAACCGCCAGTTTTTACACTTAGATATTTGGTCAGTTTCTTCTACTGCATTGAATGTATTTTTAATTAGTACAGGTCCAACAGAAACAGCTTTTGCTTTAACAGTGCCTACTTCAGGTTGGTCAAGTGTTGATATTCCTCTTGCTGCATTTAGTCCTGTGGCATTAAATGATGTGATTCAATTTAAATTTGATGGAAATGGTGAGTTTTATATGGATAATCTATATTTCTATTCAGCTACAATTCCTTCGCCAACTGTTGCCGCTCCTACACCTACGCATGCTCCTAGCAATGTAATTTCAATTTATAGCGATGCTTACACTGCTCTTGCTGGCACAAATTTAAATCCAGGTTGGGGACAAGCAACTGTAGTTTCAGAAGTACAAATTCAAGGAAACAACACTATGAAATACAGCAACCTTAACTATCAAGGAATTGAATTGGCCGGTAACACTGATGTAACTTCAATGGAATTTTTGCACATTGATGTTTGGTCGGCTCTTTCAACAGGTTTAAATATTTTCCTAATTAGTCCAGGTCCAGTTGAAAAAGCTTATGCCATTACTGTTCCAACAAGCGGTTGGTCATCAATTGATATTCCATTAACTACCTTTAGTCCAGTTGCTTTAAATAGCGTTTTCCAATTAAAATTTGATGGAAATGGAGAGTTTTATATGGATAATTTATTATTCTACCGCAATCCAGTTAGTGTTAATGAAGTTCAAGCAAATCAAACAGAATTAAACGTTTTCCCAAATCCTGCGCAACAAGGAACTTTGGTGAAACTAAACAAAACAGTGAAACAAATTGAAGTAGTTGATTTACAAGGAAAAACTATTTGGGTTGGGCAGCAAAATAGCATTGAAACTGCTCAATTATCAAAAGGAATTTATTTAGTAAAATCTTTGTCGGTTGACAACAAAATGGAAGTCACTAAGTTAGTTATTCAGTAATTTTGACAACGAAAAAAACCGAAATTCACATTTCGGTTTTTTTTATTTTTAAATTGTGCAATTATCATGTTAAAGCTAATAGCATTTATTTCTTGTTTAATTGTATACTCCATTGTTGGTGCGCAAAACACATCAAGTGTAGGTGTTCCGCCAATGATTTCTTTTCCGCCAGAAAATTTCAATAATTCGGGTAAAATTTGGGACATTGCTTCTGCTGAAAACGGCATGGTTTATATGGCCACCGACAAAGGTTTACTTGAATTTGATGGCACTCAATGGCAAATTTATAAAGGCAGTAGTGGCTTCACACGTTCTGTTTTAGTGCTTAATGACTCAATTATTTACACAGGTTCAGATTTAGATTTTGGTGTTTGGCGTAAAAACAACATTCAACAATTTTATTACACCTCTTTGTTTCCTTTCAAAAAAGAAACACAATCGCAAAACGAAGAGTTTTGGCACATTTACCAGCAAAATGATATTGTCATCTTTCAATCATTTTACAACATTTACATTTATAAGCAGGCACAGCTCATTAAAATTCCTGCTCCTTCAAAATTCCTAAGCAGCTTTTCATACCAAGATACTTTGTATTTTAATGATGAAAAAAATGGCTTACTCATTCTCTCTGAATCCTCTTTAAAACAATATATAGAAAACAAAAACCAAAACTTAAATGAAGTATTGGGTTTGTTTAAAGACAAAGAAATTACTTATCTCGTAACCAAAAAAAATGGATTATTGACTTTCAAAAACGGAAAAATTGAAGATGTTAATAATGAGTTGTCGAATAAAATAAAAAGCTATAACACATTTATTTATAAGCAATTAAATGATAAATATTTGGCTTTTGGCACCATACTCAATGGTTTGTTAATTACCGATGCCCAAGGCAATTTGCTTCATCACATCAATAAAAACAAAGGTTTGATAAACAATACGGTTTTAAGTATTGAAATTACACCCAACGGTAAACTTTTTATTGGTCTCGATTATGGGTTAAGCGCCATTGATTTAAAAAGTAAATTGCGTTATTTCTTCGATTTTAGAGGTGAATTCGGCACTGGAAATGCTGCCATTTTGCATCAAAATCATTTATATGTGGGTACCAATCAAGGATTGTACGTTACCCATTGGGATAATTTAAATAACAAATTAGAAAATTATAATTTTCAATTAATCAAAGGTACCGAAGGGCAGGTTTGGGATTTGAATGTAATTAATGATAAGCTTTTTGTTGGTCACGATAAAGGACTTTTTGTGCTTGAAAATAATCAATTTAAACCTATTGAAAACGAGCCTGGCTGCTGGAAAATAATCACCTTTAAAGACAAAATATTAAGCGGAAATTACAATGGTATTTCTTTGTTTCAAAACAATCAAAACCAATGGAAACGCATCAAAAAATTAGATCAAATTTTTGGTTCATGCAATCAAATTGTTATTGAAAACGATTCCACCTTATGGGTTTTTATACCCAATTATGGCGCCATTAAAGCCACTTTTGATGCCAACTTTGCTATAAAAGACAAAGAAATTTTTGAACTCCAAAAATTTGCAGGTGAAAATCATTTATTAAAAAAAGTAAATGACAACATAGTGATTGTTTCTACAACCCATTATTACCAATATTTCGGAAGCAAAAATCAATTTAAGGAAAATACAGAACATACTGCTCAAGATTTACAACCTTTGTATATGCCATTTGGTTCTAACATTACCAAGCTTAATGAAGAGTATTTGTTTTATCCTATTTTTAATGGCTTTGCCTTAAAGGCATTAACTGATTTTGATTCGAAATTTAAAACAAACAAAAAACTAATTCTAAGAAAAATTCAAGCTTTTAATAATCTTGAGCAGCAAGTAGTTGCTGTAGACAATAAAATTCCTTATTCACTCAACAATGTAAACATTGAAATTGTAATACCTAACGAAGAAAATGTAATTTACGAATACAGCATTGATAAAAAGAAATCATATCAAAAAGTAAATAAAGATAATTTAATCAGTTTAATTAATTTAAAATCAGGAAAAAACAGGATTTTCGTTCGTGCTTTTCAACAGGATGTATTGGTAGATGAAACTGAAATTGTAATCCAAGTTGCTTCGCCTTGGTATAAAACTCCATATGCTATATTTATTTATGTATTACTGATATTTGCACTCATTTATGTGTTATTCGTTTGGCAAAATGTTGTATTAAAAAAACAAAAGAAATCCTTTTTATTAAAAGAGCAACAATCATTAAGGGAGCAAGCTGAAAAATACAGAATAGAGTTGATGGGTATGGAGCAAGAAATTCTGAAAACAGAAAACAATCAAATAAAACAACAGCTCAAAAATAAAACCATTGAATTGGCCAATAAGGCAAAAGACAATGAAGAAAAAAACAAATTATTGTTAACCATTAAGGAAAAGTTTGAGGTTTTATTGGACGATGAACAATCTAAATCTAAATTTAAGCTAAACGAAATTAAAAGACTATTAGATACTTACATTAATACTGAAGATAAAACCTTTGAAATTCAGATGGATGAACTTCATCAAGAGTTTTTTAAAAAGCTGAAAGATAAATACCCAATTTTATCCACCAATGATTTGAGGCTTTGTGCCTACCTAAAAATAGGATTGAACTCAAAAGAAATTTCCAATTTATTAAACATCCAACCTTCGAGTGCTTTTATAAGCAGATCGAGGCTTCGGAAAAAATTAAACCTAGACCCAAATCAAGATTTGATTGATTTTTTAAATACTATTTAGATTTGGTTGAAAGTTTAGAAAGTTAAAAAGTTGAGAAGGTTTCAATTTATTGTGCTATGAAGATTGGTGTTGAAGGTTGAGAAGGAGTATTAAGATAATAGATTTGAGTATTGAGATTTTATATACAGTAAATTAATGATTTCAGAAAGATTGGCGGTTGAGTGTAGCCGAAACCGCAACTGTAGGGAGATTTGGATAAAAGTTTATAAGGTTCTAATAGGACAGAAATCATTTGGTATTAAATTCTAAATTCTATTGTCTGAAATCCAATGTCTATTCTAAGAACCTCATCCTCTTATCCTTCTCCAAAGAAGAAGGAAGATTGTTTATCAATAAGTTAAGCATTTCCGAAAGCCAAAAATTATCTGGTTCTAAATTCTAAAATCTGATGACTATTTCAAAATAAATCCAGAGGATACAAAAATTTGAAATATCAAAATTCATCAATTTTTAAGGTCTCAATACTATTGTCTAAAATCTAATGTCTATTTCGAAATGAATCTAGAGGATTCAAATGTTTATAGAAATTATAATTAATAAGAAACAATTCCGACTCCTTTTGGAGTCGAACAATCAACGAAATTCGCATTTTTTTTCGGAAACCTAAATCGATATTTATCGACCCGCTTTTGGGTCGTCAAAATCTTTTGGATCTATTTTTTTTTACAAAGCAGTCATCCCGCTGGGATGAGGAAGATTAGTATTTAGATAATGGATTTAAGTATTGAGTTTTGACTATGAATGATTTTAGAAAAACTGGAGGTTGAGCGCAGTCGAAACCGCAGTCATATTTGAGATTTTGATTATCAAAAAATCAAAAATTATAGGAAGAACAAAAATCATCAAATTAAAGCAAAACCGTGTGATGGCAATGACGATACATGTGGCGGCTATGTGTGAGCAAAGCAGGGTTTATTCAGCCTTTGTTCGCGATGAGGCAAGTGGGCAGGATAAACGAAGGGATTTTGTATCGTCTTGATTTTTTGTTTCTTTTTTATCAAGAAAAAAGAAAGAGGGTTTAGTTGGAGATTATGAAAGAACAAAAATCATCAAAAAAGACCTAATCTTCTAATCCTTCCCGTTTCAAATTCGGGACAATGTCTCCAAAGGAGAAGGAAGCTTGATTGTCAATGGTTTAAGTATTTTTGTAAGGACAAAAATCATCAGATTTTAAAAGGTCTCAATACTAGCATTTCACATCTAAAATCTATTTAAAAATTTGCGATTTACATTATCTAAATACTCTTATCTGATATAAAAAAAATAGCGATTCAAAATGTTGAATCGCTATTTTTTACATGCTTAAATTAATTTGCAATTTGTAATCTGCAATTTGAAATCTTTATCTCAAAAGCTGCACAAAACCTGATTTTTCATGTTTTTTACCATCAATTCCTTCACCAACAATGGTGTAGAAATAAGTCCCTGGAGGCAATTCAGCACCATCAATATTTAAACCTCTCCATGGTCTATCCAAAGCGTCCCAAGTGTAAACCTCTTTACCCCAACGATTAAAGATGGAAGCATTGATTTTAATGATATTTACTAATTCTAATTCGAATTGGTCATTAAATCCATCACCATTTGGTGTAATTACATTCGGAACTGTGTTAATGGCTGATGTTCCAATTGCTTGCACATCTACCACAAAAGTATCAGCACATAATGGATTGTTATTGTAGGCAATAAACATTACACTGTATGTGCCATCTTCATTGTAAGTAACATGATTGGTAGTTGCATTAAATGGTGCAATTTCAGTCAAAGTATCTCCATTTCCGAAATACCAAACATAATTGGTTATGGTTCCCGTTGATTGATTGGTAAATGAAATTTCAAAAGGAGTAGAACCTTCAATTGGTGGACCTGGTGTATAGAATGAATTTTGACTATTCCATGATAACTGAGCATCTATGTCAATATAATCTCTAACAATTACTGTATCATACACACGGCAACCATGTTTGTCAACCACTTCAACAGGATATGAACCTGGACCTAAGCCTGTAAGCACGTTGTCAATTGTGCCAATTCCGCCATTGTAGATATAAATGTAAGGAGGAGTTCCACTGCTCACATTAGCTGCAATAGAACCATTGTTGCTACCACAAACACCATCAGTTGGCACAGCATTTAAAATAGGATAAGGCACAACTGCAACGGTCACAATAGTTGAATCGCTGCAACCAAATGGATTTGTTTGTTTAACCGTGTAAAAAGTAGTTTGAGTTGGCGCTGCATTTACAATACTCGTTAAAGGTGCAGCAGGGAATGTTAAACCAGTAGTAGGTGTCCAAGTATAATTGCCTTGCACGCCAATTACGGTAATATTGGTTGATTGTCCTTCGCAAATGGTATCATTAGGCGAAACAGTAAAATCTGGCAGTGGAGCAACGGTAATAGTAATTGCCTCAGTTAAAGTATCACAATTTGATTCTTGAATGGCCACAATTTGAGTAGACGTTTGAATGTTATGTAAAACTATCAAATTGGTATCAGTAGCTATTTGGCTATAAACACCTGCAGTAGTTGATAGCATCCATCTTAAAATTCCACCTGTATTAAAAGGCAAATAAAGCACAGCTGAATCTCCAGCACAAATGATATTGTTTTGTAATTGTGTTGAGGAAACAATTGGACTTAAAGTAGGTTGAGGAGTAACATAAATGGTTACTGAGTCGTATCTTGTTATTCCACTAAATCCATAACCCGAAACGTAATAGGTTGTTGTTTGACTTGGACTTAACCAAACTTCTGCTTCAGTTGTGTCTGATATATCGGTAATAGGAGTCCACGAATATCCTGTGGAGCCTGTGGCTGTTACTTTAACACTATCACCATCACAAATATATGCTACATGCTTGTCTAAGATTAAAGTATCTTCCGGACAATTTAATCCTTCAAATTGTAATAAAACTCCAGAATCTAAACTGCCATCTGCTGCATCGGCAATTCCTAGCTTAAAATGATAAGTTGCATTTGGAACAGTTACTACCTTTGCTGTTATCACAGTAGTATGCGCATTATATCCGATTAATGGTCCTGCAGGACTATTAACAAAATATGTACAATTAACACATGGGCCAGCATTTCCATTTCCGTTGTTTATTGAATTGATTGTAACAGGTACAGTTGTTCCTGGAACTGTAGCTATATTAAAGTTGGTATAATTGCCTCCTGATGGATTAGGACCAGAAACTAAAAATGCAAAAACATCATTATACTGGGAATTAACAAAAGTATTGTACTCGTCTGAGCCAAAAATGTAGTTTAATTTCATAGTATCACAGCCAGGAATTATATCAAACTCAATTACGCATGCATCAAAGGTAGTTGAATTAGTTCCTTGACTTAAAGCAATAGCACCTAGTTGGGCATCGCCAGGACCGCTGCTGCCAATTAAAGTACTTCCAAAAACTACAGAATTTGCATGACCAGTTGATAGTATTAAACCCGAGTCAATTCCTAGGGGACCCGCACCATAGAAAAGACCTGAATTAAGTGACGGACAATTTCCTGTTATATTTTGAATTGTAACACCATTACCAGCAATTGTATTTGCTAGCTGAGCGGGAGTAACAGATCCAGCGCCCACAACGGTAATCTGAGCAATTAAATTTTGGAACGATAAAAATATAATTGTCGTAAATAAAATTTTCTTTATTGACATACCAATTAGTTTAAATTATTTTTCAAAAAATCTTCTGAGCTCATTAAAATTCTATCAAAAAATAATGAGTTTACTTCTGATGATTTTAGCAATCTGTAGAAAATCCTGCTATCCTGTAAATTGTTGAATTTTACTTTTAGCGTTTTCCCTTCCTGCTTCAAAGTAAAAAACTGGTTATAAAATTTTTCTGTGTTTTCCAACATTTTTTTGCCTAACTCTTCGCTGGAAACTTCAAAAGTGAAACTTAAACTTTCTTTGGCTTTTTTAAATTCCTCTTGGCTGTAGTTTAATTTGATGGTATTTGCGGCTTCTTGTCCGAAAATTTGTAGGCTAAACAAAAAGGCAATGGCAATACTAAGTATAGATTTTATCATATTTTTTTGTGTTTTTTAGTTAAACAATGAAGTTTTTTGGGTTGAATGTGTCATTCATTAATTTTGATGAATAATAATAAGCTAATAAAATCATAGGTTTTTGTTGGATTACAATAATATACATTTTCTCTAATTCGAATATAGTTGCATAAAAATTTATTGATTGAACTCTATTTTTAAAATGTCGTTTGAAAAGCATAATAATTCTGATTTTGTCGCACCATAATTTGCATTAATCAAACTAAATAATTTCAAATTAGTAAAGATTGTCATTACGTCATTAAGTAAACAAGTACATAAAATAATGAACATTTATCTTTCTAATAAATCCTAACGATGAAGATTATATTTCAAAAAAAATACCGTTGTTTTCCAAAACCTGCCGTTTACTGCTCAATTACCGCATTTGAAGGATGTAGCAATTTTCGCATATCCTAAATATTGTTAGTTTGTTCCAGTAAAAAATTATAGATATCGGTTTTTTGTTCTTCAATTTCTTTGTTAAGGTTTAGGGCTTGTAACGGAAACGATTTTATTAAACTCAGTTTTTTAAATTTTGTTTGGGAGACCCGAAGCAAGCCCTTTTTTACAAAGTCTTTAAAAACAACATGGTATCAACTCCATCAGCAAAGTCAGTTAATGTCGGTTTTTGTGTTTCACCCATTTTTACACTGTTTTTTATTTCAGACATTTCTGACACTACACACTGAATTTTTTCCTTTTTAGTTTCTAAATCTTCTAATAATTGGTTTAGGTTTTCATAATATTCATAAAACAAAACTCCAATAGGTGAAGCTATTCCACTATCTTCTTTAAAATTGATAAAACCATTTTGCAACAATTCAGCTTTGTTTAGCATGTAAAGCGTTTGGTAATACTCATAATTGTTGTAATATTTTTTATTGTCAAGTACCCAAACAAATGGAAAAATGGCTTTAAAAATTTTATTTAAGTCATAATTTTTCGGGACATAAATTTTTGAAACATTTCTGCATCCTAAACCATAATAGGTAAAAATATCATCACCTAATTTCCCTAAATTTTCTTCACTTTCTTGACCAGAAATTATGGCAATTGAATTTCTATTTTTTCGGATGATGTGCGGATATTTCCCAAAATAATAATCGAAATAACGGGATGAATTATCACTTCCGGTAGCAATTATGGCATCAAAATTTTCCATTTTTCTTTGGGTAAATTCAAAACAATCGCCAAAGCCAGGATTTAGTTGTGCGGCATTATTTAATAAAAAAGTAAGTAATAAAGTATCTTGCGATGAAACTTTTATCAAGGCCTTATTTCCTGAAAGAATAACACACAAAACATCATGAAAACCAACCATAGGAATGTTTCCAGCTAAAATTAAAGCAATGCTTTTTGGGTTTTTATTGTCAACATTATACTTTTCTACAAATTCATTCAATTCCTTTTCATTTAAAAAAACTGAAATACCTTTTAAGGCTTCCAAAACCATTTTTCGGGTAAACCACCCATTGTGATGAAAGGAATAATTGACAGCCTCATTGAGTTTTTCAAATTTTTCTACCTCAGATGCAGCATAATTTTCTGGGTTTTCTAGCCATTTAAAATAATTATAAATAAAGCTACCTATTGAAACAAATGCTTTTATTCTTAGTTTGATATGCATCAGAATTATATTTTTGCGCAAATTTAATTTTAATATACGTCTTATGGCTATAATGATAACAGATGAATGCATTAATTGCGGAGCTTGCGAACCTGAGTGTCCCAATAATGCAATTTACGAAGGAGGAATGGAGTGGAAGTTTGCCGATGGAACATCCATTAACGGTTTATTTACTGGTAAATCAGGTTTAAGTGCTGAGGCCAATGCTAATCAAGAACCTAAAGCAATGGATGCCTATTACATTGTTTCTGATAAATGCACTGAATGTGTAGGTTTTCATGATGAACCTCAATGCGCTGCTGTTTGCCCGGTTGATTGCTGTGTAGATGATCCAGATTGGAGAGAAAGCAAAGAAGAACTTTTACAGAAAAAAGAAACTTTACACCTTTAATCTTCACAAAAACCTATTCTTTAAGCGAAATTGATGATGTATATATCAATTTCGCTTAATTATTTTAAAGGCTTACATTCGAGTCAATAATTTTTGACAGCCTAATTTCGTTTCAGCAACATGAAATTTTTCCTTTTTAATACTTTTTTTCTCTTTTCTCTATTTTCTTTTTCGCAAGATAAAACTTACTATTTCAGCGATTTAAGTTTCACAACTATTGAAGATAGCCTCAAAGTACTAGGCAATAAAGTGTTGCGTGGGGAAAATGATTCAGTAAAAATGGCTAACAATAAAATTTTTCTGGATGTTTGGCAAAGAGCACTGCGATTAAAAGGTTCTTGGAATTTTCCTTTCGATTCTGTAATTACAGTTGCCCGTTTGAAATCGAAAGATAATTTTATGCGAATTATCAATTGGCACATTCCTTTCAGTAATGGAACTTTTATGTATTATGGTATCATTCAATGCAATTATCCTGATGGCACCAGGGAGTTTGTGCTGAATGACATGTCAGAAGGTTTAAGAAATGCCGAAACAAAAACCATGAATGCTTCCAAATGGTATGGCGCACATTATTATAAAATTGTTGAACCAAAAGAAAAAAAGAAAACGAAAAGTTATACGCTTTTAGGTTGGGATGGCAATAACCCATACAGTACCAAAAAAATTATTGAAATTTTGAGTTTTAACGAAAATGGTGATCCTGTTTTTGGGGCAACAGTTTTTAAAGGTTTAAAAAAAATGCAAAGCCGATTTATTTTAGAATATAATAAAGATGCATTTGTGAGCCTAAAATATGATGAAAAAGCAAAAATCATTTTTTTTGACCGTTTAGTTCCGCGCGATCCTGCTTTGGAAGGCCAATATGAATATTACATTCCAGACTTCACGCACGATGCTTTTAAGTTTTCGGGAGGAAATTGGAAGTTTATAGAAAATTTAGATTTGAGAGCCAAAACCGATAAAAAAACTGTGAAAAACACAAAATGAGTTCTAACTATTTTTTTGATGATTTTAAGCAATGGCTTTTTGAACTTGATATACCTTTCGAATTTAAACAAATTGCGACCAATCAATTAAAAATTTTATTTCCACAATACAATCAAACTATTGTTCTTATTGGATTTTATAACTTCAAAATACCTAAAATCGACAATAATGAATGCATTTTTTTGTACGAAGATTACTGGTTTTTGAAAAAAGAAATTGTTCAAAATAGACTAAAAAGTAAATGGCAACTAAGCGAAAGAGTTTTTGCTAGAAAGTGCCAAATTAAGCGAATACAAAAACAAGAATGTGAGCATTTTCTCAATCAACATCATTTATTTGGTTATGCTTCAGCTTATTATAAATTTGCTTTGATCAAAGAAAACGTGATTGAAGCAGTAATGTGTTTTAGCAAAGGTCGGAAAATGAACGATGCCGAACTGCCTTATTTTTCTTTTGAATTGATTCGTTTTGCTAGTAAATCAGGCACCACAGTTATTGGCGGTTTTTCGAAATTATTACAGCATTTTATAAAAGAATTAAAACCCGATCATATCATGACATACATTGATAAAAATTGGTCGGATGCTAATAACTACCAAAAATTTGGCTTTAAATTGAAGTCTGAAATTTATACTTTCAGAACTTGGATTAATTTGCAAAACATGGAAAGACTAGGGCAGAAGACAATAGAGCAAATAGAAGACAAAAAAAATATCATTGAAATTTCGCCTTTACAAAATTTTAAACTTACACTCGATTTAAGAAAAATTGGAAAAACCCTGTAATTTAATTGTGTTGCTGGGGCCTACAGCTTCAGGAAAAACGGCATTGGCTGTTCGATTGGCGCATTATTTAAATACGGAAATTATTAGTGCCGATTCTCGACAAGTTTATAGAGGAATGGATATTGGCACCGGAAAAGATTTGAAAGAATATGAATTTGAAAATTCGAAAATTCCTTATCATTTAATTGACATAATAAATGCTGGCGAAAACTACCATTTACATGCTTTTATGAGCGATTTTTTTGAGCTTTTTCAATCGCTGCATCAAACTCAAAAAAATCCAATTTTATGCGGAGGAACTGGCTTGTACATTGAATCAGTTTTGAAAGGATTGGAATATGTATCCATACCAGTTAATGAAACACTTCGAGCTGATTTAGTGCAAAAATTGCCTGCGGAAGTTTTTTCCATTTTTGAAAAATTTGAGCAGAATGAATTTAAAGCTTTGGCTGATACAAGCACTTTAAAAAGAACCATCAGAGCCATTGAAATAATGACTTTTTTGAAAGAAAATAAGAAACCCGAAATCCAATTTCCTACTATTAATCCCATTATTTTAGGCATTGCTCCCGATAGAGAAACCAGAAGATTAAGAATAGAAAATAGACTTAAATTAAGGCTGAAAAATGGTTTAATTGAAGAGGTTGAAAGGCTCTTAAATCAAGGTATAAGCGCTGAAAAACTAATCTTTTATGGGTTGGAGTATAAGTTTGTTGTTCAGTATTTACAGAAACAAATAAATCTGCCACAATTAGAAGAAAAATTAACCATAGCTATACAACAATTTGCTCGAAGACAAATGACTTGGTTTAGAAAAATGGAAAAAGATGGTTTCGAAATTAATTGGATTAACGGAAATTTGAGTTTAAACGAACAACTAGAAGAAGCCAAAAAGATTTTGAAAACAAAAAATCTAAATAAAGCACTTTAATGAAATTGTTTTTTTGCTTTTTATAAAAAGCAATATTTTATAAAAATGCTTTTTGAATTCAACAAAATATGATATTTTTGCTTTTCTAAAAGAGCAATTATATCGTTAGCACATCCGTAATAGTCCAATTGTATTGTCCTAAACGGCTGTTGCCACGGCATTATACTTGAAAAATTATAAATGCATTAGATTTTATGGAAAGTTTGTTATTGGAATTTCAGGAAAAAATTACTAGAACTTCAACAAAATTACAGCGATATTTAATTCATCAAATTGATTTAAATAATCGTTTAATTGCCATAAAAGGAGCAAGGGGAGCGGGTAAAACTACCTTGCTTTTACAAATAGCTAAACTTCATTTGCCTTTAAAGTCAACGCTTTACGTAAGTTTAGACCATGTTTATTTTTTTGAAAATAAATTATACGATTTAGCAAAACAATTTGCCCATTTTGGAGGGAAACATTTATTGCTTGATGAAGTGCATAAATACCAGCATTGGTCGAGAGAAATAAAACTTATTTACGACAACTTTCCTGAACTTAATGTCATTTTCACTTCCTCTTCAATGCTCGAAATTTATAAGTCTGAATCAGATTTGAGCAGAAGAGCTGTTGCTTATAATTTAAAAGAATTGTCATTTAGAGAATTTATTGCTTTTGAAACACAACAATTATTGCCGGCCTATTCATTTTCGGAAATTTTAGAAGATCATAATGAAATTGCTACTCAAATTTTATCAAAGGAATTAAAGCCGCTCCCTTTGTTTGATAAATATTTGAAAATGGGGGTGTATCCATATTACAAGGAGAATGAAAATCTCTATATTCAAAAATTGCAAAACACTATTAATCTAATTATTGAGGTCGATATTAATGCCGTGGAAGATTTACAATATGATACCTTAATAAAACTAAAAAAACTACTTATAAGCATTGCTTCAAGTGCGCCTTTTACCCCAAATATCACCAAATTGAGTGAAAAAATTGGCATTTCTCGCAACATGCTAGTACAGAGTATTAAAATTTTAGAACGAGCAGGCTTGGTAAGCGAATTATACAAAGACACTTCTGGCATTGGCGTGCTAACTAAACCTGAAAAATTGTATTTAAACAACACCAATTTAATGTACGCTTTGGCAAAAGAAAATGTCAATGTGGGAAATTTAAGAGAAACTTTTTTTCTCAATCAGTTTTTAGGATTACATGAAATTAATCTTTCAGAAGTTTCTGATTTTGAAATAAATAAAATATACACCTTTGAAATTGGGGGCAAAAACAAAAGCCAAAAACAAATTATGGGTTTAGAGAATGCTTATTTGGCCAAAGACAACATAGAAATAGGTTTTGGAAATATTATCCCGATTTGGCTATTTGGCTTTATGTATTAGAAATTGGTTTATAAAAACCTTCAAAACCATATAAATCCAGCCATATTTTCAGCTAAATTCTTTTTTACCTGACTTTTTTACCGAATTGGGGATATATTTTTTAAGGGCATAATGCTTGTAAAGCTCTAAGCGGAGGATTTTTCACCATGAATTTTAACAATTTTACTATAAAATCGCAAGAGGCAGTTCAAGAAGCTGTGCAACTTGCCAACATTAACAACAATCAATTAATTGAAAATGGACATATTTTAAAAGCCAGCACAAAGGTGGACGAAAACGTGATTCCTTTTTTATTCAAAAAATTAGAAGCCAATTACCAAACAGTCAATTTAGCGCTCGATAAAATAATTCAAAACTATCCGAAAGTAAATGGCGGAAACACACAGCCGTATTTATCAAAAGATGCCAATCAAACTTTAATTAAAGCCAATGCTTTCGCTAAAGAAGCAGGCGATGATTATGTATCTATCGAACATATTTTATTAGGTTTAGTAAGTTCTGGGGATACTATTTCCAAACTTTTGAATGATGCAGGTTTAAATGAAAAAAACCTCAAATCAGCCATCAAAGAATTGAGAAAAGGTGAAAAAGTAAGTTCAGCTTCGGCTGAAGAAACTTATAATTCATTGGCCAAATACGGCAAAAACTTAAACGATTTAGCCCGAAAGGGTAAACTCGATCCAGTAATTGGTCGAGATGATGAAATTAGACGTGTACTTCAAATTTTATCGAGAAGAACGAAAAACAATCCTATTTTGGTTGGTGAACCAGGTGTCGGTAAAACAGCCATAGCTGAAGGATTAGCCCATAGAATTATCAATGGTGATGTGCCTGAAAACTTGAAAAACAAAACCATTTATTCCCTCGATATGGGTTCTTTGATTGCCGGAGCTAAATACAAAGGCGAATTTGAAGAACGTTTAAAGGCCGTAGTTAAGGAAGTAATTGGCAGCGATGGCGATATTATTTTGTTTATTGATGAAATACACACATTAGTGGGAGCGGGCGGAGGAGAAGGCGCTATGGATGCCGCCAATATTTTAAAACCTGCTTTGGCCAGAGGTGAATTAAGAGCCATTGGTGCAACTACTTTAAACGAGTTTCAAAAATATTTCGAGAAAGACAAAGCCCTCGAAAGACGTTTCCAAAAGGTAATGGTTGATGAACCAAATGCGGAAGATGCCATTTCTATTTTAAGAGGAATAAAAGAAAAATATGAAACGCATCATAAAGTGCGTATCAAAGACGAAGCGATTATTGCCGCTGTTGAGCTTTCTCAACGTTACATTTCTGATAGATTTTTGCCCGATAAAGCCATTGATTTGATGGATGAAGCAGCTTCTAAACTGCGATTGGAAATAAATTCTATGCCCATTGAATTAGAGCAAGCAGAAAGGAAAATTAGGCAATTAGAGATTGAAAGAGAAGCCATTAAAAGAGAAAATGATGCAGATAAATTAAAGGCTTTGAATGAAGAAATTGCCAATTTATCGGAACAAAGAAATAGTCTGAAAGCCAAGTGGCAAAGCGAAAAAGAAGTAGTTGAAGCCATTCAAAAAAGTAAACAAAATATTGAACAATTTAAATTTCAAGCTGAACAAGCCGAACGTTCAGGTGATTATGGAAAAGTAGCTGAAATTAGATATGGCAAAATTCAAGAGGAGGAATTGAAGCTCAAAAACTTAAATGATCAATTGATTGCCCTTCAAATTGATGGCAATGCCATGATTAAAGAAGAAGTAGATGCAGAAGACATTGCAGGAGTTGTTTCACGATGGACGGGCATTCCAGTGATGCGAATGTTGCAAAGTGAACGTGAAAAATTATTGAATTTAGAAGGTGAATTGCACAAAAGAGTTGTTGGACAAGAAGAAGCCATTGTAGCCATTGCCGATGCGGTGCGTAGGAGCAGAGCGGGTTTGCAAGACGATAAAAAACCAATTGGGTCTTTCATATTTTTAGGTACTACAGGTGTTGGAAAAACAGAATTGGCCAAAGCATTAGCTGAATTTTTGTTTAACAACGAAAACATGCTGACCCGAATTGATATGAGCGAATACCAAGAACGCCATGCAGTTTCGCGCTTAATTGGCGCGCCTCCGGGTTATGTAGGTTATGATGAAGGTGGACAACTAACCGAAGCAGTAAGAAGGAAACCTTATTCTGTAGTTTTGCTCGATGAAATTGAAAAAGCACATCCTGATGTTTTTAATATTTTGTTACAAGTTTTAGATGATGGTCGTTTAACCGATAATAAAGGAAGAACAGTAAACTTTAAAAACACCATTATCATCATGACTTCCAATATGGGTTCGCATGTTATTCAAAACAATTTTGAAAGCATGAATGAAGGTAATAAGGAAGATATATTAGAAAAAACAAAGGTGGAAGTAATGAATTTATTAAAACAAAGCATCCGACCAGAGTTTTTGAACCGAATAGATGAAATTATCATGTTTACACCATTAAGCAAAAAGGATATTTCAGGCATAGTGAGATTGCAATTAAACATTTTGAAAAAAATGCTCTCAGAAAAAGGAATAGAATTGGAGGCTACGCCTTTTGCTATAGAATGGTTAAGCGATGAAGGTTATGACCCAGTTTATGGCGCAAGACCGCTAAAAAGAGTGATTCAAAAGTTCATTTTAAATGAATTATCTAAACAAATTTTGGCTGGAAAAGTGAATAAAGATTCTAATATTTTATTAGATGTTTTTGATGGGCAAGTAGTGTTCCGAAATGCTGAAAACCTCATTCATAAATAAATCATAAACATAAATTTTCAAAAAAGCCTCGCATATTTTGTGAGGCTTTTTATTTTCTTAAGGTAAGTTTTTAGTTGAAAGTTGAGAAAGTTTTGAAAGTACAATGATAGTTGTACCAAGTACCATGAAGGTAGGAGTTAGAAGGTTGAAAGACCTCACCCCCTCTCCAAAGGGAGATGGGAATTTGGTTATCAATAAGTTAAGCATTTTTGAAAGCCAAAAATTATCTGGTTTTAAAATCTAAAATCTGAGGTCTATTTCAAAATGAATCCAGAGTATTCAAATGTTTATAGAAATAATAATTGATAAGAAACAACCCCGACTCCTTTTGGAGTCGAACAAGCGATTCGAATATTTGAAATATCAACAATCATCAAATTTTAAAGTCCCAATACTAACATCTAAAAATCTATTATCTATTCAAAAAGCGTCATTCATCGACCCACTCTGGGGTCATGAAAAATGTATGGAATATTTTTCTATAAACATTTCATCCCGCTGGGATGAGGGGAAGTATCAAAATTTTAATTGTAAAAATTACATAGATAAAAAGAATAATCTTTGCCTAATAAACAACCTCTAATTCATGCTTTATATCTAACAAATGAAGTTTGTTGTTAAAGTAAAATAAATCGAAAATATTAAGTGTGTTTTGTACTTTAATCTCAATAATAGTGTCATTTATGCATCTCGTCCCGATTAACTTTTTTAACTTACCATTTTGGGTTGAATTATATACAGAATCGATTTGATGTAAAATTTTGTTTTCTACAGATACTCTATTTTCATTCATATTTCCTAAACAAACTGTTTTGATTTTAGTCAATTTACAACTGCAAAGAAAAATCAAACCAAACAAAATTATGAGTGATTTTTTGCACCTTAATTCGATTAGAATATTTTGACATTTTATGGTCGAGTGAAAAAATAATTTCTTCATATCAATTAAAACAATGTCAAAAAAATGAACAGAATATTATTTTCATGTTTTGGTTTCCTATTAAATCAACCCGCTGAAAATATAAAATAACTTCTTTCCTTAGCAATTTTCAAGCTATTTTCCTTTTCTTAGCTTTGCAGGCAACAATTATAATATTATATGATTTTATCAATGACCGGTTTTGGAAAAGTAAGCAGCGAAATTGCTTATGGCACAAACGGAAAAAGTAGAAAAGTAGTTATTGAAATTCGTTCTTTAAATAGCAAACAACTCGATTTAAATTTTAAACTCCCTCAAATTTATAGAGAAAAAGAAATGGAATTGCGCACCATTTGCAATCAACAAATTGAACGAGGAAGGGTAGATTTTTCCATATATTTCGATGAACAAAATGGCGAAAATGCTAGTGCCATCAACAAATCATTGGTTCATTTTTATTACAACGAGTTAAAAACAATTAGCGCAGAATTGGGCGATCAAAACAATAATTTATTAGACCTTGTGATGCGACTGCCTGATGTATTAAAAGCCGAGAAACTCGAATTAAACGAAGAAGAGTGGAAGGCCATTTTAGCTTTGGTTCAAAAAGCCATCGAACAGTTTACCATTTTTAGAAAAGATGAAGGAAAAAAATTAGCGGAAGATTTGTCGGAAAGAATCAAAAACATTACTGCTTTTCTGTCTGAAATTGAAAAATTGGAATCCAATAGATTAACCAATATAAAAACAAGGATAAAAAAAGGCTTAAACGAATTTTTTAAAGACGAGCAAATTGATGGAAATCGTTTTGAGCAAGAGTTAATTTATTACTTAGAAAAAATTGATATTACTGAGGAAAAAGTTCGTTTAAAATCGCATTGCGATTATTTTTTACAAAATATGCAAAGCGAAGCCTCAGAAGGCAGAAAGTTGGGTTTTATTTCGCAAGAAATAGGCCGTGAAATTAATACCATAGGTTCTAAAGCAAACGATGCGGTTATGCAACAATTGGTAGTGAAAATGAAAGACGAATTGGAAAAAATTAAAGAACAATCGTTGAATATTTTATAAATGAGTCAACAAAAACTGATCATAGTTTCAGCGCCAAGCGGAGCAGGTAAAACTACCTTGGTGAAACATTTGTTAAGCAAGGTGCAATCGCTTGAATTTTCGGTTTCGGCCACTAGCAGAAAAGCGCGCGAAGGTGAAGTGGATGGCAAAAACTATTATTTTATTTCGCCCGAAGAGTTTCAAAACAAGATAAAAAACAACGAATTTGTTGAGTGGGAAGAGGTTTACAAAGGCACTTATTATGGCACTTTGGCGGCAGAACTCGAACGAATTTGGAACAATGGTAACGTTGTTATTTTTGATGTGGATGTTTATGGTGGACTTAACTTAAAAGAATTGTTCGGAACCAAGGCTTTATCCATTTTCATAAATGTGCCTTCGGTGGTTGAGCTTGAAAAAAGACTTCGCTCAAGAGCCACTGAAAGCAATGAAGCCATTGAAATGCGCATTAAAAAAGCAATGCAAGAAATTGGCACAAAAGACAATTTTGATGTAATTATTTTAAACGATAATCTCCAAAAAGCGCAACAAGAAATAGTAGATTTGGTGCAGGCTTTTATTAAAAATAAGGCTTAAAATGAATATTGGACTTTATTTTGGTTCTTTTAATCCTATTCATATTGGACATTTGGCCATAGCCAATTACATGGTCGAATTTTCAGACTTAAATGAAATTTGGTTTGTGGTTTCGCCTCACAATCCATTGAAAAACAAAAACACTTTATTAAACGATTATGATCGGCTAGAAATGGTTCGTTTGGCCATCAACGATTTTTATAAATTTAAAGTCAGCAATGTCGAGTTTTCGCTTCCACAACCTTCTTACACAGTAAATACTTTAGCGCATTTAAAAGAAAAATATCCTGATAAAACTTTCAATTTGATAATGGGAAGCGATAATTTGCGTCATTTTCATAAATGGAAAAACTACGAACGAATAATTGAAAACCACAAATTGTATGTTTATCCGCGGAAAAACGAAACAGAAAATCAATTTTCGAATCATAAAAACGTGGTTTTAATTAATGCCCCAGAAATGGAAATTTCTAGCACCAGCATTCGTGATGGCATTAAAAATGGAAAAGATTTAAGATTTTTTCTTCCCGAAAAGGTGTATCAAATGATTGATAAACAAGGTTTTTATTTGTAAACAAAATAAATAATTTATATCAGGCTTTTTTTCAAAATCAATATTTTGTAGGCTTTAAAAAATCAAGTATATAATTATCGGTTAATTTTTTATTTTCTAAAATCACATTCAACCCAAAGCATTATTTTCGCGCCATGCAAAATCAAGACGAACTTTTCAAAAATATTATAAGTCATGCCAAAGAGTATGGCTTTGTTTTTCCTTCAAGTGAAATATATGATGGACTTTCAGCCGTTTATGATTATGGTCAAAATGGTGTTGAGTTAAAAAACAACATTCGTACTTATTGGTGGAAAAGTATGGTTCAAATGCACGAAAACATTGTTGGAATTGACTCTGCTATTTTTATGCATCCTACTATTTGGAAAGCTTCAGGTCATGTTGATGCTTTTAATGATCCATTGGTTGATAACCGCGATTCGAAAAAACGCTATCGTGCCGATGTGTTGATTGAAGAAGCCATGGCAAAGCTAGATGCCAAAATGGACAAAGAAGTTGAAAAAGCTAAAAATAAATTTGGTGAAAGTTTTGATGAAACAATGTTTCGCGCTACTAATCCAAATGTGTTAAGAAATAAAGAAAAACGCGATGCAATTGAAAGTCGTTTCAAATCAGCTTTAGAAGCCAATGATATGGTTGAATTGAAGCAAATAATTATAGATGCAGAAATTGTTTGTCCCATTTCAGGAACCAAAAATTGGACCGATGTGCGTCAGTTCAACTTAATGTTTTCAACCCAAATGGGCTCAGTAAGTGAAGAAGCAAGCACATTATACTTACGTCCAGAAACAGCTCAAGGTATTTTTGTTAACTTTTTGAACGTTCAAAAAACCGGAAGAATGAAAATTCCTTTTGGAATTGCCCAAACCGGAAAAGCGTTTAGGAATGAGATAGTTGCTCGCCAGTTTATTTTCCGTATGCGTGAGTTTGAACAAATGGAAATGCAGTTTTTCCTTCGTCCGGGCGAAGAAATACAATGGTACGAGTATTGGAAAAATACCCGAATCAATTGGCATAAAAAACTAGGATTGGGCGATTCGAAATATCGTTTCCATGATCATATAAAATTAGCGCATTACGCCAATGCAGCTTGCGATATTGAATTTGAATTTCCTTTTGGATTTAAAGAATTAGAAGGAATTCACTCTCGCACCGATTTCGATTTAGGAAGCCACGAAAAGTTTTCAAGCAAAAAGTTAAGATATTTCGATACAGAACTAAATGAAAGTTATGTGCCTTATGTGCTTGAAACTTCTGTAGGTTTAGATAGAATGTTTTTGGCTGTGCTTTCAGCATCTTATAAAGAAGAAAAACTAGAAGATGGAAGTGACAGGGTAGTTTTGGCTTTGCCGGCTATTTTAGCACCAACAAAAGTGGCCATTTTACCATTAACTAACAAAGATGGTTTGCCTGAAAAAGCGCGCGAAATAATGAATGAAATTAAATTCGACTATCAATGCACTTTTGATGCGAAAGACAGTATAGGTAAACGTTACAGAAGACAAGATGCTAACGGAACACCTTTTTGCATAACCATTGATCACGATACTTTAATTGACCATCAAGTTACTGTTCGTTTCCGTGATAGCATGCAGCAAGAAAGAGTGCCTATTGAAAAACTTTCAGCTTTGTTAAATGAACATTTAAGTTGGAAAAACTTTTTGATGGCTTAAAAATTTTGGTAAAAGTTGGGTTAGAAAGTGTTTGAAATATATTTGTCCAAGGCCATGATGAAAAATTTAATTTTTTTTAAAAATTAATAATTTTCAAAGGTATTTGGATTAACGAACAATTCTCATAATTTTAGGTTTCTAATATATACCCAAACCTTGTAACAATTTTTTTGATATGGAAACGCATGCCAACGTATTAGTTATAGCCAAAGAAGATGTGCCTAGTCTGCATTTTCCCCATGGAGAAGTATTGCAAACGAAAGAAGAAATTGCCACAAGAAAGCGCAATTTAGAGTATGCAACAACTCTAGGAAATGCAGAAAAAAATAAAATTTACATAACATTTATGGACGATAAAGGCCAAAAATGTGTACATACTACCATTTGGGGTTTAGCAGAAGCCAACATTATTCTGAAAAGCGGAACAACCATTCCAATTGAAAGAATAGTTAAAGTGGATGTACTTTAATGTTTCTAACATATAATTTAAAGGTTTTTCGATTTCTTAAATTGAAAAACCTTTTATCTTTTCATGAAATTAAATAATGAATTAAAAATAAAAGAAGAAGCCAATCTTCTTTTTCTGATTTTAGCGGCCATTTTTATTGCTTCATTGGTTGCATGTAATCTAATATTTCAAAAGTTTTTCTTTTGGAATCCATTGGGTTTGTATGCTTTTGAGCTTTCAGTAGGTATTTTACCTTATCCTATCACATTTTTAGTTACCGACATTATTTCTGAAATTTATGGCTCTAAACGCGCTAATCAGGTAGTTACCGCAGGTCTAATTGCCTCCGTGTTTGTTTTAGGTGTAGTTTCTATTTCCATGAATGTTCCGGCAACAGCTTGGTCACCAGTTGATAATACAACTTTTCATAAGGTTTTTGGGCTAACTGGAGCCTCAGTTGCAGCTTCTATGTTGGCTTATTTATTAGCACAATATATTGATATTCGAATTTTTCATTTCTGGAAAAATTTAACCAAAGGCAAACACTTATGGCTTCGTAATAATGGTTCAACCATAGTTTCTCAGTTTGTGGATACTGCAGCAGTTTTAATTTTATTGTGCGCAACTGGAGTTATTGAGTGGAGCAAGTTTTGGAGTCTTTTGCAAAACGGTTTTCTATTTAAAGTAATCATTGCACTTTGTGATACACCATTTTTTTATTTAGCAACTTATTTACTCCAAAAAAGATTTAATCTAAAACCTGGAGAAGAATTGGTTGTGTAATATTTAACCCCAAAAATGTTATAAAATCTGAAAACTGAAAGGGCTTAATGAAAATTAAGAAGTGTCCATTTTTGCGATTTATAATAATTGATAGATTTACGCAGCAATTTATCCTACCTATTTAATAATGATGTTGAAAAAAACTCTAACTCTAATTGTGCTTTCTTTTGCATTTAGCATTGGTTTTGCGCAAATTTTTAACCCTACAAAATGGTCAACCCAAGTAAAAACCATTAACGAAAGTGAAATTGAACTTGAGTTTACTGCCAAATTAGAAAAAGGCTGGCATTTATATAGTCAATTTTTACCAAGCGCTGATGGCCCAATTGCTACTGAGTTTAAGTTTGGAACAAGCAAACTTTTTTTGTTATCAGGAAAAGTGAAAGAAAACAGCAAAGTGGTGAAAGAATACGATCCCAATTTTGAAATGGAATTGAATTTTTTTAAAGACAAAGCCATTTTTTGCCAAAAAATTATCAGAAAAACGAATGATGCTTTTAAGGTTTCAGCTACCGTTTATTTTATGGTTTGCGATGAAACCAAATGTTTGCCACCAGAAGAATTAGAATTTGAATTTAGTATTCCTGCTTCAGCTTCAAATGCAACTCTTGAAACAACAACTTCTGCGTTACCAACCGAAACAAATAACACGGATTCTGCTGCTGCGGAAGAACCAGTTGAAGTAGTTGCGAAAACTGAAAAAGTTTCAGAAAATGCCGCAATTGCCAATACAAAGAAAGAAGATGACAAAAGTTTGTTGGGGATTTTTATTGCCGGATTTTTAGGTGGTCTATTAGCATTGCTTACTCCTTGTGTATTTCCAATGATTCCGCTAACAGTTAGTTTTTTTACCAAACAAAGTAAAACACGCGCTAAAGGAATTATAAACGCACTTATTTATGGTATTTCTATCATTTTGATTTATGTAGGATTAGGTTTTTCAATCACAAAAATTTTAGGTCCAGATGCCCTAAATGAAATGGCTAGTAATGTTTGGGTCAACCTTGCATTTTTTATCATTTTTATGGTTTTTGCCATGTCTTTTCTTGGGGCTTTCGAAATTACCCTTCCTTCATCGTGGGTGAATAAAGCTGATGAAAAATCAGAAAAAGGAGGTTTAATAGGTATCTTTTTTATGGCATTTACTTTATCTCTAGTTTCTTTTTCTTGCACAGGTCCAATTATTGGTACTTTGCTTGTGGAAGCGGCAGTAAATGGAGGTAGTGTTGGACCTATTACCGGGATGGCTGGTTTTTCATTTGCATTAGCTCTGCCATTTGGTTTGTTTGCAGCATTTCCGGGTTGGTTAAATTCACTTCCTAAATCAGGAGGCTGGCTCAATTCGGTGAAGGTAGTTTTAGGATTGCTTGAACTAGCTTTAGCCCTTAAATTTTTCTCAAATGTTGATTTGGCCTACCATTGGGGAATTTTAACAAGAGAAATTTTTATAGCACTTTGGATTATAATATTTGCCGTTTTGGGTTTCTATTTATTAGGAAAAATCAAATTTTCGCATGATTCAGATGTACCTTATGTATCAATTCCACGCTTATTATTAGCTATTTTAAGTTTTTCATTTGTGGTTTATCTTATCCCCGGAATGTGGGGCGCTCCTTTAAAACTAATAAGTGGTTTTCCGCCCCCAATGTTTTACACTGAAGGTTGGAGTTTAAGCACTGGAACAAGTTCAAGCGTTTCAACAACTTCTACGGATACAATTGATGGAATAGATAAAAGTCATTGTCCTCACAATCTGCCATGTTTTCATGATTATGACAAAGCTAAAGCTTATGCTAAACAAGTTGGAAAACCAATTATGGTCGATTTTACAGGATGGAGCTGCGTTAATTGCAGAAAAATGGAAGATAAGGTTTGGATTGACCCAAGAGTTATGAGCAAATTGGCAAATGATTACGTATTAGTTTCACTATATGTTGATGACAAAACAGAACTAAAAGAAAATGAAAAATATGTATCAAAAACAACTGGGAAAAAAGTAAAAACTGTTGGTAATAAATGGAGCGATTTTCAAACAGCCCGTTTTAAAACAAACTCACAGCCTTGGTATGTTTTGCTCGATCATAATGAACAAGAACTAAATCAGCCAGTTGGATATGACCCGAATATTGATTTATATTTAAACTTTCTGGATGAAGGATTAAAGGAATTTAAAAACCGGAATGCAAATCATCAATAGCAAGAAATATTTAGAGTCAAATTTTGGGTCTTTAGCAATTGTATTTTCAATTGCACTTATTTTTAGCCGGCAATTTCATTTTCAATTTTTAAAGGAGTTTCCCGAACATATTCATGCATGGTCTCAATCAGATTGGTATGCAATAGCTTTGGGCTTTACAAATAACGGATTTGATTTTTTTCACCCGCAAAGTTTTAATCTTTATCCTAATTGCAGCTCTCCAAAAGTTTGGCCAAGCACATTGGAAGGAATAACAGCGGTTGATTTTCCAATTCATCATTATGTTATGGCTATTTTGATGAAATTAGCAGGAAATTATTCTCCGCTTTTCCCCAGATTATACGTTCTTTTTTATGCCTATTTAGGTTTTTATTTTCTCTTTTTATTGGGCAAAAAGTTCTTATCAAATAACTGGCTAAGCATAATTATGCCAGTTTTTGTGCTTAGCTCACCTGTTTTTATTTATTATCAAATTTCTTTTTTGCCCAGTATTCCCAGTTTTAGTAATACCATTATTGCCTACTATTTTTTCTTTCAATTTTTAGAACGAAAAAACTTTAAGTACTTGATAACGGCTATATTGTTTTTCCTTTTGGCATCAATGCCTAGAACGCCATTCTTTATATTTTTCTTTGCATCATTTTGTCAAGTTTTTTATTTGATTATCATGTCAAAACAAATCAAGAAACAAGCATTAATTTATTTTGGAATTGGTTTTTTAATATTTTTCGCTTACTATTTCTATAACCAATATTTGGCAGAAACTTATGGTTCTATTTATTTAAGAACTTTGCTTCATGCCAATAGTTTGGATGAGGTAATTTCAATAATCAAAATTGCTTTTGAAAGCTGGGGCTTGCATTATTTCACCACATTTCACTATTACTTTCTAGGTTTAATGTTGGCATTAACAATGTTTTTTATAGTATTTAAAATTAAAAAAAACGCATCAGTATTGCGCAGCCAATTAGGTTTTCATTTAATAATTGTTTGGCTGGGAGCAATCATTTATTTTGTTTTAATGCTTGAGCAATTTAAGGTGCACGATTATTATTTTATTGATAGTTTTTTTATCCCGGTGGTTTTATCGTTACTGTTTCTAATTTCATTTGTACCAAAAAATGCCGTTTTAAATTATACGTTTTTGTTTTTAACATTGATTTTAGCCAATAACTCTTTTGGCGAAAATAAAGATAGACAACATCAAAGAAGATCAACCGGAATTTGGGATACCGTTAAGTATGATAATAGAGCTTATAAAAATTCAGATAAGTTTTTAGATAAAATGGGAATTTCAAAATCTGCAAAAATTTTAGCTTTAAAAACATTTACAACTAATTCAGTTCTAATTTTAATGAATAGAAAAGGTTTTACCCAGCTTTTTGATGAACGAATTGATATTGAATTTGCTTTAAAACAGGATTTTGATTTTGTAGTGATAAATGATATGTATCTTATAAATCCAGTTTTGAAATTGATGCCCGAGTTACCATCTCTTTTGAATAGAATTGGAGGTAATGGAAAAATTTCTGTTTATAAAAGGTCTACTGAAGCACAGAGTAATGAAGCGTTTTTGGGGTTGAATGATAGTGCTTTAAGCAGCATAAATTATGATTTTTCGAATGAGTTTGAAGGAGAAAAATCAAAAAGTTTAAATCAAGAATTTAATACACTTAAAATCATCAAAGACGATAAAATTAGCAATAGAGATATTCATAAAGTGATTGTGAATATTGGCTTTATTTGTTCCGATACCATAGGCTCTTTTTTGTTTTTAAAAGCAAAAAACCAAAATGAAGAGTTTATTAATATGTTTAATTTGAGTAAAATAAAAAATCAATCAGATACGGTTATCCAATCATTTATATTTCCTCTAGGAATGGAATTTACACAAAATGATAGTTTGGACTTGTATATCTGGAATCCAAATAAAGCTAAGCAAATGGTAAATTCGTTGAGCGTAGAATTGATTTACGAAAAATAAGATTAAAAAATCCTTACTCTAATGTTAAATTTTTAGCAGAAATCAGGTTTGGGTCTTAAAGCCTGAATTTTGGTTAAATTAGCCTGATTTATTTATGCTAGCAAATGAAAAAACTATGTTTAATGCGCCACGCAAAATCTAGTTGGGAATATCCTGAAATTGCAGACCATGATAGACCATTAAATGAAAAAGGAATTTCAGATGCTTATAAAATTTCAAAATATCTTTTATCTCTAGACTTTAATCCTGATTTAATTATATGTTCTCCATCCGTAAGAACTTATTCAACTGCAAAAATTTTAATTGAAACACTTAAATGTGGATATCAAAAATTATCATTTAATACTGAAATCTATGAATCAAATGCTCATAAAATTTCAATAGCTATTAATAATACCAATTCAAATATAAGCAGCTTACTTTTAATTGGGCACGAACCTTCATTAACTGATTTTTGCGCTCAATTCCTTCAAATTAATTTACTTAAAATTCCAACTTCAGGTTTTGTGTTTATTGATGTTGAGTCAAATAGCTGGAATAATATAAATCACAACAATTCTAAATTTTTAGGACTAACAAAAGTGTCTGATTTAAAATAAGTTTTCAAAAATGTCAACCAAAGAAAAACAAATACCTTACATAAGTCGCGATATAAGTTGGCTTTCATTTAATGAACGAGTTTTACAAGAAGCTTCTGATACTTCTGTTCCACTACTGGAAAGAATTAAATTTTTAGCAATTTTTTCCAATAATAGAGATGAATTTTTTAGAGTTAGAGTTGCCAATGTTAAAAAGCTATTGGAACTTGGAAAAAAGGCAAAAGTCGTAATTGGTGAAGATCCATCGAAAGTGATGAACCAAATTCAGGAAATAGTGGTTAAGCAGCAAATTAATTTTGAAAAAATTTATGCTGACATTATCAAAGAACTTGAAAACCATAATATCTTTTTAGTTAATGAAAATCAATTGAGCAAGTCTCAATCCGAAGTTGTTTGGGATTTTTATCATTCAAAAGTCCGTCCACGCTTAGTTCCAATAATCATTGAAGAAAGCCGCGAATTTCCATATTTAAAAGACAAAGGCACCTATCTGTATGTTCGTTTAAAACCTATGTCGGTTGGAAAAAAATCAACTTATGCCATTGTTGAAGTGCCAACAAATAGTTTATCTCGCTTTTTGGTATTGCCAAAAAAAGCTGATAAAAATTATATCATAATGCTAGATGATGTTATAAGACATTGTATGAATAATTTATTTGCAATAATTGATCATAAGGGTTTTGATGCTTACAATATCAAATTAACAAGAGATGCTGAGTTCGAAATTACGCCAGATATAAATGAAAGTTATCTTGATAAAATTTCAAAGGGAGTTAAGGAAAGAATGTATGGCGAACCTGTTCGAATGGTGTATGACAGCACCATGCCAAAGGAAATGCAAAAATTTTTAATTAAAAGTTTAAAACTTACCAATGATGATACCTTGGTTCCTGGAGGTAGGTATCATAATTTTAAAGATTTTATCAATTTCCCTGATTTAGGAATTAATGAACTCAAATATGATCCTTTCCCGCCATTACCGCACAAAGATTTAACTCATCAAAAAAGTTGGTTCAGTACCTTAGATGAGAAGGATATACTTATCACTTATCCATACCAATCTTTCGGTCATATTATCGATTTATTGCGCGAAGCAGCCATTGATCCTAATGTGCGATCTATTAAGATTTCTTTGTATCGTGTTTCGAAAGACTCTAGCATTGTAAATGCTTTAATAAATGCTGTTAAAAATGGAAAATCCGTAACCGCAGTGGTTGAATTACAAGCACGTTTTGATGAAGAAAACAATATTTATTGGGCTAATGAAATGCAACAAGAAGGAGTTAAAGTAATTTATGATATTCCTGGACTGAAGGTTCATGCCAAAGCGTTTATAATTACTCGAGTTATTGCTAACAAAACTAAGGTTTATGGTCATGTAGGAACAGGAAATTTTAATGAATCAACATCCAGAATTTATTCTGATTTTTCTTTATTAACCTCTGATCGAAGAATTACCAATGATTTAGAGAAAGTGTTCTATTTTCTTGAGAGGAATTTTATGCCCCACAAGTTCCGACACTTGCTGATTTCTCCATTTTATATGAGAAATCAAATTGAAAAGCTAATTGATTTTGAAATAAAACAAGCAAAGGAAAAAAAAGAAGCTTATATCATCATGAAGTTAAATAGTATATCTGACCGAGAGATGATTAAAAAAATGTATGAAGCATCTAAAGCAGGTGTAAAAATAAAATTAATTGTAAGAGGTATTTGCTCACTTGTCACTGAAATGAAAGGATATAGTGATAATATTGAGGTTTGTAGCATAGTTGATAGATTTCTTGAACATGCTAGGGTTTACCAATTTTGTAATGCTGGAGACGATAAAATTTATCTTTCTTCTGCTGATATTATGAGCCGTAATTTAGATCATAGGGTAGAGGCAGCGGTTCCTATTTATGACGATAAATTAAAGAAATTGATTAGAAAATTCTTAGACATTCAGTTCAATGGAAACGTAAAAGTAAGGTTAATCAATAAAAATCAAACCAATCCTTACCGTAGACCTGATGGGGAAAAACCATTTAGAGCCCAAAATGAACTTTATTATTATTTTAAAAATCGCCTTCAAGAAATAGAATAAAAAAAGGCTGTCTTTTTGGACAGCCTTTTTTTGTAAGCTATATTCTTTTATCGAATAATTATTCTTTCTGTTTTGATAAAATTATCAGATGTAACTTTTACAAAATAAATACCATTCGAATTATTACTTAAATCAATTTGTTTGTTTATTTCTACGGTGGTAGAAACATTATCTGTAAACACAATTCTTCCTTGCATGTCAATAATTTCAATAAGAGCTGACTTATTTTCACCGCCAATTATTGATAAATTAAATAAACCATTATTTGGATTTGGATAAGCCATCATTGAAATATTATTAGCAAATTCTTCTATTCCAGTGCAAGGGTCAACCCTTATTGTTACTTCATCATAACCTACACATCCAGCTTGATCAGTTACAGTAAGAACATAAGTTTGGGTTGCAGCATTTGGGCCAATAATAATTGTATCATTTGTAGATCCAGTGTTCCATAAATATCCAGACATACCAACAGGACCATTCAGACCTATTGATTCTCCAATACAAATTGTTCTATCTTGTCCTAAATTAACAGTAGGTTTTGGTAATACATTAACTGTTATAGTATCTGATGCAATACAAGTATTTAATTGAGTAGCATAAACAAAGTAGTCTTGAGAGCCTGCAATATTTGCCGTAATAGTTATAATTTGTCCAATTGAACCATTGTTCCATTGATAAGTTGTATAACCATTATTGTTGGTATTGGCATCTAAATAAATAGTTTCACCTTGGCAAATAGTTGTGTCTGAAGGCAATCCAATAGGTTGAATGTTAAATACAGATATTGGAAGTTGCACAATAGTTGAACATCCAACTGTTGTATCAGTTACTGTAAGCGTGTAATTTGTGCTAACAGTTGGAGTAGCTATAGGGTTTAAGATAGTTGGATTTGATAAACCTGCTGGTGGATTCCAATCGAAAGTTACTGCTGGTCCTTTACCATCTAATATTACATTGTCAATAGCCCAGAAAGCCTGAGTCGTTGAACCATGACTGTGAGTAAACCTTACCCTAAAGTTTGGATTTTGGTGCTGAGTTACATTGATATTTTGGTTATTAGGATTATTCCAAGCGCCAATACTTGCGGTAAAGTTCGCAACTTGAACCCAAGTTGTTCCATTGAATACTTCAACTCTTGCATAACCTGAGGTCGCAAATTGGTATCTATGTTGGAATCTAAGCCTTAAGGTATCATGTCCAGTAGCGTTTCCAATAATTGGACTAGTGAATGTAACTAAAGTGGTATTTGAAGTTGAATTAGACATCGCAAATGGACTTCCATTAAGCGTTCCTCCTGGTCCCCCAAAATTATTAGTAATATTAAATTGAGATGTAGCTGGAGCTCCAGTTACACCCCAACCTACTGCACCAGCATTAAATGATTCAGTAAATACATTGTAACTTGCTAAGTTGGCGGTCGTTATGTCTGTGTTAAACTGTGAAACCGAATCAGGGCATAAAATAGCTAATGATGAAGTGGCACTTACTATTGGTGCAGGATTGATGGCATTAATATTTAAAATAGAGTCATTAAATCTATAGGTATCACCTTGTAAGTTAGTGTATATATCAAATTGATAGAATGATTGAGGGGCACTCATGTTAAAGTTTGGACTTACTACTATATCAATAGTTTGTAAAGGTGTTAAAATACCATTATTGACTTGTGTTGTAAAGTTTGTATTAACACTTCCGCTTATGTTTGTTGTTAAAGTAACTGGATTAAGTGCTAAGTCTAAATTTTCAAACGCATCGTTTCTTAATCTAACAATAATGGAATCAGTTGCACCGCGGCATTCAACAGGAGCAATTGGCTTTAGAAGTGCTTGAACAGCTATATCAAGATTTTTATTAAAGATAAAGATATCATCTATCGCCATATCTCCTAAGGTTCCATTTCCTCTTATAGCCCTAAATCTTATTTTAACAGTTTCGCCTGCAAATTGAAATAAGTTTACTACCCTATTTATCCAAGGTTGACTGGTTGAAGTTTGAGTTTGACCCATAATAGAATCTACGTTATTTACCCAACCTCCATTTCCATAAACATCTATGTATAAATTACCCATATTGGCACCATATTTATGATACCAAAAGCTCAATGCAGGGGAGGATAATGTTCCTAAGTTAATACATGGAGTCATTAATGTGGCAACTGATCCTAATGTTCCTTGATCGGCTTCAGTGTAAAAATATCTGCTTGTAATTGCTCCATTGCCAGTCGCAGGTCCTGTATTGGCTGTTGGAGTTGCATTTTGATTCACACGCCATCTATAAGCTTGATCTGTATTGTCAGGTGTTGCAACAAAACCCGATTGGGTGGTGTATATAGTATTTGGATTGAAAATATTAAAGTTTTGTGTGTAAGGCAATGCAGTAATTAATGTATTTACGATCGTTAGTGTCGAAGTTGTATCATTTGGAATATTACCATCGCCTGCCACTGTAACTGCTGCTCGGAAATTATAGGTACCACCTGCCGCCATATTGTAATTAGGCGTAACTGTGTATGAAATAGTTTGATTCGGATTTATTACGCCTGTGTTTACGTTGAAAGTTCCGTTTTGAGGATTTGTACCAGTAACTTGCCACCATAAAAGAGCTGGGGTTGTTGCAAAATTTATTACTCCTGTTCCAACGTTTGTTACATCAACGGTTATCGGCTCAGCATTAGAATAACATTCCAAAGGTAATGGATTCGTTATTGCGGAAACAGTTAAATCGACTGGGCCAGATGGACCAATTTTAACTAAATAATCTTCAGTTTCCCCATTTGGATATCCTGATTGACAAGGCGCTAAGGTGGTAGCTGTTCCTGCTGATAAAACTACCCTCATAACAGTGTAACCATCAATTGCAGTTACAGGAATAGTAAACGATCCAGTAACCGTGGCAGTAGCCGCAGGTGTTGGGCCTAATATTAAAACTCTTTCTTGAGGTAAATTAAACTGTCCATCTTTGTTTAAATCGATAAAAATATTAACGTATGCTGTTGTGAATACATTATTGTTTGAAATTTGACTTACAGAAAAATTGTAACTGGTACCTTTAAATAAATTTGCATGCGGAACAGTGTAAACAAAATTACTGTATTGTTGACTTGAAGTTCCATTACTTAATATTGGTGTTGGGTTACCGTTGTTTAATAAGTTTGTTGAACCAACTGAAATTTTCACGTTCCCAATATCATTATTTCCAGTAGCTCCAGTTGACGCACAATAAACTGGAATTACTTCAATGTAGGCAGTTTTTGTTTCAGTGTCGGTACCACCGCCATTAGAGGAAGTAAGTGTTACTGTGTAAGTTCCCGGAGTCGTAAAGTTTACAGATGGATTTTGAGATGCATTTGTAGTAGGAGCAACAAATGACCATCCGGTTGCTGGTGCAATAGACCATAACCAAGTGTTTGGAATATTAGTACTTAAGTCTGTAAAGTTGATAGTTGTGGCAGATGGGATAATTGTTTGATTAGCAACAAAATCAGCTACGGGTGCTATAGGTTGAATAACATTTACATTGGCTGTATCTGAAAATGTACAACCTAGGGCATTTATGGTAGCGGTATAAGTGTAAACTCCTATAGGACTTAAATTTGGTGTAGTTACTGAAGTTCCACTTTGGTTAAATCCACCTGGGCCTGTCCAAACAATAGTTGGTGAAGTAATTAATGTAATGTTTGTATTAAGTGTCCCAACATTCATTGTGTTTGTTGTTGAGGAAAGTGTCCAATTTGCTGAGGTATTATCATCATTTAATCCTGTTCTTCTAACACCCGAAATGTTTGGAGATAAGGAAGGTAAATTACCTGACCAATCAAATGAAGTTACGTTACTAATTGCAGGAAATGAATACCCTGCTGTTGCCACAACATCTAAAATTTGAGAAGGACTACTTAATACATAACCAACTGCTGAATTGACGTTGTATGGATTAGAATTTGTTCTGCCTGAACGGAAAAAATTCGGTGGAATATTTGCCCCAACTCCTTCTCCTACGACAATAACTTGTCCTGGAGCTATAATTGTATTGGCAGGAAATGTAAATGTGTGGTGTAAAAATGTCCCAAAATAATATCTTAGCGTGTATCCTGAAACATCTATCCCGATTGAACCAATATTAGTAATCTCAACCATATCAAATACTGTAGCAGTTATATAGCTAGGATATGGAGTTGTTGCTCCGATTCCTGTTTTCTCCTGAACTACCTCTGTAATTATTAAGGTATTTAGTAAATTTGATTGACCATTTAGAGTAGTTGATGTATTAATATTTATCGTTGAAGGATTTGAGCTTGCAGTAATAAAGCCTAATGGAGAGAAAATTCTCGACAATGAATTATTTCCTGGAATTTGATCCCATGTTCCAATTGTAGATGCTGTAATGGTGTAATTTCCATTAACAGACATATTAAAACCACTTTGTACAGTTACATTTCTAGTTGCATTTGGAGCTATAAAGCCAGTATCTAAGGTTAGCAGTCCATTGGCGGTATTTGGCCCAGCAACTGACCAAGAAAGTTTTAGTGTATCAGTAGAAAGTTTTAATGTATCTGTCCCAAAATTTTTAACTTGAACAACGATGTTTTCACTAGCAGAATAACAAAAATTTGTTATAGGTGAAATTATAGCGTTCACACCCGCGTCCTTTGGAGCTGGAGGTGAGCTAATTGATATGTTATAGTTTGATAAACATGCAGGGGTTGGAGTAGATGTAACATCTAAAATTAAATAATATGTTGTTCCCGATGTTAAATTTGGTGTCATGGTTAAATTACCATTGTTAGTTGTCTGAGCTGGAAGACAAGTTCCACCTTGACCAGATAATGGACAACCAGCATAAAGGAATAGTGCAACATTAGTCCCATTTGAACTAACAGTAATGGTAGATTGTCCGGTAAAATTTGGAGTAAAAACATAAACAACGTCTTCTCCACCCAAAAATGTTGTGGAACCACAATTTATTGTGTTCGTTGCATTTAAATCATCAACAGATCCGCATGATGTTTGAGCTGTTGCTGAATAGGGAAGTGATGGAACATTTATAACTCCAGTTCCTAAACCAGCAGGACACTGGCCATATGATGTGGATAATAAAAATAGTAATCCTAAAAATGAAACTGGTTTAATAAACTTGGAAAACAAATGTGTAACTAGGTACAATTGATTCATGATAATTCTGATTTTGTTGCTGAAAATAAAAAATTTAAAATTAAAGATGCAATCTATATAAAAGAAAAGTTCCCTTTTAAGGGAACTTAAAATTGAATTTGTAACTTTATTAATCAAGTTGCATAGGTACCATTTTGAATGGAACCTTGATAATTGCTTGATAATCTTCCCCAGCTTCTAACATGTCTTCATCATCTTCTTCATAATGCCAATTTATAACAACATTTTTTCCCTTTGAACTAATTGGCTCTAATTTTTTTAATAAGTCGAGGATACATTTTGACGAACTTGTATTAAAATATTCTAATTGAACATTAACAATTGTAGAATCTCCTGGACTCGCTGAATAGTCTTCTAACCACTTAATTAATGGTTTGTAAAATTCAATTGAGTTTTCTGGAATTGATCTTCCTTTCACTTCCACTATTCCTTTTGAGGAATCAAAATTAACTGACGGTGTTTTTCCCGTACCTTCCAATGAAATATTATCCATATCTCTAATTCTTATTTCTATTAACTTTTATATTTAAACAAAATGAAAAAATTGAATCATTAACTTTTTCGATATTATAATCCAACTTATTTTTAGATTTTCTAACAATGTCAATTAAACCTAATCCACCACCACCTTTTTCTGACATCTCTCCATTATTCAAGGTCTGTAAATAAAGCTCTCTAATTCTCTCTTCTGACAATGCATTTACATCCTCTAATCTCTTTCTTAGTTTATCTACATTTTCAGCTTTAACATAATTGCCAGTACTAATTAAAAAATTGTCAGGATATTGATAAATATGAAGCGTAGCCATATCTTTCAATCTTGCCTTTTCTTCATTGGTCATAACAACAGTAAAATCTTCATCCAAATGATGATATAGATTTTGCAAAGCTTCTACCAATACGTTGTAAACCTTTTTTACAACAGAAACTTTTTCGTTAGACATTTCGAGCTTAAGCTCAATAATTTGCAAAAAAGAGGCTAATAGCTCAGAAGTTACATTCCCTTTGTAGGCAAGGATTAGTTTATCACTGTCTTTTTCTTTATAAAGACTTAAACTATCTAGAAATTTATTTTCAGTTGATGACATATTAATCTATTCCTGAATTTTTCCACCAATGTAGAAAAAAAAATTATTAAAACAATTTAAATGAATAATCATTTCCATTGATGACTACTATTCCAGCATCATCGCAGGTTTTGAAACCAAAGTTCAATACTCTTTCGGTTAAATCATTTGGCTTTAATTTCATTATTCCTTCGTTAATCCATTTGCAATTGCTGTTGTAAATCAAATTATTTGAGGTTGAAAATGTTGAAGATTTACCAAATTTGTCTACCGATTTTCCAGATATTGTAAGCGAAAAAATATCGTCAGAGAAAATACTTGGAGTTTCTTTATTCATCTCAACATTTAAATTGCCTAAACCTGTCATGCTAAATGAAAGACCATCCTGATTGCCGTTTAATTCAAAATTATCAATTGAAAAATTGTTACCACCTATATATCTTAGATTAATTTCTCCATAAACCGTAACCCCATCAACTTCATAGTCTTGAAAATTTATTTTAATCGTTTGTCCTACCCAGTACATTTTTCCATTTGATAGTATCCAAACAATTCCCTTCTTTAAGCGTTTATTGATTTCAAAACAGCCAAATGCACCGTAATTTAAGGAGGATAAATAAACCGTATCTTCAGGGAAAAGAGCAGTATCAATTCCAATATTTGCATTTACACAAATATTGTAAACGGAATCGTTTCTGTAATCTGAGAGCTCCATTCTTGAATTAGAATAATTGAATACCGATGGAATTAAATCAAGTAAAATTTGCGAAGTGTAAGATAAATCTACGGCTGATTGCGTTTGTGTATCAACTATTTCTTTTTTACAAGATAATTGTAAGAAAAGAAAACTTACTATTATTAGGAATCTCACGACAGGATAATTATTCTCGGACAAATTTATACTAATTATTATATTTTTCTAATTTTGATTAAAATTTAAATTAATGCTTTTCAATAAAATAAAGATTCAATTATTTTTTTTCATCCTATTATTCGCTGCCATTTCTGGGTGTAAAGAAAAAAATACAGAAGCAATTCCTTCAACACCTAAATCTGAAACAGGTTCGATTACGTTTAATTTAAATGCCTTAATTGATGGTGAAGATTTGGAGCTTGAGTCCAAAGTCTTTTTAAATCCTTTAGATGAATCTTTTTTGGTTAAAAAGTTTGCATTTTACATAAGCGATATTAAGCTTTTGAAAGATGATCAAATAGTTTATACCATTCCAGATAGTTATATATTATATGATAAATCAAAACCCAACTTCAACAATGTGAAATTTTCAAATATCCCATTAGGAAGTTACACTGGCTTAGAATTTACATTTGGAATTGATAGTGTAAGAAATTACAGTGGGGCAGGCGAGGGTGCTCTTGATCCCATTAATGGAATGTATTGGACTTGGAATACAGGTTTTATTAATTTAAAGTTTGAAGGTGAATGGATTTCACCAGATACAAATACAACTTTCATTTATCATTTGGGTGGTTTCAGGCAACCATATTACAGTTACAGGATTGTTGAGCCTGCTAACAATTTATCTTTTTCAATTGGTAACAATAATAATACAACTATTTATATAGATGCTGAGATAAATAAATTTTTCGGAGATGTCCAACCAATGAGTTTTTCTCAAAACCAGGTTATTATGGACCCAAGTTCACTTTCAGCTAAGCTTTCGAATAATTGCGCAAGAATGTTTAAGATAAACAGAATAGAATGAAGAGAGGAGTAATTATTGTATTGATTTTTATAAGTCTATTTGGATGTAATGTAGATTCAGTTATTAAAAGTGATTCATCTTTAAGCGAGTTAAAGTTTGAAATACCAATTGGATTCCCACAACCACATTATAACTTTGAAGGAAATGAAGTCACAAAAGAAAGATTCGAATTAGGCAGAAAGCTTTTTTATGATCCCATTTTATCAAGAACAAATACTATTTCTTGCGGAAGCTGTCATCAGCAGTTTTCAGCCTTTTCTCAAATTGATCATCCTGTAAGTCATGGAGTAGATGATTTATTAGGTACAAGGAACTCTCCAGTATTATTTAATCTTGCATGGCACAAAGAATTTATGTGGGATGGTGGGGTTAATCATATTGAAGTTCAGCCCTTTGCTCCAATAGAAAATCCTGTAGAAATGGACGAAACACTTTTGGGAGTTATTCAAAAGCTAAATGCTTCTAATGAATACAAAAAAATGTTTAAAGTAGCATATAATGTTGACTCTGCCAGCACAAAATATATGGCATTAGCCATTTCTCAGTTTATGGCTATGTTGGTTTCTGCAAATTCTAAGTATGATAAATTTATTAGAAATGAAGAAACATTTACCGCAGAAGAAAATGAGGGATACCAAATTTTTCAACAGAAATGCGCAACTTGTCACAAGCCACCTCTGTTCACGGATTTAAGTTACAGAAATAATGGTTTAGATAATACTTTTTTAGATGAAGGAAGAAAAATGATAACTCAAAATGAATCTGACTTAGGTAAATTTAAAGTTCCAACATTAAGAAATGTAGCCTTAAGTTATCCTTACATGCACGATGGCAGATTAAACACTTTAGATCAAGTTTTTGAACATTATGATTCAGGTATAAAACAATCCTCAACCCTTGATCCAATTTTACAGAATGGAATAACTTTATCAGCTAATGATAAGGCAAAATTGAAAATATTCTTAAATACACTAACTGATAATACTTTTACTAAAGATAGAAGGTTCTCCGAATTTTGAATCGAAAATTACCAAAAGAAAATTTCTAAATTTCTAATTTTTGAGATTTGGCTAATTAGATTAGTTTTGCGCCTCTAAAAATAAAAAGTAAGAATAGATGGAAAACTTAATTTACACTATACCTTTATTAGGTGTAGTTGGCCTAGTGGTTATGGCTATTAAGTCAGCTTGGATTAGCAAGCAGGATGCAGGCGATGCGAAAATGACTGAATTAGCAGGCTATATTGCAGACGGAGCAATGGCATTTTTAAAAGCAGAATGGAAGGTTTTAAGCATTTTTGTTGCTATATCAGCAGCCTTGTTGGCTTACACGGGTTCAATTCATGAAGTGAATGGAATACAAATTCACTCAAGTTGGATTATTTCTATTTCATTTATAATTGGAGCAGTATTTTCTGCAACAGCAGGCTACATTGGAATGAAAGTAGCAACAAAAGCAAATGTCAGAACTACCCAAGCAGCCAGAACTAGTCTAAAACAAGCTTTAAAGGTTTCATTTACTGGTGGAACTGTAATGGGATTAGGAGTTGCAGGATTAGCAGTTTTAGGTTTAGGAGGATTATTCATAGTTTTTTTGAAATATTTTAATGTTGTTTCTGTTGATAGCGATGAAATGAAAACTGCTATCGAAGTTTTAACCGGTTTTTCACTTGGTGCAGAATCAATTGCCTTGTTTGCGCGTGTTGGTGGTGGAATTTATACCAAAGCGGCTGATGTTGGAGCAGATTTAGTTGGTAAGGTAGAAGCTGGAATTCCTGAAGATGATGTTAGAAATCCAGCAACTATTGCTGATAACGTTGGTGATAATGTAGGTGATGTAGCCGGAATGGGTGCTGACTTATTTGGCTCATACGTAGCTACAATATTAGCTACAATGGTGTTAGGACAAGAAATTAACGTAAATGATAATTTTGGAGGAATGTCGCCAATTTTGTTGCCAATGTTAATCTGTGGTCTAGGTATTTTATTTTCAATAGTGGGAACTTGGTTTGTAACTATTAAAGATGAAAAATCGAATGTTCAAAATGCTTTAAACCTAGGAAATTGGTCATCCATGATTTTAACCGTGGTTGCATCATATTTTATTATAAACTGGATGCTGCCAGAAACTCTTAGCCTTAGAGGATATGAATTTTCAAAGTTAAATGTTTTTTGGGCGGTATTAGTAGGTACAGTTGTTGGTGCAATAATGAGTATTGTAACTGAATACTATACCGCAATGGGAAAAGGTCCAGTAAATTCAATTATTCAACAATCATCAACTGGTCATGCTACCAATATTATTGGAGGTTTATCTGTAGGGATGAAATCAACTGTAATTCCAATCTTGACCTTGGCAGCTGGAATAATGCTTTCTTATTATTTTGCCGGATTATATGGAGTTGCAATTGCAGCGGCTGGTATGATGGCAACCACAGCAATGCAATTGGCAATTGATGCATTTGGTCCAATTGCTGACAATGCAGGTGGAATTGCTGAAATGAGCCAGTTACCTCCAGAGGTACGCGAAAGAACAGATAATTTAGATGCTGTTGGAAATACTACCGCTGCTACAGGAAAAGGTTTTGCCATAGCTTCTGCTGCATTAACAGCTCTAGCTTTATTTGCAGCTTTTGTTGGTATAGCTGGAATTGATG
>Ga0209278_1000126_pt1 | contig 106452 bp, 93 predicted proteins | sample JI81BgreenDNA_FD_187504 | JGI IMG/M metagenome (GOLD analysis project Ga0209278, IMG submission 187504) | Wastewater effluent complex algal communities from Wisconsin, to seasonally profile nutrient transformation and Carbon sequestration -... | ecosystem: Engineered > WWTP > Effluent > Algae... | reverse complement strand
GGCAGACTGGCGAGGGCAAGGCGCATGGCGAGCCTGTCGCGGATCAGACCGACTTCGCCAGCGACTCGGCGCGGCCGGTGTAGGTGCCGGGCGTCAGTTCGAGCAGGGCCCGCTTCGGCTCCTCGGGCAGGTCGAGGCCGGCGATGAACTCGCGGATCGAGGCCTGGGTGATGGCCTGGCCCCGGGTGAGCGCCTTGAGCTGCTCGTAGGGGTTGGGAAGGCCGTAGCGGCGCATCACCGTCTGCACGGCTTCGGCCAGCACTTCCCAGCTGTTGTCGAGATCCTCGGCGAGGCGCGCCGGGTTCACCTTCAGCTTGCCGATGCCGCGGTTCAGCGCGTCGTACGAGACCAGCGTGTGGCCCCAGGCCGTGCCCAGTGCGCGCAGCACGGTCGAGTCGGTGAGGTCGCGCTGCCAGCGGCTGATCGGCAGCTTGGCGCCGAAGTGCTCGAACAGGGCGTTGGCGATGCCGAAGTTGCCCTCGGCGTTCTCGAAGTCGATCGGGTTGACCTTGTGCGGCATCGTCGAGCTGCCGACCTCGCCATCCTTCAGCGCCTGCTTGAAGTAGCCCAGCGAGATGTAGCCCCAGACGTCGCGGGCGAAGTCGATCAGGATGGTGTTGATGCGGCGCTGCACGTCGCCCAGTTCGGCGATGAAGTCGTGTGGCTCGATCTGCGTGGTGTAGGCGTTGAAGTTCAGGCCCAGCGACTCGACGAAGCCCTGCGCCAGGCGCGGCCAGTCGACGTTCGGGTAGGCCGACAGGTGGGCGTTGTAGTTGCCCACGGCGCCATTGATCTTGCCGAGGATCTCGACCTGCGCGAGCTGCTGGCGCTGGCGCTTCAGGCGGGCGACGACATTGGCCAGCTCCTTGCCCAACGTGGTCGGGCTGGCGGTCTGGCCGTGGGTGCGAGAGAGCATCGGCTCGTCGGCGTACTCGTAGGCCAGCTTCTTCAGCGTCTCGATCAGCGCGTCGAGCTGGGGCAGCAGCACCTCGTCGCGAGCCTGCTTCAGCATCAGTGCGTAGCTGAGGTTGTTGATGTCCTCGGAGGTGCAGGCGAAGTGCACGAACTCGAGCGCCGCCTTGAGTTCGGCGCTCTCCGAGAGCTTTTCCTTCAGGAAGTACTCGACCGCCTTGACGTCGTGGTTGGTGGTGCGCTCGATGGCCTTCACCCGCGCGGCGTCGTCCACCGAGAAGCCATCGGCGAGGCGCTGCAGCAGCGAGGCCGCGTTCTCCGAGAACGGCGGAAGCTCGGGGATGCCCGGCTCGGCCGAGAGGGCCAGCAGCCAGGCAATCTCGACGCAGACGCGGGCGCGGATCAGGCCGTACTCGGAGAAGATCGGGCGCAGGGCGTCGACCTTGCCGGCGTAGCGGCCGTCGAGCGGGGAAAGGGCGGTCAGGGCGTGGGACATGGCGGGGCCGGAAAGCGGGGCGGTCGAGCCGCGGAAGCCGGCCATTCTACCGGGCTAAGCTGGGCCTGCCCCCACTCCGAGGAGAGCCCCATGGCCTGCCCCACCCGCACCGAACGCGACAGCATGGGCGAGCTCGCCGTGCCGGCCGAGGCCCTCTGGGGCGCGCAGACGCAACGCGCGGTCGAGAACTTCCCGATCTCCGGCTGGCGCATGCCGCGCGGGTTCCTCCGTGCCCTTGGGCTGATCAAGGCCGCGGCGGCCGAGGCGAATGCCGGCCTCGGCCTGCTCGATGCCACGCGCGGCGAGGCCATCCGCGACGCCGCGCTGAAGGTGGCCTCAGGCGAATTCGATGCCGGGTTCCCGGTGGACGTGTTCCAGACCGGCTCAGGCACGTCGAGCAACATGAACGCTAACGAGGTGATCGCGCACGTGGCGCACTCGCTCGGCGGCATGGCCGTGCATCCCAACGACCACGTCAACCTCGGCCAGAGCTCGAACGACGTCGTGCCCACCGCGATCCAGGTCGGTGCCGTGCTGGCGGTGCGCGAGCGACTGCTGCCGGCGCTCGAGCACCTCCGCGAGGCAATTGGACGCCGCGCGCATGAGCATCTCGGCACGGTGAAGACCGGCCGCACGCACCTGATGGACGCGATGCCGCTCACCCTAGGGCAAGAGCTGTTCGCTTGGGCGAGCCAGGTCGGCCATGCCGAGGAGCGACTGAAGGAAACCGAGCGTCGACTGTTGGCCCTGCCGCTGGGCGGCACGGCCATCGGCACCGGCATCAATGCGCATCCGAGATTCGCCGAGCGCGCCTGCGCCGACCTCGCTCGCCTCAGCGGGGCGCCGTTCAAGACCGCCGCCAATCCCTTCGAGGGAATCGCCGCGCAGGACGGCGCGGTGGAGCTCTCCGGCCAGCTCAATGGCCTTGCCGTGGTGCTGATGAAGATCAGCAACGACCTGCGCTGGATGAACTCCGGGCCGCTGGCAGGCCTCGGCGAGATCGAACTCCCGGCGCTGCAGCCGGGCAGTTCGATCATGCCGGGCAAGGTGAACCCGGTGATTCCGGAAGCCGTCGCCATGGTCGCGGCGCAGGTGATGGGCATGCACGCCACGATCTCGGTGGCAGGGCAGAGCGGCAACTTCCAGCTCAACGTGATGCTGCCGGTGATCGCCCACAACCTGCTCTGGGCAATCGAGCTCAGCGCCAACGCCGCGCGGCTGCTCGCCGACCGCGCGATCGCCGGATTCAGGGTGCGCGAGGATCGGCTTCAGGAGGCCTTGGCCCGCAACCCTATCCTTGTGACCGCGCTGAACCCGCTGATCGGCTACGAGAAGGCGGCGGCCATCGCCAAGAAGGCCTATGCCAGCGGACGGCCGATCCTCGATGTCGCGGTGGAAGACACCGGGCTGAATCGCGATGTGCTCGCGAGGGCCCTGGACCCGTTGGCACTCACCAAGGGCGGAATCGTGGAGGGCTTGTCGGGCGGGGGCTGAGACGGCCGGTGGGTGGAATGGTTTGGCGTGCTCTGGACAGACACGCGGTGTCCCCTAGGATCAGAGCCCCGGAACCCGAGACCCGCCCATGCCCACGCCGATGCGCTCCGCCCTGTTCGCCGCCACCCTGCTGGCCGTCGTGCCGACGCTTTCCGCCGCCGCTCCATCGGCGACGGCGGCTCCCGCGCAAGGGCGGGTGATCGCCTCGGCCGACGATTTCGCGGTGTTGGCGCCGCGGGCGCGGATCGAGCCCGAGAACCGGATGCTCGCCGAGCGCATCGAGACCCTGCTGCCGAAGCTGATGGCCGAGGCCGAGCTCGACATGTGGCTGGTGCTCAACCGCGAGTACGCCGAAGACCCGGTTTATTTCACGCTCGTGCCGCAGCCGAGCTTCGCGGCGCGACGCACGACGATGCTGGTGTTCCACCGCAAAGCCGACGGAACGGTCGAGCGGCTGGCCGTGAACCGCTACCCGCTGGGCGCGCCCTATGAATCCGCATGGTCGGGCGGCAACCTCGACGAACAGTGGGCGGCACTCGGCAAACTCATCGGCGAGAAGAACCCGAAACGCATCGGCATCAACGTGTCGCGCCATTGGCCGGTGGCCGATGGCCTGACCGCGGGGCTCGACAAGCGTCTCCGCGAGGTGTTGCCGGAAGGTTTCGAAGAGCGCCTCGTGCCCGCCGAGAACCTCGTCATCCGCTGGCTGGAAACCCGCTCGCCGGGCGAGCTCGAGGTCTACCCGCACATCATGGGTATCGCCCGCGGGGTGATCGCCGAGGCCTTCAGCGCGCGGGTGATCACGCCCGGCGTCACCACCACCGACGACGTTCGCTGGTACATCCGCGAACGCTTCGAGTCGCTCGGCCTGCCGATCTGGTTCATGCCGGACGTCAACCTGCAGCGTCTGGGTCTCGCCTGCGACGCGGAGAACCCGTTCTGCGGCGAAAGCGGCGTGATCCGCCACGGCGACGTGCTGCACACCGATGTCGGCATCTGCTACCTGAAGCTGTGCACCGACACGCAGGAGATGGCCTACGTGCCGAAGGCGGGCGAAGCCGACGTACCGGAAGGCCTGAAGCGCGCGCTGGCCACCGGCAACCGCTGGCAGGATCTGCTCACCGCGCAGTTCGTCGCCGGACGAACGGGCAACGACATCCTGCAGCGCACCCGGGACGCCGCGACGAAGGCCGGCATCAACAGCAACACCTACACCCATCCGCTCGGCTTCTTCGGCCATGCGCCCGGCCCGACCATCGGCATGTGGGACAACCCGGGCCTGAACGCCGACACCGGCGAATGGCCGTTGCATGCGAACACGGTCTACGCCATCGAGGGCAACATCGCGCAGGCCGTGCCCGAGTGGGGTGGCCAGTGGGTGCGGATCAAACTCGAGCAGGGCGCGCTGTTCGATGGCGAGCGGGTGATCTACCTCGCCGGCCGGCAGACGCAGTGGCACGTGGTGCGCTGAGCCTCGCTCCGCGGTCAGCGGCCTGAAGCGCGCTTCCCGAGGCGCCTCAGGCCGGGGATGAGCCCCCGGTGCACGGCGACGGAGATCGCCGCGAAAGCGAAGGCGAAGATCGAGGGCAGGATCGTGCCGATGGCCACCATGGCACCGGCGAGGAAACCGAGGACGATCTCACCGCGCCACACGGGGAACGCCAGCGAGAGCGCAAGCAGGCTGCCGAGGACCCACGTCCCGTCGATGTCGGGGCGGACGACCACGAAGGCGGCGATGGCGCCGCCGGCCGCCAGGCCGCCCAGCAACCCGGCCACCATGCCAGACCGCCAGCGCGGGCGAAGCCCCGTGCCGATGGCGCGCCGTCGCATGGAGGGCGCGTACAGGAACGCCAGAAAGGGCAGCCACAGCAGGCCCCACGCGTTCGAGATCGCCGGCATCGAGGCGTCGGCGAGGAAGTGATGGCTCGCGATGCCACCTCGCGACCATTCCCAGCCGAGGTGCAAGGCCACGAGGCACGCCGCCAACGCGGCGAGCCTCAGGCGCCAGCCCCCGACGGAGAGCGCCATCGTCAGGAACTGACGGTGGTTTCGGCCTCGCCTTCCGCAGGGGCGGCGGGTTCGGCAGCGGTGTCGTCGGACGCCGACTGGCACTCGGTGTCGACGTTGATGCTTTTGGCGTAAGGGGCGAACTCGGGCACCAGCGCGGTCAGGCGCTCCTGCGCGACTTCGAGGCCTTCGACCTGGTCGCAGAGCGCGAGCGCGGCGGCCTCGATCTTCTTCGCTTCGGCCTCGATGCGGGCCTCGGCCCCATCGGCGTTGCCGCCGAACACGCTCTCGATCGCGAGGGCGGCCGCTTCGCCGCCGATCGCGGCGCCCTGCCGCCCGATGGCCATCCCAGCCTCGGCGACGGCCAGCACTTCCTTGCGGTAGGCCAGGGCGGCGTCGCGCTGTTCGGCGGTGAATGGCACGGCCGTGCCGTTGATGAGCAGGTCGCCCTGCGGGGTCAGCTCGGCCTTGGGGCCGCCGCCTTCCACCTGCAGGGAGAGGTTCTCCTCGTGCAGCTTGCGGCTGGCTTCGGCGAGGGCTTTATCGACTTCGCCGCCGGCAGCGGTGGCTTCGGCGACACCCTTTCGGGTCTCGTCGGCGATCTGCTGGGCGGTGCTGCGGGCCTGTTCGCCGCAGGCCGTTCCAGCAAGCGCGAGGGCCAGGGCAAGGGCCATGGGAGAGAGTCGCGACAGACGCATGGGATTTCTCCTGTCTGGAAATGAACAGTCAGCCACCGATCACGACGCGGCCGCGGATACCGCGGGTATCGACGTTCTCGAGGGTGTCGCGGTCGGCCACGATCACGTCGCCGTCGACGTTCTCCACGTCGACATCGCCGGAGCCGACGCTGCCGATGTGAACGGCACCCCGCACGCCGCGCAGGGCGACGTCCCCGGAGCCGACGGAGGCGACATGGGCATCGCCGCGCACGCCGTCGATGGCGATCGACCCGCTGCCGGCGGAGAGTGAGGTGACGGGACCGACGTCGACCATTTCGATGTCGCCCGAGCCCACGTTGGCGCGCACATCACCCTGAACGCGCTTCAGCACGGCGTCGCCGGAGCCGACGTCCACGACCACCGAGGTGGCGCCATCGACCGCGAGGTCGCCGGAGCCGACGTCGCCTGCGACCCGACCCACGTCGCGCAGCGACACGTCGCCGGAGCCGAGATCGACATCGATGTGCGAGAGGCCGGCGACGGCGGCGTCGCCCGAGCCAACGTCCAGGGCCAATGGGAGATCGGCAGGCAGCTGCAGTTGGATTTCTCGCCGGAGGTACTTCGATTCAGAGAACCAGTTGAAGCTCGAGAAGCTGCCGGTGTTGGCCGCGAGATGGAGCGTGTCGCCACGGCGTTCGACGCGCAGTTCGCTGGCAGCGAGGAGCTCTGCGCTGCTGGCGCAATGCAGCGCCGTGAGCCGGGCGGCACCCGGCTGGACCACGAGTTCGTCCGCAGCGATTTCCACCACGACGCGGCTGACGCCGGTGAGGTCGAGCGCGGGCGCCTCGGAGCGGGAGTGCTCGCAACGGTCGGCGGCCATGGAGGGGAAGGCCAGGACGCAGGCCGTTGCGAGCAGCAAGGGGCGGAGCAGGGGGCGGGTGTTCGGGGAAGACATTGTTCGGACTCCGATTCGGGGGCGGGGTGCCCGGCGTGTGCCGGGCACCGGAGGGCATCAGGCGTCTTCGCGCCAGCGGCGCAGCCGGATGGCGACGGCAACGAGGGCGGCCGCGGCGGCCACACCGATCCACAGCGAGGGCGAGGCCAGGCTCGCGTAGCTCATCGACACCAGCTCGAACACGCTCTGCTCGGTGGGCTGGAAGTCGTCGACGCGCTCCGCGTTCCCGGAGAAGGCGAACCACATGCCGGGGATGAAGCTGCCGAACAGGCGTCCCACGATGTTTTCCCAGAACCAGTCGGCGCCGAGATCACGGTCGAACATGGCCTGCTGCCAGGAGAGCAGGATGCCCGCCAGCACCGGGGTGCCCACCGCCCAGAGGAAGGGCGCACGCTTCGCCCAAGCCGAGACGGCCATGCACCAGGCGATGCTCGGCAACACCCACAGCGCATACACCGGGATCACCGCCAGCACCGCGAGAGGCGCCAGGTAGAACTCGCTGGTGGTCAGCAGTTCCGGCAGCACGTTGGCCCCGAAAGCCGAGAGGGTGCCCGCGGCGACCAGCGCGATCAGCGTGCCCACCACGATGCCCACCAGGGCGGTGATCAGTGGAGTGACGACGGCCATCGAGGCCAGCTTCGACAGGACGGTCGCGGTATTCGAGACCGGCATCGACTTCCAGAACAGCACGCTGCGATCGCGGCGATCGTCGTAGAGCGAGCCGAGCGCGTAGAACAGCACGACGAAGGCGAGCACCGCGGCCAGCGGGGCGAGCGACGGAATGATGGCGAACGCCAAACCATCGGCGATCTGCTGCTGCGTCTCGGTCGTCAGCAGGTGGCCGTCGGCGACGATCCGTTCGCCGTTGACCTGCATGTCGCCGTCCTTCGCGGCCAGGCCGATCGCGGCGCTGATGCCGGCGGCGCCCAACATCAAGCTGCCGACCACCACGGGCGCCCAGAGCATGCCGCCCTTGTGTTCCCAGAACTCGCGCTTCAGCAGGGTAGGGAAGGTGTTCATGCGTAGGTTCCTTTCATCGTGGCGACGAACAGGTCGGCGACGCCCGGCGTGCGGAGTTCACCGAGCTCGGCCAGGCGGTCGCGCGGCTGGCCATCGAACAGGAAGACGGTCTTGCCGAAGACGCTGCGCTCGTCGATGGGCTTGAGCGCGCGCGCGGCCTCGGCCTTGTCGCTGCCGACCATGACCTCGAAGAAGCGTTCGCCCACGTCGTCCATCGTCGCCTGCAGCACCAGCTTGCCGTCGCGGATGAACACGAGGTCGGTGAGGATGTGTTCGATCTCCTCCACCTGGTGGGTGGTGACGATGATCGTCTTCTCCTCGTCGAAGTAGCGCTCCAGAAGGTCCTTGTAGAACTGCTTGCGGTAGAGGATGTCGAGGCCGAGCGTCGGCTCGTCCAGCACCAGCAGCTTGGCGTCGATGGCCATGACCAGTGCCAGGTGCAGCTGCACGATCATGCCCTTGGACATCGCCTTGACCTTCATCTTCGGGTCGAGCTTGGTGTGGGCGAGGAAGGCCTGGCATTTCTCGCGGTTGAAGCGCGGATGCACGCCGGCGACGAAGTCGATGGCCTGCGCGACGCTGATCCAGCGCGGCAGCACGGCGACGTCGGCGATGAAGCACACGTCCTTCATCAGGGCGTCGCGCTGGGTGCGCGGGTCGTGGCCGAGCACCTTCATGTCGCCTTCGAAGTCGATCAGGCCGAGCATGGCCTTCAGCGTGGTGGTCTTGCCGGAGCCGTTCGGGCCGATCAGGCCGACGATCCGCCCCGGGGCGATGTCGAAATCGATGCGGTCGACGGCGACGGACTTGCCGTAGCGCTTGGCCAGGCCGCGGGCGGAGACAGTCATGGTGCTCATGCGTGGGCTCCATTCACCGGCTTGGTCGCGAGCAGCTGCTCGGGCTTCAGGCCGAGGCGCTCGATGCGGGCCAGCACCTGCGGCCATTCCTCCTTCAGGAAGCGCTCGCGCTCGGAGGCGAGCAGTTTCTCCCGAGCTCCATCGATGACGTACATCCCCAGTCCCCTTCGTTTTTCCACCAAGGCCTCGTCGGCCAGTTCCTGATAGGCGCGTGACACCGTGATCGGGTTGAGCTGGTAGTCGGCGGCCACCTGGCGCACCGAGGGGAGGGCATCCCCTTCCTTCAGCTCACCGTCGAGCACCATGGCCACGACGCGTTCCTTGAGTTGCCGATAGATCGGCGTGCTGTCGCTCCAGGCGATGCTCATCACGGGGCCCCCGCGCTGGCGCGCTTGCCGAAGGAGAAGAAGGGCATCGCGTGCGGCGAGCGGGCACCGCTGCGGACGCTGCCTTGGCTCGCGGGGGAGTCGACCTGCGCGATGGCGGCGACGGCCTGCTGGCTGGCGTTCGCGGCCAGGCTGCCCGGGCGCGGCGGTTCACCCAGGGCGTAGCCGAGCGAGGTCACGCCGGCGGCGAGGACCAGGGCGCTCAGGCTGTTGCGGAGGCGGGTGTTCATGGAGGGACCTCAGTGAGGTGGGTGGGTGGTGTTGTAGGCAACTATAACACCAGTTTTGGCCGAGTCAACGCCCTGCACACAGGAAATGAGCAAACTGATGGCATAGACCGGCACCGGCCGGTTCCACCGAGGAGTAGGCAATGAAAGCTTGGATCGGCGCTCTGGCGCTGGCGATCGGCATGGGCGCGGGGGTCGCGCAGGCGGGGGTTCTGGACCACGAATTCCGCCAGCTGGCCGGGCAGGCCCGGGTGAACCTCGCGCAGGCCTACGCGGGCCAGGTGCTCCTCGTGGTGAACACGGCCAGCAAGTGCGGCTTCACGCCGCAGTACGAAGGGCTCGAGGCGCTGCACCAGAAGTATTCGCCGCAGGGCTTCGCGGTGCTGGGATTCCCCTCGAACGACTTCATGGGCCAGGAGCCCGGCACCGAAGCCGAGATCCAGGAGTTCTGCACGCTGACCTACGGCGTGAAGTTCCCGATGTTCGAGAAGGTCGTGGTGCGCGGTGCGGAAGCCACGCCGTTCTATCGCGAACTCGCTGCGGCCACCGGTGACCAGCCCGGCTGGAACTTCCACAAGTACCTGATCGGCCGCGACGGCACGGTCGTGGCGAGCTTCGGCAGCCGCACCAAGCCGGACGCGCCTGAGCTCGTGGAAGCGATCGAGAAGGCGATCGCCGCGCCGAAGCCCTGAGGCTTCAGACGCGTCGCAGGACGGCTTCGATCATCCAGCCCAGCACGGGAATGTGGCGGAACAGGCCGTCCGCCGCATTCCAGTAGTCCTGGTGGTAGACGACGCGGCCTTCGGCGTCGAAACGAAGGTGCGAGAGGCCGATGCTTTCGGTGTCCTGGCCCTTCTTGAAGCGCTTGAAGCGGATCACCATGCGCCAGCGCAGCAGGTATTCGCCTTCGGGATTGCGCGTGCTGTCGATGATGTCGACGCGGCAGTGCTCGACGGCCTCGGCGCTTTCGCTCAGGTAATGCGCGAGAGCCTCGCGGCCCACCACGGTTTTCAGCGTGTCGTTGAACCAGATGTCCTCGGCATAGGTCGCGGGCAACAGGCGCTCGATGCGGTCGGCCGCGAAGCTGGAAAAGAACGCCGCGAAGGCATCGAGGGCGCGGGCTTCCGCGTCGCTGCCGGCTGCGGGAGGATGCGGATGGCGGCGTCGTGCCGCGTCTAGGGCTGAGAAGGTGTCCATGAGCGGATTGGAGCGCGAGGCGCGTCGGGAGTACATGACGGTACAGGACCTCTACCAGCCGCCGCTGCCGCGCAGCGCGGTGTGGTTGACCTGGTCGGGTTCGCTGCCGTTCCTCGTCGCGCTCGCGGCCTGGGCCGCCGGAGGCGTGCTGGGCGAGCCACGGGTCCTGGTCGTCGGCAGCAAGGCCTTCCTGATCTATTCGGCGGTAATCCTGAGTTTCCTCGGCGGCGTGCGCTGGGGGCGTGTCATGAGCGCGGGCGCCGGAACCCCAGGCTATGTCCTCGCGGTGCTGCCGAGCCTGTGGGCCTTTCCTGCCCTGTTCCTGCCGACGCTGTCGGCCTTGGCCGCGCTGGCCTTGGGGTTCGGCCTGGCCCTGTGGTTCGACACCCGGGCCGATGCCTTGCCGGCGACCCCGGGATTCCGCTGCCTGCGGCGGCGCATCTCGGCGGTCGTGATCGCGGCGCACGGCCTCGCCATGGGGCTGTGCTGGCATTTCGGTGGGGGGTTGGCGACGGCCTGAGCGGCGCATTGCCGAAGCCCGCCAGCGGGGCCACAATCGGCGGCCCGCCGCGTCCGTGGCGGTTCTGACTGATGGAGTCCGTTCCCCCATGTTGAACACCCGTTCCCTGGCCGCGAGCGCCCTGCTGGGCCTCTGCGTTTTCGCCGTGCCGGCCTTCGCCAACAACCCGGCTGCCGCCCCGGCCCCCTCCGAAGCCCCGGCCACGTTGCAGCTTCCCGCCATCGAGGGCCTGCGGACCGACAACGAGAAGATCAGCTACATGATCGGCCTGCAGATGGCCAACAGCCTGCAGCAGGTGAAGGACTACGTGGATCCGGCGACGCTGGCCAAGGCCATCCAGGCCGGGCTGTCGGGGCAGGGCCAGTTGATGACCGACGCGCAGGCGCAGGAAGTGGGCATGGCGTTCGGCCAGTACATGCAGCGCAAGCAGGCGGCGATGATCGCCGAACAGGGCGCGAAGAACCTCGCCGAGGGTGAAGCGTTCCTGGCCTCGAACAAGACCAAGGCTGGCGTGCGCACCACCGAAAGCGGCCTGCAGTACCAGGTGGTCCGTGCCGGTTCGGGCGCCCAGCCGACAGCCGCTGATACGGTGAAGGTTCACTACCGTGGCACGCTGCTCGACGGCAAGGAGTTCGACAGTTCCTACGCCCGCAACGAGCCGGCGACGTTCCCGCTGGCCGGCGTGATCCCGGGCTGGACGGAAGGCGTACAGCTGATGCCGGTGGGCTCGAAGTACGTGTTCTGGATCCCGGCCGCACTGGCCTACGGTCCGAACGGTGCGGGTCAGGACATTCCGCCGAATGCCACGCTGAAATTCGAGGTCGAACTGCTCGAGATCATCAAGCAGGACGCTGCACCGGCCCAGTAAGTCGCGCTGCAGTCGCTTCTTGGAAAGGGCCGCGGTTCACCGCGGCCCTTTTCGTTACGGGGGCCAGAGCCGCTGCGCCACTAGTCGAGATCATGGGCGTCGCATCGCCCGGCCACCGCATCGGCGGGCACGAGTGCCCAGGCACGTCGATTGGAAATCCCCACGTCGATGCTTCGCGAAACGTCGGCGCAATCGGGGATGGTGTCGGTGCGCGCGAGCACCCAGCGCGTCGCGGGCGCCTCGGACAGCCACGGCACCGCCGCGCGCCATTGCGCCTTGCCCGAGGCCTTGAAACCGAAGTCGGTGACCGGCCGATCCGCCTGCAAACGCATCTGCTCCGTCCACGCGACCAGCGCCAGCTCGGCGTCGGCGGGCAGGCGTTCGGCCACCGTCGTCATCACGGTGCGCCCGGAGCTGCTCGGATCGAGGGCGGGGCGGAGGACGAGCCCGTAGACGCCCCAGACCAGGGCGGTCAGGGCCAACAGGCCAGGGACGACGCGGCGCGTGTTCGCCACCAGCACCGCTCCGAGGCCCAGGAGCCCGGCCACGAGGAAGCCGATGAACACGGTCTGGACGTCGGCGTCGGCGATGCCGCGGGAACCCGTGAGGCGTTCCGACCACGCATCGGGTCCGAACAGGCCCGCCAGACCGACCACCGCCATCAGCGAACCCAGCACCACGCCGTAGCCGAACAGCGTGCGCCGGACGCCGGCGCGCTCGAGCAGGCTGGACAACAGCGGCGCGGCGGCCACGCACAGCACCGGCAAGGCCGGGAAGATGTAGACGCCGCGCTTGCCCGGGCTGGCAGAGAAGAACAGCAGGACCATGACGACCCAAGCCAGCAGGGTGAAGAGGACCGGGTCGCCCGCACGCAGGCGCCGCCACCACGCCGGCAGGAGCCATGGCAGCAGCAAGGCGCCCGGCAGCCACAGCGAAACGATGACTTCGCTGTAGTACCACCACGGCTTGATGTGGTGCCATGCGTTCAGGTAACGCTCGCCGGTCTGCTTGAAGAGCAACTCGGCGACGTAGGCCTTCAGTTCGGGATTCGGGTTGCGCAGCACTTCCACCGCCAGCGGGGCCAGCCACACGGCCGTGCCGGCCAGGAAGGCCGGCAGCACCAAGGACCAGCGCCAGCGCCACGGACTGCGCGGCGCCTCGGCCAACGGCAACGCACCGCGACGCTCCAGGATGAAGGCCGGCAGCAGCATCAGCAGGGGAAGGAAGCCGACGCCCTTGGTCACCGTGCCTAGGCCGGCGAGGAAGGCGCCGAACCACAGCCAGCGCGGGGAGTGGCCGAGGAACAGGTGCCGGCCCATCGCCCAGACCGCGCCCATGATCATGGCCACGACCACCATGTCGATCTGCGCGCGCTTCGCCTGCAAGCCAAACTGCAGGCACAGCGCGAGCGCCACCGAGGCCGCCATGCCGGCTTGCGGCCCCCAGAGGCGGCGCGCAAGGTCGTAGACCAGCCAGAGGGTCAGGACGCCAGCCAGCAGCGAGGGCAGCAGGAAGGCGATGCGGAGGTCACCGAACAGCGCGTAGGCGCTGGCCTGCAGCCACATGAAGACCGGAGGCTTCTCGGCGTAGATCTCGCTGCCCCGATGCGGCACCAGCCAGCGCCCGGTGTCCACCATGTCCTGCGCCATCATGGCGAAGCGGGGCTCGTCGGGTGGCGTGGGGTCGCGCAGGCCGATTCCCGCGCCAAGGACGAGGAAGGCCGCGAGCAGCCAGAGCAGCAGTCGGCGCTCAGGACTCAGCACGGGATTCCTCGCTGCCGGAGACACCGGTCTTGTCCCAGCCGCGGTGGCGGATGTCGAGCCACAGGCTGTAGCAGGCCGTGAAGGTCGGGAAGAGGTTCTGCAAGACGCCGACGGAATCGCGCTTGCTGGAGAACAGGAAGTAGGACAGCACCATCAGGCTGCCGAGGATGCTCATGTACCAGAACAGGCGCGGAATGACCGGCTTGCCGGCGCGGCGGCTGGCGATGAACTGCACCACCCAACGCCCGCCGAACATCAGGGCGCCGACGTAGCCGATCAGCTTCCACGGCGTGACGTGGATGCCCGTCCAGTCGAGCCAGAGGATTTCCTGGTTCATGCGCGCTTCGACTCCACGGCCGGGAATTCCTTGACCGCCGTGCGCTTGGCGCGGCGGATGAGCCAGGTCACGCCGCGCAGGTCGGCGAAGGCCACCATCAAGCGGCCGAAGTTCGTGTACTTCGAGGCCCCGGCCCCGCGCTCGCGGTGGTTCACCGGCACGCTGACCGTCTTCCAGCCGGCGCGCTGGAACAAGGCCGGCAGGTAGCGGTGCATGTGGTCGAAGTAGGGCAGGTCGAGGAAGGCGTCGCGCTCGAACAGCTTCAGGCCGCAGCCGGTGTCCGGCGTGGCATCGCGCAGCAGGCGGGCGCGCACGGCGTTCGCGACGCGCGAGCTGATGCGCTTGCCGGCGTTGTCGCGGCGCGTGGTGCGCCAGCCGGCGAAGCACTTGGTCTCGGCGTCGGAAATCGTCCGGGTGGCGAGCAACAGGCGGATGTCGGCCGGGTCGTTCTGGCCGTCGCCGTCCAGCGTGGCGATCCACGGGCCCCGGGCGGCCTTGATGCCGTTGCGGATGGCCGTGCTCTGGCCGCTCTGCAGGGCGTGGGAAAGCACCCGCAGTTCCGGATGGCGCTGCTGGGCCTGACGCAGCTCGTCCAGCGTGCCGTCCTTCGACGCGTCGTCCACGAAGACCATTTCGAAGGCGAGTCGCCCGCGCAGGGCCTCGGCGACTTCGTCGACCAGCCGGCCCACGTTGCCTTGTTCGTTGAAGGCGGGGACGACGACGGAAAGCTCGATCATCAGCGGGACTCGTGCAGGGACGCTTCGGGACGGGCCGGTATTCTACGCCCCGCCGGAGGCGGGCTCGCCCCGCATGCCGGAGGGTGGGAAGCGTCATCGCGGGGGGGTAGAGTCCGCGCCGGAGTCCCTGCCGCCGGCCAGGGCCAGCAATGGAGCAGGGCATGCGGGTCAGCGTGTTTGGTACGGGGTACGTGGGGTTGGTGACCGGGGCCTGCTTGGCCGAAGTCGGCCACCAGGTCGTCTGCGTCGATATCGATGCGGCCAAGGTCGAAGGCCTCAAGCAGGGCCAGATCCCGATTTTCGAGCCGGGCCTCGACGAGCTGGTTCGTACCAACCATCGCGCCGGCCGCCTCGATTTCACGACGGATGCGGCACCGGCCATCGGCCATGCCCGCATCGTCTTCATCGCCGTCGGCACGCCGCCGGACGAGGACGGCAGCGCCGATCTGCGCCACGTGCTCGCCGTGGCCCGCACGCTGGGCCGACACATCGCCCAGCCGACGATCATCGTCAACAAGAGCACGGTGCCGGTGGGCACCGCCGATCGCGTGCGCGAGGTGGTGGCCGCCGAGCTCGCCGCGCGTGGTGCCGAGGTCGAGTTCCATGTCGTCTCGAACCCGGAGTTCCTGAAAGAGGGCGCGGCGGTTGCCGATTGCCTGCGGCCGGACCGGATCATCCTGGGCAGCCGTGACGCCGGCGCCATCGAGAAGATGAAGCGGCTGTACGCGCCCTTCAATCGCAACCATGAGCGCGTCATCGTGATGGACGAGCGTTCCGCGGAGCTCACCAAGTACGCCGCGAACGCGATGCTGGCGACCAAGATCAGCTTCATGAACGAGATGGCCAATATCGCCGAACGCGTCGGCGCCGACATCGAGGCGGTCCGCCACGGCATCGGCAGCGACCCGCGCATCGGCTGGCATTTCATCTATCCCGGCGCCGGCTACGGCGGCAGTTGCTTCCCGAAGGACGTGCAGGCGCTGGAGCGCACGGCGCGCCAGCACGGCTACGACGCGCGCATCCTCGAGGCGGTGGAAGGCGTCAACGACCGCCAGAAGGGCAAGCTGTTCGAGCTGATCTCGCGGCATTTCGGCGGGGAAGTGCGCGGCAAAACCTTCGCGGTCTGGGGCCTCGCCTTCAAGCCGAACACCGACGACATGCGCGAGGCCTCCAGCCGGACCCTGCTGCAGCAGCTCTGGGAGGCCGGCGCGCGGGTGCAGGCGCACGACCCCGAGGCGATGGACGAGGCGCGGCGGATCTTCGGCGAGCGCGCGGACCTGGTGCTCTGCGACACGCCCACGGCAGCCCTCGCAGGCGCCGACGCGTTGGTCGTGGTGACCGAGTGGAAGGCCTTCTGGAGCCCGGACTTCGACGCTTTGAGGCACACTTTGCGGGCCGGCGTCGTGTTCGACGGCCGGAACGTCTACGACCCGAAGGAAGTGGAAGAAGCAGGCCTCGCGTACTACGGCATCGGCCGGGGGCGCAGCCTCCTCGCCCCTAAGCCGAATGCCCAGCCCTGACCGCGACACGACCGCCGACCGGCGGCTCACCGAACTCGAAACCCGCCTGGCCTTCCAGGAGCATGCGATGCAGGAGCTTTCCGAAGCCCTCGCCGATGCACGCATCGAAGGCCAGAAGAACCGCGAGCTGCTGACCCGCGTGCTCGACGACCTCAAGCAACTGCGCCGTGCGCTGATGGCCGACCCGGCCAGCGAGCCGCCGCCGCCGCATTACTGATCCGCCATGAGTGACAGCCTGAAAGACCAGCTGCTTGGCCTCGGTTTCAAACCGGCGCCGAAGCCCGAGCGCAAACCCGAGCGCAAGCCCGACGCCAAGCGCGCTCCCCGCCCCCAGGGCGGGGAGCGCCGGCGCGAAGGCAAGCCCGGTGGCGGCAAGCCGCGGACGCAGGAGGAGATCGATCTCGGCAAGGCCTACGCGCTTCGCGCGGAGACCGAGAAGCGCGAGCGCATGGCCGCCGAACAGGCCAAGCAGGAGGCCGCGCGCGTGCGTCGCGAGGCGAAGGCCAAGCTGGATGCCTTCCTCGTCGGCAAGGCGCTCAACGATGCCGCCGCCGAGCACGCGCGGCATTTCCCCTATGGCGGCAAGATCAAGCGCATCCACGTGACGCCCGACCAGCTGAAGGCACTCAACGCCGGCGACCTGGGCGTGGTGCAGAGCAACGGTCGCTACCTGTTGGTGACCGCGGCCGTGCTGGCCGAGGCGAAGGCGATCTTCGCGGACGCCATTGCGCTGGAAGTCGATCCGAATGCGCCTCCGGGCAGCGACGAGTACGCCGATCCGCAATACCAGGTGCCGGACGACCTGGTGTGGTGACGCCTCGCCGCTCATGGTTGGCGTCGATGTCCGCCGGCCTTGGCGTCCTTTCCGTCCTGGGCGTGCTGTGCTTCCACTTCCCTGAGTTGCTGACCAGCCGCGATTTCCGCGCGACCTACAGCGAGGCGTTCGCCCGCCACCTCCTGCTGGCGGGGATCGTCGCGGCCTTCGTCCTGGGCACGCTGTCGATCCTGCGCGGCCGGGCGCGGCGCGTCGCCCTGGTCGGGGTCTGCAGCGCCGCGCTGGCGTCCTTGCTCGGTGGCGCCTCCGTCCAGTTCGATCCGATCGTGCAGACGCCGTACTCGCTGGGTCTCGACTGGTTCGTGATTTCGCTGTTCTTCTCGACCATTGTGTTCGTGCCGATCGAGCGCCTGCTCGCGGTGCGGCCCATGTCGCCGCTGCGGCCGGGCTGGCGCACCGACCTCGCGTACTACTTCATCAGCCACGTGGCCGCGCAGTTCCTGCTCATCGCGGCGACGGCCTCGACCACGGCGATGGACGCGCTGGTCGCCAACGACGGCGTCAAGGCGGCCGTGCAATCCCTGCCGGTGTGGGCGCAGTTCCTGGCCGCCGTGTTCCTCGCCGACCTCGCGCAGGCGCTGTTGCACCGCGCCTACCACCGCATTCCCTTGCTGTGGCGCTTCCATGCCGTGCATCACTCCAGCCGCCACATGGACTGGCTCGCCGGTTCGCGCACCCACATCGTCGAAGTGCTTCTGACCCGCACCGCCGTGCTGACGCCGCTGGTGCTGGCCGGCTTCTCGGCCGAGGCCCTGAATGCCTACGTGATCCTCGTCGGCCTGCAGGCGGTGTTGGCGCACGCCAACCTGCGCATCGACTTCGGCTGGCTGGAGTACGTGCTCGTGACGCCGCGCTACCACCATTGGCACCATGTGCGCGACCCGGCGTGGGTGGACCGCAACTACGCCATCCACCTGCCCGTGGTCGACCTGCTGATGGGCACGTTCAAGCGGGCGCCGCGCGGCGAGTGGCCGGCGGAATACGGCGTGCTGAAGCTGGAAACGGTGCCGAGCGGAGTGCTGGCGCAGACGGCGATGCCGCTGCGCGCGTTGCGTTCGCATGCGGACTACGTCGGCAAGCCCGGGGTGGGCGGCGCCCCGCCGCTGGGTTGATCGCTGAAAGGGCAGAGGAGGGCAGGCATGGCCGACGCCATCATGTTCTGGGCCATCCCGGCGTTTTTCGTGCTGATCGGCATCGAGCTCGTCGCGGAGAGGGTCATGGGACGAGCGGTGTACCGGGCCAACGACGCCATCGCCAGCCTGTCGCTCGGCGTGATGTCACAGGTGGCCGGCGTGTTCACCAAGGCGCTGACGGTCGGCATCTATGCCTTCGTCGTAGGGCAGGTGGCCCTGTTCGAATTGCCGGCCTCGAGCCCCTGGGTCTGGATCGCAGGCCTCGTGCTCTACGACTTCTGCTACTACTGGCTGCACCGTGCCGGCCACGAGGTGAACCTGCTCTGGGCGGCGCACGTGGTGCACCACCAGAGCGAGCGCTACAACCTCACCACCGCGCTGCGGCAAACCAGCAGCGGTGCCCTTTTCGGCTGGGTGTTCTACCTCCCCATGGCCGTGCTGGGTTTCCCCGTCGAGGTGTTCGCGGTGGTGGCGGTGATCGACCTGCTCTACCAGTTCTGGATCCACACCGAGCTGGTGCCGAAGCTGGGCTGGTTCGACCGCGTGTTCGCCTCGCCCTCGAACCATCGCGCCCACCATGCGGTGAACGATCGCTACCTCGACAAGAACTACGGCGGCCTGTTCATCCTGTGGGACCGGCTTTTCGGCACCTTCGTCGAGGAGGACGAGGCCGATCCGGTCGTCTACGGCACGCGAGCACCGCTGCGCAGCTTCAACCCGCTGTGGGCCAACCTCGAGGTGTACGCGGCGCTCTGGCGAGACACCGGCCGCACGGCCCGATGGCGCGACCGCCTGCGGCTCTGGTTCGGCAAGCCGGGCTGGCGTCCCGCCGAGCTGGCGCATCTCGATCCGAAGCCGGCGTTCGACATCGGCCGAGCGGAGTACGACCCTCCGGTGTCGCGCGCGCGTACGGTTTACGTGGCCGCGAACTTCGCCCTGCTGCTGGTGCCGGCGGTGCATTTCCTCACCAGCGCCCGGGCCCTGCCGGGCTGGCAGGCCGGAGCGTATGCCCTGGGCCTCGTGGGCAGTCTCGTCGTGCTGGGCGCATTGCTGGAGGGCAAGCCCTGGGCGCGGCCCCTGGAAGCACTGCGTTGGGCGCTGGTCGCCGCGGGATTCATCGCGGCGCTGTTTTGACGCGGCGCCTCGGGCTCAGGCGGAGATCGACGCGAGCAGAGATTTCCCCACCTCGCGATAGCGGCGCAACCGGGTCTTGCGCCCGGGCTGGGGCTCGCGGAGCAATTGCCACGCCGTGTGTGGAAGTTCGGCGCGGGCGATGTCGTGGGGCGTGAGGTTCTTCCCGTCGATGTGCGGCCGGAAGCGCAGGTCCACCGCCTCGAAGCAATGCTGGACCATTGCGGAACAGTAGAGCGCGCCTTCGGAGGCGAGCAGGTTGCGGCGTCGGCGCAGCGAGGACGACGGTAGCGCGAACAGCGTGCCGAGGATCTCCTTGAGGGAGTAATGCGACGCCCCGGCCACGAGGTCGAGGGCGTGGCACAAAACGCGCCGCGTGGCGTCGGCATCCAGCCCGAAGTCGAGCACGGCGAGGTTCGGGAAGGCCTCGTCGTCGAAGTAGCGCGCCAGTCGGTTTTCCTGCGCCCCGAGGCGGAGGTTGCGCGAGCGCAGGTCGAGGTCGGATTCGATCACCCAGTGATGGCCGTCGGCGCGCTCGCCGGTGAACAGGAACGCGTGCGACCACGGGCTGCGATGGCCGTCCTCGGTGACGAAGCCTTGCGCGCGGCGGATCGCCATGGTGACGGCATCGGAGCCGCCGCACAGCCCGATGCGCCCTGGGGCGGCGTAGCGGGAGAGGAACTCGGCGTTGCCGAGGCCGTCGAGACGGATGACGTGGGGGGCGCTGTCGTGCATGGGGCGCGAGCTTAGCGGCGTGGGGCATCGATCGCAGCCCCATCGTCGAGGTGTTGGAGCAACAGGGCGGCGAGGCTCGCAAGGTCCTGCGCGTTGTGCTCGCCGACACGCCGGAGCAGGGCGGCATCGCCGCCGCGCAGGAACGCCAGCCATGCGGCAGGCGCTTCGCTGCCGGGCAGGTCGTCTTCGCGGAGCACGCCCAGCCAGTGCCGTTCCACCGTGGCGAGGCGGCAGTCGGGCAGGGCGTGCCGCAGCCGGCGGCGCGTGGGGTGCAGCAAGTCGAGGTGCGGAAAGCGCGAGAGCGGGTCGGGGATGCGCGAGAGGCGCAATCGCGTGCCCAACAACGGGCGGTCGTAACTCTTGCCGTTGTAGCTCACGAGCACGGCGTCGTCGCCCAGGGCATCGAGCACGGCCCGAAGCATCGCGGCCTCGGCGGCCATCGTGGCCGTGGTGAACTGCGTGATCGCGAGACCCGCAGGGGTGAAGCGTGCGATGCCGACCATGAAGGCGCGCGTGCCAGCGCCTCCGGCGAGGCCGGTGGTTTCGGTATCAAAGAACGCCAAGCGCGAGGCGTCGACGCTTTCGGGCAACGGTACGGTGCCCCGCCGACGCGCGGTCGGCGAGGCCGTCGCGAGGTCGCCGAGCTCGATCCGCGTCGGTGCCAGAGGCCGCGCGCGCAGCGTGTCGTGCCGCCACAGGCCGGGCGCGATCTCGTCGCCCCGGAGTGTGCGGTCGACAGGCAAGGCGGTGAGCGGCGTGGCCGCTGCGAGCCTCCGCGGCCCGCGTTCGCGCAGGCGGCGCAGGGCGTCGAGGACGTCCTGCCAGTCGTCGGTGCGCGATGGTGCGCGCGCAGCGGGCCCTTGCCGCTGCTGCCGCAGCCAGTCGAGGGCCTGGCTCATGCGGCCTCGAACAACGTGAGCAGGCGCTGCGCCGCGCGTTTCGGCGTCTCGGTTTCGTCCTTCACCGGCGGCGCCACCGGCCCGACGCAGGCCGGGCAACCGCGCGTGCAGGGGCAGGCCGACACGAGGCCGCGGGCGCGCTTCGCCAGCTCCGCGCGACGCTCGTACAGGGGCTGCGACAGGCCGATGCCGCCGGGGTAGGCGTCGTACAGGTACAGCGCCGGATGGAAGCGGCCATCCGGATGCGCGTCGTCGACGCACTTTTGCAGGTCGCGACCTTCGGCCATGACGGCCAGTTGGGCGACGCAGTGCAGCGCATGGCCCGCGCCGTGGAATGCGGCGAGGGCCTGTTCGCGCGTCGGCCACGCGGCCTCCAGGACGGCCGGTGGCAACTGCCACCAGGTCGCGGTGGTCTGCAGCTCCTGGTCCGGCAACTGCACCGGGCCGTAGCCGATGTTCTCGTGCGTGTGGAAGCGGATCTTCTTGTAGCCCGACACGCGGCGCACCACGTGGACCTCGCCGGTCTCGCACTGGCCGGCGCCCAGCGGCGAGGCGTCGAAGCGTGCCAGCACCTTGAGCTTGGCGTGGTCGATGGCGTCGGTGTAGTAGTCGACGAAGGTGCGGCGCACGTAGGCCTTGCGGCCGGGCCAATCGAGGCGCTCCACCTGGTAGGGCACCGACTGCACCATGTGGATGGCGCCTTCGTACAAGGTGAGTGCCGCGGCCGTGTAGTCGACCTCGGCGATGATCGTCTGGCGGCCGTCCGTGCGGTCCACGACGACGAAGTTGCCGTCGGCCACGCTGCGCAGGTTCACGGCATTGGCGGGGTAGCTGTCGGCGATCCACTCCCAACGCTCGCCCTCGCGGTGCACCACGGCGTCCTCGGCCAGCAGGTCGAGGAAGCCGTCGACCGCCACGGGCCCGAAACGCTCGCCGGCACTGAAGGGCAATTCGAAGGCCGCGCAACGGACGTGGTCGAGCAGCACCAAGGGTTGGTCGGCGTGGATCCGCGCATGCTCGGGGTTGGCGCCGAAGAAGTACTCCGGATGCTGCACGACGTACTGGTCGATCGCCTCGCTGCTGGCGACCAACACCCCCACCGAGGCCTGCTGGCGTCGGCCGGCGCGGCCGAAGCGCTGCCACGTCGCGGCCACCGAACCCGGCCAACCGTTCAACACGACCACGTCGAGGGCGCCGATATCGACCCCCAGTTCCAGCGCCGAGGTACTGACGATGCCTTCGACCTTCCCGGCACGCATGGCTACTTCCGTCTCGCGCCGCTCGTTCGGCAGGTAGCCGCCGCGGTAGGCGCGGATGCGGGCCGGGCCGCGGGGCTCTCGGTCGAAGACCTCCTTGAGGTACTTGGTGATGACTTCCACCTGCGTGCGCGAGCCGCAGAACACCAAGGTCTTGAGCGACGCCTTGATGGCGATGCGGGCGATGCGCACCGACTGCGAACGCGCGGAGGCGCGCAGGCCGAGGTCCGGGTTCACGACAGGCGGGTTCCAGAGCAGCAGGAACTTCTCCCCGGTCGGTGCGCCGCTCTCGGTGATGGCGTGCACCGGGGCTTCGATGAGGCCTTCGGCGTGCTCGACGGCATTGCCGATCGTCGCGGAGCACAGGATGAACTGCGGGTCGCTGCCGTAGAACGCGCACAGCCGCTTCAGCCGGCGGATCACGTTGGCGACATGGCTGCCGAACACGCCGCGGTAGCCGTGGATCTCGTCGATGACGACGTAGCGCAGGTTCTCGAACAGGGCGGCCCACTTCGTGTGGTGCGGCAGGATGCCCTGGTGGAGCATGTCGGGGTTGGTGACCACCACGTCGCCACCCGCGCGGATGGCTTGGCGTGCATCGCCGGGCGTGTCGCCGTCGAAGGTCGCTGCGCGAACGCCGAGCCCGCCCGCGGCCGAAAGTTCGATCAGCTCCGCCACCTGGTCCTGCGCCAAGGCCTTGGTCGGGAACAGGAACAGGGATTTTCCGCCATGGCGCGCCGCGGCCAGCACGGGCAGCAGGTAGCACAAGGATTTCCCCGAGGCCGTCGGCGTGGCCAAGAGGAGATTCTCGCCGTCGCCCGCGGCGCGCCAGGCTTCGGCCTGGTGGGCGTAGAGGCGTTGGATGCCTCGGCCGCGTAGGGCGTCCACCAGCCCACCGGGCAGGTCCGGTGGAAACTCGACGTACTGGCCCTCCTTAGCCGGTAAGCGGCGCAGCGCCGTGATGCGATCGGTGTACTTCCGGCCAAGGCGCTGTACCCATTGGCCGCCGTCCACTCGTGTGGCGGTCAGGGCGCGGGGATGGGGCGGCGGCGAACCTTCGATGTCGTCGGCGCGGCCGGTCGGGGTTTCGGGACGAACGACAGCGTTCATGGGGGCTCCGGTCGGGCAAGCCCTGTTGTCGCGTGGGCCCGTCTCATGGTTTGCGACACCCGGAAGAACGACGGGGCCCGAAGGCCCCGTCGTGGGTGGTCGGCGGTGACCCCGCGCGGCCGGGGCCTCGATCAGCCCTCGTTGTCGGCTTCGGCCGCAGTCCCGCGCTTGTCGCCATTGGCGAGGAACCCGCGGTTCCGCAGCAGCGGCTCGACCACCGGCTCGCGGCCGCGGAAGGCCACGTAGGCGGCCATCGGGTCGCGCAGGTTGCCGGCCGAGAACACGTAACGCTTCAGGCGCGCGGCGACCTCGGGGTTGAACAGGTCACCCGTCTCCGAGAAGGCATCGAAGCCGTCCGAGTCCAACACTTCCGACCAAAGGTAGCTGTAGTACCCGGCCGAATAGCCGCCCGCGAAGATGTGGGCGAAATGCGGGCTGCGATGCCGCATCGGGATCTCGGGGATGGCCCCGATGCGCTCCAGCGCCTGCGCCTCGAAGGCTGCGACGTCGATGCCCTTGGCCTGCTCGGCGGTGAGCGCGTGGAAGTCCATGTCGACGAAGCCCGAGGACAGGAATTCGACCGTGGCGAAGCCCTGGTTGAACTGCCGCGAGGCGATCAGGCGCTGCTGCAGTTCCACCGGCATCGACGCACCGGTGGTCTTGTGGGTCGCGAACTTGTTGAGGAAGTGCGGCGTGAGCACGTAGTGCTCGAGGATCTGCGCCGGGAACTCGACGAAGTCGCGCGATACCGCGGTGCCGGCGAGGCTCGGGTAGTTCACGTCGGACATCAGGCCATGCAGGCCGTGGCCCATCTCGTGGAACAGGGTGATGGCGTCATCCAGCGAAATGGTGGCGATCTCGCCTTCGGGCGCCGCCGGGATGTTCATCACGTTGACGATGTGCGGCGTGACCGCGCCGTCGAACTTCTCCTGCGCGCGATAGCTGCTCATCCACGCGCCACCCGACTTGCCTTGGCGTGCGAAATAGTCGCCGTAGAACAGGCCGACGTGCTGGCCCGCGGCGTCCTTCACTTCCCACACCCGCACGCTGGGGTGGTAGACCGGGATGTCCTTGCGTTCGGTGAATTCGAGCCCGAACAGGCGCTTGGCGAGGTAGAACTGCGCGGCGATGAACTGCTCGAGCTGGAAGTAAGGGCGAATCTCGTCCTGCGAGATGTCGAAGCGCGCCTTGCGGACCTGCTCGGCGTAGTAGCGCCAGTCCCAGCCCTGCAAGGCGTAATCGCCGCCCTCGCGGGCGATCAGGGCCTGCATGTCGGCGCGCTCTTCCTTGGCGCGGGCCAGTGCCGGCTCCCAGACGCGGCGCATCAGCTCCAGCGCCGCCTCGGGGGTCTTGGCCATGGTGTCGTCGAGGGTGAACTCGGCATGCGAGTCGTAGCCCATGATCTGCGCGCGCTCGGCGCGCAGCGCGACGATCTCGGCGATCAGGCCCTTGTTGTCCTCGCCGTCGTCGTTGTCACCGCGGAGGATCCAAGCGCGCCACGCCTGCTCCCGAAGGGCGCGGTCCTCGGCGAAGGTGAGGAAGGGCTCGACGCTGGGGCGCTGCAGGGTGATGGCGAACTTGCCTTCCTGCCCACGGGTCTTGGCTTCGGCAGCGGCGGCGGCCTTGAGCGGCGCCGGGACGCCGGCCATCTGCGCTTCATCGAGGAAAAGCGCCCACTCGTCGGTGTCCTTCATGAGGTTCTGCTGGAACTGCGACGAGAGGGTGGCCAGGCGTTCGCCGATGGCTGCCACCCGGGCGCGCTGCGCCTCGTCGAGCGCCGCGCCGGCGCGGGTGAACTGCCGGTGGTAACGCTCGACGAGCCGGACCTGCTCGGCGTTCAGGCCTGCGGCGGCACGGTTGCCGTACACCGCCTGCACGCGCTCGAACAGCGTCGGGTCGAGCAGGATGCGGTTCTGGTGCGCGGCGATCCGAGGCGCCATCTGGGTCTGGATGGCGCGGATGGCGTCGCTGCTGTTGGCCGACGTCATGTTGAAGAAGACCTGGGAGACGCGGTCGAGGTCGCGCCCGGAGCGCTCCATCGCGGCGATGGTGTTTTCGAAACTGGGGGCGGCCGGGTTCGTGGCGATGGCCTCGATTTCCGCGAGGTTGCTGGCCATGGCCGCTTCGAAGGCCGGCACGAAGTGCCCGGGCAGGATGCGGTCGAAGGGTACCGCCCCGAACGGGGTGGCCCATTCGGCCTGCAGGAACGGGTTGGCCTGCAGGTCGCCGGCTTCATGGGCACTGTCGCGGGTCGCTGCGGGCGCGCTCGCCGGCACGGAGAGCAGGAGGGCGGCCGCGAGGGCGGCCACGAGGGTCGTCTTGGTCATGGACGGCATCGAAGGGCAATGGAAGATCGCAACAGTGCGACTGCGAATTCGTAACACTTGCATCGCCTTTGGGGCGTGATCGCCCCGTCGACCCATCCGGCCCGCAATCAGGGCGCGTTTGACGTGGATCAGATGGAAACGCCGCGGGAGGGGCTGTACTGGGTCCACAAACTCGGGGGGAGCAGTCATGAGCGAAGTCGGAGCGGCGAACCGGGCGACGTTGCCGTTGACGCGGGAGGCCCTCAAGGCGCGCCCCGTGACGGGGGTGGAAGTCGAGTTCCGCGACGGCGAGACCATCGTGTCGTCAACGGATCCGCAGGGGCGGATCACGTACGTCAATGGCTATTTCATCGAGATCAGCGGCTATGCCGAGGCCGAACTCGTCGGCCAGCCCCACCACATCATCCGTCACCCGGACATGCCGGCCGCCGCGTTTGCGGACATGTGGGCCACGCTGAAGAAGGGCCGTCCTTGGATCGGGATGGTCAAGAACCGCTGCAAGAACGGCGACCACTACTGGGTGGAGGCGAATGTCGCGCCCATCTATGACGCCCAAGGCCAACTCGAAGGCTATGTTTCGGTGCGGCGGAAGCCGGCGCGGCCGCAGGTGGCCGAGGCAGAACGCCTGTATCGCGACATCCGCGAGGGCCGGCTGGCGCGCTTCGAGATCGAGAACGGCGTGGTGCACCCGCCCAGCCTCGCCCGGGCGTTCAATCCCTTGTGGCGGTTGTCGCTGACCTTCCGGTTGTTCCTGCTGGCCCTGTTCGGCGTCGGGGCTGCAGGTGCACTGCTGGCGCTGCAGGCTAAGGGGGCGTCGTTGGCTACCTTGGTCGGCCTGTGGCTGGCGAGCGGCGCTTTCGCCACGTATTCGGCCTGGTGGCTTTCCAAGGACGTCGTCGGCCGGTTGGCGCGGGCCAAGGCGCTGTTCCACGAGATCGCCGCAGAGAAGCACGACGGTGCCGTGGACATCTCGCGGGCCGACGAGGTGGGTGCCGTGCTGCTCGGCCTGAAATCCCTGCAGGTGCGCCTCGAGTTCAGCACGCAACGACTGCGCCGCGAGGCGGCGGCCTCGTCGCGCATCAACCAGGCGCTGGACATGGCGGCGACCAACATCATGGTCGCCGACCGCCGCTTCAGCATCGTGTTCGCCAACCGGGCCGTCCTCGACACCTTCCGCCGCCACGAGGCCCGCATCGCCTCGGTGATCCCCGGCTTCACCGCTGATTCGATCGTCGGTTCGTCCATCGATCGCTTCCACAAGGACCCGGCACGCCAACGCGCCATGCTCGCCGGGATGAAGGCCCCGCACCGGGGGCAGGTGGTGATCTCGGGGCTGATCTTTGATCTCGTTGTCACGCCGGCCTTCGGGCATGCCGGACTGTTGATCGGCTACGTCGTCGAGTGGAAGGACCGCACCGAGGAGATCGCCATCGAACGCGAAGTGCAGGACGTGGTCGAGGCGGCGAGCCGTGGCGAGCTCGGGCATCGCATCGACATCGCCAGCAAGGCGGGCTACGTCCGGCAGCTCGGCGAGGGCATCAACCGCGTGCTCGGCATCTTCGAGGACATCACCGCCAAGCTGCAGACCTTCATGGCCAGCCTCGCCCATGGCGACCTGCGCGTGCGCATGGAAGAACGCTACGAGGGGGCGTTCGGCCGCATGGCGGCGGACGCCAACCGCACGGTCGAGGAACTCGCGGACATCGTCGGCCGCATCCAGGAAGCCGTCGGGGTGTTCCGCACCGTGTCGTCGGAACTCGCGGCGGGCAACAGCGACCTGCAGACGCGCACCGAGCAGCAAGCCGCCAGCCTCGAGGAAACCGCATCGTCGATGGAGGAACTGACCGCGACGGTGCAGCAGAACGCGGAAAACGCGCGCACGGCGAGGAAGCTCTCGGAGGGCGTGGGGCGCATCGCCCAGGAAGGCAGCCATGTCGCCGGGGAAGCGGTCGATGCGATGGCGCAGGTGGCCGAGGCCTCCCGGAAGATCGAAGACATCATCACCGTGATGGATGGCATCGCGTTCCAGACCAATATCCTGGCGCTGAATGCCGCGGTGGAAGCGGCGCGCGCCGGCGAACAGGGGCGCGGGTTCGCCGTGGTGGCCTCGGAGGTGCGCGCGCTGGCGCAGCGCAGTGCGGCCTCGGCCAAGGAAATCAAATCCCTGATCGCGCATTCGGTCGAGGCGGTGCGCGGCGGCTCGGACAAGGTCGCCCAAGCCGGGGCCTCGATCCGCTCGCTCGTCGTCGAAGTCGAGAAGATGGGCCAACTGGTCGCCGAGATCAGCGCCGCCAGCGAAGAGCAGGCGCAGGGCATTGTCACGGTGAACCAGACCGTCAGCCAGCTCGATACCGCGACCCAGCAGAACGCCGCCCTGGTGGAGGAGGCGAGCGCTTCGGCCCGCGCCCTCGAAGACCAGAGCAACCAGCTGGGTGATGCCGCGGCGAGCTTCCGCTTGCGATGAAGCCGGCGACCCGGGGTCAGTCCGGGTCGTAGTCGAGGTTGGGCGCCAGCCAGCGCTCGGCCTGCTCGAGCGGGATGCCCTTTCGTTTCGCATAGTCGGCCACCTGCTCGCGCGAGAGGCGGCCGACGACGAAGTACTGGCTGTCCGGGTGGCTGAAGTACAGGCCGCTCACCGCCGACGCCGGATACATCGCGAAGTTCTCGGTCAGCGAGAGCCCGATGCGGTCTTCCGCCTGCAGCAGGTCGAAGATCGTCCGCTTCTCGCTGTGTTCGGGGCAGGCCGGGTAGCCCGGTGCGGGGCGGATGCCGCGGTAGTCCTCGCGGATGAAGGCCTCGTTGTCGAAGGCCTCCTCGGCGGCATAGCCCCAGAGCCGGGTGCGCACCTCGCGGTGCAGCCATTCGGCGCAAGCCTCGGCGAAACGGTCGGCCAGCGCCTTCAGCAGGATGGCGTTGTAGTCGTCGTTGGCGGCCTCGAAGCGCGCGACGTGGGGCTCGATGCCGATGCCGGCGTTGACGGCGAAGGCACCGACCCAGTCGCCGCGTCCGGCCGGCGCGACGAAGTCGGCAAGGGCCAGGTTCGGCCGCGTGTCGGGCTTGTCGGCCTGCTGGCGAAGGGTGTGGAGCGTGGCGAGGCGCTGCGTGGGCTGCGCCGGATCGAACACGGCGATGTCATCGCCCTCCTGGGCGGCAGGCCACAAGCCGGCGACTGCCTTGGCGGTCAGCCAGTTCTCGCGGATGACGGTGTCGAGCATGGCCTGTGCATCGCGCCAGAGCTCTCGGGCCTGTGCGCCGACCACCGCATCGTCCAGGATCTGCGGGTAACGCCCCGCCAGCTCCCAAGTCTGGAAGAAGGGCGTCCAGTCGATGAACTCGCGCAGCGTGGCCAGCGGGACGTCCTCGAACACCGTCACGCCGGGGGCCTTCGGCGGCGGCGGGGTGTAGGGCGACCAATCCGGTGCGAAGCGCTTCGCCCGGGCGCGCTCGAGCGGCATCAGCGGCTTGGCATCGCCCCGGTTGGCGTGGCGACGACGCACCTCGTCGTAGTCGGCCACGATGCCCGCCATGAAGGACTCGCGCAGGTCCTTCGAGAGCAGGCTCTGCGCCACGCCGACGGCGCGCGAGGCGTCCTTCACCCAGACCACCGGCTCGGCGTAATGCGGGTCGATCTTGAGCGCGGTGTGCGCGCGGCTGGTGGTGGCGCCGCCGATCATCAGCGGCACCGTGAAGCCTTGGCGCTTCATCTCCTTGGCGACGTGGCTCATCTCCTCCAGCGAGGGCGTGATCAGGCCGGAGAGTCCGATCAGGTCGACGTTCTCCTCTTTCGCGCGATCGAGGATCGTCTGCGCCGGCACCATCACGCCGAGGTCGATCACGTCGAAGTTGTTGCAGCCGAGCACGACGCCGACGATGTTCTTGCCGATGTCGTGGACGTCGCCCTTCACCGTGGCCATCAGGATCTTCCCGCGCTGCTTGGCATCGCCGCCCGCGGCGGCCTTTTCGGCCTCGAGGTAGGGCAGCAGCACGGCCACGGCCTTCTTCATCACGCGGGCCGACTTCACCACCTGCGGCAGGAACATCTTGCCGGCGCCGAACAGGTCACCCACCACGTTCATGCCGGCCATCAGCGGGCCTTCGATGACGTCGAGGGGGCGGCCCAGGGCCTGGCGGGCCTCCTCGGTATCGCCTTCGATGTAGGCGTCGATGCCGTGCACCAGCGCGTGCTTGAGGCGCTCCACCACCGGCAGCTCGCGCCACGCGGCATCCTCGACCTTGGCCTCGCCCTTCTTGCCCTTGTAGCGATCGGCGATGGCGAGCAGGCGTTCGGTGGCGTCGGGGCGGCGGTTGAGCACCACGTCCTCGACACGCTCGCGGAGATCCGCATCGAGGTCATCCACCAGCGCCAGGGCGCCGGCATTGACGATGCCGAAATCCATCCCCGCGCGGATGGCGTGGTACAGGAACACGGCGTGGATGGCTTCGCGGACGTGGTTGTTGCCACGGAAGGCGAAGCTGACGTTCGACACGCCGCCCGACACGTGGGCGAGCGGGAAGCGCGTCTTGATCTCCCGCGCCGCCTCGATGAACGCCACGGCGTAGCCGTCGTGCTCCTCGATGCCGGTGGCGATGGCGAAGATGTTGGGGTCGAAGACGATGTCCTCGGGCGGAATGCCCGCACGCTCCGTCAACAGCGCGTAGGCCCGCGAACAGATCTCGACCTTGCGCTCGAAAGTGTCGGCCTGGCCCTGCTCGTCGAAGGCCATGACCACCACCGCCGCACCGTAACGGCGCAGCAGTTCGGCCTGGCGCAGGAACTCCGCTTCGCCCTCCTTCAACGAGATGGAGTTGACGATGGGCTTGCCCTGGACGTTCTTCAGGCCCGTCTCGATCACGCTCCATTTGGAGGAGTCGATCATCACGGGCACGCGCGCGATGTCCGGCTCGCCGGCGATCAGGCGCAGGAAGCGCCCCATCGCGGCTTCGGCATCGAGCATGCCCTCGTCCATGTTGATGTCGATGACCTGCGCGCCGTTGTCCACCTGCTGGCGGGCGACGACGAGCGCCTCGTCGAAACGGCCTTCGAGGATCAGCTTCTTGAACTGCGCCGAGCCGGTGACATTGGTGCGTTCGCCGACGTTGACGAAGTTGCTTTCCGGCGTGATGACCGAAGGCTCCAGCCCCGAAAGCCGCATGTGGGGGGCGGGCGAGGGCAGGGCGCGTGGCGGCAGGCCGGCCACGGCCCGGGCGATCGCCGCGATGTGCTCGGGCGTGGTGCCACAGCAGCCGCCGACGATGTTCAGCAGGCCGGCTTCGGCGAACTCGCGCAGCACGCCGGAGGTCTCGCCCGGCTGCTCGTCGTAGCCGCCGAAGGCGTTCGGCAAGCCGGCGTTCGGATGGCAGCTGATGGCGCATTCGGCGACGGACGAGAGCACGTCGATGTGGGCGCGAAGATCGCGCGCGCCGAGGGCGCAATTCAGGCCGATCGACAGCGGCCTCGCATGACGCAGTGAGTACCAGAAGGCTTCCGCCGTCTGGCCCGAGAGCGTGCGGCCCGAGCGGTCGGTGATCGTTCCGGAGATCATCACCGGCCAGCGTGCGCCGTGCCCGGCGAACATCGTCTCCAGGGCGAACAGGGCTGCCTTGGCGTTCAGTGTGTCGAAGATGGTCTCGACCATCAGCACGTCGGCACCGCCCTCGGCGAGCGCCTCGGCGGCCTCGCGGTACTGCGCCACCAGCGTGTCGAAATCGATGTTGCGGAACGAAGGATCGTTGACGTCCGGCGAAATCGAAGCGGTGCGCGGCGTCGGGCCCAGCACCCCGACCACGAAGCGCGGCTTCGACGGGTCGCGAGCTTCGAACTCGGCGCACGCGGACTTGGCGAGCCGGGCCGCCTCGCGATTCAGCTCGGGCACGAGGTGCTCGAGCTGGTAGTCGCCCTGGGCCACCCGCGTGCCGTTGAAGGTGTTGGTTTCGATCAGGTCGGCGCCGGCCTCGAGGTAGGCGCGATGGATGCCGGCGATGATTTCCGGCTTGGTCAGCACGAGCAGGTCGTTGTTGCCCTTCAGGTCGCTGCCGCAGCCACAGCCCTCGCCGTGCGCATGGTCGGGCCCCAGCGGGGCACGCTCGTGCCCGGAGGGGACGTCGCTGGCCTTCGGCGAGAACTGGAGGCCGTCGAACCCGTGCTTGAATCGCTCGCCGCGGTAGTCGGCTTCCTGCAGCTCATGCTTCTGCACCATCGTGCCCATCGCGCCGTCGAGCACGAGGATGCGGGTGGCCAGCGCGTCGAGCAGCAGCTGCACGCGGACCGGGTGTTTCCAAGGGAGCCGGCTCATCCGCGCGTGCGCTCCATCGATTGGCCCGGCTTATGGGCGATCAGGCTGATCACTTCGAAGTGCGGCGGTCGCTTCTCCTTCGCCACGACCTCGCAGACACGAACCTCGAGGCCGGCCTTCTCCGCCAACTTGCGGAGTTCTTTCTCGGTAAAGCCGAGATTCTGGTGGCCGTAGGGCTCCACGACCGCCCGGTGCTCGTGCTTGGCGAGGCAAGTGGCCAGCAGGCGACCGCCGGGCCGCAGCGCGCGGGCAGCTTCGGCCAGTGCCTTCGCGGGCTTTTCCGCATAGGTGAGGGCATGCATCAACAGGACAAGATCGAAGGCGGCGTCGGCGCAGTCGATCGCATGCATGTCGCCCTCGCGCAGCTCGACGTGGGCGTACTTCGACAGGCGCTCGCGGGCGGCGGCGATCACCTTGGGGCTGGCATCGATGCAGAGGTAGCGTCGCGCGTGGGGCGCGAGCATTTCCGCCATCAAGCCGTCGCCGGAAGCGATGTCCAGTACATCGACGGGTTCGAGCAGGGGCAGGGCGCTGCGGGCCAGCGCTTCCCAGGTGCGGCCCGGGGAGTAGTGGCGCTCCATGTCGCCGGCCACCGAGTCCGCCCAGTTCTGGTCCGAGGCGCGGGCGGCGAGCACGGTCGGAAGGCGCTCGGCGTCCTGGCGCAGCAAGGGATCATTGGCGCCGTCACGCAGCGTCCGCCACAGGGCGGCCTCCGCCACTTCGATGGCCTCGTTGAACCGGTAGTACGCCGAGACGCCGGAACGGCGGTCGACGACCAGCGCGGCCTCGCGCAGCTTCGCGAGGTGCGTCGAGACGCGAGGCTGGGCGAGGTGGGTGATGGTCGCCAGTTCGGCGACGGTCAGTTCTTCACGTTCGACGAGGGCCAGCAGGCGGACACGAGTGGGGTCGGCCAACACCTTCAGGCAGTCCGACCAGGCTTGCAGGTCCATATGTATCTTTGTATCCGAATCCAGCGATGAACTAGTCTGGAGGCCGCTCCGGGCCGGGTCAAGGCGCGTCTTCACCCCGGCACCATGCCGTGGGGTATGGAGGAACGGTTACACTCGGCGCTTTCCGTCTCTCGACCGGGGTGTGCTGTGGATTTCGGATTCACTGAAGAGCAGTTGATGATCCAGGACGTGGCCCGTCGCATCGCGCAGGAGAAGATCGCGCCGAGCGCCGAGCACCACGACCAGACCGGCGAGTTCCCGCTGGAGAACATCCGCATCCTCGGCGAGAACGGCCTGATGGGCATCGAAGTGCCCACCGAGTACGGCGGTGCCGGCATGGACCCGATCAGCTACGTGCTGGCGATGATCGAGATTGCCGCGGCCGACTGCGCGCACAGCACCATCGTGTCGGTGAACAACTCGCTGTTCTGCAACGGCATCCTGAAGTTCGGCACCGAAGCCCAGAAGCAGAAGTACGTCCGCGCCATCGCTGAAGGGCGCGAAATCGGCGCCTTTGCGCTCACCGAGCCGCAGTCCGGCTCCGATGCCACGGCCATGCGTTGCCGCGCGGTGAAGCAGGCCGACGGCACGTACGTCATCAACGGCAAGAAGAGTTGGATCACTTCGGGCCCGGTGGCGAAGTACATCATTCTGTTCGCGATGACCGACCCGTCGAAGGGCGCCAAGGGCATCACCGCGTTCATGGTTGACACGGCCAAGCCGGGCTTCTTCCGCGGCAAGACCGAGCCGAAGCTCGGCATCCGTGCCTCGGCCACCTGCGAGATCGAGTTCCAGGATTACGTCGCGACGGCGGATGAAGTCGTCGGTGTCGAAGGCGAGGGCTTCAAGATCGCGATGGGCGTGCTGGACGCCGGCCGTATCGGCATTGCGTCGCAGGCGGTGGGCCTCGCTCGCGCCGCTTACGAAGCCAGCGTGGCCTACGTGAAGGAGCGCAAGAGCTTCGGCCAGGCGATCGGCAGCTTCCAGATGATCCAGGCCAAGATCGCCGACATGAAGTGCAAGCTCGACGCTGCGCAGATCCTGACGCTGCGCGCGGCCTGGGCGAAGGCGCAGGCCGACAAGAACGGCGGCCGCTTCAGCACCGAGGCCTCGGTGGCCAAGCTCACGGCCTCCGAAGCGGCGATGTGGATCACGCATGCCGCGGTCCAGATCCACGGCGGCATGGGCTACTCGAAGGAGATGCCGCTGGAGCGCTATTTCCGCGACGCCAAGATCACCGAGATCTACGAAGGCACCAGCGAGATCCAGCGCCTCGTCATCGCCCGCAACGAAACCGGCCTGCGCTGACCGCGGCCCACGCTCCGGCCGAACGACGCCCCGTGCTCCGATGACGACAGCCCACGACGTGATCGTCGTCGGAGCGGGGCTGGCCGGAGCCGCGGCCACCCGTGTGTTGCGGTATGCAGGTCTTCGTGTCGTGGTCCTCGACAAGGGGCGCGGCCCGGGCGGACGGCTGAGTACCCGGCGCGTCGAAAGCGGCAGCTTCGACCATGGCGCGGCGTCCTTGCAGGCGACAGGGAAGCCGTTCCGCCAATGGCTCGAGTCCCACGTCGCCGACGGCCTTGCCGCTCCCTGGCGCGGCGCTTGGGTCGGGATTCCCGGCATGAACGCCCTTGTCGCCGCCGCGCTCGGGGACGTCGATCCGTGTTGGCAGGCCCAGGTGGCGAGCCTTCATCGCGCGGGAGACCGCTGGCACGCCCGCGACGCCGCGGGCGTCGGGTTGGCCGAGGCGACGTCCTTGGTTCTGGCTGTACCCGCCCCGCAAGCCAAGGCACTGCTGGAGAGCGCCGCCCTGCCGGCGCTCGCCCCCATGGTCGAGGCCCTGGGTGAAGCCCGTTACAGCCCCTGTTGGGCTGGCTTGTTCGTGGTTGATGAGCAGGACCGCCGAGCGGCTGCCGACGGCGCGGCACCGGCGGGCAACGTGCTCGGAGCCATGTACCGCGAGAGCGACAAGCCGGGAAGGAAGGCGGACGGTCAATGGACGGTGCACGCCACTGCGGCTTGGAGCCAGGCGAACCTCGAGTTGGAGCCGGCGGAGGCCGCACGGGAGCTGATGGCGTCATTCCTTGCGGCGACCGGGCTGGGCGCGGGGCAGGTGCAGTCCGCCACGGCCCACCGTTGGCGCTATGCGCTGCCGGTCCGCGGGGCCGGCGCTGCGGCGCGCGAGGGCGCGGAAGCCTTCAGCCTCTGGCTCGCCGGTGACGCGATTGGCGCCGACCCGGAGGGCAACGTGCCTCCCGCAGAGCGTGCCTGGTGCTCGGGCGAGGACGCTGCTCGCCGCGTGCTGGCGTCCTTGCTGCGCGAGCCTTAGCCGAAGTCGTAGTTCATCGTCGGGCCGGCGGCAGCGAGGAAATCGCCCTCGACGTAGTCGACGCCGATGCCGAACAAGACCGTCATGCTGGCGGCGTCCTGCACGTAATGGACGACGCAGGTCTTGCCGAGGTCCCGCGCCTTGGCCGCGAACTCGCGCACCTTGGCCTGGTTCTCGCTGCTCTTCGCCAGCTCCGTGATGTAGCTGCGATCGATCTTCACCACGTCGGCATCGATGTGCTGGAGCAACTGGAACGAGTTCAGGCCCGTGCCGAAATGCTCGAGCGCGAGGCGCACGCCCGCGGCATGGAGCGTCTGGGCAAATCCCTGAATGGCCTTCAGGTGGGTGAAGACCGCGGGCTCGTGCAGCTGGAGCACCAGCAATTCGCCGGGGATGCCGGCGGCCTTCACGGCCTCGACGATTTCCGCGCCAAGGCGCTCGTTCGCGGAGATGGTTTCCGGGCCGAGCTTCACGTACAGCGTGGTGTCCTTTTTCGCCGACCGCCGTTCGGCGATGACGTCGATGGCGCGGCGGATCACCCAACGATCGATCTCCGGGCCAAGGCCCTGCTCGAGCGCCAGCGGCAGGAAGGTGGACGGGCTGATGATCTCGCCGCCGTTGCCCTTGAGGCGCAGGTAGGCCTCGTAGGTCTCACCGGGCTCGCCGTTGAGGCTGATGATGGGCTGGTAGTGGAGCGTGAATCCGTCGTTCGCCAGCGCTTCGCGCAGGCGCTGCACCCAAGCCTGGATGCGCTCCTCCTCGGCACGATCGCGGGCGGCGGGATCATGGATTTCGATGCGGTCGCCGCCCACACCCATGGCGGACTGGAGCCCGGTCTCCGCACGGCTGAGCACTTGGCCGATCTGGGCGTTGCGCTCCCCGATCTGGACGCCGCCGACGCTGACGGTCAGCGTGAGGGAGCGGTTGCCGACTTCGAGGATCCGGCCTTGGAACGCGCTCCGGATCTTCTCGGCGCGCGCGAGGCTCGCCTTGTGGTCGTGCAGGCGGCAGATGACCGCGAACCGGTGGTCGGAGAGGCGGCCCGCCACCGTGGTGTCGTCGAGGGCCGAGCCGAGGCGTTCGCAGAATGCCTTGAGCAGCTCGTCCGCCTGCGCCATGCCGATGGTGCCGACCAGGGTGTCGTAGTTGTCGGGTTCGACCATCAACAGCGCCTGGTGGTGTCGCCCGCCCGCGGCCGCGGCAACGGCCTGTTCGAGCTCTCCCATGAAGTGCGCGCGATTCGCGAGGCCGGTCAGCGGGTCGCGGAGTCGCAGGGCCTCCAGTTCGGCGACCATCGAGGAATCGACGAGCTGTGGACGGAACACGATCTGGAGGCAGGGCTCCCCCTCGTAACTCGCCGGCGTGAACTCCATCAATGCATCGAATTCGCCGCCCTGCGCATCCGCCGCCTTCAGTTCGAGCTGCTTCGGCGGTGCTTCGCCTTTCGAAATCCGCTTCAGCAGGTCCTTGAAGTGGCCGGCATGCGACGGGGCGACCAGGTCCAGAACGGAGAGGCCCTCGATGTCTTCGTAGCTCTCGTACCCAAACATTTCCAGGTAGGCGTCGTTGGCCCGGATATGCATGCCCTCGTGGATGTAGGCGATCGGGTCCCGCGACGAGTTGATCAGGGCGTCGCAGCGGCGCTCGGTTTCACGGAGCTGGGCTTCGAGGACGCGGACCGCGCGGCGTGTCCTGACGAAGTCCGCCTCGGCGCGGACGATCGTCTGCGCCTGCGTCGCCTGGCCGCGTAGCACGATGTCGCGGGCGCCGAGCTTCAGCGCATCCAGAACTGCCGCTTCCGTCAGGACCTCGAGGACGGCGAGGACGGGGAGATCCTTGCCGCTGCTCTCCACTTCGCGGACCACCGCATCGAAAGGGATGGCCGTCGCATTGGCGGCGGCGAGCACGAGGTCGACGCTCTGGGTGGAGAGCAGGTTGCGGAGGTCGTCCAAGGTGTCCGGGCGCTGCGGGCGAACGGCCATGCCGCCATTGCGGAGCATGCTGGTGAGCTGCTCGGCATCCTCCAGCCGGTCTTCAACCAGGAGAAGGCGCAGGACGGCGTCGTTCGTGGGCATTCGGGCTCCGGGGGTCGCAGCGGTGTCGCGTCGCAGTATACGGACAGCGCTGCGCTTGGCAGCCCCCGGTGCGGCTTCAGGCGAGGGTCTTGCCGGGCTGGCCGGGGATCTCGCGCACGAGCCGCGGGACGAGGTAGCCCGGCAGGCGGGCGTGGATGCCGTCGCGGAGGGCGATCGCCTCGGCTTCGGGGACCTCGAAATGGGCCGTGCCCTGAACCCGGTCGAGCAAGTGCAGGTAGTACGGCAGGACGCCGGCCGAGAACAGGGCTTCGGAAAGTTCGATGAGGGCGGTCGCGTCGTCGTTGACGCCGCGCATCAGCACCGCCTGGTTCAGGAGATGCACGCCGCGGCGTCGCAGGGCGTCGCAGGCCCCGCGAACGGCCCCGTCGATCTCGTTCGCATGGTTCGCGTGGACCACCATCACCACGGGCCAGGGCAGGGTGCCGATCCAGTCGAGGAACTCGTCGTCGATGCGCTCGGGGAGAACGATCGGCAGGCGGGTGTGCAGGCGCAGGCGGGTGATTTGCGGCAGCCCATGCAGCGCCTCGGTCAGTTCGGCCAGTTTCGCGGTGGACAGGCTCAGCGGGTCGCCACCGGAGAGGATGACCTCGTGGACCGAGGGATCGGCACGCAGGTAGTCGATCGCCGAGCCCCAGCCGCCGGCGGCCGCGGTTTCTTCTCCATAAGGGAAGTGGCGGCGGAAGCAGTAGCGGCAGTGGATGGCGCAGCTGCCGGTGGCGATCAGCAGGGCGCGGCCGTCGTACTTGTGGATCACCCCCGTCCCGCCCTTCGCCGCACCGTCGCCGACGGCATCGAGGCTGAAACCCGGCACCAGGCGGTCCTCGTCGTCGATCGGCAGCACCTGGCGGAGCAGGGGATCGTTCGCATCGCCGTGGCGGATGCGGGCGACATAGCCCCGAGGGACCCGCAGCGGGAACTGCGCCTGCGCGGTCGCCGAGACGCGCGACGCGAGCGCCCCGAGGCCAAGGCATTCCAGCAGTTCGATGGGGTCGCGGAGGGCCTCTCGCCACAGGGCCTGCCAACGGGCCGGCTGCCGGGCGGCGGCGGGAACGGGTATCATCTCGGGTCTTTACGCGCGGCCCGACCGGGCCGTGAAGCCCGCATTCTAAAGGTTCAGGAGCACCCGCATGGCCAGCTACGGCATGAATGACGTCAAGAACGGCATGAAGATCATCGTCAACAACGAGCCGTGCGTCATCACCGAGACGGAATACGTCAAGCCGGGCAAGGGCCAGGCCTTCACCCGCGTGAAATACCGTTTCATCAAGACCGGGCGCGTGGTGGAAATGACCATGAAGGCCACCGACAACGTCGAGGCCGCCGACGTCGTCGACACCGACATGCAGTACCTCTACAACGACGGCGAGTTCTGGCACTTCATGCAGCAGGAAACCTTCGAGCAGGTGCAGGCCGATGCAGCCGGCGTCGGCGAGACCGCGAAGTGGATCAAGGGCGAGGAGCCCTGCGTCGTCACCCTGTGGAACGGCACGCCGATCGCCGTGCAGGCGCCGAACTTCGTCGAGCTCAAGATCGTCGAGACCGACCCGGGCGTCCGCGGCGACACCTCGGGCGGCGGCGGCAAGCCCGCCAAGTTGGAGACGGGCGCCGTCGTGCGGGTGCCGCTGTTCGTCGGCCAGGAAGAAATCATCAAGGTCGACACCCGCACCGGTGAGTACGTCAGCCGCGTCAAGTAATCGCGCACGCCAGTCTCTGGCGTCATCGCCCCGCCACGGCGGGGCCGTCATCCTTGCGGCGCGCCCTCACCGGCGCGCCGCAGCCTTATCCGGGGAATGAACGTGCTCGAACCCTGCGACCTGTTGATCGAAGCCGGCCACGTCGTGCCGGTGGTGCCAAAAGGCGCCGTGCTCGCCGACCACGCCGTCGCGGTCAAGGACGGCCGCATCCTCGCCGTGCTGCCGCGCGCCGAGGCGCGCGCCCGCTTCCTGCCGGCGGAGATCGTGTCGCGGCCCGAAGCCGCGCTGATCCCGGGCCTGATCAACATCCACACCCACAACCCGATGACCCTGTTGCGCGGCGTGGCGGACGACCTGCCGCTGATGCCTTGGCTGCAGGAGCACATCTGGCCGATCGAAGGCGCGGTCATGGGGCCGGACTACATCGCCGACGGCATCGAGTTGGCCGTGGCCGAAATGCTCCGCGGCGGCACCACCACCTGCAACGAGAACTACTTCTTCCCCGACGTGCAGGCACAGACCTACAAGCGCCTCGGCTTCCGCGCCACGGTCGGCTTGCCGATCATCGAGTTTCCTTCGCCTTGGGCGCGCACCACGGCCGAGTATTTCGACAAGGCGCTCGAGGTCTTCGACGCGTGGCGCGGCGATCCGCTGATCCGCTTCGCTTTCGCGCCTCATGCGCCATACACCGTCTCGGACGCCAGCTTCGAGCGCATCGACATGCTCTCGGCGCAGTTGGACATTCCCATCCACTGCCACGTGCACGAGACAGCGCAGGAAATCACCGATTCGCAGGCACAGCATGGCCAGCGCCCGCTGGCGCGGCTGGATCGCCTCGGCATCGTCGATTCGCGCCTGATCGCCGTGCACATGACCCAGCTCACGGAAGGCGAGATGCGCCTTTGCGCCGAGCGTGGCGTGCACATCGCACACTGCCCACAGTCGAACCTGAAGCTCGCCTCGGGCTTCTGCCCGGTCGAAGCCCTGCGCACCGCCGGCGTCAACGTGGCCATCGGCACCGACGGCTGCGCCAGCAACAACGACCTCGACATGTTCGAGGAGACCCGCCACGCCGCGCTGCTGGCCAAGGCCGTGGCCGGCGACGCACGCGCGCTCGACGCCGCCGCCGCGCTCGAAGCGGCGACGCTGGCCGGCGCGAAGGCCCTCGGCCGCGACGACGAAATCGGCTCGATCGAAGCGGGCAAGCAGGCGGACCTGGCCCTGGTCGACCTCAGCGAACTCGAGCTTCAGCCCTGCTACCACGTGATTTCCCACCTGATCTACGTCGCCACGCGCCACCAGGTCAGCGACGTCTGGATCGCCGGGCGGCCGAAGCTCCGCGATCGCCGGCTCATCGACATCGACGCGGAGGCGTTGAAGGCCAAGGCTCGGCAATGGGCCCGCCGCATCGCCGACATCCCGCGCCCCGGAGCGCAGCCATGAGCGGCTCGTCGGCAACAGCGAACGTGAATCCCGCGGAAGTGGCGAAGTTCTCCGCGCTCGCGAACCGTTGGTGGGATCCCGCAGGCCCCCAGGCCCCGCTGCACGTGCTGAATCCGGCGCGCCTCGGCTACGTCGCGGCCCGCCAGCCGCTGCGCGGCGCGCGCGTGTTGGATGTCGGCTGTGGCGGCGGCCTGCTCAGCGAAGCGATGGCCCGCGAGGGCGCATGCGTCCTCGGGCTCGACCTCTCGCCCGAGTTGATCGACATCGCCAAACTGCACCGGCTGGAAGCGATGCAGGACGGGGCCATCCTCGATCTCAACTATCGCGTGCAGGCGGTTGAATCGCTCGCCGATGCGGAGCCGGGGACGTTCGATGCCATCACCTGCATGGAGATGCTCGAGCACGTGCCGGAGCCCGGCAGCATCCTCGAGGCCTGCGCGCGGCTGCTGAAGCCCGGCGGTCGCCTGTTCGTGTCGACCATCAACCGCACGCCGGCGGCCTTCGCGCTCGCCATCGTCGGCGCGGAGTACATCGCCGGCCTGCTGGCGAAGGGCACCCACGACTACCGCGGTTTCATCAAGCCTTCTGAAATCACGCGCGTTCTCCGCGCCGTGGGCCTCGACGTCGAGGACGCGAGCGGGCTGCACTACGACCCGCTGCGGAAGACCGCCAAGGTCGCGCCGGGGACGCGAGTGAACTACCTCCTGTCCGCACGGAAGCCCGGATGACGTTCCGCGCCGTTCTGTTCGACCTCGATGGCACCCTCGCCGACACCGCGCCCGACCTCATCGCCGCGGTGAACCGCATTCTCGTCGAGGAATCGCGGCCGCCGCTGCCGGACTCGGCGCTGCGGCCGCTGGTCTCGAAGGGCGGCCGGGCCCTGTTGGCCCGCGCCTTCGATGATCTCGCCGAGGAAGTGCGCGAACCGCTGTTGCCGCGATTCCTCGCCGCCTACGCCGACGCCCTCGCGGTCCACACGCGGCCGTTCGACGGTATCGAAGCCCTTCTCTCGGACATCGAGGGCCGTGGTTGGCCCTGGGGCATCGTCACCAACAAGCCGGAAGGCCTGGCGATCGGCGTGGTCGAGGGGCTGGGCTGGTCGGCGCGCTCGAAGGCCCTCGTCGGTGGCGACACGCTTCCAGTGCGCAAGCCCGCGCCGGAGCCGCTTTGGCTGGCTGCCTCGCAGCTCGGCGTCCCTCCCGAGGCCTGCCTCTACGTCGGCGACGATGCGCGCGACATCGAAGCGGCCAAGGCGGCGGGCATGCCGAGTGCCGCGGCGCTCTGGGGCTACCGCGAGGCGCACGAGGACCCGCGTGAGTGGGGCGCCACCGTCGATTGTCCCGATGCCGAGGCGCTGCGTTGTTGGCTGGCCGGCCCGAGCTCTTCCGCATGAGCGAACTCGACGAGGGGCTGCAGGCCGCCTTCGCCAAGGCCGCTGCACGCGAGCCGCTGCAACGGGCCGCCATCGGATTCGTTCCGGCGGATGCGCGGGCTGTCTTCATGGCGTGGACGGCCTTGCTCGAGGAGTTGCGCGAGTGCGCTTTCGAACTCTCCGATCCCCGGGTCACGGCAGCCAAGGCCGGCTGGTGGGCCGAGGAACTGGACGGCGTCGCCCGCGGCGCGGCGCGCCATCCGCTCACCCGGGCGCTGGTGCGCCAGGGTGGGCCTTGGGCAGGGCTTGGCGATGCGCTGCTCACGATCGCCTCGGACGATTCCCCGGCGCCCGACGCCGAAGGTGCCATTGCGGCCCTGCGTCCTCTGGCCGAGCCACTGGTCCGACTGGAATCCCACCTATTCGGCGCGATGTCCGACCTCGAGGGGCCGGCATGCGCGCTCGCCGTGCACTGGCTGCGCCTGCGCCTTGAACGGGGTCTCGAGGCCGCCGACCGGGGCCGTGTGCCGCTGGTCCTGTTTGCCCGCCATGGCCTGCGGCGCGAGCAGCTCGCCGGACCGGAAGGCGACACCCTCCGTCGCGATTGGGCGAGGCACTTGCTCACGCGACTGCCCGGGAGGCCGCCGAGGGGCTGGGCTTATCCGCGCCTGATTGGCCTGAATGCCGATCGGCAGGCCCTGCAGCCCGCGATGGCTGGGCGGGACGCGTCGTCCGGTGTCTTGACCGGGTTCAGCCACGTTTGGCTGGCTTGGCGTTGCGCCCGCAACGCTGCATTGCGGGTCGCGGCTCCGACCCTCCGCACGACTTGACGTACGCTGCACCCGCACCCACTTAGGGTGCCTGCTTTCTTCGACCGGACCCCCCATGTCTCCGACCCGCGAAAATGTCGTCCGCATCATGCCGGACATCGCCAACGACGCCCGGCCCGCGACGGCCGGCCAGCTCGCCTGGGTCGGCATGGGCGAGATCGAAGCGCCGGTGCGGATCACCGGCGCCGCCGGCGAAGCCGTGGCCGTACCGGCCCGCATCACCGCTTTCGTCAACCTGTATCGCGCCGACGTGCGCGGCATCCACATGTCGCGCCTGTACCTGCACCTTGATCGCCACTTGGCCGCCGAACCGCTGAGCGCGAACAGCCTGCGTCGCCTGTTGCGCGATTTCCTCGATTCGCATGCCGATCTCTCGGATCGCGCCATGGTGGAGATCCGCTTCGACCACCTGCTGCGCCGGAAGGCGCTGGTCAGCGACAACACCGGCTGGAAGGCCTATCCGGTGACCCTCACCGCCACGATCGACCGAACAGGCTTCGATCTCGAACTGGGCGTGCAGGTCGCTTACTCGAGCACCTGCCCGTGCTCGGCGGCCTTGGCGCGCCAGTTGATCCAGGAGCAATTCCGCAACGATTTCGCTGCCGGCGGCGCCGTGGATGCCGAGGCGGTGCTGCGTTGGCTGGGCTCGGAGCACGGCATCGTCGCCACGCCCCACAGCCAGCGCAGCCATGCCGACGTCAAGGTCCGGCTGGCGCCGAACACCATTGAACTGCCCATCGTCGAGCTCGTGGATCGCATCGAGGGCGCCTTGAAGACGCCGGTGCAGACCGCCGTGAAGCGCGAAGACGAGCAGGCCTTCGCCCGTCTCAACGGCCAGAACCTCATGTTCTGCGAGGATGCGGCGCGGCGCATGCAGTCGGCCCTCCAGGACGATGAGCGCATCGCCGACTTCTGGCTGCGCGCCTCGCATTTCGAGAGCCTGCACGCCCACGACGCCGTCGCCGTCGCGGTGAAGGGTGTCGACGGGGGCTACGGTCCCCGCGGCTGAAGGGCCGCGGCCGGCAGGTCAGGGGACCGGATCGAACCCGCCCGGATGCAGCGGGTGGCAGCGGCAGACCCGCTTCGTGCCGAGCCAGACCCCCTTGGCGGTCCCGTGCTTCTGGACCGCCTCGTACATGTACATGGAACAGGTCGGGTGGAACCGGCAATGCTGGCCCAACCAGGGGCTGATGAAGCGCTTATAGCCGCGCAGGCTGGCGAGGACGAAGCGCTTCACGACCGGACTTCCACGAGCTGGCGGGTTGCCCCGCTGGGGCCGAAAGGCTATAACACGCCGCCGCAACGGCTCAACGACCCAGAGGAACCTCGTGGCTGCCAAGAAACCCGCGAAGAAAGTTGCCAAGGCCCCGGCCAAGAAGAGCAGTGCGGTCGGAAAAGTGGCGAAGGCGGTCGGCAAGGTCGCCAGCGCGGTGAAGAAGGCGGTTTCGACCCCGGCGAAGAAATCGCCCGCGTCCAAGGCGAAGCCTGCCGCGAAGCCCGCGGCAAAGGCCTCCAAGGCGCCTGCGAAGGCCCCGGCCAAGAAGGTGGCCAAGCCCGCCGCGAAGCCGGCGCCGAAGCCGACGGCCAAGCCCGCCCCGGCAAAGACCTCCACCAAAGCGCCGGTGAAGGCGCCCGCCAAGGCGCCGGCCAAGGCCGTCACGAAGACGCCCGCCAAGCCCGCCGCGCCCGCCAAACCGGCGCCGGCGGCGACCAAGGCCAGCGTGACCGGCAAGGCGCCGGCCGCCAAAGTCGAGGCGCCGGCGAAGGCCCCCGTGGCGCCGCCAAAGGCGACGCCTGCTCCGACTCCGAAACCCTCCACCCCCACGGCAGCCCCGGTGAAGGCCGGCGCGCGCCCCGTCGAGACGAAGCCCAGCGGAAATCGCGCCGGCTACGTCAAGCCGGAGCGTCCCCGTGAAGAACCGAAGCGACCCAACCAAGTGATTGAACGCGTCACCCTCCCGGCCGGCTATAAGCCGAACCCGAAGGAGGAGTACATGAACTCCTTCCAGCTCGAGTACTTCCGCCAGAAGCTGCTGGGCTGGCGCCAAGAACTCGTGGAGGAATCGCAGCAGACCATCGAGAACCTCAAGGACGAAGTCCGCGACGTCGGTGACGAAGCCGAGCGCGCGACCCGCGAAACGGAGAACGCGCTCGAGCTCCGCACCCGCGATCGCTACCGGAAGCTGATCAACAAGATCGACAGCACGCTGCGCCGCCTCGACGAAGGTGACTACGGTTTCTGCGTGGACACCGGCGAACCGATCGGCCTCGACCGCCTCGAGGCCCGCCCGACCGCCGAGCGCACGTTGGACGCGCAGGAGCGTTGGGAGCACTTGCAGAAGCAGATGGGCGACTAGCCGAGGGCGGTCATCGTCTTCGTCTCCGGACGACCAAGGTTGAAACATCAAGCCCCGCAGATGCGGGGCTTGATGTTCCTGCGGTCGCGAGCTCGCAGCGCGCGCTTCGTTGCGAGATGCGCGGTGCATGGAGCCCGCGCTGCGCCCATCCTCAATGAGCGCTGGCGTTGGCCGGACTGTCGAGGAAACGCCACGGCTCGCGCGGCGCCTCGCCCGTGACGCGATCGAAAAGGCGTTCACGCAGATGGCGGATCGGCATCGAACCCTCGCGCATCACCCGGTCGTGGAACTCGCGCTCGCCCCAGCCACCGCGAGTCACGCGCTCTTCGTGCAACGCGCGGAACTGCCAGCCGCCGACGAGGTACGCCACTTGGTAGAGGGGGCCATAGTCACCGGCGATCGAACGGCGCACCTCGGCCTTGGCGTTCTCCGGCTCGTGGCCGACGCGATCGACCAGCAGGGCCACGGCCTCGTCCGGCGTCATGCGCCCCGATTGCACGCCCAGCGAGAAGAGAATCCGCGCCGCCCGGTGGCTGCGCCAGAACAGCATGCCCACCCGGTCTTCGGGGGAGGCGGCGAAGCCCATGTCGTAGAGGCGGAGCTCCCAGTACAGCGCCCAGCCCTCGGTCCAGAACGGGCTGTCGAAGCCCGCGCGGTGCTGGCTATAGCGCTGCGAATACCAATGCTGCAAGTGGTGGCCTGGGATCAGCTCGTGGTGGACCACGGCGCGGGAGAAATGCCGGTTGTTGCCACGCAGCGCGTTGAGCTTGCGCTCGTGCGGCATGCCGTCGGTGGGGAACGCGACCCACACGTCCTGCCCGCCGAGGAAGAACGGCGCCTTCAGCTGGTACTCCGGCGTGAGCATCGTCATGCGCCAGTCGCGCTTCGCGCCGTCCGGCACCGTGATCAGGTTGCGTGCCTCAAGGAAGTGCACCGCCTCGTCCGCCAGCTCGACCACGAGGCCGGGCTGTTCGCCCGGCGCGACATGGCGCTGCTTGACGCGCTCCAGCGCCTCCCGCCAGTCGCGGGCGCCCATCTCGCGGGCGGCCTTGTCCATCTCGGCCTGGCACCAGGCCAGCTCCTTCTCGGCCGCCGCCATCAGCTCCGCCGGGCTGTAGTCGACACCCTCGGCGGCCAGCGCCTTGGCGATCGCCGCGTCGCCGATCGGGTCGGCACGCAGCGTTTCCGGATCGGCGGCACCGCCCAAGGTGTCGCGCAGCAGCGTGCCGTGCGCTTCGAGCTGCTTGTCGAGCGCGGCGTAAGGCGCGTCGACCCACCAGCTGAATTGCGGGTCGTAGCCGGACTGGTAGGTGTGCCAGTCCTCCAGCCCGCGACGCAGGGCGGCGGCGTGCTGCGCCGCGCGCAACGCGAGGGTGGGCGAGACCTCGGGCGCACCGCTCTCGGCGGTGAGGCGTCCAGCGCGGGCCTCGAGATCGCGGCGGACGCGCTCAAGGACATCGGCCGTGCGGCGCGGATCGGCCTGGCGCAGGTCGCGGCGATCCTCCAGCAAAGCGACGAGGTCGTCATACCCCGGCAGCAGGCCGCGCACGGCCTCGTAGCGCTCTTTGGCGAAGGCCTGGGCGGTCGCGTCGAGGGCCAGCTCGCGCTGCAGCAGCAGCCGGTCCAGCCGGTCGTCCTGGTTCAGGGCGTTCGTATCGAGTTCGGCGAGGCGGGCCTGCCAATCGGCGACGAGCCCGGCGCGCAGCTGGGCCCGTCGTGGGGCGAAGAGCGGCTCGCTTCCGTCATCGACCAGGGCCCGGACGTGCTCCAAGGCCTCGCGGTCGGCCCGGTAACGAGTGATGAGCGGTCGCAACTGCGACGCGGGCTCTTCCGGAATGGCCGAAAGCAGCGGAGGCGCGAAACGGGCCGGCTCGATGGTGATCGACGACGCGGCGGGCGTCCCCTCAGTGACGCCCGGATCGCGGGCCAAGGTGGTCTGCGGCGGGATCGAGCAGAGCGCCGCCAGCACGGCGAGCACCAGCGGGCGGAGCGTCATGCGGCGGCTCCAGCGCGGCGCGCGGTGTCCTGGATGAAGGCGAGCAGGGCCGCCAACCCGTTGCTGCGGGTCGGCGACAGGTGCTTTGCGAGCCCGATCGTCGCGATGTAGTCGGGCGTCGTGGCGAGGATCTCCGCCGCGCTGCGCCCCGAGTAGACGCGCAGCGCGAGGTGGATCAACCCGGAGACGATCGACGAATCGCTGATGGCGTGGAAGTCGAGTTTGTCGGCGTTGCCCTGGGCCACGATCCAGACCTTCGACTGGCAGCCCAGCAGACGGTGTTCCTCGGACTTCCAGGCCTCGGGCAGGTCGGGCAGCTTGCGGCCGAGGTCGATCAGGTACTGGTAGCGCTCGGTCCAGTCGCCGAAGAAGCCAAACTCCTCGGCGATGGCGGCCTGGGCCTCGGCCGCGGTCGTCTCCATGGGGAAGGGCGACACGGGCGGCGTCACGACCGGGGCGTTCACGCGCGCTTCCTCGACCAGCGCACGCCCTGGGGCGTGTCCTCGAGGACGATGCCGGCAGCGGCCAATTCGTCGCGGATCGCATCGGCGCGAGCGAAATCACGGGCCTTCTTCGCGGCCGTCCGCTCTGCCACGAGGGCATCGATGCGCGCGTCGTCGTCGTTGGCCGTGCCTTTGCCGAACCAGGCCTCCGGGTGCTGCTGCAGCAGACCCAGTGCGGCACCGGCGCCGAGGAGTTCGGCCTTGGCATCGCGAGCTTTCGCGATGGCCTGCGCCACGGCGGCATCGCCGCTGGCTTGGACGAACTCGCGATGGGCAGCGCGCGCGTCACCGGCGAGCCGCGACAGTTCCGCCAACGCCGCCGGCGTGTTCAGGTCATCCGCCAAAGCGAACTCGACGGCTTCCGGCAGCACCGGGGCCGCCGCCACGTCGGCGAGGTCGCGCAGGGTGCCGTAGAGGCGATCCAACGTGTTGATGCTCTGTTCGATCAGGGCCGGCGACCAGTCCAGCGGCTGGCGGTAATGCGCGGAGAGCAGGGCATAGCGCAGGGCCTCGGCCGGGTAGTCCTTCAGCAGCTCGTGCACCGTGCGGATGTTGCCCACCGACTTCGACATCTTGCTGCCGTCGAAGGTCAGCATGCCGTTGTGCAGCCACCAGCGCGCGAAGGTGGTGCCGCTGGCGCATTGGCTCTGGGCGATCTCGTTCTCGTGGTGCGGGAACTGCAGGTCGACGCCGCCGGCATGGATGTCGATCGTGTCCCCGAAGTGCGCGTGGCACATGGCCGAGCACTCGATGTGCCAACCCGGGCGGCCCCGGCCCCAGGGCGAATCCCAGCCCGGGAGTTCCGGGGTGCTGGGCTTCCACAGCACGAAATCGCCACCCTCGCGCTTGTAGGGCGCCACCTCGACGCGGGCACCGGCCAGCATTTCATCCGTGCTCCGGCGGGAGAGGGCACCGTATTGGGCGTAGGTCGAAACCTGAAAGAGCACGTGGCCGTCGGCGGCATAAGCGTGCCCCTTCGCGATCAGCCGCTCGATCATCGCGATGATGTCGGCGATGTGGTGCGTCGCGTGGGGTTCGATATCGGGGAGCTTCACCCCCAGCGCGCCCATGTCCTCCCGATAGATCGCCGTGAACTTCTCGGTGATGGTCGTAATCGGCACCTGCTGCTCGATCGCCGACTGGTTGATCTTGTCGTCGACGTCGGTGATGTTCCGGGCGTAGACCACCTTCGGAAAGTGACGGCGCAGCAAGTCGGCCAGCACGCCGAACACCACCGGTCCCCGGGCGTTGCCGATGTGCGCGTAGTTGTAGACCGTAGGGCCGCAGACGTACATCGTGACGCGGTCCGGATGGGCGGGCTGGAAGTCCTCGACCTGTCGGGAAAGGCTGTTGAAGAGACGGATCGCCACGGGGCCTCGGGGCTGACTGAACACGGCATTGGAGTGTAGCAACGGCCTTCCTTGGCTTAACGGAAATCTTAGGCCTCGGTTCAGCCGCTCGGTGCTGGAATTCGCCCAGTTCGCCCCATCCGGAGCCCTTGATGATCCGTATCCCGCGCCACGCCCTCGTGTTCGCCGCCGCCGTCGCATCCGGCGCCGTCTCGGCCCAGTACCGCGATGACTATGCGCCGGCGTACGCCTCGGGCCAGGAGAACGTGTCCTACGCCTATGCGCAGGTCACGCGCGTCGATCCGATTTACGAGACCGTCCGCACCCGCGTTCCCGAAGAGATCTGCGGTGGCGAGGAAGTGCGCGAAGTGCGCCGCTCGCATGGCGGCACGGTGGTGGGAGCGCTGGTCGGTGCTGCTTTGGGCAACACGGTGGGCGACGGCGACGGCCGCCGGGCGGCCACGGTGGCCGGTGCCGTGATCGGTGGGGCCATTGGCCGCAATGCCGACGAGAACAACGAGCGGGTGGTGGTGCGTGACGCCGGTTGCCGCGTGGTCGACGTCGAACGCGAGCAGCGCCGGGTCGCCAGCTACGACGTCGAGTACGTGCACCAGGGCCAGACCTACATGTCGCGCCTCCCCTATGACCCGGGCGATCGCCTGCGCGTGCGCGTGGCCGTGACCCCGGTCGACGAAGGCACGGCGTACCGCTGAAGTCCGATTTGCAGGCTCCAACGAAGCGCCCCTCGGGGCGCTTCGTCGTTCCGGGGCTTGCATGCGCCCTCCGGCTCTGCGACGCTTCCGTCTGTATGTTCACTTTCCTGCCCGCGTACGGCGTCCTCAGCTCGGCCTATATGGCTGCCGGGATGACGTCTCGTGCGCGCCGACCGGAATCCCGCCACGCCGCTGGGTAACCGGTTCGTTTCGTCGTTTTGAAACCACCAACGCCCAGCCTCGAGCTGGGCGTTGGCGTTTTGCGTCCCCGATTCCCGTCTGTCCGCCTTGAATCCCTGGAGTCCCCACCGATGAAGCACTTCCTGAACACCCAGGACTGGTCCCGCGCCGAGCTCGACGCCGTGCTCGACGAGGCCGCGGCCTTCAAGGCCTCGAAGTTCGGCCAGCAGATGGCCGGCAAGAGCATCGCCCTGGTGTTCTTCAACCCCTCGCTGCGCACGCGCACCAGCTTCGAGATTGGTGCGACGCAGATGGGCGGCCATGCCGTGGTGCTGGCGCCCGGCAAGGACGCGTGGCCGATCGAGTTCGATTTCGGCACGGTCATGGACGGCGAAGCCGAGGAGCACATTGCCGAAGTGGCGAAGGTGCTGTCGCGCTACGTCGACCTGATCGGCGTGCGCGCCTTCCCGAAGTTCGTCGACTGGTCGGTGGACCGGCAGGACAAGGTGCTGGCGGGTTTCGCGAAGTACGCGACGGTGCCTGTGATCAACCTCGAGACCATCACCCACCCCTGCCAGGAGCTGGCCCATGCATTGGCCCTGCGCGAGCGCTTCGGCAAGGACCTGCGCGGCCGCAAGTACGTGCTGACCTGGACCTACCACCCGAAGGCGCTGAACACGGCCGTTGCCAACTCGGCGCTCACCATCGCCACGCGCCTCGGCATGGACGTGACCCTGCTGTGCCCGAACGAGCAGTACCTGCTGGACGAGCGCTACATGGGTTGGGCGCAGCAGAACGTGGCCGAGAGCGGCGGTTCGCTGCAGGTGTCGCATGACATCGATGCGGCCTACCGCGACGCCGACGTCGTCTACGCGAAGAGCTGGGGCGCGCTGCCCTTCTTCGGCAACTGGGCCGACGAGAAGCCCATGCGCGACGAGTACAAGCACTTCATCGTCGACGAACGGAAGATGGCGCTGACCCGCGACGGTGGTAAGGGCCTGTTCTCGCACTGCCTGCCGCTGCGCCGCAACGTCAAGGCCACCGACGGCGTGATGGACTCGCCGAACTGCATCGCCATCGACGAAGCCGAGAACCGCCTGCACGTGCAGAAGGCGGTGATGGCCCGCCTGTTGCGCGGTTGAGTGCTGACAGCCCTGCCGCACGCCGCCTCCCTCTCTCCTCTCCACTCTTTCCTTGCCTGAGCCCATGTCCAAGAAAATCGTCCTCGCCTTCTCCGGCGGCCTCGACACCAGCTTCTGCGTCCCCTACCTGCAGGAACGCGGCTGGGAAGTGCACACCGTGTTCGCCGACACCGGCGGCGTCGACGCCGAGGAAAAGGCGTGGATCGAAGCCCGCGCCCATGAACTGAAGGTGGCGAGCCACGTCACCGTCGACGGTGGCCCGGCCATCTGGGCCGGCTTCGTGAAGCCCTTCGTCTGGGCCGGCGAGCCCTATCAGGGCCAGTACCCGCTGCTGGTCTCCGATCGCTACCTGATCGTCGAGGCCGCGCTCAAGCGCTGCGCCGAACTCGGCACGAGGGCCATCGCGCACGGCTGCACCGGCATGGGCAACGACCAGGTGCGCTTCGACCTTGCCATCAAGGCGCTGGGCGACTACGAGATCGTGGCGCCGATCCGCGAGATCCAGAAGGAACACAAGGAAGTCCGCGCCTACGAGCAGGCCTACCTCGAGGCCCGCGGCTTCGGCGTGCGCGCCAAGCAGAAGAGCTACACGATCAACGAGAACCTGCTCGGCGTGACCATGAGCGGCGGCGAAATCGACCGCTGGGAAGCGCCGGGCCCCGGCGCCAAAGGCTGGTGCGCGCCGCGCAGTGAGTGGCCGACCGCGCCGCTGGAGCTGACGCTGGGCTTCCAGAACGGCGAGGCCGTCACGCTCAATGGCGACGCCCTGCCGGGCCACGTGATCCTCGCCAAGCTCAATGCGGCGCTGGCGCCCTACGGCGTGGGCCGCGGCCTGTATACCGGCGACACGACGATCGGCCTCAAGGGACGGATCATCTACGAAGCCCCGGGCCTTGCGGCCCTGCTCACGGCGCATCGCGCGCTGGAAGAAGCCGTGCTCACCAAGAACCAGAACCGCTTCAAGCCCGAGATCGGCCGCAAGTGGACCGAGCTGGTCTACGAGGGCTTCTTCCACGACCCGCTGAAGACCGACGTCGAGGCCTTCCTCGCCTCGTCGCAGCGAACGGTCAATGGCACGGTGACCCTGCGCACCGAGGGCGGCCGCGTCGACGCCGTGGCCATCCAGTCGCCGCACATCCTCAACGCCAAGGGTGCCACCTACGCGCAGGCCGCCGACTGGGGAGTGGCCGAGGCCGAGGGCTTCATCCGCCTTTACGGCATGAGCAGCACGCTGTGGGCCGAGGTGAACCGGTGAGCGAGGCCCTCGCCAGCACGCTGACGCATCTCGAGGCCCTCGTCGGCTTCGACACGCGCAACCCGCCGCGGGCCATCGGCACGGGCGGGATGTTCGACTACCTGCAGGCGAACCTGCCGGGTTTCCGTTTCCAGCTGACCGACTTCGGCGCCGGCGCGGTGGCCCTGCTGGCCGTGCGCGGCAACCCGACGCGCGTCTTCAACGTGCACATGGACACGGTGCCGGATTCGCCGGCGTGGACGGCCAGCCCGCACGTGCTGCGGGTGACGGCCGAGCGCGCCATCGGTCTCGGCGCCTGCGACATCAAGGGCGCGGCGGCGGCCATGCTCGCGGCGGCGGCCCGGACCACCGGCGATGCAGCCTTCCTGTTCACCACGGACGAAGAAGCCAACGACGCGCGCTGCATCGCGGGATTCCTCGCCCAAGGCCACGGATTCACCGAGGCCATCGTGGCCGAGCCGACGAATTGCGAGGCGGTGCTGGCGCATCGCGGCATCGCCTCGGTGCTGATGAAATTCCAAGGCCAGGCCGGGCACGCTTCGGCGGCGAACGCGCTGAAACTCTCGGCGCTACACCAGGCCATCCACTGGGGCGAGGCCGCATTGGCCTTCGTCGAGTCGCAGTCGCATCAGCGCTTCGGTGGCCTGACCGGGCTGCGCTTCAACATCGGCCGTGTCGAGGGCGGCATCAAGGCCAACATGATCGCGCCCAGTGCGGAAGTGCGCTTCGGATTCCGGCCGCTGCCCTCCATGGACACCGCCCAGCTGCACGCGCACTTCAGGGGCCTCGCGGACCCCGCCGCGTTGGCGCACTACGAGGCGACCTTCTTTGGCCCCTCGCTCCCGGCCGGTGAGGTCGCTCAGGCCGAGGCCAAGCGGCTCGCAGCGCGTGATCTCGCCGACGAGCTGGGCCTGCCGATCGGCAACGCCGTCGACTTCTGGACCGAGGCCAGCCTGTTCTCGCAGGCCGGCATGACGGCCCTCGTGTTCGGCCCCGGCGACATCGCCCAGGCCCACGCCGCCGACGAGTGGGTCGCCCTCGACCAGCTCAGCACCTACACCGACCACCTGATCCGACTGTTCTCGCGGCCATGACCGACTTGCGTACCACCATCGTCCGCCTGCTCTCCAACATGGCCAGCGCCAAGGAGATCCAGCAGTACCTGAAGCGCTTCAGCTCGGTCGATGCCGCACGATTCGCTGTCGTGAAGGTGGGCGGGGCCATCCTGCGCGACGACATGGAATCGCTGGTGTCCTCGCTCTCCTTCCTGCAGCAGGTGGGCCTGACCCCGGTGGTGATCCACGGAGCCGGCCCGCAGCTGGACGAGGAGATGGCCGCCGCGGGCATCACCAAGCAAACCGTCGATGGCCTACGCGTGACCCCACCCGAGGTGCTGGCCGTGGTGCGTCGCGTGCTGGTCCGAGAGAACCTTCGCCTCGTCGACGCCTTGCAGGAAGCCGGCGTCCGCGCCACCTCGATCCAGACCGGCGTGTTCGAGGCCGAGATCGTCGACCGCGAGCGCCTCGGCCTCGTCGGCGACGTGAAGCGCGTCGAGCGCGAGGGTGTCGAAGCGGCGATTCGTGCGAACTCCATCCCGGTGATCTGCTCGCTGGGCGAGACGCGCGACGGCCAGATCGTCAACGTCAACGCCGACTGGGCGGCGAACGAGCTGGTGAAGTCGCTGCAGCCCTACAAGATCATCTTCCTCACCGGCACCGGCGGCCTGCTGGACGGGGAGGGCAAGCTGATCGACTCGATCAACCTCAGCACCGACCGCGAACGCCTGATGGCGGCGCCGTGGCTGACCGGCGGCATGCGGGTGAAGATCGAACAGATCGCCGACCTGCTGGATGCGCTGCCGCCCTCGTCGTCGGTGTCGATCACCAAGCCCGACGAGCTGGCCAAGGAGCTGTTCACCCATCGCGGCTCCGGCACGCTGGTGCGTCGCGGTGAAGCCATCCATGTCTTCGAGCGCTGGGACCAGGTCGACCTGCCGCGCCTCAAGCACCTGATCGAATCGGGCTTCGGCCGGGCGCTGACGCTGGACTACTTCGAGAGCACGGTGCCGTGGCGCATCTATGTGTCGGCCAACTACCGCGCCGCGCTGGTGCTCACGGAAGAAAACGGCATCCCGCACCTCGACAAGTTCGCCGTGGCCGACGACGCCAAGGGCGAGGGCCTCGGACGCGCCGCTTGGGACGTGATGCGCGCCGAGACCCCGCGGCTGTTTTGGCGCTCCCGCACGAGCAACCCGATCAACGACTTCTACTTCGACCAGTCGGAGGGCGCGCTCAAGGGCGATCCGTGGACGGTATTCTGGTACGGCCTCGAGGGCTTCGAGGACATCCGTTTCGCCGTCGAGCACTGCCGCACCCGGCCCGCCACGCTGAAACTGGGGGCCGCCGCATGAGCGCGTGGAATGCGCTACCAACGCTGAAGGGTCAGTACGTGACGCTGGAGCCGCTGTCCCGCGATCACGTGCCCGCGCTGCAGGATGCGGTGCAGGATGGCGAGCTTTGGACGCTGTGGTACACGGCGATTCCCGCCCCCGAGGGCATGGCCGCCTACGTCGACAAGGCCCTCGCGCTTCGCGATGCGGGGCAGGCGATCCCTTTCGTCGTGCGTGATGCTTCCGGCGCCGTCGTCGGCAGCACGCGGTTCGGCAACATCGAGGCCGAACATCGGCGTGTCCAGATCGGCTGGACCTGGTACGCGAAGCGCGCCCAGCGCACCGGTCTCAACACGGAAGCCAAGGCCCTGTTGCTGGCGCATGCGTTCGAGGTGATGGGCTGCGGCCGCGTCGAGTTCTTCACCCACCTCATGAACCACGCCTCCCGGGCGGCGATCGCGCGGCTCGGCGCGAAGGAAGAGGGCGTCCTGCGCAACCACATGCGCATGCCGGACGGCAGTTGGCGCGACACGGTGGTGTTCTCGATCATCGACGGCGAGTGGCCGGCCGTGCGTGCCCATCTGCGCCACCTGATGGCGCGTCGGGGAGACGCCGCATGATCCGTGTCGGTCTCGTCGGTGCCCGCGGCCATGTCGGTACCGAACTGATCAAGCTGCTCGCGGTGCATCCCGGCTTCGAGATCGCCTTCGTGTCCTCGCGCGAGCGCGAGGGCCAGCGGCTCGCCGACCACGAGCCGGCCTACGCGGGCGGCCTGCGCTACACAGCGCTCGACGCGGCCGGCGTGGCGGCGAGTGGCGTCGATGCCGTGGTGCTCGGCCTGCCGAATGGGTTGGCCGCGCCTTACGTCGCCGCCATCGATGCCATCGCCCCCGGCATGGCCATCGTCGACCTGTCGGCGGATTTCCGCTTCGACGCGACGTGGACCTATGGTCTTCCCGAGCGGAACCGCGCCGCGCTCGCTGGTTCGACGCGCATCAGCAATCCCGGGTGCTACGCCACGGCGATGCAACTGGCCCTGGCGCCGGTTCTCGATCTCGTCGACGGCCCGGCGCAGTGCTTCGGGGTGTCTGGCTACAGCGGTGCCGGTACGACGCCCAGCGACAAGAACGACCCTGCGAAGCTGCATGACAACCTGATGCCGTACGCGCTGGTGAACCACGTGCACGAGCGCGAGGTCACGCGGCATCTCGGCCATCCGGTCGAATTCATGCCGCACGTGGCGCCGCACTTTCGCGGCATCACGATGACGGTCAACGTTCACCTGCGCGAGCCGGCCGCGCTCGAGGCGATCCGGGCCCGCTACGCGACGGCCTACGCGGACGAGCCGCTGGTGCGTGTGGGCGATGCCGCCCCCTGGGTCTCGCGCATCGCGAACCGGCACGGCGTCGAAATCGGTGGCTTCGCGGTGTCGGACGACGGTCGACGCCTGGTCCTGGTCAGCACCCTCGACAACCTGCTGAAGGGCGCCGCCACGCAGGCCCTGCAGAACCTCAACCTCGCGTTCGGCCAGGCCGAGACGACGGGTCTCACCCTGGAGTGGGCGGCATGAGCAACATCTTGTGGGCCAAGCCCGGCATGGACATCGACGCGGACATCCAGCGCTTCCTCGCTGGCGACGACGTCATCCTCGATCGCGAGTTCATCCGCTACGACATTCGCGCCAGCGGCGCGCATGCCCAGGGGCTGGAACGGATCGGCATCCTTGCCGCAGCGGAGCGCGCCGCGATCGCCCGCGAGCTGGCGGAGCTCGATGCCGATGTCGCCGCCGGCCACTTCGTTCTCGACGAGCGCTTCGAGGACATGCACTCCGCCATCGAAGCCCGGCTGATCGAGCGCCTCGGCGACGTGGGCAAGAAGATTCACACCGGCCGGAGCCGAAACGATCAGGTGCTGGTGGCGACGCGGCTCTGGTTGAAGGATCGTCTCGCCCATGCGGCCGGCCTCTGTCATGCGGCCGCCGGTGTGGCGCTGGAGCGCGCCGCGAACGAGGGCGGATTGCCGCTGCCGGGTTACACCCACCTGCAGCGCGCCATGGTCTCCAGCGCGGCCATGTGGTGGGCGGGCTGGGCCGAAGCCTTCCTCGACGACGCCGATCGTCTGCGCGCAACCGCGCAATGGATCGACGCGAATCCGCTCGGTTCGGCCGCCGGATATGGCGTCAATCTGCCGCTCGACCGCGACCACACGACGGCCGCGCTGGGCTTCGGCCGCCTGCAGGTCGCCGCGACGTACGCGCAGCTCTCGCGCGGGAAGTTCGAACTTGCCGCCTTGGAAGCGTTGGGTTCCGCGTTGCTCGACCTGAGGCGGCTGGCGTGGGATCTGTCGCTGTTCGCCAGCGCGGAGTACGCGTTCGTCCGCCTGCCGGCGAAGTACACCACGGGCAGTTCGCTGATGCCCAACAAGCGCAACCCCGATGTCATCGAGCTGATGCGCGGGGTGTACGCGTCCATCGCCGCGGCGAAGATCGAGGTGGAGCAGTTGCTCTCGCTGCCCTCGGGCTACCACCGCGACCTGCAATACTCGAAGGGCGCGATCGTGCACGGCTTCGGTCGCGGCCTCGCGGCGCTCGGACTGTTGCCCGACCTGTTGCGCGCGATGGAATGGCAGCCAGAAAGGATGCGCGCCGCGATCGAGCCGTCGATGTACGCCACCGACCTGGCCGTGGAGCTGTCTTCGCGCGGTATGCCGTTCCGCGACGCGTACCGGCAGGCCGCCAATCCCACGCAGTGGGCCGAACGCGACCCGCAAAGCAGTCTTGGGGCGCGTGTGTCGCCCGGCGCGGGGGGAAACCTGCGGCTGGAGACCTTGGTCGCCCGCTGGTCCGCGACGCCGGGCTGACGAAGGCGCCGGAAGGCGCGCCGGTTCAGCCAATCAGCGGGCGGTTGCCCTCGAGGCGGCGGGATTCCAGGGCGAGCAGCACCCGGTGCATCGCATCGCCGATACGGTCGTGGGAGTCGCGCGGCTCGCGAAGGCCGAGCGAGCGCTCGAGGTCCGCGTAGGTGCCATCGTCCGGCAGCGCGTTCAGCGCATCGATGATCCGGTTCACGGCGTCAATGGTGGGTTTCAGCTCAACCGCTTTGCGATTGGCGAGGACGAGGCTCCCGCCCAAGGCGATGACCAGCGGTGTCCAGGCCGGCTGGCCCGCCACCGCTGCCGCATCCGGGATCGTCGCCTGTGCGAGAAGGTTCACCCGCTTCTCCGCCGCGTGCCAGCCGCTGTGCGGAGCGATGCGGCCACGGGCCGAGATGTCGAAGGCGTCTACGCGGGGAATCGGGGCGATCGCGTCCATGGCTCGTCCGGGTGTCAATAACTGTCAATACGCGCAGTCTGTCACGTCTTGACCCCACCCGGGATGAATGTTTCGTCGGAAATCAGTCTCCGGCTGGGGCGCTCCCGAGCATCCGCCAGGCCAAGCCGCCGACGAGCAGGGCGCCGAGAGCCAGCACGGCCCACAGGACCCAACGGCCCCAGTCCGCTTTCGGGACCAGCGCGGCAGGCCCGCCAAGGACTTCGACGGCGCCGAGCGTTGCCAATGGCGGTTGCCAATCCTCGCCCTGCTGGCGGCGGATGGCGGCTAGGGTGTCGTCCACGCCGACCGGGGAAGCCTGCAACTGGGCGCTTCCCGCCAGCAAGCGGTAGGGCGGCGAGCCTTGGGGCACCACGACGAGTCGATCGGGAACGTAGCCCAACACCAGGCGCGGCGGTAAGGCAGCTTGGCCGAGCTGGAGCCGGAGAGGGCCCGTGCCGTTCGGCGAGAGGGCGACGGGTGATGCCTCGAGCGTTTCGCCGCCGATGGCCAGGCGCCAAGCCGAGCCGCTCGCGACCGTAAGCCAACGCTCGCCCGAACGCTGCTCAACGCGGTACTCGAGGATCCCACCGCCCTCCGGCAGGCGCACATCGACCTGCTGCACGGGAAGGGGGCCCAGCGGGGGGAACTCGATCGTTCGACCGTCCGTCGAGACAGCCACGGCATCGGGGGTGTAGGTGGCGAGCGGGGCACGTTCGGCTTCGCGCGAGCGCAGGCCTTCGAGTGCCGCCAGCGGTGGCAGGCCGGCTTGGCCGGGGCCTGGGGTCAGAGCCAGATAGCGGTGCGACGTGCGATGGAAACGGAGCTCCAGCTTCTCGATCCGGCGGCCGCCATCGGAGGCCCGGAACAGCGGAAGCGCCGAGGCGAGGGGCTCCCAGTGGACAAGGTCGTCGGAGCCTCGCAGGTCGACGAGTGTCCGGAAATCGTCAACACCCTGCGGCGTCAGGCGCAGGCCATCAATGCCTCCGCTCGCGGCTGACCCGACATCGACGAGCCACTCCGGCGCGGCGATCCCGCTGGCGGCGCCATCCGTGCTTCGCAGGTCCAGGGCCGCGAGGGCACCGTCGGGCTCCCGGCGGACGTGCAGTTCGAGGCTGCCCGGCGTCGACGTGGTGGCTCCGGGCAAGGCGATCGGCAGTGCGATGCGAAGCACCTCGGGGGCTTCGGGAGGCCGCAGCGCAGTGGAACGCTGCCAGCTGAAGGGCTGCTCGCGACCGGCCGAATCCACCACGACGAGATCGGCCATCGTTGGGCTCGTGAGCGTGGCATAGGCCTCGGCGGGCACGTCGATGGCGAACACCGGCGACTCTGGCGGCGCGTTGATGGGAATCGCGAGGGCGAATCGATCGTCCGCAGCGACGGCCGGCACGGTGACGATGGCGGCGGCCAGGGCGAGACCGCGAAGCGCGGACCGGGGGCGGATCATTCGGAAGCCTCCAAGCGGCTCGGGGGACGGGGGGCGAGACGACCGACGATGACCAACAGGCCACCTACGGTCAGGAAGGACACGATGCCGAGCAAGTCGCCCAGGTTCTGGCGATCCACCAGCAACAGCTTCAGCAGGACGGCAGCAAGAAGCAGGGCGCCGTAGGTCCACAACGGACGACTGCCGCGCTTCGAGCCGAGGACCCAGCACACCACGCCGGCCAGCGACCAGACGACGCTCAGGCCGGCTTGCGAGGCCGTCCAGGACGCCACGTCCATCCAATCGACGGTATCCATCCAAGGCGTTCCGGCGAAGCCAGCGGCCCCCCAGTGCCAGGACGCCCGCAACGTCACCATCGTCATCAGCGCGAAGGCTGCCGCACCCACGGCCACCGCAAGGATGGGACGGGACGGGGCCTGCGGCGGCATCCGCTGCATCCACGCCGCAGCGCCGAGAACGCCAGCCAGCTGGAAGAGTTCCACCGGGTTCAGCAGGGGCACCCAAGGCAAAGGGGCGGCGGTGCCGGCGACGGCCTGCGTCACGACCCAGACCGAGCCGAGCACGAGCAAGGCCAAACCGAGGGCAATGCGGCGATAGGCGTGGACGTCCTCGCCCACCGGCCAGGCCGCGATCATCGGCCGGCGCATCAAGAGCACGGTGAGCGCCGCGAGGGGCAGCCACGGCAGGATCCATCGCCAACCGTCGCCGAGCGCCTCGGCGTTCACCGCTTCCAGTCCCTCGCGGATGCCCAGCCCCAGGGCCAGGGTGATGGCCGCCAGACCGGCGATGTGGGTCGTCGCCTGGCGTCCCGTCAGACCACGCAAAGCGCGGAGTGCGAAGGCCAAAGCGATCGCAAGCGCAACCAGCGTGAACCCCCGGGCCTGGGACAGCCATGCCGGGGATTCCGCAGCGGCGACGGCCACTGCGAACACCGACGTTGGCATGGCAAGGGCCGGCAACCAGGCGGGTTTGCGCCATGTCGAAAGACGACGCAAACCGGCGGCAAGCAAGGCACTGAGCGTCACGAACGCCAGCCATCCGGCGCCGATTTCGAGCTCGGCGCCGTCGGCATAGCCGTTGTCCAACCGAATCACTTCACGAGCCCCCGCCCAGAACCACCAGCCGAGAGCGGCAACGGCGAGCAGCGCGCCGCCGATCGAGCGCTGTTGCTCATGCTCGCGGTCGAGCAGCCAGGCGCAGGCCCCGGCGGCGGCGGCGAGCAGCAGCAAGTTCAGGGTATGGCCGTTGAGCACCGGGGTGCCGCCATCGCCATGCTCGAACGACGCCAAGTAGGCCAAGCCGGCGAGCACTTGCAGTCCGATGCCCGCGATTTGCGGCCAGCGTCGCTGCTGGACCTGCCCGAGCCAGAGCAGCGCGACGCCCTGCAGGGCCCAGGTGGCGGAGGTCCAACGCGCCGAGAGGGCCAAGGGCACCGCCAGGGTCGCGAAGGCCAAACCGAGCGCGGCTGCACTCTGGCCGAGCACGCGCAGTTTCTCCTCGCGACGCGACCACAGGGCGAGGAGCAGATAGACCGCTGCCACGGCAAGGGCCGAAAAAGCCAGCAGCATCGCCTCGCCATCGAGCAGCGCCACCTGCAGGGGAAAAGCCACCAGCGGCGTGCCGAACAACAGGGTCGCGTCCACTTTGCCGGGTTCGCGTCCCTTCAGCGCGTAGGCCACGGGAATGGTCACGAACATCAGGAAGAACGCGACCAGGAAGGGCTCGGTCGTGGCGAACAACTCGGGGCGGAAGTATTTCGCCCCCCAGAGCGCACCGACGCCGAAAGTGAAGGCGAAACCCATCAGGTTCAGGGCGCGCCAAGGCCGGATCCACGCCATGGCGAAGACCGCGCCGTTGAGCAGGGCGTAGTAACTGAAGAGCGCGACGTGGTTGCCGCTTCCGGTGGAAAGCAGGATCGGCGCGAGGTAGCCGCCGAGAAAGCCGATCGCCGCGAGCCAGACGGCGTTCTGGCGGATGGCGAGGACCGCCGCGCCAGCCACCAGAGACAGCACGAGCGCGAAGGCGAGTCCCGCGGGCAGGAGGTCCGGGACGCGGAAGCTGCCGAACACCGTGAGCAGCAGGATGCCGATCGCGCCGCCCTGCAGGCTGAGGCCGAAGGCCGGTCGCTCGCGCGCCTGCCTGAGGCCATAGACCAGCATCGCGATGGCCGCGATAGCGATGCCTGCATAGCGCACCGAGACCGGCATCGTCAGCCAGCCCGCGCTGGAGGCGTAGCGGATGAGTGCCGCGACACCAAACAGCGACACCAGCAGGCCGAGCTTTACCGGCACGTTGCCTTCGAAAAGGAAGGATCGGAGGCTAGAAGCGAAGCGCTCGACGGCATCGGGCTCGGGCGCGGGCACGTTGGGGGGTGATCGACGCGGGGCAGGGCGCTCGACGGCCGGAGGCGGCATCGGCTGCGCTTCCGTCATCGTCGGGACCGGTGGCGGTTCCTCGGTCCACGACTCCGGACGGTCCTGTCGCGTTGCCACCGACGCTGCGGGTGACTCGGGCTCGGGGGCTGCGGGCGCGCGCTCGGCAGAATCGCTCCGGCCGGGACGACGTGATTCGAGTTCGCGAATACGGGTCGCCAGTTCATCGACGCGCTGCGACTGGCGATGCAGCAAGCCCAGCGCGGCAACGACGAGAAAGCCCGCGCCGAAGCCGAACAGGGCTTCGGATTCGGACGCCAGGAAGGCGCCCAACAGGGCCGCGGCGAATGCGAGCACCCAGATCATTGAACGCGTCTCCCCGCGCGTGAAGTCCGCGGCAGTTCATCCGGAATGCGGGGCGACGTCAACGAAGCGTCGATGGGCCGCACGCACGTCGCGCGCGGCGGCACGCGGAAGCGCGGATTCCGCTACCGGCGGTTGGCCGCCAACCATCGCGGCGCTACCGCGGCCGGAAACGCAAAACCCGCCTTTCGGCGGGTTTGGCTTGCCACTTTTGGTCGGGGAGACAGGATTCGAACCTGCGACTTCTACGTCCCGAACGTAGCGCTCTACCAGGCTGAGCTACACCCCGACGGGAGCCGCAAAGAATAGTGGGATTCGCCCCTCATCGCAAGTCCCCCGACCGTGCGGCGTGGTGGAAGCGCCCTCGTCCCGCCCCAGACGCACGAGGCCACCGCACGACTGCGCCGCCATGCGGTCGATTTGCGACAATCGCGGGTCTTTCGATATCCCCCGGAGAGTCCGCGTGATCAAGCCCCGCACCCCGCCCGGCGTCCTGGAGCTGCTGCCCCGCGACCAGATCGCCTTCCAGCGCGTGCTCGACGTGATCCGGCGCAATTACGAGCGTTTCGGTTTCCTGCCGGTCGAAACGCCGGTGTTCGAGCTCACCGACGTGCTCCTGACGAAGAGCGGCGGCGAAACCGAGCGCCAGGTGTATTTCGCCCAATCCACGGGCGCGTTGGAGAAGAAGGAGGAGGGCCTGCCGGAACTCGCCCTGCGCTTCGACCTCACGGTGCCGCTGGCGCGCTATGTCGCAGAACACGAGCACGACCTCGCCTTCCCGTTCCGCCGCTACCAGATGCAGCGCGTCTACCGCGGCGAACGCCAGCAGCGCGGGCGCTTCCGCGAGTTCTACCAGTGCGACATCGACGTGATCGGCAAGGACGCGCTCTCGGTGCGCCATGACGCCGAAATGCCGGCGGTGATCCACGCGATCTTCGCGGAACTCGGCATCGGCAAGTTCACCATCCAGATGAACAACCGCAAGCTGATGCGCGGCTTCTTCGAGCGCCTCGGCGTGGCCGACGGCGCCCTGCAGATGTCGGTGCTGCGCGAGGTGGACAAGATCGACAAGCGCGGGGCCGATTACGTGCGCGACACGCTGACCGGCGAGGGCTTCGGGCTTTCCGCCGAGGCGGTGGCGCAGATCCTCGCTTTCGTCTCCGTTCGCTCAAGCGGCCACGCCGACGCGTTGGCGAAGCTCGACGCGCTGGGTGGCGGCAACGCCACGTTGGAGCAGGGTGTCGCCGAGCTGCGCGAGGTGCTGACGCTGGTGAAGGCGCTGGGCGTCCCCGAGGCCGATTACGCGATCAATTTCTCCATCGCGCGCGGCCTCGACTACTACACGGGTACCGTCTACGAGACGACGCTCGACGCCCACCCACAGATCGGCTCGATCTGTTCGGGCGGCCGCTACGACAACCTCGCCAGCCACTACACGAAGTCGCACCTGCCAGGCGTCGGCATCTCGATCGGCGTGACCCGGCTGTTCTGGCAGCTGCGCGAGGCCGGGCTCGTGGCCACCGCCGAAAGCAGCGTCGAATGCCTCGTGGCCCTGATGGACGATGCCGGCCTCGCCGACGCGCTGGCGCTCGGCAGCCGCCTGCGCACCGGCGGCATCAACGCCGAGGTGCAGCTCGAGCCGAAGAAGCTGGCGAAGCAGTTCCAGTACGCCGACCGCGCCGGCATCCGCTTCGTGTTGCTGCGCGGTGAGGACGAACTGGCCAAGGGCACGGTCGCGGTGAAGGACCTGCGGCGCAACGAGCAGTTCGAAGTCGCGGAATCCGAGCTGGTGGCCGCGCTGAAGGTCGAGCTGGCGCAGCAACGCGCGCTCGCGGGGCGCTGACGTGGCCGCCGCTCCCCAGGCCATCCGCCTCGACGGTGCGTCCCTCACCCGAGAGCAGGTCGTCGCCGTGGCGCGCGGTGCGTCCGTGGAGCTGGATGCTGCGCAGCTCCGTGCGGTCCAACGCACCGCCGATTTCCTGGCCGAGCAGGTGCGCCGCCAGGAGCCTCTGTATGGCGTGTCGACGGGCTTCGGCAGCAATGCCGACCGGTTGCTGGGTGCGCATCGCCTGCGCGGCGACGGCGATGCCGGCACCACGCTGCACGAGGAGCTGCAGGAGAACCTGATCACCACGCACGCCGTCTGCATCGGCGACCCGTTCCCCGAGGACGTCGTGCGCGCGATGCTGGTCATCCGCATCAATACGCTGATGAAGGGCCACTCCGGCGTGCGTTCCAGCACGCTCGAGGCCTACGCGGCGATGCTCAACGCCGGCATCGTGCCGGTGGTGCCCAAGCTGGGCTCCGTGGGCGCGAGCGGCGACCTCGCCCCGCTGTCGCACCTCGCCATCGTGCTGCTGGGGCAGGGCGAAGCCTTCTTCCGTGGCGAGCGCCTGCCGGGCGGCGAGGCGCTGAAGCGCGCCGGCCTGTCGCCGATCCGTCTCTCGTACAAGGAAGGCCTCGCCCTCAACAACGGCACGGCGCAAATGCTCGCCACGGCCGTGCTCTGCGCCGAGCGTCTCGAAAAGCTGGTGGATCTCGCCGACCGCTGCGCGGCGATGACGATCGACGCCTTCGCCGGCCGTCGCCGTGCGTTCGACGACCACGTGCACGCCCTCCGTCCCCATCCGGGGCAAGTGGCCAGCGCCGCGAACCTCCGGGCGCTGCTCGACGGTTCCACCCTGTCGGACATCGCCTACCACCTCGTCCCGCGCGCCAAGCCGTGGTTGCCGACGAGCTGGCCGAATGCCTCGCTCGCCGCGCTGAGCTTCGATATCGGCTGGGACTGGGTACCAGCCGACCAGCGCCATGGCCGCGAGCGCTTCTACCAGCGCTTCAAGCCCTTCCGTGGCGGCAAGAAGCACCAGCCGCAGGACAGCTACAGCCTGCGCTGCGTGCCGCAGGTGCATGGCGCGGTGCGCGACGCCTTGGCCCAGCTGCAGCGCGTGGTCGATGTCGAGCTCAACGCCGTCACCGACAATCCGCTGATCTTCCCGGACCTCACGGGCGCAAAGCACATCGAAGACCAGGTGGTCTCGGCCGGTCACTTCCACGGCATGCCGATCGCGCTGGCGATGAGCTACGTCAAGGCGGCGATCCCGGTGCTGGCCTCGATCTCGGAGCGTCGCCTCAACAAGCTGGTCGACCCGGCCACCAACGACGGTCTGCCGGCCTTCCTGAGCGGCAACGAGGACGGCACCGATTCGGGCTACATGATCGTGCAGTACACCGCGGCGGCGATCGTCAACGACCTCGCTTCTCGGGCGCATCCGGCCACGGTGTACTCGGTGCCGACCAGTGCCAACGCCGAGGACCACGTCTCCATGGGCGCCAACGAAGGTCGCCATGTGCTCGACATGAGCGCCGATCTGGCGAAGGTGCTCGCGTTGGAACTGATGACCGCGGCGCAGGCGCTCGACTTCCGCCGCGACATGATCGAAGCCGCGCGGCGCTTGGCGCGCGAGGCGGATCTGGCGACGTTCGCGTCGAAGATTGGCAACGCGCCGCCGGATCCGCATCCGCAGCGGGCGCAGTTCCTGGCCGAATGCGATGCGCTGCGGGCCGAACTGGCGTCGTCGCCGGGATTTGCGCCCGGGAAAGCAGTGGCCGAACTGCACGCCGGTTTCCGGTCGCGCGTGGCGTTCCTCGGCAAGGACCGCGCACTCGACGGCGACGTCGCCGCCGCCGTGGATTTCGTCGAGGGCTGGTTGGCGCGCTGATCAGCGCGCCTGCAGCTCCACCTTCGCGACCTGCCCGTTGCGGGCGTCGGTCAGGACATAGAGCGAGCCATCGGGGCCCTGCCGCACGTCGCGGATCCGCTCGTCCCAGTCGTCGAGCAGCACTTCGGTGTCGGTGACGCGCTCGCCATCCAGCACCAAACGCTGTAGGTGCGTCAGCGCGAGCGAGCCGACGAAGGCGTTGCCTCTCCACGCCGGGAAGCGGTCGGCGGTGTAGAAGGCCAGGCCCGAGGCGCCGATCGACGGTGTCCACTGGTGCAGCGGCTGTTCCATGCCGTCCTTTTCCTTCAGGCCGTCGCCGATGGTCGTGCCGTTGTAGTTGATGCCGTAGGTGATCACCGGCCACCCATAGTTGAGGCCGGCACGTGGCACGTTGATCTCGTCGCCGCCGCGCGGGCCGTGTTCGTGCGTCCACACGAGGCCCGTCTGCGGATGCAGTGCCATGCCCTGGATATTGCGATGGCCGTAGCTGAAGACGCCGGGGTGCGTGCCTTCGCGGGCCGCGAGCGGCAGGCCGGCCACCGGCGTGCCGTCGTCGTTGAGCTTGAACAGCTTGCCTTGGCCGCGCGTGAGGTCCTGCGCGGTGTCCTGCATGCCGCGATCGCCGGAGCTCACGTAGAGCTTGCCGTCACGGTCGAAGACGAGGCGCGAGCCATAATGGAAGCCGGTGTCCACTTTCGGCGCCTGGCGGAAAATCACCTGCACGTCCTTCAGCGTCTCGCCATCAAGGCGACCCCGCGCCACCGAGGTGCCTGCACCGCCGCTGCCGGGCTCCGAGAAGCTCAGGTAGACGAAGCCGTTCTCGGCGAACTTCGGATGCAGGGCGACGTCCAGCAAGCCGCCCTGGCCGCGGGCCTGGACGCGCGGCACGCCGGCGATGGGCCGCGAGAGGCTACCGTCGGCGTTGACGATGCGCAGCCGCCCGGGGCGCTCCGTCACCAGCATCCGGCCATCGGGAAGGAAGGCGAGCCCCCACGGATGCTCAAGCCCTTCCACGATCGTGGTCACCCGCACCGGTCCGTTTTCGCTGGGAAACGTCTGCGAGGCCGCGGCATGCGACGAGGCAGCGGGGAGGGCCAGTGCGAGGGCGAGGAGGGCGGCGAGCGGGCGTCGGGACATGGTCGGCGGCGTCAAGAAGGACGCCGGAGTGTCACGGCCCGCGCATCAAGGGCGCGTCACTGCGAGTCGCGGAGTCGCTTGGCGGGCACGCGATCCGACACCGACGGCGTCGTCGATGGCAGTGTGACCGGACGCTTGCCGCGAGGCGTCACGGTGGGCGGTTCGATCCGCAGCACCCGGCCATTGGCGTCGTCGGTCAGCGCGTAAACGTTGCCGTCGGCTCCGACGCGGACGTCGCGGATTCGCCAGTTCAGGCCGGACAGCAGCTGTTCCTGCGCGACGACACGATTGTTCGCGTCAAGGCGGATCCGATGGATGCTGCGCGAGACGAGCCCCCCCACCAGCACGCTGCCCATCCACTCCGGCGATTTCGGATGGTTGTAGAACGCCAAGCCGCTCGTGCCGATGGACGGCACCCAGTAATGCTCGGGTTGCTCGAGGCCGGCCGCGCTGGTTCCGGTGGCCTCCGGAATCGGACGGTCGTCGTAGCCGATGCCCCAGGTGATTGTCGGCCAGCCGTAATTGAGCCCGCGGCCGACGCGATTGAGTTCATCGCCGCCCTTCGGCCCGTGCTCATTCATCCACAGCTGGCCGGTCACCGGGTGGAAAGCCATGCCCTGGGGACTGCGATGGCCGGTGGACCAGATTTCCGGCAGCCAAGCGCTGTTGCCCACGAACGGGTTGTCAGCCGGCACGGTGCCATCGGTGCGGAGGCGGAGGATCTTTCCCTGGTGCTGGTTCTGCCGCTGGGCGGTGGCGTTGTTCTGGTTGTCGCCCGAAGTGACGTAGAGGAATCCGTCCGGGCCGAACGCGAGTCGCGATCCGAAATGGCCTTGAGTGTTCAACTTCGGCGTCACCCGGAAGATCACGCTGCCGTTCACGAGCGCCGTGCTCCCGGCGTTCAACTCGGCGCGGTACACCGCCGTTCCTGCGGTGCCGTTGGTGCCCGGCTCGGCGAAGCTGAGGTAGACGCGGCGATTGCTCGCGAACGCTGGATCCAGCGCGACGTCCAGCAGGCCGCCCTGGCCTTGGGCGAACACGGAGGGCACGCCGGTCAGCGGCGAGGAGACCCCACCCTGGGGGGTGACGATCCTCAAGCGCCCGGGGCGTTCGGTGACGAGGAAGTTTCCGTCGGGCAGGAACGCGAGCCCCCAGGGGTTCTGCAGGCCGGTGGCCACGGTCGTGACGCGGACCGCACCGAACTGGCTCGAGGTGGTTTGGGTGTTCGCCTGCGCGGCGGCCAGCGAGGGCCAAAGCACGGTGGCGAGGACGACCGCCAAGCTGGCGGCGAGCGCGTGACGGCGCATGGGACAGGCCTCCGGGGGGAAGGAGCTCGCAGGCTAGCGCGCCCGGCGGCCGCGGGCGTTAACGCGGCGTTGGTGCAACGCGACAAGCCGCGGCCGCCGCCTGGCCCGCGACCACGCCGCTCGCGAAGCAGGCCGTGAGCAGGTATCCGCCCGTGGGAGCATCCCAATCCAGCATCTCGCCGCAGGCAAACCAGCCGGGAAGTGCCCTGAGGCCGAGACCGTCGTCCGTTGCTTCCAACGCGATCCCGCCCGCGGTACTGATCGCCTCCGCGATCGGCCGCGGCGCACCAAGGCGAAGGGGCAGGCGCTTGATGGCCTTCGCCAGCCGTGAGGCATCCGCGAGTTCGGCCGGCGAAAGCCGCTCGCGCAGCAGGGCGGCCTTCACGCCGTCCAGTTTCAGCCGGCGGCGCAAGACCTCGCTGAGGGAACGGCCCTCGCGAGGCTTGGCGAGGGCGTCGCGAACGCGTTCCGGTGAGAGCCCGGGGACGAGGTCCAAACCGATGTCCGCGTGGCCGTCGCGACGCAGGGCCGCGCGCAGGTCCGGGCCGATCGCGTAGATCAGGCTGCCCTCGATGCCATGCGCCGAAAGCACGCATTCGCCTTGCATCTGCCGCTCGCGACCGTGGGCGTCGACCCAATGGGCGACGACGGGCTTCAGTGGCGCACCGGCGAACGTCGTCGCAAGGTACGGGCTCCAGCCGACATCGAAACCGCAGTTGGAGGCTTCCAAGGGAGCAATGGGCACGCCGCGAGCGGCCAACCACGGCAGCCAGGCGCCATCGGATCCCAGCTGAGGCCAGCTGCCTCCGCCCAAGGCCAAGACCACGGCGCGCGCCTTCAGGCAGCGACGCCCCTCCGGGCCATCAAGCACCGGATGGCCGTTGTCGTCGAAGCCGTCCCAGCGTTGCCGCATGTGCAGTCGCACGCCGTCCTGCCGCAGGCGTGCCACCCACGCACGCAACAACGGCGCCGCCTTCATGTCGTTGGGGAACACCCGGCCGGAGCTGCCGACGAAGGTTTCGATGCCGAGGTCGCGCGCCCACGCGCGCAGGTGTTCGGCATCGAAGCGGTCGAGCCAACGCGCGACATCCCGCGTCCCCCGGCTGTAGCGTTGGTCGAAACGGGGGCGTGGATCGCCATGGGTCAGGTTCAAGCCGCCGCGACCGGCGATCAGGAACTTGCGGCCGACGGAGGCCTTGGATTCGAACAGGTCCACCTCGGCGCCGGCCCGGCGCGCAACCTCCGCCGCCATCAGCCCCGCCGGACCGCCACCGATGATGGCGACGCCCGGGCAATCCCAAGGCGTGGCGAGCATCGTCGTCATGCCGCGCCGGTCAACGCGCGGGCTCGACGGCCAGCAGCTCGACCTCGAAGATCAGCGGCTGTTGTGGGGGAATGACATCCCCCGCGCCGCGACTGCCGTAGCCCAGGTCGGACGGGATCGCGAGCTCGCGGATTTCGCCCACCTTCATCCCCACCACGCCCTCATCCCAGCCGCGGATCACCACGCCGCGGCCCAACGGGAAGGAAAACGCCTCGCCACGAGGGCGCGAACTGTCGAACTCGGCACCTTTGCGCCCGGCGAGGCGCTCGTCGTAGAGCCAGCCGGTGTAGTGCACGCTCACGGTATCGCCGCTGCGAGCCACCGCGCCATCGCCGGGCCGCAGCACGTTGATCTCGAGGTCTGCGGGGCTCCCGCCGGCGGGTGGACCCGCGGGAGCACTACAGGCCGTGAGCAGCGACGCGAAGATCGCGACGCCGCCGAAAAGCAGGGAACGAATCACTGTTCCGTCAGGGTGATCGTGTAGGTGCCGTTCTGGTTCCCGTTGGTACCGACGAAAATCTGGTACTGGCCGGGTGCGAACATGCCGCTGACTTCGGCATCGAGTTCACCGTGGCTGTCGTCGTCGCACCAGGTGCGGTTCGGGCCGACCACGACCAGCGTGGAATCAGTGGTGCTCTCGACGAAGATGCGGAGGTTGAGCGCCGACGTCACGTTGAGCCGATGATCCGGCGTGGTGTCGATGGTGCCGACGCAGGCCTTGCCGTAGGCCCGGGCGTCGCGCGATCCGCCCGTCTCACCGCGGCTGCGCTGCGGGTCCGGGGTGAAGCCGGCGCCCAGCGTGAAATCACGGTAGGCCTCGATGCTGCCTTCGTCGCCGGCGCCGGTGCTGGCGCCGCCCACGTTCTCGGTGAGGGTGAGCGTGTACTGGCCGGTCTGACCCAAATGACCGACATACACCTCGTAGCGGCCGGGGCGCAGGTTGGCGTTGATCTCGGCATCCAATTCGCCGCGGCTGTCGTCGTCGCAGAACGTGCCGGAGGGGCCGCGCAGCACCAGGGTCGAATCGGTGGTGCTGGTCGTGTAGAGCTTCAGGTTGACGGCACTGGTCACCGTGATGACGTGGTCCGGCGTGGTGTCGACGCTGCCACTGCACTGGCCGCCGAAGGCCTGCGACGCATCGCGCGCGCCCCCGGTGGTTCCGGTGCCCGTCTGCGGGTCCGGGGTGAAGCCGGAACCGATGGTGAAGTTCCGGTAGTCCGAGGCCATCGCACATCCCGCCGCAAGGGCGGCGCCGAGGGCGAGGGCACGCGCGGCCGCGCGGCGGAGAGCGATACGGTTCATGGCAACTCCCGAGGTGGTTGCCCGGAAGTCTGGCGGGCAGGGCGCCGTTGTCAAGCTGTCATGACGGTGATGGGCAGGGCGATAATCGTGCAGAAGCCGAGCCCGCATGCCGCCCATCCTCAACATCGCCGCCTACCGGTTCGTTCGGATCGAGGAGCCCGCGCAACTGCGCGAGCCGATCGCCGCGAAGGCCGAAGCTCTCGGACTGAAGGGCACGGTGCTGGTGGCTCCGGAGGGCATCAATCTGTTCCTCGCCGGCGAGCCCGCAGCCCTGCGAGGCTTCCTCGAGTGGCTCCGGCAGGACGCCCGCTTCACCGGATTGGCGGCCAAGGAAAGCTGGAGCGCCGCGGTGCCGTTCGCGCGGCTCAAAGTGAAACTCAAGCGGGAGATCATCGCGTTCCGCCGAGAGGGCGTGGATCCGGTCGCTGCACCGGCGCCCGCAGTGGATCCCCCCACGCTGAAGCGCTGGCTGGACACCGGCGTCGACGACGAAGGGCGGCGGGTCGTCCTGCTCGACACGCGCAACCGCGAGGAAGTCGCACTGGGCACCTTCGAAGGCGCGATCACCCTGCCGATCGACGACTTCGTCGCACTGCCCGAGGCGCTGCAGTCCGAGCGCCATCGTCTGGACGGCGCCACGGTCGTCAGCTTCTGCACCGGCGGCATCCGCTGCGAAAAGGCCGCCCCTTGGCTTCGGCAGGCCGGTTTCGGCGACATCCGGCAACTGGCGGGCGGTGTTCTCGGCTACTTCGAAGCAGTCGGTGGTGCCCACTGGCGCGGCGGCTGTTTCGTCTTCGACGACCGGGTGGCACTGGGCCCCGACCTCTTGCCGATGGGCAAAGGCGACTCGCCCGCCTAGACTTCACGCGAATCGTCGGCACTGCACCCGCGGCCACTCAAGGCACCGGCCCTCTCGCCTCGCCAACCCAGGATCCGGACGCCCCATGACCGCCACGCCGCTGCTCGTCACCTTCGGCTTGTATCTGCTGGTGATGGTGGGCATCGGCGTCTGGGCCTGGTGGCGAACCCGCAGCTTCGACGACTACATTCTTGGCGGTCGCTCGCTGGGCAGCGTGGTGACGGCTTTGTCGGCCGGCGCTTCCGACATGAGCGGTTGGCTGCTGATGGGCCTGCCGGGCGCGTTGTATGTGGGTGGCGCGTCGGAGGCATGGATCGCGATCGGCCTCGTCGTCGGCGCGTGGGCGAACTGGAAGTACGTTGCCGGCCCGCTGCGCGTCTACACGGAGCGAACGAAGAACGCGCTCACCCTCCCGGACTACTTCACCCACCGCTTCGAGGACCACGCCAAGCTGCTGCGCGTGTTCTCGGCGACCGTGATCCTCGTGTTCTTCGCTATCTACTGCGCCAGCGGCATCGTGGCCGGCGCCCGCCTGTTCGAGAGCGTGTTCGGCCTGCCGTATTCGCAGGCGATCTGGTGGGGCGCGGCCGCCACAATCCTCTACACGCTGATCGGCGGCTTCCTCGCCGTGAGCTGGACCGACACCGTGCAGGCGACGCTGATGATCTTCGCGCTGATCCTCGTGCCCGTGATGGTGGTGGTCGGGAGCGGCGGACTGGAGGCGAGCCTCATCGTGATTGAACAGGCGGATCCGCTGAAAACCGACTGGTTCAACGGGGGCGCGCTTGGCCTGGTCGGCATCGTGTCCCTGCTGGCTTGGGGCCTCGGCTACGTGGGCCAGCCTCACATCCTCGCCCGCTTCATGGCGGCCGATTCGCTGAAGACCATCCCGATGGCGCGCCGTATCGGCATGACCTGGATGATCCTGTGCCTCGGTGGCGCGATGGCGGTCGGCTTCTTCGCCAACGCCTACTTCGCCATGCATCCCGACCACGTCGGCGAGGTCGCTGCGAACAGCGAGCGGGTCTTCATCCAGCTCGCGACGGTGCTGTTCAATCCGTGGGTGGCCGGCGTGCTGCTGTCCGCCATCCTTGCCGCGATCATGAGCACCCTGAGCTGCCAGTTGCTCGTTTGCAGCAGTGCACTCACCGAGGACTTCTACAAGGGCTTCGTGAGACCGCAGGCCGGGCAGGTTGAGCGGGTGTGGTTCGGCCGGGCCATGGTTGCCGCCGTCGCGCTGCTGGCGATCTGGATCGCCCGCGATCCCGACAGCAGGGTGCTCGGCTTGGTCGCCTACGCATGGGCCGGCTTCGGCGCCGCTTTCGGCCCGGTGGTGATTCTGTCGCTGTACTGGAAGGGCATGACCCGCAACGGTGCTCTGGCCGGCATGGTCACTGGCGCGACGACGGTGATCCTGTGGAAGGAGCTGGTCGTCGCCGGCGGGCACAGCAGCCTGTATGAGATCGTGCCGGGGTTCATCGCCGCCGGCATCGCCATCGTCGCGGTGAGCCGCTTCGGGCTGGGTCCGAGCGTGGCCATGCGCGAACGCCACGAGGGCGTCCGCGAGACGCTGCGGGCCGAAGGCTGCTGAAGCCGACGACCATGGCCACGAACAAGACTCAGGCGACCGCCGCCAGCGTCGAGGCCTACTTCGATGAGCGGGCGTCCGAGGCGCAGCGTCCGGACTGCGAGGCGCTGGTCGCGATGTTTTCCCGGCTCACCGGTGAACCGGCGGTCCTGTGGGGCCCGAGCATCGTCGGGTTCGGCCGCTACCGTTACCGCTACGACAGCGGCCGAGAGGGCGAGATGTGCCTGACCGGCTTCGCGGTGCGTGGCAAGGAGCTGGTCGTCTACGTCGATGCAGAAAGCGAGGCGCAGCAGGCGCGCCTCGCCGCGCTGGGGAGGCACCGGATGGGCAAGTCCTGCCTCTATATCAAGCGGCTCGCCGACCTCGATGTGGCCGTGCTCGAGGCGCTGGTCGCGGCATCGATCACGGAAACGCGTCGCCGTTACGGGTGACCGGATGCAACGGGCGCGACGCACCGCGCCCTAGGCAACTCACTCGCCGCGCGGCTTGCCCTTGAAGCCCGGCTTGAAATTGCCGCCTTTGTAGCCCCCGGTCTTGAAGCCGCCCTTTTTCGGGAAGCGCGGCGCCGCGCCTTCCAGCTCGCCGCTGTCGTCCTTCGACGGGTCGTAGGCCTTCAGCATCAGGGCCTGGCCGGCGACGCGCACCTTCTTCAGGTGGGCCATGATCTCCTTGGGCATGCCCTCCGGCAGATCGACCAGCGTGTCGTTGGTGCGGATGTTGATGCGGCCGATGTGCGCGGCTTCGAGGCCGGCCTCGTTGGCGATGGCGCCGACGATGTTGCCCGGCTTCACCTGGTGGGCGTGGCCCACGGCGATCCAGTAGGTCGCGAAACCCGGCTCCGGCGCGCGCGGGGCGTCGAACTTGGCCGGACGGGGCTTCGGCGGGCCGTCCTCGCGCGGGGTGCGCATCTCGGGCCGCCAGCTCATCGGCTCGCCGCGCGGCTGGCGCGGCAGCTTGTCGAAGTCGACGCGCTCGCGGCGCTCCGGACGCTCGCCGCGCTCTTCGCGCTCCATGCGCGGCTCGCGGGCGTTCGGGTCGAGCAGCAGGGCCGTATCACCCTGCAGCAGGCGGGCGAGGGCGGCGGCGATCTCGATGGCCGGCACGTTGTGCTCCGCCTCGTAGCGCTCGACCAGGCCGCGGTAAACATCGAGGCCATCCAACTGCCGCGCCTGCGTGATGCGGTCGAGGAAGCGGCTGATGCGCGAATCGTTGACGGCCTGCACCGTCGGCAGGGCCATTGGCTCGATCGGCTGGCGGGTGGCGCGCTCGATGGCCTTGAGCATGCCGCGCTCGCGCGGGCTGACGAACAGGATGGCTTCGCCGCTGCGTCCGGCGCGACCGGTGCGGCCGATGCGGTGGACGTAGCTCTCGGTGTCGTAGGGGATGTCGTAGTTCAGCACGTGGCTGATGCGCTCGACGTCGAGGCCGCGGGCCGCCACGTCGGTGGCGACGAGGATGTCGATCTTGCGATCCTTGAGCTGCTGGATCGTGCGTTCGCGCTGCGCCTGCTGCACGTCGCCGTGGATGGCGGCGGCGGCGAGGCCGCGGGCGGCCAGCTTCTCGGCGAGCTCCTGCGTGGCCTGCTTGGTGCGCGCGAAGATGATCATCGCGTCGTAGGTCTCGGCCTCGAGGATGCGGGTGAGGGCATCCAGCTTGTGCAGGCCGCTGACCATCCACATCCGCTGGCGGATGTTGGTGGCGGTGGTGGTCTTGGCCTTGATGGCCACTTCCACCGGATCCTTCAGGTAGGTCTGGGCGATGCGCTTGATCGGCGGCGGCATGGTCGCCGAGAACAGCGCCACCTGGCGCTCCGGCGGGGTCTTCTTCAGCACCGCCTCGACGTCGTCGATGAAGCCCATGCGCAGCATCTCGTCGGCCTCGTCGAGGACGAGGGCCTTCAGCGTCGAGAGGTCCAGCGAGCCGCGGTCGAGGTGGTCGATCACGCGGCCGGGCGTGCCGACGACGACGTGGACGCCGCGCTTCAGCGCGCCGAGCTGCGGGCCATAGGCCTGGCCGCCATAGATCGGCAGCACCTGGAAGCCTGGGATGAAGGCCGCGTACTTCTGGAAGGCCTCGGCGACCTGGATCGCCAGCTCGCGGGTGGGGGCCAGCACCAGCACCTGCGGCGCGCCGGCCGGGCTGCTGCCGATGCGGGTCAGCAGGGGCAGGGCGAAGGCAGCCGTCTTGCCGGTGCCGGTTTGCGCCTGCCCGAGGACGTCGCGCCCATCCAGCAAGGGCGGGATGGTGGCGGCCTGGATCGGCGAAGGCGACTCGTAGCCCACGGCCGCGAGGGCCTTCATCAGGCTTTCGGACAGGGCAAGGTCGGAGAAGCGCAGCGAGGGCGCTTCGTTGGAAGTGTCGGTATCGGCGCTCATGGCGGCCTCGAGAGTGCCGGCTGAGACGCCCGGCGGGAAGGGCGCGGAGTTTACCCGACCTTCGCGCCCGCCACCCTAACGGGAGCCAACCGGCGGATTCCATGCGGCGGGAAGGCCAGCGACCACCGCGTAAACTCCGGGCCATGCCTCTGCTCACCCTGAATCGCGTCGACTACGGCGTCGGCGGCCCGCGCCTGCTCGACGGCGTCGACCTTGCCATCGAACCCAACGAACGCATCGCCCTGATCGGCCGAAACGGCGCCGGGAAGTCCACGTTGCTGAAGCTGATTGCGGGTGAGATCGTCCCCGACGACGGTGAACGCCGCCTCGAGGGTGGCGTGCGCGTCGCCCGGTTGGAGCAGGAAGTGCCCGCGCACCTCGACGGGTCGATCTACGACGTCGTTGCCGACGGCCTGGGTTCCGTCGGTCGCGACATCGCCGAGTTCCACCACTTGAGCCACGCCGACGACATCGACATGGACGCGCTCGGCCGGGTGCAGGCCCGCATCGATGCGGCCGACGGCTGGCGGCTCGAAGCCCGCGTGGATGCCACGCTGACCAAGCTCGGCCTCGACGGCGAACTGCCCTTCAGCGCGCAGTCCGGTGGCTTGAAGCGCCGCGTCTTGCTGGCCCGCGCCTTCGTCGCCGAGCCGCAGATCCTGCTGCTCGACGAACCTACGAACCACCTCGATATCGCGGCCATCGAAGCGCTCGAAGCCGCGCTCCTCGATTACAAAGGCTCGATCGTCTTCGTCACCCACGACCGGCGCTTCCTGAAAGCGCTGGCCACGCGCATCGTGGAGATCGACCGGGGCTCGTTGTCGAGTTGGCCCGGCGACTGGGCCAACTACCTGCGCCGCCAGGAAGAGCGCGCCCATTCGGAAGCGCAGGAGAACGCGAAGTTCGACAAGCTGCTGGCCCAGGAGGAAGTCTGGATCCGGCAGGGCATCAAAGCCCGCCGCACCCGTGACGAAGGCCGCGTCCGCCGGCTGGAGGCGATGCGCCGCGAGCGCGCCGAGCGCCGCGACAAGACCGGCAATGTCAAGATGGCCCTGGCGGAAGGCCAGCAGAGCGGGCGAAAGGTCATCGAAACCAAGGGGCTCACCTTTGGCCACGGCGAGCGGACGCTCGTCCGCGACCTCGACCTGACGGTGATGCGCGGCGACCGCATCGGCCTGATCGGCCCGAACGGCAGCGGCAAGACCACGCTGATCAAGCTGCTGCTTGGCGACCTCCAGCCGCAGGACGGCGAAGTGAAGCAGGGCACCAGCCTGCAGGTGGCCTACTTCGACCAGTACCGGATGGCGCTGCGCGAGGATTGGAACGCGCTCGACAACGTTTCGCAGGGCGCGGAGTTCGTCGAGGTCGGCGGCCAACGCAAGCACGTGATGGGCTACCTGCAGGATTTCCTGTTCACGCCGGAGCGCGCCCGCGCCCCGATCCACAAGCTCAGCGGCGGCGAGCGCAACCGCCTGCTGCTCGCCCGACTCTTCGCCCAGCCCTCGAACCTGCTGGTGATGGACGAGCCGACCAACGACCTCGACGTCGAGACCTTGGAGCTGCTCGAGGAACTGCTGGGCGAGTACCCCGGCACCCTCCTGCTGGTGAGCCACGATCGTGATTTCATCGATTCCGTGGTGACCTCCACACTGGTGATGGAAGGCCACGGCCGTGTCGGCGACTACGTCGGCGGCTACACGGATTGGCTGCGGCAACGGCCCGCCGCGAGTCTCGCCGCGACCTCGGGCGCGGTGGCGAAATCAACGCCGCCCGCTGCGCCGGCGCGGCCGGCCCCGCCTCCCGAGCCCGCGAAGCCGACCGCACCGAAGCGCAAGCTCGGCTTCAAGGAGCAGCGCGAGCTCGAGGCACTGCCCGGCCGGATCGACGCGCTGGAGAATGAAATGGCGGCGCTCACCGAGGCGCTGTCGGCGCCCGGCTTCTACGCGAAGGACAGCGCGGCACAGGCCGCGCACCACGCGAAGATGGCCGCCGCGCAGGCGGAACTGGATGCGGCGTTCGCCCGCTGGTCCGAACTGGACGGCTGAGTCATACCGCGTCGGCGCTGACGCGGCGGCGCGGGCTCAAGCCACGCGGTCGAGCACGAGACCGACCGAGCGCGGTGGCTCGCCGCGACTGCGAAGGGTGTCGCCGAGCGACGCCTGATCGGCATAGGCATTGGCCGCCGCCTCGCGACGGGCAAGCTCGGCACGAGCGCGCTGCTCGATCCGCGCACCCAGCTTGGCGACGGCAAGGTCGGCCCCCGAAGGCTCGGCCGGGGCGAGGGCCGCGGCCTGGATACGCTGGCCTTTCTCGAGATTGGCTTCCGGATCGTCGCTGGTTTCGCTGGTATCGATCTCGACGCTGCCGCCGATGGCATATCGCTTGCCATCCGGTCCGACGATGTAGCTGTAGTTCGGCCCGGACTTCAGCAGGCCGCCGGCGGCCGCCATGTGCGACTGCTCGTGTTGGCGGACCTCGCGGTCGCGGGCCTGGAGTTGCTGGATCGCGACCCGCGTCCGAACGTCCTCGAGGGGATTCCTCGGGCTCCCGGCGGTCACCGGTACCGCCGCGCGCAGCGTCTGTGGCTGGGTGGACGCCGGCGCCAACGCCACGGCCGGCAACGGCGCGGCCACCGCCTCCGTCCGGGACGGGGCGGCCGCGGGGGCCGAAGGAGCGATGGACGGGCCGATCAGCATGGGCAGTCCGGTGCGCGGAACACCGGCACCTTACGCCCGCCGGAGCCCCCGTGTCGTGATGCGCCGCACGATCGGCCGGGCTCAGTCCCCGGCCATGCAGAAGGCGTTGAACTTGTTGCCGTCGAGATCCCGGAAATAGGCCGCATAAAAACCGCCACCGCGGGGGCCCGGCGCCCCCTCGTCCTTGCCGCCGAGGGCGAGGGCCTTGGCGTGGACGGCATCGACGTGGGCCGGGTCGCGGCAGGACAGGGCCAGCATCGTGCCGTTGCCGGGGGTGGCCGGTTGGCCATCGAAGGGGTAGAGCACGCCGAACCCGGTGCCGCCGTCCTTGCCCTCCCAAGCCTTGAATTTGCCGGGCACGTCCATGAAAACCTTCGCGTCCATCAGGACGAGCAGCGCATCGAAGAAGGCCACGGCGCGTTCGAGGTCGCGGGTTCCGAGGGTGGCGTATCCGATCATCGGGGGACTCCGGTCATGAGGATAGGGATGGGGCGAGCCTATCGCTTCGACGACTGCCCGCTCCATCGCGACGCCGTGCACAGCACCAGACGCAGGCGTATGGCGAAACCGACGGCGGTCCGCGCGGTGCCCCGACGTGGCGCCTCAGGTCATGCAGAAGCACCACTGGGCATCGGGCCGACGGTGAGACCGCGTACACTTCGAGCTTTCACTCAGTCGCTGGATCGACCGACCCCCATGAGCGCCCCGAACGCCGCCCCCAACCCCGAACTTTCCGCCCTGGCCACGGCTGCAGCGAACTCGGGACCCGACGGGGCGGCGCTGTCGCGCTTCGTCGAACGCTTCTTCGCCCGCGTGCCGCAGGAGGACCTTGCACTGCGCCCGGCGCCGGCGTGGCTGGCGGTCGCACGCGACATGCTGGCGTTCGCCGCCGGCCGCGTCCCCGGTGCCCCGAAGCTCCGCCTGTTGAATCCGGAAACCGCGCCGCAGGGCTTCGGCAGCTCGCCGACGGTGCTGCAGATCGCCAACGACGACATGCCCTTCCTCGTGGACTCGGTCAGCATGGCGCTGGCCGAGCGCGGCATCGGCATCCACCTGCTGGTGCATCCGGTGATCGACGGCGAATCGCTGATGCACATCGAGATCGATCGCCAGTCGACCGACGAGTTCAGCGCGATCGAGCAGGCGCTGGTCGCCGCACTCGGGGATGTGCGGCTTTGCGTGCAGGACTGGGCCGCCATGCGCGACATCATGGTCCGCGCCGCCGACGAGATGTCGACCCGCGCGCTACCCGTGAATGACGTCATCCGCGCCGAATCGCAGGATTTCCTGCGCTGGGCGGCGGACAACCACTTCACCTTCCTCGGCTACCGCGAATACCGCGTGTCCGGCGAAGGCGCGGAGCGGACGCTCGCCCCCGTGGAGGGGACCGGCCTCGGTCTCATGCGGCATGCCTCGAACCAGCCGCCGCGCGCGGTCAGCGAGTTCGTCGCCCATCGCCAGGCGGGCGAGCGCGACGTGCTGATCCTGACCAAGACCAACGCCCGCGCGACCGTCCACCGCCCCGGCTACATGGACTACATCGGCGTGCTCGTCTACGACGAGAACGGCGTGGCCGTGGCGGAGCAGCGCTTCCTCGGCTTGTACACCTCGGGCGCCTACAACCGCCGTCCGTGGGAAATCCCCCTGGTCCGGCGCCGCCATGACCAGATCATGGAGCGCTCCGGCCTCGCCGCCGCCAGCCACAGCGGCAAGGCGTTGCGCCATATCCTCGACACCCTGCCGCGCGACGAACTGTTCCAGAGTTCGGCGGACGAACTGTTCACCACGGTGATGGGCATCCTCGCGCTGCAGGAGCGCGTGCGCAGCCGCCTGTTCCTTCGCCGCGACCGCTACGGCCGCTTCTTCTCCGCGCTGGTCTACATCCCGCGCGACCGCTTCAGCGGCGAAGTGCGCAACCGGATCGAGACGCTGCTTCGCGAGGCGCTGCAGGGCGAGCGCCTCGATTCGAGCATCAGCATCGGCGAGTCCCCGTTGGCGCAGATGTACCTGGTGATCCGTCCGAAGGCCGGTGCGACCGTCGTCGCCGACGCCGCCGCGCTCGAGCAGCGCGTCGCCGCCATCGTGCGCAACTGGCAGGACGGCCTGCGCGACGCGCTGGTGCGAGCGAAGGGCGAGAGCGACGGCCTGCGTCTGGCGCGGCGCTTCGCAAAGGGCCTACCGCCCGGCTACATCGATGCCGTCACCCCCGACATGGCCGCGCAGGATCTGGTGCGTGCCGACCAGCTTTCCGGCGAGAAGGACCTGGCGCTGACGCTCTACCAGGGCGAGGACGGCCTGCGCTTTAAGGCGATCCGCCTCGACCGTGTGATCGCCCTGTCCGACGCGCTGCCGATGCTAGAGAACCTCGGCCTGCGCATCCTTTCCGAGCACCCGTACGAGTTGGAAGCCGACGGTCGCATCGTCGCGATCCAGGATTTCGTCGTGCAGGCGCAGCGCCCGCTCGGCGACCTCGCGGCCGCCCGTGGCGATTTCGAGGACGCGTTCGCCCGCATCTGGTCCGGCGAGGCGGAGAACGACGGCTTCAACAAGCTCGTGCTTGCCGCCGGCCTGACGTGGCGGCAGGTAGCGATGCTGCGCGGCTACGCCAAATACCTGCTGCAGACGGGCGTGCCGTTCTCGCAGGCGTACATGGAAGAGACGCTGGTGCGCTACCCCCTCGTCGCGCGCCTGCTGGCCGAGCTGTTCGAGGCACGCTTCCACCCCGCCCGAGGTGGCGCCGACGCCGCCCGTTCGGCTGTCGCACGCGACGGCCTCGGACGGGTGCTGGCCGGCCTTGCCGAGGCCGACCGCAGCGCGCTCGCGGCCGCGGCCGACGCGGCGTCAACCGCCGTTGGATTGGAACGCACGGCCGCCATGGCCGGAATCGAAGAAGCCATGGGCGCGGTGCTGGAGAAGGTTTCCAGCCTTGACGAGGACCGCATCCTGCGCAGCCTCAAGGCCGTTATCCAGGCCACGCTGCGTACCAGCTTCCACCAGACCAAGGGTCGCGACTACATCAGCTTCAAGTTCGACCCGTCCAAGGTGCCGGACCTGCCGAAGCCCAAGCCCTACCGCGAGATCTTCGTCTACTCGCCGTGGGTCGAAGGCGTGCACCTGCGCTTCGGCCCGGTGGCCCGCGGCGGCCTGCGCTGGTCGGACCGCCGCGAGGACTTCCGCACGGAAGTGCTCGGCCTCGTCAAGGCGCAGATGGTGAAGAACACCGTGATCGTGCCGGTCGGTTCGAAGGGCGGCTTCTTCCCGAAGCGCCTGCCGTCGAGCGCCGATCGCGACGCGTGGATGGCCGAGGGCATCGCCAGCTACAAGCGCTTCATCAACGGCCTGCTCGACATCACCGACAACATCGTCGACGGCAAGATCGTCCCGCCGGTCGATGTGGTGCGGCATGACGCGGACGACCCGTACCTGGTCGTCGCTGCCGACAAGGGCACCGCCACGTTCTCCGACATCGCCAACGGCATCAGCGCCGAGCACGGCTTCTGGCTGGGCGACGCCTTCGCCTCGGGCGGCTCGGTGGGCTACGACCACAAGGGCATGGGCATCACCGCCCGCGGTGGCTGGGAGTCGGTGAAGCGCCACTTCCGCGCCATGGGCCGCGATTCGCAGACGCAGGACTTCACCTGCGTCGGCGTGGGCGACATGTCGGGCGACGTGTTCGGCAACGGCATGCTGCTCTCGAAGCACATCCGCCTGCTCGCGGCGTTCGACCACCGCCACATCTTCCTCGACCCGAACCCGGATTCGGCGCGCTCCTTCGTCGAGCGCGAGCGCCTGTTCAAGCTGCCGCGTTCGAGTTGGGACGACTACGACAAGTCGCTGATCTCCGCCGGCGGTGGCATCTATCCGCGCTCGGCGAAGCACATCCCGGTGAGCCCGGAAGTGCGTGCGGCCCTGGGCATCGAGGGCGACGCCGAGCAGATGACGCCGGCCCAGCTGATGAACGCCATCCTCAAGGCGCCGGTGGACCTGTTGTGGAACGGCGGTATCGGCACCTACGTCAAGGCGAGCACCGAGACGCACGCCGACGCTGGCGACCGCGCCAACAACGGCCTGCGCGTCGACGGCCGCGAGCTGCGCTGCAAGGTGGTGGGCGAGGGCGGCAACCTCGGCATGACGCAGAAGGGCCGTATCGAGGCCTGCCTCGCCGCCGGCGTGCTGCTCAACACCGACTTCATCGACAACTCGGCCGGCGTCGACACCTCGGACCACGAGGTCAACATCAAGATCCTGCTCGGCGGCGTCATGGCCCGCGGCGGTCTGACCCTCGAGCAGCGCAACGTGCTGCTGGCCGAGATGACGGACGAGGTCGGCGAGTTGGTGCTCAACGACAACTACCGCCAGAACCAGGCGATCAGCCTGATGGAGCGCATGAGCGTGCCGCGCCTCGGCAGCTTCCAGCACCTGATCCGCACGCTGGAATCGCAGGGCCTGCTCGACCGCGCCATCGAGTTCCTGCCCTCGGATGCCGAGTTCAGCGACCGTCGTTCGCGCGGGCTCGGCCTCACGCGGCCGGAGCTGTCGATCCTGCTCAGCTACGACAAGATCGTGATCTTCAACCAGCTGCTCGACAGCGATGTCCCGGAGGATCCGTACCTCTCGCGCGAACTTCAGCGCTATTTCCCGAAGCCGCTGCAGGAGCGATACGCCGCCGACATGGAAGGCCACCGGCTGCGTCGCGAGATCATCGCCACGGCGGTGACCAACTCGATGGTCAACCGCATGGGGTCGACCTTCGTCCTGCGCATGCAGGAGGACACCGGCGAGCAGCCGGCGCAGATCGCCAAGGCCTACACGATCGCTCGCGAGATCCTCGACGCCCGCCAGTGGTGGTCGGCGATCGACGCCGCCGACCTCAAGGTGCCCGAATCCGCCCAGATCGACGCCCTGATGGCGATCTGGAACCTGCTGCGCCAGTACACCCGCTGGATGCTCAACCTGCCGGGCGAGCACCTCGTCATCGCTTCGATGGTCGAACGCTACTCGGCCAGCCTCAACGAACTCCGCGCCATCTTGCCGAAGGCCCTGCCGGGCGAGGCCAAGGCGCAGTACGAGGCGAGCATCGACGCGTGGAAGCGCAAGGGCTTCGCGCCGGCGCTGGCCGCCGACTTCGCGGCCCTGCCGTTCCTCGCGTACGGCCTCGACATCGCGCAGATCGCCCTGCAGCGCAAGCTGCCGGTGGCGGATGTCGCGCGCGTCTACTTCTCGCTTTCCGACGCCCTGCACACGAAGTGGCTGATGGACCAGGTGGAGCTGCTGCCGGTCGAAGGCCGCTGGCACGCCCAGGCCCGCGGCGCCCTGCGCGACGAGCTGCAGCAGCAGCAGAGCACGCTGGTCGGCCAGGTGTTGGCCACTGCGCCGGCGGGGAAGGGCGCCACCGACGCGGTGGGCGAGTGGTTGTCCCGCGAGGATTCGACCCTGCGCTACACGCTCGCGATGTTCGCCGACATGCGCAACCTGCGCGGCATGGACTACGCCACGCTGCTCGTGGCCGTTCGCCGCCTCGGCCAGATCGCCGCGGCCGGCGGCCGCGTCGGCTGATCGGGCGCAGCGCGCATGGCATTCACGCGCATCGCCTTCCTGGCCAGCCCCACGGCGGAGGCCGAGTCGGCTCGTAGCGCACTCGAGGCCGCGCACGGTGCATGCGCTCCAGCCGATGCCGAGGTGCTGGTCGCCTTGGGCGGCGACGGGTTCATGCTGCAGACCCTCCACCGGCACGGCGGTCTTGGCTTGCCGGTGTACGGGATGAAGCTGGGGACCGTCGGCTTCTTGATGAACCAGTACCGTCCGGAGGCACTGCTGGATCGACTCGCCCACGCGCGCCACAACGTGCTGCGGCCGCTCGAAATGGAGGCCGTGACCGAAGGCGGCCAGACCATCACGTCACTCGCCTACAACGAAGTCTCCCTGTTGCGGCAGACAAGGCAGACGGCGCACCTGCGCATCGCGGTCAACAGCCAACGCAAGCTCGACGAACTTGTTTGCGACGGCATGCTCGTGGCGACGCCGGCCGGTTCGACGGCCTACAACTACTCCGCGCATGGGCCGATCCTCCCGTTGGGCTCGGAGGTGATTGCGATGACGCCGATCGCCGCGTTCCGCCCGCGCCGCTGGCGCGGCGCGCTGTTGCGCTCGGACGCCGAGATCGGCATCGAGGTGCTCGACGCGCTGAAGCGGCCGGTGAGCGCCACCGCCGATTCGCATGAAGTCCGGAATGTCGTGGAGGTGCGCCTGCGCGAGTCGCGGACGCACACCGTCACCCTGCTGTTCGATCCCGAGCACGATCTGGCGGACCGCATTCTCAACGAGCAGTTCGAGAGCTGATGCGTCCCTTGGTCGTCGCCATCACCGCGCGGGCCCTGTTCGACCTCGAGGACGGCCACGCGCTGTTCGAGCGCGAGGGCCTGAAGGCCTACGCGGCCTACCAGCGCGAGCGCGAGGACGAACCCCTGCAGCCGGGCATTGCGTTCCCGCTCGTGCGCAAGCTGCTGGCCTTGAACGCCCTGCTGCCGGCCGGCGTCCCGCCGGTCGAAGTGATCCTGCTGTCGCGCAATTCGGCGGACACCGGGCTGCGCATCTTCAACGCCATCGAGCACTACCGGCTCGGGATCGTGCGGGCCGTGTTCACCAGCGGCGCCGACACGCACCCCTACATCCAGCCGTTCGGCGCCCAGCTGTTCCTCAGTGCGAACCCGGCCAGCGTGCGCAGCGCGCTCGAGCACGGCGTGGCCGCCGCCACGATCCTTCCCACCGGCCTGCCGCCGGTCGATCGTCACCCGCAGTTGCGCATCGCCTTCGACGGCGACGCCGTCATCTTCGGCGACGAGAGCGAGCGCGTGTCGCAGGAGGAAGGCTTGCAGGCGTTCCACGACCACGAGACGGAACGTGCCCGCGAACCGCTGTCGGGCGGCCCCTTCCGCGGCTTCCTTTCGGCCCTGCACACCCTGCAGCAGGCCCTGCCGGCCGACGACCCGCCGATTCGCATCGCGCTGGTCACGGCGCGCTCGGCGCCGGCTCACAAGCGCGTCATCCTCACTTTGAGGGAATGGGGCATCCGCTTGGACGAGGCCTTGTTCCTCGGGGGGCGCCCGAAGGGCCCCTTCCTGGACACTTTCGGGGCCGACATCTTCTTCGACGACTCGATGCACAACATCGAAAGCGCCATGCAACATGTCGCCGCGGGGCATGTCCCCCACGGGGTCTCGAACGAGTAGGGCGGCATCGATCCCACCGGCAGGAGAGGGCATGGACGGCACAGCGGGCCAACATCCCGTGGGCGGGCCACTCGACACGCAGCGCCTCGTCGGCCACCAGGTGGATCGCTTGTACGGGGGGCTGCCGGCCATCCTCGTGAACCTGGCGGTGATGCCCCTGGTGGTGGGCGTCGTCTTCTGGGGCGAGGTGTCGACGACAGTGCTGGCGGCCTGGGTGGTGGCGTCCCTCGTGGTGCTCGCACTGCGCTACGTGCTGATGAAGGCCTACCAGCGGCGTCCCGCCGGGGCGCAGGACGCCCGCCGTTGGGCCCACCGTTTCACGGCGACGTCGCTGGTGTCCGGACTCCTCTGGGGCGCCGCCGGCTGGGCCTTCTTCGCCCCGGGCAATGCCGCCCTGCAAGTCTTCCTCTACACGAGCCTCGTCGGGCTCGCCGCTGGCTCGATCATCGTCACGTCGTATTGGCTGCCCGCCTATTTCGCCTTCGCGGTGCCTTCGGTGGGCTTGGCGGCAGCGCGCCTCGTGAAGGAGGGCGGCGCGGAGTACGTCAGCCTCGCCGTGCTGATGGGCATGTTCCTGCTGATCATCACGCGGGTGGCGCGTGTGCAGCATGCAGCCGGCCAATCGCTGGTCCGCCTCCGCGACGAGAACGTCGATCTCGTGGAACGGCTCAGTGCCGAGAAGGCCGCCGTCGAGGCGGCGAACCGGGAGCTCGACCAGCGCGTGCAGGAGCGAACGGCCGAACTGCTCGAGGAGGTGGAGGTCCGCAAGGCGGCCGAGCAGCGTCTCGAGCATCTGGCCCACCACGATCCCTTGACCGGGTTGCCCAACCGCCTCGCGTTCGGCCACCAGCTCGACCGCGCCATTGCCCAAGCCTCCCGCCGGCAGCGCCGTCTGGCCCTCCTGTTCATCGACCTCGACCGCTTCAAGGAGGTCAACGACAGCGCCGGCCACAACGTGGGCGACCGCCTGCTGCAGGCGGTCGCCGAGCGCCTCGCCTACAACCTTCGACTGAGCGACAGCCTGTCGCGGCTGGGCGGCGACGAGTTCGTCTGCCTGCTCGAGGACGTCGTCGACGCCCGGGAAGCGATGCGCGTCGCGGACAAGATGCTCGCGCTGCTGGGCGGGACCTTCGACGTGGCCGGGCACGAGGTTCATTTGTCCGGAAGCATCGGGATCTGCTTGTTCCCGGAGGACGGCACCGACCGTGAGACCCTGGTCCGCAACGCCGACACAGCCATGTTCCGCGCCAAGGCCGAAGGGCGCGGCCGCGCGCACTTCTACACCCCGGCCATGACCGAGGCCGCGCGCCGCCGCCTGCAGATGGACGCCGCGCTGCGACGGGCCCGGGAGGCCGGCGAGTTGTCCTTGCACTACCAGGTCAAGGTCGACCGCGAAGGGCGACCGGCCGGCGCCGAGGCGCTGCTGCGCTGGCACAGCGCCGAGTTCGGCCCGGTACCCCCCTCGCAGTTCATCCCGCTGGCCGAGGACACCGGTCTGATCGTCCGCCTCGGCGAATGGGTCTTGCGCGAAGCCTGCCTGCAAGCCGTGCGCTGGCGCGAGCAGGGGCTGCACCTCCCGAGCATCGCCGTGAACCTCTCGGTGAAGCAGCTCGAGCATCCGGAGTTCATGGCGCAGCTGGCCGCCGTGGTGGAGGACAGTGGCTGGCCGACCGCGCGGCTCGAACTCGAGATCACCGAGTCGATGATCATGGACGGCGAGCGCGCCATCGAGTCCTTGAACCTGCTCCGGCAGGCCGGCTTCGGCATCGCCATCGACGACTTCGGCACGGGCTACTCCTCGCTGGCCTACCTCAAGCGCTTGCCGGTCACGGCGCTGAAGATCGACCGCTCGTTCGTGGATGGCATCGGTCGCGGCGGCGGCGACGAGGCGATCATCCGCACGGTGGTCGCGCTGGCCCAAAGGCTGGGTTGCACCACGGTCGCGGAAGGCGTGGAAACCGATGAGCAGCAGCGCGTGCTCTTGGCCGAGGGCGTCGACCTGCTGCAGGGCTATGGACTGGGGCGCCCCATGGTCGCCGAGGCCTTCGCCGAGGCCTGGTTTGCCCGCTTGGCCCGCTCAGGCCGCGCGCCGTGATCCGGCCATCGTCCGCACGTGGAGCGCGAGCGCCGCGAGCGTGAGCAAGGCCCCGCCGAAGAACGCGGCGCGCCCGCCGTAACCCTCCCACAGCACCGCGGCGGCCAGCGCACCGATCACCCCGCCCAGGCCCGACGAGAAGCCGTAGAGCAGGCCTTGGCCGGCGCTGGCCTCGTGGCCGGGAAAGAGCGACGCCATGCGTTGCATCAGGCAGGCATGGAACAGGGCGAAACCGAGCGCATGCGTGGATTGCGCGAGCACCATCAGGGGCATCGAGGAGGCGAACAGGGCGACGGCCAACCAACGCAGCACGGTCAGCGTGAGGCAAAGCGCCATCAAGCGCTGGACGCCATGCCGGCGGATCAGGCCGGGCGCCCACCAGAAGAGAAGGATCTCGGCGAGCACACCTACCACCCAGAGCAGGCCGACCGCGAAGCCGTCATGGCCGTGGGCCCGAAGGTGCAGGGTGTAGAACACATAGAACGCGCCGAACCCGGCCTGCACCAGCAAGGCCAACAGCAGCAGCGGTCGGGTGCCGGGACGGCGCCACAAATCGCGCATGGCGACACGCACGGTGCCGGGCGCGAGGCTGGATCGCGCCTCGAGCCGGAAGGGCCAAGCCGCCCAGATCATCAGGGCGAACCATGGCAGGGTCGCACCAACGAACCACGCGCCGCCCCAGGCATCGAGGAGGGCGCCGTAGGTCCCCGCAACGACTAGGAAGCCCACCGAACCCCAGACACGGAGCCGCCCGTAGCCTTCGGTCTCGCCCGCGATGGCCCCGAGCGTCATCGCTTCGAACTGCGGCATGACCGCGTTGTAGAACGCGCCGAAAAAGAGCATCGCGGCGAACAGGCCGGGAACGGAGTCCACCGCGCCAAACGAGGCGAAGCCGATGCTGGCAAGGACACAGCCCGCCACCAGCCATGCCCCGGGGCGGGCACTGCGGGCCACCCATCGCGACCACAGGGGGGGCGCCACCACCCGCGACGCATACCAGAGGCCCAACATGCCGCCCGCGACGAGTCCGCTGAAGCCGAGGTGGTCCACGAATCGGGCCACGTAGGGCGTGTACGCCCCCAGCGCCGCATAGAAGCAGAAGTAGAAGACGGCGTAGCGGCGGAGTGGGGAGGTCATGGGGTCGGAGAGGCCGGCAGGCCGCGATGATCGCACCCGACACCAGGGCGCGCGAAGCTGATTGAGCGAGCGGCGGTGTCGCTTGCCATCCCTTCCATATTTTTGGAATATTGGAATCGATGAAAGCCCCCGCCGCCCTCGATGCTCTGGATGCCTTGGCCCACGCCACGCGCTTGGCCGCCTTCCGCACGCTGGTGGTCGCTGGAACGGAGGGCCTGGTCGTCGGCGAGCTCCGCGACCGGCTCCGGGTGCCGCCAGCCACGCTGACGGCCCACCTCAACGTGTTGCGTGCGGCCAAGCTGGTGCTTGACCGCCGCGACGGACGGAACATCGTCGTCCGCGCCAATCTCGCGCGCATGAACGATCTCGTCGCCTACCTCACCGAAAACTGCTGTGCCGGCACCGCGTCCTGCGGTCCCGGCGTGGTCTGCCCACCGGCCCACGGAACTTGCCCATGAAGAAGCGCGTCCTGTTCGTCTGCGTTGAAAACGCCAACCGGAGCCAGATGGCCGAAGCCTTCGCCCATCTGCACGGTGGCGCCGACGTCGAGGCGCTGAGCGCCGGCTCCAAACCCTCGGGCGTCATCAATCCGAAGGCCATCCGATTCATGGCCGAGTTGGGCTACGACCTGTCCAAGCATGACTCGAAGTCGCTGGACGAGATCGATGGCGAGTTCGACGCCGTGATCACCATGGGTTGCGGCGACAACTGCCCCTGGATCCCCGCCAAACGCCGCGAGGACTGGGGATTGCCGGATCCGAAACACATGGACGACCCGGCCTACCGTCTCGTCCGCGATGAGATTTCGGCGCGGGTGAAGGCCCTGCTGGATTCGCTGTGAGCGCGCTGCCCCGTCGCCTGCTGGCCGAAGCCCTCGGCACCGCGACGCTGCTCGCCACCGTCGTCGGATCGGGCGTGATGGGCGTGGCACTCGCGGACGGCAACGATGCCGTCGCGCTGCTGGCGAACGCCGGCGCCACCGCAGGCATGCTTTACGTGCTCATCTCGATCCTCGGCCCGATCTCGGGCGCGCACTTCAACCCGGCCGTGTCGTTGGCCATGGCCCTTCGCGGCGACCAGCCGGTCCGCGAGGCCCTGCTGTATTCCACGGTGCAGGTCGCCGCGGCGGTGCTCGGTGTCGTCGTCGCCCACGCGATGTTCGACCTCGCACTGATCCAACCTGGCACCACGCCGCGCACCGGGTTCTCGCAATGGCTGTCGGAAGGCCTGGCCACCTTCGGCCTGCTGATGACCATCCTGCTCGGGGCGCAGCACCGCCCGAAGGCCCTGCCGGCCCTGGTCGCGGGCTACATCTTCGCGGCTTACTGGTTCACCGCCAGCACCTCGTTCGCCAATCCCGCGGTGACTATCGCGCGCGCCTTCACCACGACCTTCGCCGGCCTTCGCCCCGAGGACGTCATCGGTTTCGTGCTCGCCCAGGGCGGCGGGGTGCTGGCCGCGATGGGCATGGCCCGTGCCTTGGGGAACCGGCCTCCGGCCGCGGGCTGAGCGCTTGGCAGGGCCGGTGCGGACAGCGAGACTGGCGCCCCCTCCATTGGCCGCCTCTTGATCCGATGTCCCTCCAGGCTTTCGCGCAACGCATCGTCCAATCGTCGTCGTTCCAGCGCGCCATCACCGGCGTGATCCTGTTCGCGGCGGTCCTCGTCGGCGTCGAGACGGACAAAGCCATGGTCGCCGCACACGGCGACGTGCTGCACGCCCTCGACCGCGTCGTCCTCGGCATCTTCTGCCTTGAGATCCTGCTGAAGATGGTCGCGCTCTCGCCGCGGCCCTGGCACTACTTCCGAGACGCCTGGAACGTCTTCGACTTCGCCATCGTCGTCGCCTGCCTGCTGCCGCTCGGCTCGCAATCGGCGACGGTGCTGCGCCTGCTTCGGCTTCTGCGGGTCCTCCGGCTGGTGCACGCCCTGCCGCGCCTGCAAGTGCTGGTCGGCACCTTGCTGAAATCCCTGCCCAGCATGGGCTACGTCGGCCTGTTCCTGGCCATGCACTTCTACGTGTACGGCGTGGCCGCCGTGTTCCTCTTCGGCGAAAACGACCCCGTGCATTTCGGCACGCTGCCGCTCGCCGTCCTGACGCTCTTCATCGTCGTCACCGGCGAGAACTGGTCGACCACCCTCTACACGCAGATGTATGGCTGCGAGAACTTCGGCTACGACGGGGTGGAGGCGCTGTGCACGGCGTCGAACGCGCAGCCCGTGCTCGCCTCGCTTTTCTTCGTGTCGTTCATCGTGCTGGGCACCATGGTGATCCTGAACCTCGTCATCGGCGTGGTGATGAATTCCATGCAGGAGGCGCAGGTCGAGAACGAACGCATGGACGAGGCACGCCGCGGGGGCGACGACACGCAGCCCAGCCTCGAGCACGAGCTGTTCGAGTTGCGCCAGACGCTGGCAGCCACGCTCGAGCGGGTGGAGCGGCTCGGCCAACGGGCCCAATCCGAGCAGCGCTGACGCACTCGAGGCCGCGGTCAGGCCAGACGGGCGATGGCGTCGAAGTCGAGGGGGCGGTGGAACAGGAAGCCCTGGAACTCCGGGGCCCCGAGCATGACCAGACGGGAGAACTGGGCTTCGGTCTCCACGCCTTCGGCCACCACCTGCATCTCCAGCGCACGGCAGAGGTCGACGACCCCCGCGACCAGTCGCGCGGCGCGTGGGTCCTGGTCGACGTCCTTCACGAAACTCCGGTCGAGCTTCACCTTGTGGAACGGCAGGGTCTGCAGGTAACTCAAGGACGAGTAGCCGGTACCGAAATCGTCCAAGGCCAGCGTGAAGCCCTCGTTGCGCAGCTGCGTGAGCAGGCGATGGGCGCCTTCGATGTCTTGGACCAGCCCGCTTTCGGTGACCTCGAGTTCGATGTCCTCCGGGCGGGCGCCGCCCGCCGCCAACTCGGAAAGGAGGGTCTCGCCAAGCAAGGGATCCTGGAGCTGCTTCGCCGCGAGGTTGACGCTGACCTTCGCCGCGCGCCCTTGACGGCGAAGCTGCGAGGCCAACTGGACCGCCGCCCGGATGGCCGCGCGGCCGATGCGATCGATCAGTCCGTTCTCTTCCGCGAGCGGGATGAACTGGGCGGGGCTGACCCAACCCAGTTCGGGCGAGTGCCAGCGCACCAGCACTTCGTATCCGACGATCCGGCGCGAGGCATCCACCCGCGGCTGGGCAACGAAGCGGAAGTCATCGCGCTCGCAGGCGCGACGCAACAGGCTGACCATCCTCAGGCGCTGCAGCCCGTGCTCGTCGAGGCTGGGCTCGTAGGCTTCCACGCGGGCCCGGCCGCGCCGCTTGGCGTGTCGCAAGGCCGTGCCGGCGTTGAGCACCAACACCTCCGCCGAGGCACCGTCTTCGGGATACACGGCGAGGCCAGCGCTCGCGGTCAGGGAGAGAGGGGCTCCCGCGATGGCCAGGGGCTCGCCCAGTGCGGCCAACAGCGTCCGTGCCACCGCGAGTCCGTGTTGGGCGTCCTGGCCGGGCGGACCGATGGCCAGCAGTTCGTCGCCACCCCAGCGCGCCAGCAACCATCCGCCAGGCATCGCGGCCAAGGCACGTCCTGCACAGTGCGCGAGCACGCTGTCGGCTTCGCGCGCCCCGAGACCGTCGTTGACGACCTTGAACTCATCCAGGTTCATCCACAGCACGGGCACCGGGCGCTCGCCAGCGTCAGCGATCCTCGCCAGCAAGGCTTCCATGGCGGCAGCCCGGTTGATCAGCCCAGTCAGGGCATCGATGCGGGAGGCCGCGGCCAGTTCGATCTCGAGTCGCTTGGACTCCCGAAGGTCCTTGATCGACACGATCCATTGCGAGGAGCGCTGTCCGCTACCCACCAGCAAGGTGGCCGAGACGTCGACGGGCAGGCTGCTGCCAGGCACCTGCAAGCGGCAGTCGGGAACCCACAGGTGGGTGGCCGCCTTGCCCTCGCGATCGGAGGCCTCGACCAGCGCTGGAAGCAGTTGGGCGATGGCCGCGCGACGGGCCGACTCGTGGTTGAAGCCCGACAGGGCGTGGAACGCCGCGTTGGATTCCAGCACGCGCCACGACGCGTCGCAGAGCACCAGGGCATCTCGGGAGTTGGCGAAGGCGTGCCCGAGGACGCGGAGCGACTCGTCCTGTTCGCGCTGCCGGGTGATGTCCTTCGTCGTGCCCACCATCCGGCGGGCGATGCCGGCGGCATCGCGTTCGATGACACGCCCACGACTGCGCCGCCAGGACTGGCCGTCACGGAGCCGGTACTGCATGTCGTATTCGGCCGTGCTGCCCGCCAAGTGAAGGCGCCAAGCCAGCACCACGGGCTCGATGTCCGCCGGGTGGATCGCATCCAGCACGTCGATCAGCAGGGCCGATGTTTCCTCGGGCGGGGCATCGAGCGCCACGTAACGGGTGCTGTGCACCAGGTCCGTCTCGGCGTCCCATTCCCAGATGGACTCCGCGCTCGCCCACAGGGCGAGCTCCAGGCGCCGCTGCGACCGGGCGGAGGCCTGAAGGGCCTCGAACAGCGCGAGGCTCTTCTGTTCGAGGAGGCGCTCAGCCTCCTTCCGCGCCGCACGCTCCCGCGCGAAGCGTCGCTCCTGCAGGGCAAGGGCGCGTGACGCGTCCTCAGGCACGGGGACGGACATGGAACACCGAGACGGGGCGACCCTCGTAGGTTCCGTGCTGCCAGTCCACCTGCAAGGACTCCCCGAAATGGCGGATCGCACCCAAGATCAGCCCTTGGGCCAGGTCCTCCATGCCGCGAGGTGATTCGTACGCGAGCTGGAGCGTGTCGCCCTCGCGGGCCATCACGTGGAACCGCGGCAGGCGCGCTTCGGGGTAGAGCTTGCGGACTGCCACGTGGATGTCGCCATCCAGCTGGCAGAGCAGGTCGATGGTCCCGCGGCGTCCATCGATCAGCGAGGCATAGCCTTGGGTGAAGCGGCCGAACAGGTGTTCGCCGAAGGCCTGGACCAGGGCGCCGGCGGGTAGGCCGGTCTGTTCGGACAGGGCCACCACGAGGGCGACGATCTCCTCATGCGGGTAGTAGCCGACCGCGGTGTAGGCCCCCTGGTTGGCAGGCGCGGCCTTCTCGATGATCCGGTCGAGCACGTCGGGCGAGAAGCGCTCCTCGACCATCTCCATGAACTCGGTGAACACGATTCCAAGCATTTCGGGCCTCCTCAGGCAAGGATTTCGGGGACGTCGATCCCCACTTCCACCAGTCGCTCGCGGACCCACTGATCCGCCGCTCGCAGGGCGGCATTGTCACCCCCGTCGGCGAGCAATCCCCGGGCAGCGTCGCGTTCCGTGAGGTAGCTCGCAAGCGTTCCCTCGTCCGTGGCCGGACCGTGATACCGGTCACGCCGCCAAGCGTCCCAGGCGTCGCGCTGCGCCGCGTCCAAGGTCTCCGGCCAATTCCTCGCCTGGTAGCGGAACAGCAGCGTCTTCAGCCGCCCGTCCTGCAGGGGCCCGGCGAAGTCCGGCAGCGTGGCCGGATCGGCGCTGCGGATGCGCGGGAACAGGCGACGATCGCCATCGCCGATGAAGCCGCCATACAGATCGCCATCCGCGTCGGTGGGGCCGAAGTCCCGCGCGTCGGCGTATAGCCCCGTGCAGCGGGCGACGAACACCGGATTCGCGGCCAGCCACTGCGCGCGCTCCTGAGCGGCGGCGAGATCCAGCCCAAGCGCCGCCAGCTCGGCCGGGCGGACGTGGGCCAAGGGCAGCACGGCCGGGCAACGGTTGGTGTGGATTTCCTTCAGTGGCAAGCGTTGGATGCCTTCGGCCAGTTGGGCGCGAGGCGTGAACAAGCGGGCCTTCAGCGTGGCGTCGTCGAGCAGGGCGAACGGCGCCGGATCGGTTCCGAGGTCGAAGGCGATCACCCGGGTGCCGACCAGCGGATGCACCGCGATCGGGGCAACGAGCGCCGCATGGCGCTGCTCGGCCGGGAAGCGCCCGGAGACGTGCAACAGGGGCGTATGGCCGACGAGGTCGCAGAGGCCGCGCACGGTCTTCTTGTCGCGCAGCTTCAGCACGTAATCCCAGAAGCGCGGCTGCGCGTCCTTCAGCTTGCGCGCCAGGCCGACCAGCGCGCGAACATCGCTCAACGCCTCGTGGGCCATCCCGTCCCGCACGCCGTTGGCGGCGGCCAGTTCCTCGAGCTTGAAGCTGGCTTGCCCGTCCTCGCGCAGCGGCCATTCGAGGCCGTCGGGCCGAAGGGCGCGGGCCAAGCGAAGCACGTCGAGCAAGTCCCAGCGACTGTTGCCATGGCGCCATTCGCGTTCGTAGGCGTCATGGAAGTTGCGGTACAACCCGAAGCGGATGAATTCGTCATCGAAGCGCAGGCTGTTGTAGCCGACCGAGCAGGTGCCCGGCCGAGCCATTTCCTCCTGGATCCGCGCGAAGAACTCGGCTTCGATCCATCCGTCGCTTTCGGCCTGCTGCGGCGTGATGCCGGTGATCGCCGTGGCGACAGGCGAGGGCAGCACGTCCTTCGCCGGGCGGCAGAACCAGGAGATCGGGGCATCGATCTCGCGCAGGTCGTCATCGGTGCGGATCGCGGCGAACTGGGCGATGCGCGAGCGGCGCGGATCGCGGCCGAAGGTCTCGAGGTCGTACCACAGGAAGCTCAACGCGCCAGCTCCAGCCAGTCCTGCGGCAGCGGCTCGAGGCCGGCGAGAATGCGGGCATCGACCGCGTCGAAATCCACCTGCGCCAGGTCCTCGAGGCCCTGCGTCGCCGCAACCAGCAGTTCCCGCTGCCAGCGACCACGCTCGAACGCCACGGCATAGGGCGTCCGCGTGAAACTGACCATCGAATAGCGCGGGACGAAGCGGCCCGGATGGCGCTCGGCCAGCTGCAGCTCCAACGCGCGCTGGCGTCGCCAGGCCGGATTGTCGACGGAATCGCGCATCTCGACGTAGTTCTCCAGCGCCATGGTCTGGATCGCCTCGGCATTCGGGCGACGGTCGGCCTCGAAGGCCGCGAAGGCATCGACGCTGTCGTCGTGCTCGGCCATCAAGCGGTCGAGGGCCGCCACGTCCTCGAAGGCACAGTTCATGCCCTGGCCATGGAAGGGCACCATGGCGTGGGCCGCATCGCCGATCAGCACGGCGCGCCCGTCGAGATGCCAGCGCTTCAGGCGCAGCGTGGCGAGGCCGCTGGTGGGGTTGTCGGCCCAGTCGGCGGCGAGGCCCGGCATCAGCGCCAGCGCATCGGGGAACTCGCGTTCGAAGAATGCGCGTGCCGCGGCCGCGTCGGGCAACTGCTCGAAGTTCGGCGTGCCGTCGCGGTGGGCGAGGAAGAGCGTGGCGGTGAAGGTGCCCTCGGTGTTCGGCAGCGCGATCAGCATGTAGCCGCCGCGCGGCCAGATGTGCAGCGCGTCGCGGGCGATGCGGAATCCGCCATCCGCCAGCGGCGGGATTTCCAGCTCCTTGTACCCGTGGCCCAGCGGCTCGAAGTGCTCGTGCAGGTCGACGTGGCGCTGCATCGCGGCGCGCAGCGCACTGCCGGCGCCGTCGGCGCCGATCAGCGCATCGAAATCAATCCACTGCACGCTGCGGTCATGGTCGTTGACCAACTCGGCGCGACGTGCGGCGAAGTCGACGTAGTTCAGGCGTTGGTGGAAATGCAGGCGCGCTCCGGCGCGTTCGGCCGCGTCGAGCAGCAGGAGATTGAGGTTGCCCCGATGCACGGACCAGATGCACTCGCGATCGACGCGGCCATAGGGCTGGAAGTTGATCTGGCCTTCGCGCGGATGAACCATGCGCCCGCGCATTGCCACCGCCTGCGCCAGCACGGCCTCGCCGAGGCCGGCTTCGCGCAGTACGGCGAGCCCACGCGCCGCGAGTGCGAGGTTGATCGAGCGCCCGCCCTCGTAACCGCGCAGCCGCGCATCGGGACGGCGCTCGAACACATCGACCCGGTGGCCACGACGGGCGAGCAGGGCGGCGAGCAGGGCACCAGCCAGTCCGCCACCGATGATCGTGTAGGCGCGGCTCATGAGGGATGCCAGTCGCGCACGGCGCGGGCGAAGGCGAGGACGTCGGTGAAGCGGTTGTAGAGCGGCGCCGGGCTGATCCGGATGACGTCCGGCTCGCGCCAGTCGCCGAGCACGCCGTTCGCGGCCAGATGCTCGAACAGCGCCCGACCCATCGCGCGCCCTCCCACGACGCGCAGCGAAAGTTGGCAGCCGCGGCGCGCAGGGTCGGCGGGCGTGAGGATCTCGATGCGGCCGCCGAGGTGTGCGTTGACCAAGGCTTCCAGGTAACCCGTCAGCTTCAGCGATTTCGCCCGCAGGGCCGGCATGGTCGCCGCGTCGAACAGTTCGAGCGAGGCACGGATCGGTGCCATCGCGAGGATCGGCGGATTGCTCATCTGCCAGCCTTCGGCGCCCTCCGCGGGCTCGAACTGCGGCGCCATAAGGAAGCGCGTATCGGCGCGATGCCCCCACCAGCCCGCAAGTCGCGGCAGGTCGTTGCGGCGGCCGTGGCGCTCGTGGACGAAGGCGCCGGCGACCGCGCCCGGCCCGCTGTTGAGGTACTTGTAGGTGCACCAGGCGGCGAAGTCGGCACCGCTGTCGTGCAGGCAGAGCGGCAGGTTGCCGGCGGCATGGGCGAGGTCGAAGCCCACAGCGCAGCCCTGCGCCTTGGCCAGCGCGGTGATCGCCGCGAGGTCGAAAGCTTGCCCGGTGCGGTACTGCACGCCCGGCCACAGCACCAGCGCGATGCGGGAGCCGTGTTCGGCCAGCACGCGCTCAATGGCCGCCATGCTGATCAGGCCGTTCGGCTCGTCGCCCTCGAGCTCGATCAGGTCGGTGGCGGGATCGAAGCCGTGGAAGCGGATCTGCGATTCGACGGCGTGGCGGTCCGACGGAAACGCGCCGGCTTCGATCAGGATCGCCGGCCGTTCGCGCGTGGGCCGGTAGAAGCTGGCCATCAGCAGGTGCAGGTTGACGGTGAGGGTGTTCATCACCACCACTTCTGAGGGCAGCGCTCCGACAACGCGCGCCATCGGCTCGCGGAGCGTGGCGTGGTAGTGCATCCACGGACGCTCCCCGCGGAAATGGCCCTCGACGGCATTCGTCGCCCAGCTCGCCAGCTCCTCGGCGATGGCGGTGGCCGCGGCGCGCGGCTGCAGGCCCAGCGAATTGCCGACGAAATAGTGCAGGTCTCGGCCTTCGTGCTGCGGGACATGGAAAGCCGCACGGTGGCGGGCGAGCGGGTCGGCGGCGTCCTGGGCGAGGGCCCAGGCGTCGTGGTCGAGCGAAAGATCCATCGAAATCCTCAAGCGAATCGTGACGCCGGCAGGCCGAGCCAACGCAGGGCCGTGCCGTGGAAGAGTTGGGCCTGCTCGGCCTTGGAAAGTCCGAGCGCGGCAATGCCCGAGCCGGGCTCCTGCTCGCCGAGCGGGAAGGGGTAGTCGGTTCCGAGCATCACCGTGTCGGTACCGGCCACGTCGAGCAGGTAGCGCAGGGCCCGCGGATCGTGCACGCAGGAATCAAAGAACAGGCGGCCGAAGTACTCGCGCGGATTGCGCGGGTTGTCGGTGGCGACCAGGTCCGGCCGCATGTGGAAGCCGTGCTCGATGCGCCCGATCGTGTACGGGAAGCTGCCGCCGCCGTGCGCGAGGCAGACGCGCAGGCGCGGATGCCGCTCCAACACGCCGCCGAAGATCAGCGCGCAGGCCGCGCGGGACTGCTCGGCCGGCATGCCGACCAGCCATGGCATCCAGTACTTCGGCATCGACTCCGCGCCCATCATGTCCCACGGGTGCACGAGGATCGCCGCGCCAAGGTCCTCGGCGGCCTGCCAGAACTCGGTGAGCTCCGGGGCGTCCAGGTTCCAGTCGTTGATGTGGGAGCCGATCTGCACGCCCTGCAAGTCGAGGCCGTCCATGCAGCGCTCCAGCTCCCTCACGGCAAGGCTGGGCGACTGCAACGGCACCACGCCGAGCCCCGCGTAATGGCGCGGATGCTCGCGGCAGGCCTCGGCGATGTGGTCGTTCAGCGCTCCGTGTAGCTCGAGCGCCTGGTGGCCTTTCGCCCAATAGCTGAACATCACCGGCACGGTGCTGATGACCTGCACCTGCACGTCGAAGCGGGCGTAATCGGCTATGCGGATGGCCGGGTCCCAGGTCTTCGGCCAGATTTCGCGGAAGAACTTGCCGTCCTTGTAGATGCGGCAGCGCCCGTCCTCGCCGTGGTGGATCACCGGGAAGCGCGCATCGCCGTACTTGGCCGCGAGGTCGGGCCAGCGGTCCGGGAGGTAGTGCGCGTGGGTGTCGATCTTCAGCATGTCAGGCCCCCAGCCAGGCGGCGAACGCGAAGTAGATCGGAATGCCGATGGCAAGGTTGAACGGGAAGGTGATGCCCAGCGCCGCGGTGATGCAGCGCCCGACGTTGGCTTCCGGCAGCGAGGCGCGCACCGACGCCGGCGCGGCGATGTACGAGGCGCTGGCCGTCATCGTGCCGAACACGGCCGCACCCGCAGCGGACAGACCGGCCCAGTGGCCAAGGGCCGTGCCAATGACGCCGTGCAGCAGCGGCAGGGAAACCCCGTAGACCGCCAGCCGGAAAGCGCCGCGGCCGATGCCGCGCAGCTGCGCGGCCGCCACCATGCCCATGTCGAGCATGAACAGCATCAGCGTCCCTTGGAACAGCTGGCCGTACATCAGGTTCACCGCGTCGGTGCCGTGCTTCGTGGCGATGGCGCCGATGACCATGCCGCCGATCAGCAGCAAGGCCGTCTTTCCGACCAGCACCTCGCGCACCTGGTGCCACTGCAGGCCGGCGTCGCGCTTGGCGAGCGTCAGGCCGAGCAGGATGGCCGGGATCTCCAGCGCCACAACGAGGGCCACCAGCACGCCCTCCGGCGCCTGCCCACTGCGTTCGCCGAACTGCTGCGCGGCGATGAAGGTGACGGCCGATACGGAGCCGAAATGCGCGGCGATGGCGCCGGCTTCGAGGGGGCCGTCCTTCAACCACAGCCGCGCCATCGCGTAGGCCGACGCACAGGTGACGATGCCCGCGACGACAGTGACAGCGAGCAGGATCGCCACATCGCCGAATGAGGTGCTGCGCAGGGCCACGCCGCCCTTCAGGCCGATGGCCAGCAGCAGGAAGATCGACAGGTAGCTCTGGATCGCCGGCGGGATCGTCAGGTCGCTGCGCAGCGCGCGGGCGATCAGGCCTAGTGCGAAGGCCAGCACCACCGGGGAGAGCAGGTTGCTGACGAGGAGTTCCGGGGAAAGGATCACGAGGCCGCCTCGGCATAGCGCGCCGGTGCCTGATTGACATGGCCGCATTGGGCGCAGGTGCGGTGCGCGATCGAACGGTAGTAGCGGTCGAACACCGCGCCGAACTGCGTTTCGATGTTGTCCAACACGAAGAATTCCTCATGGACGGCGTGGTTGCAGGCGGCGCAGTACCAGCGCAACCCGTCGAGTTCACCGGCCGTCCGCTTGCGCTCGATGACGAGGCCAACCGATCCGGCCTTGCGCTGCGGGGAGTGCGGCACGCGCGGCGGCAGGTAGAAGCATTCGCCGGCGCGGATCGGGATGTCCCGCACCTGGCCGTCCTCCTGCACGCGCAAGACCATCTCGCCCTCGAGCTGCTGGAACCACTCCGGGCCCTCCTCGATGTGGAAGTCGTCGCGCTCGTTCGGTCCACCGACGATCATGACGATGTAATCCCCGGCGACGATGCACTTGTTGCCGACCGGGGGCTTCAGCAGGTCCCGGTGCTCGTCGATCCAGGCCTGCAGGTTGAAGGCGTTGCCGAGCATGGGGGCCTCGGGAAGGGAAGGGGAGTCAGCGCCGCACGACGGCGACGCACTTCAGTTCGATCGCGATCGGCGTCGGCAGCGCGGTGATGCCGAGGGTCGTCCGGCAGGGTGCGGTGTCGACATCCGGGAAATACTCGGCCCAGACGGCGTTGTAGGCGGGAAAGTCGCGCGCCATGTCGGTGAGGTAGACGGTGACATCGACGAGGTCCTCCCAGCGCGCCCCGCTGGCCTCCATCACGGCGCGAACGTTCGCGAACACCGAATGGCACTGGGCCACGATGTCGTAGGCCACCAGGCGGCCATCGGCGTCGAGCACGTTGCCGGGCACCCCGTTCGTGGCCGGATCGCGTGGCCCGATGCCGGAGAGGAACAGCAGGTCGCCCACGCGCCGCGCATGCGGATAGCGGCCGACGGCCTTCGGCGCCGCAGCGGCGTGCACGACCCCGGTCATGCCAGCACCTCGCGCTTGTGCAGGCGCGCGATCGCCTCGGCGTAGGTGGGCTCGACCGCTTCGGCACCACGCACGTCCATGGCGAGTTCGCGCACGCGACCGTCGTGCAGGCTGTAGACCCACCCGTGCACCGAAAGGTCCTGGCCGCGCGCCCACGCGTCCTGGACGATGGTGGTGAGGCAGACGTTGCGGGTCTGCTCGATCACGTTCAGTTCGCAGAGCCGCGCATGGCGCAGGGACTCAAGCTCGCACTGGGCGAGGCTGCTGGCATGCTTGTCAGCGACGTCGCCGACATGGCGGATCCAGTTGTCGGCGAGGCCCACGCGCTGCCCGTTGAGGGCCGCATGGACGCCGCCACAGCCGTAGTGGCCGACGACCAGGATGCACCGCACCTTGAGCACGTCGACGGCGAACTGGATCACCGAAAGGCAGTTCAAGTCGGTATGGACCACCACGTTCGCGATGTTGCGATGGACGAAGACTTCGCCCGGCAGCAGGCCGCAGATCTGATTGGCCGGTACGCGGGAATCGGAGCAGCCGATCCACAGGTACTCCGGCGCCTGCTGGCGGGAAAGCCGCTTGAAGAAGTCGGGATCCTCGGCCTTGACCTTGGCGGCCCACTCGCGATTGCTCTTGATCAGGTGGCCAGGCATACCGTCCTCGGTTCGGTGAAGAATCGCATCGCCTCCCAGCCGCCCTCGCGTCCCACGCCGGACTGGCGGTTGCCGCCGAAGGGCGCGCGAAGGTCGCGCTGCATCCAGGTGTTGATCCACACCAGGCCGACGTCGAGCGCAGCGGCGACGCGGTGTGCGCGGGCGAGGTCGTTCGTGAGCACCGTTGCGGACAAGCCATAGGGCGTGGCGTTCGCCATCGCGAGCGCCTCGGCCTCGTCGTCGAACGCGTGCAGCGTGAGCACAGGGCCGAAGATCTCCTCGGTAGCACATCGGCTGCCGATGCCGACGCCGTCGACGACCGCAGGCGCCTGCCACCAGCCGGAGGGTTCGGCGCTGTCGAGCACGCGACCCTGCGCCAGCAAGGCTCCGCCCTCGTCGGCCGCGAGCGCCAGGTAGGCGCGCACTTTCGCGGCCTGCACCGCCGATGCCAGGGGGCCGATCCGCGCCCCGCCATCGGACGGCGGGCCGGCCGTCCAGGAGGGCAGCTCCGCTCGCAGGGCGTTCCGCCATTCATCCAGCCTCGAACGCGGGACGAGCAGCCGCGAGCCGCACAGGCAGATCTGCCCGGCGTTCTGGAATGCGGCACGCGCCACCAGCCCGACGGCCTCGCGCGGCTCGATGTCGTCGAAGGCGAGCGTCGCGTTCTTGCCACCGAGCTCCAGCGAAACCTTCTTCAACTGCTCGCCGCACAGCGCACCGATGCGCCGGCCGACCGCCGTGCTGCCAGTGAAGCTGACGGCCTTGACGGCCGGGTGCCGCACCAACGCTTCGCCCACTGCGGCGCCCTCGCCATGCACGACGTTCAGCACGCCTTTCGGCAGCCCCACGCGGGTCGCCAGCCGAGCGAAGGCCGTCGCCGTGGCCGGCGTGACCTCGGACGGCTTCGCGACGACGGTGCAGCCTGCCGCCAAGGCCGGCGCCAGCTTCCATGTGAACAGGTAGAGCGGGAGGTTCCAGGGGCTGATGGTGGCCACGACGCCGAGGGGCGGGCGCAGCACCACGTTCAGGCCGGCTTCGCCGTGGTGCGACTCACTGCCGAAGGTGCGAGCCGACGCGGCGAAGAAGCGCAGGTTGGCCACGGCGCGCGGGATCTCGATCTCCCGGCACAGGGCCGGCGGTTTGCCCGTATCGCGGGATTCGAGCGCGACGAAGGTCTCGGCCTCGGCCTCGAGGGCATCGGCGATGCGCTCCAGCCAGCGGGCACGCTCGGACGGCTTCAGCGCGGCCCATCCGGGCGCAGCGCGGTGCGCCGCGGCAACAGCCGCCTCGGCGTCCGCCGCGCCACCCGCCACCACCTCGGCCCACGTCGCGCCGGTGCAGGGATCGAACACCGGCAGCCACGCCTCGCGCGCCGAGGCTCGGTCCTCGCCATCGATGTGCAGGGCGAAACGCGGGGTCATCCGCGAAGCGTAGCCGCTACGCGGGCCGTACGGACAGGTTCGGGCCCCTCAGCTCTGGCAGCGCGGGCACCAGTAGAGCCGTCGCGTACCGACCTCCTGCCGCTCGATCGTCGTGCCGCAGGCCACGCAGGGTGCGCCCTCGCGATCGAACACGAGGAACCGGAAGCCGCCTTTGGCGCTGTAGGCCTTCCCGCGACGTCCACGGGTGGTATAGCTGAGGCGCGGGATGCGCAGGCAAGCGTCGGCCAAGCGCTTGCGCTCGTCGGCATCGAGGTCCTTCGGCCGCCGCATCGGCAACAGGCCGGCGTCGAACAGGATCTCGGAGCGCAGGTAATTGCCCAGACCACCGAGGAAGGCTTGATCCAGCAGCAAGGCACCCAACTGTCGGCCCGCGAAGGCGGGGTCGCCCAAGCGTTTGCGCACCGCAGCCACAGTCGTGCTGGACTCGAGGACGTCGGGCCCCAGCTTCGACAGGAAGGGATGGGCGGCGACCCCCGCTTCATCGAGGAGGGCAATGTCCGACGCGGAGTAGAGGAGCAAGGCCTTGGTCGCCGACTCCAGAACCACGCGCAGGCTGCGGGTCGTCTCCGGGCGCTCACCGGCGGCGGCCACGCGCCAGACGCCGTAAAGCTGGTTGTGGGTGTAAAGGCACAGGCCATGGTCGAAGCGCGTCAGCAGCGCCTTGCCCCGCGGCGTGATCGACACCACGCGGCGCCCGACCAGCGCTTTGGCCCGTTTCGCCAACGCAGGCAGATTCAGCTCGGCGTGGACGATGGGCTCGCCGACGATGGCGTCGGCCAGTTCGTCGGCGGCACGGCGGATTTCGGGACCTTCAGGCATGCCCGCATCGTCGGACATCGACGATGCAGGCGACGTCGACGGGACTCAGCCGCGGGCGGCGGTCGCCGGGGCCGTCGCGTGCAGCGACGGCGGCACCGCCTGTTCGTCGTGGTACTCGAAGCCGATATCGCGCGGGCCCAGTCGCGCCACGCGAGCACCGACGCCCGGGCCCGGGCCGTTACGGGTGAGGAAGTACAGGACCACAACCGCGCCGATGTGCAGCTCGAAGCCCGCCGGCCGCAGCAAAGCGCAGCCGCCCGGGGAAAGATCGAGCACCGCGCTTCGCCAGCCACGGTCCGGGCAAGCCACCAGAACCTCGGCGGCAAAGGGCAGTCGTTCGTTGTCGCGTCGATTCTGCGCGTCCATGGCCTTATCCCGGGGCATGCCGGTCACAGCGCCTTGGTCCGGCCGCCGTCGACCGCGAGCGTGGTGCCGGTAATGTAGCCGGCGGCGGGCGAGGCATAGAAGGCCACCGCCGCCGCCACCTCGGCGGGCTCGGCGAAGCGGCCGGCGGGCACCACCGACAGGAACTCGGCCTCGACCTCGGCCAGTGTGCGGCCGGTCGACCGCGCCCGGTTTTCGAGGATCTGCGCGAGCCGCGCGGTCTTCGTGAAGCCCGGCAGCACGGAGTTCACCGTGATGCCGTCGGCGGCCACTTCCGTGGCGAGGGTCTTGGCCCAGGCGGCGACGGCCGCGCGGACCGTGTTCGACACGCCGAGGTTCGGGATCGGCTCGCGCACCGAGGTCGAGATGATGTTGATGATCCGGCCGAAGCCCTGCGCACGCATGCCGGGCAGCAGGTGCTGGGCAAGGGCATGCGCCGCGAGCAGCTGTTGCTGCAGCGTGTCGAGGAACTGGGCGGCCGTGGCGTTCGCGATGGCACCGGGTGGCGGCCCGGCGGAATTGTTGACGACGACGGCGACAGGTTCGTCGCCCAGAGCGGCGTGCACGTGGCGCACCAGCGATTCCGGATGCGCGGCATCGGCGACGATGGCGCCGTGCCCGTCGCCGGGCAGGGTGGCCAGCGCGGCACGAAGGGTCGCTTCGGTTCGGGCCAGCAGGCGCACTCGGGCACCGGCCGCAGCCAAGGCCTGGGCCGAGGCCAGGCCGATCCCGGCCGAACCGCCGCAGACCAGTGCCAAGCGTCCGTCGAGCGTACTCACCGCTGCGGCACCTCGAGGGCGCGCATCATTTGCGGCACGAGATCATCGTCGTGCTCGCCTTCCGGCGGGATCAAGTCTTCCAGCAGGATGCCCCAACCGGCCACGTCGTCATCGTCGAGGCCATCGAGGGCGCGGAACTCCGCGTCCATCAGCGCGGCGCGTGCCGTGTCCTCGCTGTCGTAGACGAGCACCTGCCCGTCGCAGTCGAGGATGTCGGCCACTCCGGACTCGCGCACCTGCAGCCGCGCCCAGACCAGCATGCGCGCCGGGCAGGCCACCCACCATGCCGTGGCGACGACCGGGCTGCGTTCGTCGTACTCGCCGTCGAAATCGCTTTCGATGCCGCTGTTCATGTTCATGGGGGTCTCCGATCAGGGGTACTGGCGCAGCACGATCATGACGGCGGCGCAGGCGATGGCGATGGCCGCGATCCAGCCACTGAGGAAACCCCAGAAGCCAAAAAAGGCCATGTCGCGGTCGGCGTCACGCGCGTAGCCGCGCTTCATCAGCCAGGCGCTGTAGCCCCATTGGCCGTCCTCGGTGCCTTCGGCGAAGGGCCACCCACGGTCGCGATGATGGCGATGCGCCAGCAAACGGAAGCCGATGTGGGCCGGGCCGGCGGAGCCGGCGAGGCCGAGCATCAGGAAGAGGACGAAATCATCCATCGCAGCGAGGGCCGAGGTCGATCAGAACGTCGCCAAGCCCGGCGCGCGCGGGTAGGGGATGGCGTCGCGGATGTTCGACAGGCCGCAGGTGTAGACCACGAGGCGCTCGAAGCCGAGGCCGAAGCCGGCATGCGGCACCGAGCCGTAGCGGCGGAAGTCGCGGTACCACTCATAGTGGGCCGGATCGAGGCCGAACTGGCGCATGCGGGCGTCGAGCACGTCGAGGCGCTCCTCGCGCTGGCTGCCGCCGATGATCTCGCCGATGCCCGGGGCCAGCACGTCCATCGCCGCGACGGTCTTCCCATCGTCGTTGATGCGCATGTAGAAGGCCTTGATCTGCTCGGGGTAGTTCATCACCACCACCGGGCGGCCGACGTGCGTCTCGGTCAGCCAGCGCTCGTGCTCGGTCTGCAGGTCGAGGCCCCATTCCACAGGGAACTCGAACTTGTGCGGGGCCTTCTGCAGCAGCTTCACGGCTTCGGTGTAATCGATGCGCTCGAAGGGCTGGTCGATGAAGGCCTGCAGGCGGGTGATGGCGTCCTTCTGCACGCGCTCGGCGATGAACTGCATGTCGTCCATGCGCTCTTCGAGCACGGCCTTGAACACGTACTTCAGGAACGCTTCCGCGAGGTTGGCGTCGTCGTTGAGGTCGGCGAAGGCGATCTCCGGCTCGACCATCCAGAACTCGGCCAAGTGGCGCGCGGTGTTGCTGTTCTCGGCGCGAAAGGTCGGGCCGAAGGTGTAGACCTTGCTCAGCGCGAGGCAGTAGCCCTCGACGTTGAGCTGGCCGGAGACCGTCAGGAAGGCCTCCTTGCCGAAGAAGTCGCGCGAGAAGTCGATGCTGCCGTCGGGCTTGCGCGGCAGGTTCATCATGTCGAGCGTCGAAATACGGAACATCTGGCCGGCGCCTTCGGCGTCCGAGGTCGAGATGATCGGCGTGTTGACCCAGAAGAAGCC